>Ga0065711_1026930_pt1 | contig 56920 bp, 31 predicted proteins | sample Hoacrofraction12_FD_59098 | JGI IMG/M metagenome (GOLD analysis project Ga0065711, IMG submission 59098) | Hoatzin crop microbial communities from Cojedes, Venezuela - Epithelial fraction 12 v2 (version 2) | ecosystem: Host-associated > Birds > Digestive system > Esophagus > Crop | place...
AAAAAAAAAAAAAAAAAAAGAGAGAACTGTTGCAAAAACATATTATTTTTTATTTTCAGTGTCCTAAAACCAATCAGGAACTAACAAAATAATACCTTTTTTGGAAAGGATAGTGTCCTATAACATTATTTAATAAAAAAACTCATTGTCTGTAACATTTTGATTTTAATGAAACTGTGATTTTCAATAAAAAACAATGATACAGAAAGTTCATCTATTTTTAGTACAACAGTTTACAGTCTTTCCCATGCATCACAAAATATGTTGTGTAGATTAGCATTCATCATATTTTAAAATATACATATACAAAATTCTGGGATGAAACCTAGGTAATGTTTTTCATATTCAAGGAAATAACATCGATATTCAAGCTAAACTACGAAAAACACACACAGTGTCTCAGTCAAATATAAAGATAATCCCCAAAGACATTCTTCTGTATTTTTATTGAATGAAAAGAAGGAAGACACAGTGGGGGGAAACAACCAAGAGAGAACTGTCATAATGAAAGCAAAAGGTATCAGTAAATAAGGTGGGGAAAAAAAGCCTATTATCCCCATTACGAAATACAGATTGAAAAGACCAACAGATGACACCCGTATAAAAAAAACATATACAAATAGAAGGGGACTTGCGAAGAAGCCAAATCATCAGATTGCACAGGTGGGTCTGTAGGGTTACATGTGAGCCAAGAGTCAGTTCATTAACCCAAATGACCTTGCGGTGCTGCAAAATCAGGTTATTGTTGAGTCTGCCATTCATCAGCTCCTCTCTCCCTTGAACTCCTGCTCCTACTTGGGAAATAATTTCACAAGATCTACTGAGAATAAAGGGATCTGGAGCCCCTTGCACTGCTTGATAGCATCAGCATGTCTCAGCCTAGCTCAGCAGAGGTGAAATTCACTGAGACACCCCATCTGATTCTCTTCTGCCCTATTCAATTCCTTAGACAGAGCCCACCTGTGTTGTATCAAGGACCTAATTCTTCGTAAAACTTTTTTTTGAAAGATCTTCCCTCTGGAAAAATGAGTCATAGCTCCTGAATGACGTGGGGGATCTCACAGACATCATCTAAATGGTTGAGCAAATAATCAGCAAGGCCACACCACACACTAGCAATAGATGTTTTTAGGCTGGAAATAAAAAGCATGTTTCTAAGCATGGCAAGCATGAGAATCTGGGATGGTGTCCCAGCAGAAGTGTGCATACAGATTGAGGAGTCAAGAAACATACAAATTTTAAGGTGAATCTTGATAGATCTTGGCTGTGAATGCTGGTGGTACCTCAGGATCTGATACTGTGATCATGAAAGTCCCTTTGAATCTGATGCTTTATGTTCCTAGATTTTCTGGCAAACTGCGAAACCTTAAATGCTTGAAAGCCTTTACTCCTACCACACCGAGAAGGCAGAGTGGAGCAGTATGAGGAAAATAATATATTACCTTCTTTCTTTTCCACCTCACAAAAATTTTCTTCACTTCCCAAAGCGATTTTAAAACTTCATAAGAAGCACATTTTAGAAGTTCATTTTTAATAGTTTTTCTTTTTTTTCCTGTTTACTTCTTTGTTTTGGTCAACTACAGGCAATTTATGCACTGGTAAACCATAAAGCACTGATCTGATGGCTGACTAACAAACCTCTGCTGCCATCTTACTGGGCAGAACAATGATGCAATCTTTTTGTTTTCTTAACAATAAAATAAATACATTGCTCCTGCGAATCTGGAACAACACTCAGAACCATGGAGCAAGCCCAGCAAAACCAGGAACACTGTCACTCCATAAGGACAGATGATTTGAAGCCTGATTTAACGTCAGAATCTCAGAAAATAACACAGAATGATGGCAAAAACAGTGGACTGAGCTCTGTAGACATTCATTAATATTATCAATGCTTTTTTCCAAAATCCTCTGTTGGTCCCTGTGAATCCCGGGCAAAGTGTTGAGTTTTGTGGACTCCAGTCTCTGCTGGCCTGAATGCAGCAAAGCACCCTTACTCAGCATGTCCTGGTAGTGCATCTCCCAAATTCACCTTGTTCTTGTGAAATCTGGACTGAGACCAGCCAGGGCCTTAAGCAGGCATGTCTTGCGAATTTAAATTTCTGCAAATTTTGAAGAAAAGGGTATTGAAAGCTAGGCAAGTTGCACACACACCTTTTTTTCAAGGGCAGATTTTTAGGTGGCAATGCTGAGTTTGCACTGTGAATCCAGAGGAGCACTAACAAGGTTCATTCCATCAGTCTTAGCCACAACCTCCAGCTGAAGGTAGTGGAACATTAACCACAGGAAGCAACACCTTAAAACATGACAGACATTCCTGCAGTGGTTCTTTGAGTACAGCCTTAGTTATGTTTTCCCAGTGCACCTGGAAATACCATGTTGCAGACAGAACACCAGGACAAAAATTGCATATGTTATTTTAACATCTAACATGCTTGGCACAATTTGCTTTGCAAATTCTTGCAGTACATGCTGCAAAGCAGAGTTTCTCCCCAGAAGATGCCTACAGAAATTGAGCAGGTTTGCAACGCTCAGTGGACTGTAGAGGTGGCACCAAGCATGCTGCTACATCATGCTCCTTCGCACAGCGTGCACTGTTGAAAAGCTAGCTTATGGGTCTAGGGCTGAACCTCTGGTCTAGCAAGCTCTGTCTCTCAAGGATTTATCCTTTATTTTTATTTATTTATCCTTTATTTATTATTATATTATTTTTATTTTATAAAAATCATTTATTTGTGTGCTACACTGATTGTAGTTCTGGTGTTCATGCAACCATGCAACCTCCAAAATCTCCCCTCTATATCTACTCTTATTGGCCACATACCCTGAATTTTATAACACTTTTGTGGTAGTGTCTCTATAATCCTCTTTTTTCACAGCCAATCACTGCTGAGTCACGCACTGTACCTTATACCCTACAAAGGTTTTTCTAATGCTTTGAATTACGTCCCTTCTATGTCCCCAGAAATGCATTTTCTGCTGGAAAATCACTGCATTATGAGGAGAACTCAAAATATGAATATTGCAGCATGATTTTTTTGTTTTACTATTATTTAAAACACAAAAAGTGATCGTAGAAACCTTAACTCAGTTTTTCTGGTGATTACACAATAAGTGGTTCAAAAAGATAATCCAGAAAAATTATTTTAACCTATCTCCATTTGGAGCTGAGTCTCCAATTTGGAACCCAGATTTAGATTCCTACCCCTGCAGAGAGGATGGCATTGGTATGTAAAGCATTAGGTCTGTTCCCAGTGTCGGCTGGATAAATGGCTGTGTGGAGGCACAGAGCCCCTGATGTCATTGTGCCAGGGAAAACCTGCCATGCAAGGAGAGGAATATGTCAGCTCAGAGCAGGCTTTCATCAGGGCTCTCTACTTCAGAGGGAGCATATTACAGAGAGAAGCTGGAAACACATGAACTGCCTTTTATGGTGCTGCAGTGCGTTTACAGCAGATGCAGCACATTGGCACTGCGTGGACCTCCTCACTGCAGACAGCATTTCTAACACCCATCACAAACACTTACAGTAGAAGGAACACCAGGCTAGCTCTGCAAAAACTTCCAAAATCAGAGAATCATAGGTTGGAAAAGACCTCTAAGATCACAAAGTCCAACCATCAACCCAAATCTTCTGAGAGAGAAAAGAGAAAGAGAAATTTGCCAGAGATAATCTCTCTATACATTAATTTTCATTTCTTCTCTTAGCCTTAGCCAGAAATCCAGATTGTTTTCTAGTTGTTTATTTTAGCTGAATTAATCTATGAAGGCCCATTTTCATCATATTTCCATTAGATACAGATGTCATCACTATGTGCCAGTGCATATTACCAAGCAATTAATCTCCAGAGATAGTATTTCCCTTTTTATTGAGAGCAAGTATTCTTGAGTTCAGAAAACTATGTAAAGGCTTGGAGCAGCTTAGCTAAATTCCATGCTAAAGGCACAATGCTCTTTGGAAAGTAATTCTCTCTAAATCTACAAGCCTATGCTCCTATCTTGTATAATTTCACCCTAATACAAAGCATGACCTCCCATAGTTTGAGCGTCTTTGCAAGATCCCCAGACATTATCACTCAAAACTCTTACATCTTTGTTACCTGCTGTTAAAATGAAAAGATCTTTTTGTGGCACACACAAGCTTGAGGTGACACAATTAAATGAATCTATGTGTCGTAGAAAATTTAGATCAGTAGGAATTAAATGACATATAAATTAGGATTGAGAGCCTTTTCCCCAGGAGGCAATATATCAGCTTCCTAAATTCAGTAAATAGTATTCTCCCCTCAGCCTTTGATCCACTATCTTCAGTCAATATTTCCATCTTTAAAGGTAACCGCTCCAAAGTTACACCATAGCTACATATTTATGAATACGGTTCTCACCTGATGGGGTGGCTAGAGGTCACATGGGTGTATGAAGTGAGGAAAAGCTGTAATCATCTTGTAAAAGTGTTACCAGAAACTGGATTTTCCAACAGCAAAATCAGCATCCATTACCATTATTTTCCCAGGGAGTTTGAAGCAGGGGACCTGAGCTCCATTGACACAGTAACTGCAGGACCAATCTCCTTCCAAGGACTCTTGTCTCGGGGTAAGACCTGGAGCACCCAATGCCGTTCATTTTGTCTCACTGGAGAAGGGCTGCAGCTTGTCAAGCAGATTTCTCATGCTTCTTCCTTCTAAAGCTGGAGTTAGCTTCTCCTGGGCTTCTGCAGCAAGGGAACAGAGAGGCGGGCCTTTTAATTCTGCATCTAATGGCTTCATCCTCCAGCTATGAGAAGATCAAAATCATTTATATCTAATGCCATCTACTGCAGTCTTGCTTCCATGGCTCTGTTCTTCTATCCCTGTGGCACCCGAAGGTGGCAAGTCAGCACTGAATCATGCGTTTCCTCATTCCCTGGACCCAGCTGTCCTGTCCCATGGCAAGCTGTCCCCCCCTCAGCTCCTCTACCTGCCCCAGTCCTTGGTTACAACCACACAATCATCTTAAAATGATCCCAAACTCCTCCTGGACTCTACCAGATTCTCAATCTATCTTCTCCTCAAACTGGGACTCTTCCCACTGCCTCCTGGTGTGGAAGCCCTCCTTCCCAAAGCCCATCAGATGGTCTCATCTCCCTTCCCACTCAACTCAAAAAACGAATATTGGAGGAAATGTCTTTCTTAAAAAAAAAACAGCCAAGCCTTGAGGTTTATCAAGATTCCCCTCAAAAACAAGATTGAAACAGCTTGACCTTGAACTATGAGCAACCTGGGCTTTTTATTATTTTTAATACTAATCATGTACTTACTTATCATTGCTACCAATTATGTACACGGCTGGAATACCAAGTGTCTCTTTGCACTGCAAGTGCATAGGGTGAGCCAGAACACGTCCCTTTGTCTTCTGAGGAGGGTTAGCTTTCATTTTTCAGTTCAAACACTTCATATTCATACACTGCCGTGGGCATTATTTGTCTTTCTAGTTGATACCCATTCCAGAATCAGCAGCAGAAAATATAAGATATAAAGAACATGTTAAAATACAGGAACCCTTGTCAGCCTTTTATTATACAAGACCCTCTGTCACCACTTCATTATAACAGAAATGTTTGATCAAAGAAACATGCATTTTTTTTCATCCCTAATTAAAAGAGTATGGCCCAAGTATGCAATGTAACTGCACTATCACCAAACAGCAGACTGTATTTGGAACAGGTTTCTGAGGAATGCACAATACTATCATGAAGCTAAATAGCATGGAGTAGGTCAAATAAGGTTAATAGTCAAGTAGGCTAAAATAAGCCAATGAAACACATTGCTGTGAGGACTTTGATGACTGGTCATTGCTGTGCTTGAGGACCCAGCCTAGATCAGGCCCCTTTGCTCCAGGCTGTGGATTGTCCCTGTTACTGCAAGCTTCCCGTGTCCTGGCCTGATTTCTGCCAAGCGGCAGTACACTTCCAAATACAGTAAATTTCAGAAATCGTGACTGGCTTTGTCATTAACCAACAGAAAGGGGATTGAAATGCTGTATTAGTCCATCGGTGCCATTTCCAAAGAAGAAGGCAAGGAAGAAAGCTGTATTTATTATACTGAAATGGCTGGGGAAAGCAAGGGCGAGCAGTGACACAAGCCATGATGCTACTGAAGCGGCACAGTGAAAAAAGCCTGGGGATATAGCAATGGTAGGGTTCAGTGTGTGCCTGGTGCCATTTTAGATACCTTAGAGTAGCTCACCTGGCTCCAGATGACTCTTCAGACATTCCTAGGTCCGGCCAGCCCACGTGGATATCTTGGGTACCCTGGGACACCCAGGCAACCACTAGCCTCACATGTCTATGCACCTTAGTCCCACTCCAAGTCTCCATCTTCCCATATATCCACTTTTAAAATGGTCTAAAGAATGTGGCTTTTTAGCTCACCATGTATATTCAGTTATCAATCATGTAGCACAAAGCTTGTGCGTGTGACTAATGCATCCACACAGCCCAAAGCGCCTGGATGTTACCCCAGTACAAGTTATCTAAGCCTAGGCTGAACCTAGGCACATTTATTACTCTTGCACAAAAAGGACACAGCCTCCTTTACTGTAAAGAAGCCCTCAGAGCACATACACAGAAGTGACCAGCTCGCTGGTCGCAGTGCAGAGCCTCCATGAGAGGAGACCCGACAAAGCACCACAAAGGTCCGGCCAGCCAAAAGGCACGTTCACAGCCAGCAATGGAGTCTCGCCTGCCAAAAACCCCGCTTAGATGTTTGGGGCTTGACACAAATGAGAAAGCAGCGGAGATGCAAGGACACGAGGGAAGCGCTGCGAGTGCATTATACATGAAAGATATCTATACTGACGATAGCTAGAGACTTTATAAGAAAGCAGTCCTAGACCAGAACATGAATGTTACAAGAGTCTATCTAAAGAAATCTTCCCAAACAAGAAGCTAAGGGATTAGATTTGAAATGGGAACTCATTAAGAGAAACTTCCCTTATAAAATAACATAAAAATAGTTACAGACTTTCTTTAGAACTTAGCACTCCCCTATTTCATAGACACTGAGGAGGTGATTTTTCAGATCAACTGTAGACTTTTGCAATGTAGATTTGTACACTGGAATGAGTCCCTACAGGTTCCCACGAAGTCACCGGAGACATATAGGCACTTCATCTTGCTGTAAAACACATTGCAAAATATGGCAAATTAATTGTGCCCTAAAAATGTCTCTTTTTCTTCCCATCGACTGTGAAGAGATCCTTGGCTTATTAGCTGAGATGTGAGATGATTAGTTCTTATCCACACTGTGAGTATCTAATGTTTATGTAATATAAATGTTACATGAAGTGTTTGCTTATATCAACTGTGTATGACACTGCTTCACACCATAGAGCTAATGCTTTATCTACTGGTATTGCATATAGCTTTTAAGACCCTTTGCAGATATGGGCAGGAATGAGTTTCTTCATCTCATTCATTGTTTGAGCTGTGAAAACCTTTTTTCTTTGTTCCTCGAGACAAAACCAAGGTATTTTCAAGGTTTTCATAAGCTTCAAGGAAAATTAATACAAGGTAGTCAGTTGCACGCCGTTTGGGGAATCAATCAAAGATTTTGGAGAAATATATTTAAATTTTGTTTTCACCCCAGTTGTCCTAAAGGAGATACTGCCTTCTGATTTGGAGGTGGATGTCTTTGTCTTCAGGGAATTTGTAGCCTGTTGGTGCCATTTCCAAGGAAGAAGGCAAGGAAGAAAACTTAATTTATTGTACAGAAATGGCTGGGGAAAGCAAGGGCAAGCAGCAGCACAAGCCATGATGCTACTAAAGCATAAGGATAGGGTTTTTTTACATGGATTTCTCATATCTTGCATGAGTTCTCAGACCACCCTGCTACTGTATGTCCCATGAGAAGACATTGCTACTCCTTCCTTTCCGCTTTAACGCTGACAGGAAAGTAGCACCTTGAATCTAAGAAAAAGTTTTCAACTGAAGTTTTGCTGAAGCTGATACACGGGGGCAAGACATTTCAGTGCAACTGAGTAATGATTTACATAGGAATAATCTCATTTAACTAGACACGTAATAGTGCTGAGGTCCTTGTCTACTGATTACAGAGGGAGCCAAACAACTACGTTAATTCACCTGATGTTTAATTTCTTAAAGTGAGGCATCTCATCCTTGTGAATGAAATATTAATAATAAAATCCTAACTCGTTCTCGAGTAAAAATAATCCTAAACAGAGACAAAAGTGTACAAAGTGAGGAACTGTAGAAAATGTGATTGGATTCTCTGTTTCTTTAGCATCATCTCTTTCCTTCGGAGGATATATGCAGGTGATTCTTCTCACTGAGAAACTGCCTTTAAAGCAGACTCCAAAATTATTATGTTTCAGTCATTTATTGCAGAAGAAGGAAAAGAAAGCAATGTTCAGTCTTCAGTGAATCTTCTAAAATATATTTAATGACTGCTGATTAAATAGCAATGGAGAGTTTCAAACGAGAATTTTAGAAGGTACAAATCTTTCTAAAAGACATTAAATAAGTGCTCACTTTCAATCCACAGATGCAGTTTTTATTTCTCTATAACCCAAACAATCAGCCAGCTCTGAGCTGCAGCCTCCGTGGCATTTCAAAAGCGCTGCCTCGAAGCTGTTACCAGACAAATATCCAAAGTATGTGGTGGTGTGTTGTACAGAACTGACTTTAAAGGGCTGCTTTACCTAATCAACTGCTTGAGCCCTCAGCCAAATGGAAGATGAGATGAGCAAACCGTTGGCTGTATCCTAGCATCCCCAAACATCATTATCTTTTTCCAAGCAAACCCTTATTGCACAACACAAAACACAGAATCACAGAATCAAGTGGCTCTTACTGGGGTGTGAAGGTAGCATAGACTCTTCCCGTCCTTGTTTATCCATGTGTTTTTAATAAACAAAATGCAAGAAAAAAATCCTAATTATTATTTGCATTCCAGCTGGACACAGAAACACAGGCAGTCTCAAGACAAAGGTGGGCACTGTACTTGCACACATGACACCTCACATAGGCACATTTGAGAAAATAACATTGAAAGGGCTGAGCAAGTATCAGCATAATGTCAGGATGCTGCTTCTGAGCTTGCTTGGCTTCAATTTCCAGCTTAGCCATGGGTTCTCAACATGATGTAGGACAAGGCTTTGAGACGCAGATGAAAAAAATATCCTGATGCCTGCCTCCCATTAAGATTACTGGATGTTAGATACCTCTGTTACTGCTTTTCCTCTTTTCCAGTGCTCCTCTTTATAAAATAGGAGAAGACAGTCTTATTTCTCCAAAATGGAAATTCAGTTTTTGACCAGTTACTCACTCTCATCTTCCCATTGCCCATTAACATCATAGTTTAGCAGCATCTGACAGGATCAAGCCATTTGTCTTGAAGCTGACTTCTTTCGGGATCTAATTATAAAGGTCCAAAGTATAAGGACTTATCTTCCCTTTAAAGAAACAGACTATTCAATATCATTTGATAAAAAAAGCATTGTTAAAGCAGTAATTTTCCCTCTCAGATTGCTCCCCCCGAGCTTATTCTTGATCATGAATTTAAAGCTAGGAATATTTATGATGTGTAGCACAAGCAGCTGTACTTTCTTTATTATCCTTTATTTTTAATAAAGAATAAATCAATCTCACATCTTAAAGCAACGGATAGCAAGAACCTGCCTTTTTCAGCTTTGCACAAAGGGATTAATCAAGCAAGGCAAGAAAACTAGCAGGAGGCTGTCTTGCTGGAGCCACCACAGGTCTCGGGGCAAGGGGAGGAAGGAGGAATTGCTAATGAGAAAAAGCTATGTGGCAGCTTAAAGAATGAAAGTCATTTACTTCATTTTTCCTGGGGAACCCAAAAAACTCGCTGAAAAACTTCATACTGCATTCCTTCAGTCTGTTAGACAAAAGACTGTTGCCTTTTCAGCCATTTCTTAAGTATTTTGAACTAGTGCTCTCTCAGTAGAGTTTAAGAGGATGTCCCATTGGCATCGTGCAGTTGGAGGCAAAGGGAAATTCTGGAACCAGCACAGACAAAAATCAGGCTGTGGTGGAGGCTGAGATTATGCCTGCAACAGGACTTTTTAAAAGGACTTGCACATGTTATGAAAAGACATGGTTACAAATCCTGTCTGTGATCTCCCACTTTTATCCTTTCCCAGTCACACATATCCCACATCACATCTGACCTCAGTCAATGAAAAAAAGCAAAATCAGCAATTCAGCCACCTGTCTCATCTGAGATACCTACTGAAGGATGGAATAAACCATGCCCCCAGATATCTCTGTTTCTCTCCACTGCTGTAGCTCTACAAGTAGGACATACAAGTCAAATCTACGGAGAACCAGCACATTGTATGCAAAGGGCAAACTGTTCCTGTCTAAACCATACATAGTCAATGCGTGCTAGAAGGTAAAGAGAGTGTTTTGTAGTAACCATTGAGTAGCCCTTAAAATCCTTTCTTTGTTCTTCTTTCTGAGCTGAGGTTAAAAACATCCACACTAAAGAAAGAAGTATAAAAAGAAAAGGTTGTAGGCAAGAGGCGCCAGAAACAATGAACTTTATCTCTCTGCAGTTAAAAAATGATTAGACGACTTGATAAGGTTGGCTACAAAATCTCACAGTATAAAGATTAGGTGACAAATTCTGCACAGCCGCTTGCCCTATTTATAAGGTAGCAACAAGTTAAGGAAAGAAGGACTCCTCCTTCAGCTGGAGTCGTGTGAATGCTTTGGTTCCCACCTGCAAATGCAAGGGGACCTTGACGTCTTTGCTGTTTAATCTCTAAATCTTGAAGAAGCTACATCCCATACAGGCTGGCCTGTTTGCTTTTATAGTAGGTTTTGCCTGCTTAAAACTTTTTGAAAATTCCGTATTCTTTCTTCTGCCTTTATAAAAATTACACTGCGTATGTATTTCTATTTGTAATATTTTGCTATATTTCTCAATTAATATTTCAAACAGATTTTTCAAAATTCAGTTTGTTTGTTCTTTTTTTTCTCCTTCTGCTGCTGTTTCCAGCTCCTGGCTGAGGGCCAGTGCCATGAAGAACGGTTCAGGGAGTGGTTCATGTACACTGACATTACAGATGGCTGGGTTTACTCAGAGATATTCCATCTTCTGGTGCAAGGATAAGTCCAGATCAAAGAAGGTTCAAGTTATTAACAGAAGCTAGATATAATTAGAAATCACTGGAATGTGTTTTCCTGCTAACCTCTGAGTGGATTTGTTTCGGAACAGCAATCTGAATATGGCAGGGCAACAACTTGGTTGCACAGGGTTTTAAATAATTTTCTTTTCTTTAATTACTGCCTGGAATATTCTTTACCTGTCAGCACAGGGAAGACATTCTCCTTCAAAATATTTATTAGTATGGTTCCTTGTCCTTCTTCTAGGACTTCAGAGATTTTTTGATGTGTATGCCAAGCAAAACTGGAAAAGAAAGAAAGAAAGGGTTCATTTTTATAAGCAGCTGTAGAATTACAATCTGGAAACTAAGAGGAGAGAATAAAAATGGAAAGGAAAGTAATACCAAGAATCACAGTCAATGTGTCTTAAAAGGATGAAATAGCCTTAACATATACCATAGCTGATACATGTCAAAGTTTATAATAACTTTACAGATTTCATGTCACTAGACTAGTAAATCTTCTAAAAATTTATTTAGCACAAAGTACAGAAACTAAGCATTGAAAGGCTGCTGCTCGGAGCCCCTGGACAAGAGTAAAATGTAAATCAAGATTGATTTCAGTGCTAATGCTGATGCAGTCACACAACACCGAACACGACTATGGAAATTGGAACATCCTCCCAAGAATTTCAAGCACTGGGATGGAAAAGGTTTGAATTGATTCTGGGCCTAAAAGGGCTATTTATCATGATACAAGAACACTCCTTTAAAGTATGAAAATACAGAGGACATTTATCAATAAGAAGCAGCAAAGACTAAAGAACTAACCTATTTCACTCCATTCCCCATCCAAGGCAAAAGAAAAAGTCAGAGAGATGCTAAATACTAATGCATTTTCAATGAAATGTGATCACTTAGAGATGGAATGCGTACACCTGAGCAAAGCATCTATTATCTGCATTAAAGTGCTCATCACAGGCAATATCCTCTTTTATGTAGTTATCCAGGGTAGTTTTGAAGCTACTGAACATGCCTGAATAACACTGAAGGAGGGTCAATATGGAAATAATAATCTGATAATCAGATCTGACTGCTCTCCGCTGCATCTTCTGGGGTTCTCAGTCAAGATCAGGATCCTTCTGCTCTAGGCACTGCACAGACTCATGAGGACAAATGCTTCCTAGTAGATGACAAACAAATAATACAAGGGTAGGATTCAACTCACAGATTATAATACCTCAAGTCAGATGACTTTCTTAAGGTTGCTGGAGGTGAGGTAGGTGTCTATACTCTCATTACAGTTCATGAGTTTGCAAACTGAACACCATCTTCAGTGTCACTATTCTTTTTAGGTATGTGAGGAAGTAGAGCACAGAGATGAGCAGAACCCAAACTAGTCAATTAAATGAAATTTCTTGACTAGAGACAGTGGATTACAGGTCAGATCCCAGTGACTATTAATCCAGCTGCATGTACTACCATACTACCAACATCCAAACTGGGTTGGAAGATATAAACACTGAAATGAAGGAAAGCCTCTGGTCTTCTGGACTAGCAAGCAGAGACTGGCAGAATGTCCTAGACCATCTCAAATGACTGCATTTAGATGTTTAGGCAGCTGGAATGACTTTGTTCTTATCCAGAAAGGTTATTGTAGAGTTGAGATCTGAGCACCACCTTGTCAGTCCAGAGCTTTATGCACAGGACCAAGTGATTTCCTTTTACTTTTTGTCAAAAGCCACCTCATCTGCACTACGACAGACTTAAAGCAATGATTGCCATAAAGCACAGCAGCTTTCTATCAGATCACGATGCCATGAGACAGCCCTTTGCAGAAGAGGAACGCATGAATGCAAGCAGCACCTCCCATCCCTGAGCTTCTGCAGCCATAACTTTCTTTTTCTTAGCACTGTGGGATGTGTGCCTCCACTGTTTGGAATGCATTACCATTTTTCTGGTGTTCCTAAACTGGCAAAGGATCACACAGCAAAGCTGGGAAACATACCTTTTTATGATCCCATGAACTGTCACTTTAATGAGACCTTGAGCAGTCTGACCAGTACATGAGGTTGAGCTTGAGAAAAGCACTGAAAAAAGAAACTGAGGTAGGTGGTGAAGTTTTGAACACTAATCCAGAAAAAAAAATATATATATCAAGGAGTTGCCTTGGAATTAAGCACCCTAAACTTTAGCTAACAAGTAACCAAAGAACCTGGAAAGGTTGCTTTGTATCAAGGCATTACTCCCATCAGGTCAACACCCAGGCTATCACAACCAGCTAAAAGGGAGGTCTTGTCATAGTTAAAAGGCAATTCATGGAAAATGAAGGTTTAAAGTGAAAGAGAGGAGAAGAGGGAAAGTGTGGATGAAACTATGTCCAGCAGCTGCAACACCAAGAGGTAAGAACAAAACAGTTTTGGCAGATACCGTTTCAGAAGCATGATCCACCCAGTCCATTACCATGTCTCCAGCAGTGGCTAGGACCAGATGTTTCAGAAAGCACCAGACACCTCCTCGTAATATGAAGGACCCTTTTTTCTTAGTAATTTTTTCTCCTTTTAGCTAAAGTTGTTCTCTATCTCCCAAAATTAAGGCAGACCAGGAGATCTGCCCATACCCACAGACAAATATCCTCAGAATAAACTTGTGACATGCAGGTGTCAGCTTGTACCAATCATTACTCAACACTGAAGTGTCTCATTTTGCTTGTTCCTCTTCTTGCAAAGGCAAGGCTCCTACAAAACACCTCTGACTGACAGTATATGTATGCAAGAATGAAAATGCACCCCAGCTCCTCTGTCTGTGCCCAAGTACTCAGTCTCGAATGGTGTTAGAGTGGGCCATGTCCGTGTGTCTTGAGAGGGACATACTTGTATTTGATCAGTACAGAGCATCACTTTACCTTTGCCTTTCCATGCAAACATGTTTCAAGGCAAAAAATAACCTTTCCTTCATTTATCAGTTTCCTTTTTCTTCATTCACCACATCATCAACCACAAGGATTGTCCTGTAGAGAGGGATGGGATCCCTGATTCTCCCATATTTGGCATCCAGATTATTCAAAGTAGATGTGGCAGCAGAAAGAAAAAATGCTTAGTTCTTCAAACTTTGTTATCTCTTTCCATAACCTGAGGGCAAAGGTCCAATTATATATTGTTCAGCTTTTGCTTAGAAAACCATGCCAATCCTGGATGCGGAAAAGTCTAGAATGTCGTTTGTTACTGCAGCGTGATGACACTAAAACCTGGTTTGAGATTTTGAAACAAGCCTTATGGTCACCACTTTGATGCAGTGATTTGGAGGAACTACTCATCAGTAAACAAGGCAAAATATTTGTGAAAATCTATCAGTCAAGCAGGATTTTTGTTATGCCTTGAGCTGATTATTTCTTTCATTTCTGAACTGGAGAGGAGAGAGAGAACATGCTTTGAACTACAGAAATTGTTGATCATTAGAAACAGACTGTGGACGGAGGGATCACTGTCTTTTAAGAAATGCGCAATTTTAATTTCAGTTCTAAGAGAAGCCCAGAAAGTCCACTTTGCCCTCTCTTTCTTCTCCCTCCCTGTGCTTGTTTTTCAACTTTTAATGAGGAAAACTTCTCTGAGTCAAGAAATGGCAGTGACTCGCAAGGCAGCTGCATGGACAACAGCAATGTCAGAGCCAATGTGCACTGAACACAGCTTCAGGGCAGGTTGACACATCATTTATTTCCCAATGGAAAATGAAAGCAAATTCTAATTCCCCAAAGAAGAGTAAAGTCTCTTCAAAGGCCCACTTGCTTCACCTCTGTGCATACAGGGAGGGTTATTTCTGTGTCATTAGCTGCTGAACTGGAGAGGAGGGCTGGTGTGTGGTGTGTGGGGCTTCCTCTGTGATGGGAAAGGGCTACAAGCTGGAAATGGTGGGGAAAGAGGGTCCAAGGGTCAGAGTTGTAAGTGGTAGATTCTACAGGTGTGTTCATCCTTTTATCCTACAGCCTTTGATGCCAACAGCTGAGAAAGGAAAAGGAAAAGAGTGAAACGAACAAATCTTCCCAGGCACATGCAAAACTTCAGCATGAGCCTTCAGTCCGTGTTGCATCTGCCCACAAGATCAAATTTTTCTTTATGCTGTACCCTGTTCTCATGCAGACCCAGAATGTGGCATTGCAGACAATTTAATCTGCAGAAAGTGCCAATTCCTGCACATCCACAGTGCTGTCATCTTCCTGTTTCCGTGCTTCCGGATGCTAATAGGTCAGGAATGAGACTAACAAAACAAAGTTATTCCCAGTGAGAAAACGCCTGCAAAATTCTGAAAAAAAAAAAAAAGCAGATCAGCTCTCTACAAGTGTCTGAGCTGGGACATACAAAAACAAGTTCTTTAAAATCTTAAAGTCTTTCAACGTCAAGATCTACAGTGGAGACTCTGCCTTCCCATGCCAGAGGTTTTCTAGATTTTTTTCCATATTCCCTGACTATGGGGTTAGACAACTCCCGGGGGTACAGGTTGCAGGTCATAAAGCTGTGAGCTATACTGGGTTCCACTGCTGCCCTGGAGGACCGCTGTCTGAGAAGGGCTGGAGGCACTGTGTCACTCTCTCTTGGGAAGGTGCTCCCTGATGCTGGACAGAGGAGATAATCTCAGCAGAAAATGGGATACCATTGTCCTGTGAGCAGAAGGATCTCTCAGGCTACATTGCCCTAGACCATTTCTGCTCCTCAGTACACACGTTACTTTCAAGTGTCTTCAACTTAGTAGCTAAAGGGGTGAAAATTTCTTTCAAAGACACAACAAGCACACTCACTTCCCTAACAGCCTTTCTCTATGCTCAGGCCACGCTGATATTGCCACTGCAGCATAAAAATTCAGCACTTGCTTGCAAGACTTTCATGCATCTTTTCAACAACCTCATTAACTAAATTGAGGAGGGATGGGAGGGTTTGGTGGGTGTGTTCCTTCAAGTCATTTTCGATACCTTATGATCAGAAGAAAATGTATGTGCAGCTGGAATTAGAAGCAGGTTACTGTGCATACGCAAAGCAGAGCAGTCAGCCAGGTATTCTACTGCTGTCCCCTTCAGCCCTCTCTCTGCCATGGCTATTGACACTTAAAAATGTCAAGCTATTATTTTTCCATGGCTCGGGAGGAATGTCTCTGGTTCGGTATGCTCAGGCTTCTTTCTTTGTTCTTGCAGCCCTAACATCAGATTGTCAATCCCCAAATTAAAAATGATTGCTTCCTGCCTCGGCATCAGTGCCTGTTGCAACCCCAGAAATGTGCTGGTGGGATTTTTTAAGAGTGCCTGAGGGACTGAATCGCTTCTGTCAATTGGAGAGCGAGCATATTGTATTTTCAGTTACTTTTCAAAACCTGAAGGTGATACCAGCAGCACGTCATCCCTGCAGCTGGGGGCACTGACCTGCAGGGCCTTAAAGCTGTGAGCAGCCTTTGTATCTAACATGGACTCCACCAGCCTAGCAGACTGATAAACCTGAGTATCCTGAGCCAGCTGGCTCCAAGGACAGAGACTGGCGATGCGTTAGCCAGCACCGTGCTAGGCTACTTAGCTGCTGAAGCTCTTCCAGCTGGGGATGGTATTTATTGCATGCATGACCTGTCAGAACAGTATCTCAGTACATGTTAAACGATGTCTCTTTTTTTTTCCTTCCCTAAAGTACTGGAAAATTAGCAGCCAAATATTCCTATAAAGCTGTCCAGAATTATTTGATACATTGGATTAGTTTTGATATACTTTATTTGTTGGTTATAAAATATTGGGAAAATGCCTTAGCTCCTGCAGATGCGTTATGCAAGCAGAGATTGCTCCAAACGCATTATGCTGGTTGCGTATTTTTTATTCTGGCAGTAAGACATAGAGAGCAGAATTCAGCTCTGAAGCTTGTCTGCTACCTGAAGCAGGTTTAGATTGCGAAGGCAACTGGTGATCTCTGAACCATGCATTCAGTAACACTGACGATAGGAATAGTATTTAGTATGACTCAGTCTGAAATTTTGGGTCAAATTTCATGCTAATGCAAACTGGTATGGCTTAACTGATTGTATCAGAGCTGGGCCAGTCTGGAATGGTGGAGAATCTGACACAAATATGCAGGTTTTAATTCATCCTGAGCTAATGAATTAAGTTAGGAGTTTGGAAAGAATCATTAGAGATTTTCCATTTGCATTGTCTGAAGTATGTGTCAATGTAGACAGGCCAGAACTATTCATCAAGAAAATTTAAATAAAACATTACTTCTGCACTAGAAAACAAGATTTCATCTCAACTACCTGCAAAGAAAAAATGTCAATTGCTGACAAGATTTTTCACTGTAAAAAAGTGCATAGATGTTTGTCTGCCTTCATCAGCTCAGTTATTCTCGGGAGCTGTGGTTCCAGGTTTCTTGTGATCTCCCGAGGATCCAGCCAAGCTACATCATTCATGATGTTGCATTGCAATGCCCCAGGAATAGGCAGGTCTCAGATCTCGATCTCTCAAGATTTTATTTCTATTATGGTGATGTGTGAAAGTGCCAGTGTTGCCCCCTGAGACAGCTAAAATGTCAAGCAAGACAAGATGCAGAAACTGAATATATGACAAACAGCAAGATGAAAGAAAGAAGCAGAGCAACAGATACGGCAAAGAGTTTGCAAACTTACTTCAATCACATGTAGGCACAAGTGCATTGTTGTGAATCATAGAAACGTATTTTAATAGAAATAGAAAAACATGATCTTCTGTCCCTTCTCTTCTGCCTCTATCTGTTGCCTCCTGAGGATTTTTCTGTAGGCATTTCAGCAGAGCATTCTCTCTGAAGTTTCAGAGGAAGATGAAGAGTAGTCAATAACTAAGGAGTTTTGTGAAAGAAGCCTTTTCATTTGTAATGGTTAGTGACTACACCACGTAAGCAGGCAGGAAAGGATGAAAAAGCTCTCAAAAATCAGTCAACAATACTGAAACTGTTGTAGAGCAGGCAGGAATTTTGCACTGTAACACATATGAAAGGACCATCAAACTATCTTCCACTGACCTGAAGCTGGGGTCCTATGCCGGAGCTGATTCATCGCTGGGAATGCAGACTCATGTCAAACTGCTTCATGTCTGCTGGACATGGGAATGTGGCATGAGCATAGCACGAATACAGCATGAACATGGAAAAGTGCTGCAGTGGTTTGCTAAGGCGTGATGTGCTCGTGCCTCTGAGGTCTGGCATTCCCAGGGGCACTGCGAGCCGAATTGCCTCTGCAGCTGATTCCCAGCTCACAGCACTGTGCAGGGGCATGGTCCTTACTGAGCGTTGGGAAAAAGTGGACAGAGCAAAGGGAGGAGAAGTGCATAGTTAGGACAGGGCCAATCTGATCACAGAATAAAGGCACCTAACCGTAGTCTTGTACGTGCACTGGGTGCCTGAATTCCCATCACAGTCACTAGGGATCAAGGACAAAATTTAGTTGCTGAAACAAGTGTCTGATGCGATTTAAGAGGCTCCAGAGCATGATGTCTGCTCTCCAACATCTGCTTTAGAAGTACACAGGTCTCTCATTAATCCTACACCATATTTATTAGCCTGCACAGAGGTCTTAGGTATGCTGGGGCCTCTGAAGTTACACTAGGCAACACCTATGAACCTGAATTGAGCTTCTGTGTCTTTCTCTGAGCCAGATCTTACCTTATTAACTAACCAGAGGCGTACTCATTTCTGATGACTAGTGAACATCAGAAGCTCACTTACTCATTTTTTCACCTGTTTCTTGCTTCAGAACAATTATCAATTAATACCAATATCTGGGACCCAAAGGAGCATATTGTTTCATAGGGACACCAGAAACCCTCTGCAATGTGCTGGTTTAGAGGTACGAAAAGGCAAATTCCTGCTTTGCAGAGATACAGTAGTTGGGGAAGAATTAGAGTGGAAAAGGGTAATTAGTTTCTAACAGGCAGGACTAGTTAAAAGATAATTCCTTGCCGTGAGCATCCAAGCAGCCATTTAGGGCATTTGTAGCAAGAATGAATAGAAATATTTCATGCATAATCATCCCTTGTGATTAAGCACAGCAACAACTCTGGAGATGTCAGAGTCATTTGTCACATGAAGAGGGACATGTAAAGGTATCTAATCATGACAAGTATTCACATGTGATGGTGAAGTTTGTCTTTTTTGTTTCTGTAATACCTTACAACTTAGGTCTTTTCACTCACAGATTTTCAAAGGCTTTATAAAAAGATATGATTTATTTCCATAAACTCAATAACACCAGGAGTGTAGGGTTTAATTCCAAAGCCCATGTTAGTCAGTGACTCCTTCCATTACCTTTTGGACTTCTGGATCAGAGAAAAGTGGGTAAGATTTCTAAGTGCAATGCCAGAAGAACAAAGATCTCCAAATCCTCATGATTTCCATTAGAGTTCCCAAATTCCTCACTTTTTAAAGTGCCTCCAAATACCTGTTCAGACATTATTTTTTTAAAACAAAAAAGCCCAACCCTGGTCTTAAGTGACTTCTTTGATGTCATAGGGAGATGTGTGCTAGAAAACAAAGTGCTGCTAATTCTACAAAGCCATTTCCTTTAACACATCCTCCCACCTCCTCCTACTGACTCCATGTGTCTGCTTCATCCATCTGTTTCATCTCATGAAATACATGGATCATGAGCTCCCTGGAGAACGTCCAATCTTCCTTGCCTCTGTAGTTGAACATTTGCATTTTTCCATCCAGTAGACAAGCATAAATATTGTGTAGTGAGCAGTTTGCCTTATTTCCAATTTCGGTATGTCACATTCTGAAAACTATCCATAATGCAGATTAGTTGATGGGTTTATCTATCAATTAATACGTGGTATCATGATCCTTGAATTCTCAATTGGGTGCATCCTCAACTCACACTTCTATTGCTGGTCCCGTGCTATTTCTGTGTAACTACTGATTTACGCGTCAATCGATCAATAAAATTGCATCTGCATGACGCTGAGGAACCAGCCACAGTACCTACATTAAAGTATATAAAGGCTTTTGCACTGCTGGACCCTCTGAGCCTAAGTCTTCAAATGCATCTTGGTGCTCAGCAACTCTTGAAATGACATTCCTACACACTGAGTCTTCCCCGGGGACATCACCAATGCAGGTGGCAAAGTGGTTAATTTGCAATCGAAATGTACCCTTCAAATTAAAAATGAGCATTTAGAGGTAAAGCGGATTCATGAGAGTATGCATAGGAGGCAAATAAAAGACTGGAAATGGGCAAATTAATTTCCTTTAAAAATGGAAGTAAATGTGTGTGGAATACTTAGGTATTCATCCAGCCTGGCCAAGGGTGTTCTAACCTGCAAAAATTAAAAACATTTACTTGACCTTCATGGAAGGAAAGCACTAGCCATTCCTATAGATTTTACAAACATCAAAGTCTTGATCTGAAGTGTAACTTTAACTGGAAGAGGCTCTCCCCTGTTGCAAACAGCCTCGGTGACGGTGGGAAGGTGTGTGCAAGTACCTTAGGAATAAATTTCTCAGGCTTTTACCCTGGAATTTTAATTCTCTTTCTGTTCATGTTGATTAACATATGGAGTTGCTGCCGGGGTATACATGGACAGCCCTGAGAGAGCAGGGTAGAGTCAGCTGAAAAGCCTGAATATGGAGATTAAGTGTTGTGACACTGTTTTAAAAGAAAACCAGAAAGCGTATTTAGCTTGGCTTTGGCCATGTCAGTATAGTGAACTGAAGCAGTCATGGTTTCTTCTGAATTTTTTTGACTGTTTATTTCCATGCAGTCTTTCTGTTTTCTTTCCTTCATGTTCAGAAAGTGAACTCATGAGCTCACATTTTGCTAATCCAATTTGTTCTGTAAAACAGCACTGTGCTTTGTAACTGGTGGAAGCATACAGGAAAGCATCATCCTCTCTCCGGGCAATTCCCAAGTCACCACAGCCCAGATGAGTTCCACTACGCAGGAGTTGCAAAAGCTAATCTTACTCTCCCATTTCCCTCTCCCAGTCATGTAAGCAAAGCTCAAAAGAGTCAGCACAGGTCTTGCTGTTCCATGTCCAACTTCTTATGAGAAGAAGAAGACCCGTGCGAAGAACATGCTGTCCACTCTAGACTGCTGTTCATCTTTCTGTGTTAATTTGCAACTATCTTTTTTCTGGATCTTTCATGTATTTCCACCCATCTAAATTACACTCGCTGTAACCAATAAAGAAAACATCGAGGGGCATCTAGTCTTTTTAGTTTTGTCACTGATGAATATCCACTTCTGACTCAAGAACACTTACTTTGCCAGGCATACAATTAAAATAGAACAAGGAGCACACTGATGTGAGCAAATACTTAGACATCTGAGGAATTCACCATGAACTACACAAATGTGATGTGTGTTAAACATCAATCAATAAAAACCTAAACACAAGGAAAAAACAGTGAGAAATAAATGCATAGAAAATAAAAGAAACAGATGCTTCTTTTTAGATCTTGAATCTGAAGGTCATATTCTCGTAACAAATTTCTGTTAACGTCAGAAACAAGGTCATGATCGACTTGATTCTGTGCCAGTTGACACATATGAGTAAACAGAATTCATCTTAACCCTTTACTTTATCCCTCTGCATGTTTCCAAGTCTCTGTTTTCAGGAAATTTTGCATCCTGATCTAATAAAAGGCTATAAGGAGAACCAAAAAAAAGAAAAATCCAGTTTCATTTACATGGACTCCACAACACTGTTATCACAGAAACTTGGGAAAGCAGAAACTTGGGGAAAGCACCCTGTCAACTGATTTCTAGTGATCTGGTTCAACGATGGAGAGAGATATACTAGATTAGACACCTCCACACTTCTCCTTTCCCCTGATTCTGGAAACAGGGTCAGACCAAGCAACTGGAGAAACCAGGACTCTGGAAGATAACTGCAGTAGAGAAGGATGTTAAATACACAGAGAAGCTGATGGTGGGAAGTGCAAATCACAGATTAACCTATTGCTAAAGGAGACTTCTTGGCTTTGCATGGTCCTGAGACTGGATTGTGATTAGCTGCATTTTGAACATCCAAGCAAAGATGACAGTATGAACAAATAATAAAAGAACAGAACACCAGAGGAGCTTCTGGCCTCACTGAAACCCAAACCCCTCCCTCACAAGAGCAATCACCTAAGGGTGTGCCAGGTGTAAGACATTTAGTCTCCCAAGATGCAAAGCAGCACAGGAGGTGAACAGAAAAGATAAAGAATGTTTTTCTTGTGATGAGAACAAAGAAATGCCAGGATAATGCCTTGGGGAACAGATCACACCATATGTTACTGCAGGAGGTGAAAGGAACCACAATAATCACACTGGTTTGACTGGAACTGCTTCTTGACTCCAGCTTTGCAATGCAGTAAGCCTGAATGCATGAGCAGGACACACTACCCAGGAACTTCAGACATTTTTCAGTGCAATCAGAGGCACACGTAAATCCTGTCCAGTGTCCCATCTCCACCTTTCAGATGCCTTGAAGCACAGAAAACTTGTCCAGCTTAGACAACTGGCCATCATACATCAGTGTAATACAGCTCTTGCTCACTAAGTAAGCAAATTAAATTGGGTAAGTAACGGGCTTTTCCAGAGCATGTACAACTAGCCTTCAGAAACTAAACTAAGTATTTAATTAAGCTTTCTGACCACAGAAGGGGATGGCCTGGTCTCTTCTAGCTTTTGGCTCCCTGGGATCCAGGCCAGGAAATACATCACTGGGGATCTCAACAGCAACATCTCCCCAGAGTGAAAGTGGGGGATTTACATTCTGCGTACAAAATTACCCCCTTGCCCTACAATTTACAACCCTTTTCTCCCCTCTGAACATTAACCTGTTGTTTATACCCATTAACCCAATTTGCTGCCTGTATTATATGTGTGTGTCTCAGCATACACTGAGAATCAAGCATTTCTATGTGGTGCTTTGTTACATTTATCTCTTGGCTGCTTTGCTTGGTAGAAGAGGATCCAAGGCATTTCCCCTGACGCTCTTCAGATTGCGGCTCCATGAAGTGTGCTCTCACAGTAACACACTTATGCATCTCAGCATATAGTCCAGCGGGAGCAGGTGAGAGAAGGATGCCTGTAGCTGATTACGAAAGATACACAACTTTGGATTATGGAAAACGGTACCATGCTAATGTTAAGTGCAGGTTTTCTGTTCTTGCCAGAGCTCTGGCAGGAACTCATCTGTAGTGAGTTCAAGTGAGGCTGGAAAGCTGACAGAGGTATGGAAATTGAGTTTATAGTGAATGGAGGACGGTAAACTGCCCCAGATCATGGAACAGAAAAACAGGATAAAATGTTCAAAGAACATTTGTGGGAAGATTAAGCAGATTGAGCTTATTTAGGCAGGAAAAGGAGCACAGGTGTGGCAACACGCAATAAAGGTGGTAAGAAAGCAAGCTGTGACCAGTCATTTTGTATGGCCTCTCATGTAATCCAGTGCAGGGTGCAATCCAACTGACGTCCGACAGCAAAGACTTAAAATGGATAAAGAAAAAAATCCTCTGCAGATTGCTGATAACAGGCTTTTCTGCAGTTACAGAATTCCTTTCTTAGTAGGTTATTCAATAATAGATTAGACATATCAGCCTCCCCTTCCACATTGTCTTTTGGGAGGGAAAGGTACTATACAAGGGACAGGGGATTCATCTACCCTCAAAGTAATCACGCCAGGCTCTCTTTAGTAGTCAGTAGAGAGAGACTGACACATAAAGTAATGAACTTTATCCACATGAAAGGTTGGAAACATCATTCCCTGGGGTCACTTAATTATTCCCTTCGACTGCAAGGCTGATGAAGGTGGTCAGCTCTAACTCAGAGATCCACCTTTTAGGTAATTAAACTGGAGCAGATGACTCCCATCCAAAGTGCCTGATATCCTTTCATAGGATCATAGAATCATAGGTTGGAAAAGACCTCTAAGATAATCAAGTCCAACCATCCGCCCAACAACATCATGTCTACTAAACCATAACCACACAGAAGTACCACATCTGTACGTTTTTGGAACACCTCCAGGGATGGGGACTCAGCCACCTTCCTGGACAACCTATTGCAATGCCTGACCACTCTTTCAGTAAAAAAAGTTTTCCTAATGTCTAATCTAAACCTCCCCTGACACAACTTGAGGCCATTGCCTCTTCTCCTATCGCTAGTTACCTGGGAGAAGAGACAAACACCCACCTCACTACAACATCCTTTCAGGTAGTTAAAGAGAGGGATAAGGTCCCCCCTCAACCTCTTCTCCTCCGGACTAAATAGCCCCAGCTCCCTCAGCCGTTCCTCATAAGACTTGATCTCCGGGTCCCTCACCAGCCTCATTGCCCTTCTCTGGACACACTCCAGCAACTCAATGTGCGTCTTGTGGTGAGGGGCCCAAAACTGAACACAGTACTCGAGGTGCGGCCTCACCAGTGCCATTCCTGATACAAGCCAGGATGCCGTTGGCCTTCTTGGCCATCTGGGCACACTGCGGGTTCATGTTCAGCCGGCTGTCAACCAGCACCCCAGGATCCTGTTCCACCGGGTTTTTCCTTGCCTTTCTGCTCTTCGTTGACTCTAGCTTCTCACTGATTAATCTTTGTCCTCTTATTCCCTGCTTTATGATCCTGCCAACTGCAATACCGAACATTGTCCCACTTCTCGTGCCACCTTGGCCCCCACAGCAAGCATCCTTTCCAACTCTCTCCAAATCCCGTCACACCAAACAGAATTAAATCGATTAGTGAATCATTTTCTTCATAAAACATTTGGTTGAAAAGCAAGATGAATCTAGGGAATCCTGATGGAATTATACACATCTCAATGAAGGTTAACATTTCAATGAGAATGTTAGTCTTTTTTTAAAGTTCATCTACATTCATTTAATTTTTTTCCTCTCTCTGATTATTTGTACAAATCAAAACATGCATATGGAACACAGATAAGACTTCATCTCATTTCATTTACATATGAGTTTCTCACTTAGGTTCCTTTTTAGTTAATGAAAAGAGGCCAGAATAATATAATGCTGTTTTTATCTCAGACATCTATATTTTCTGTCCGTAGAACTGCCTGATTCCCAAATCCCACATCAGGGCTCACGACCCAAGTCAGGTAGGTTCTTTGGATGCTTTCTTGCTTATTCAGGAATATGCTTCAAGTGAACTGAAGTCTCATCGACATCACCTGTAGGAACCTATGCATATGTCCAACTATGTCACTCTGCCTTCTGAATCGAGACCTGTAAAGTAAGAGCAATCAAACTATTTACAGTGTCACCATTAGGTTTCAGATTTATCAATGTCTTGAAAGTGTGCACAGTTATCACAGCACTTCAAATATAACTTTCACTTGATTGAGGGACCTTTTGGAGAACTGCCCATGTAAGAGGGAAATTAGTTCAAGATTTGTGCTCGGCAATCCATCTATTTATCCACTTCTCTTAAAATGTAGGTGGCACTACTACCTGAGCATTATATAGTAGAAAATTTACTAAAAGAAAATCCAGATTTTCTATCATGCTGCTCCAACAATATAAAGAAAACTGATCTCATTGAAGCTGGAGGAGCCTTCTCAGCTAAATGTCCTTTTGACATTGTCATATTCAAGCAAGTTTTCACCAAAACTGGAGATGTATCTCGTATGGATCTTTTTCAGCCAGAGAGAGAGAGACTGCGTATGATCTTGAGCAATCTATGTAAAACAGCACTAAGTAGAAATGAAAAAAAATCACAATATATTCAAATAGTGCAAGCTAGGACATTAATCAGTACTGTAGCAGGACTATTTTGATTACGCATATTTCTGCATGGACTCACAGAGATAATATCTAACCACCAAAACTAATATGCAGATACCACGGAAGAGTTGAAAACCTCCACAGACAATGTAGAAAAGGAATATGCAATAAGGCTATTGTGGTGGCAGAACGTCTGCAATAGCTGTCTTTGGTCCTATTCTGCACCTCTTGGCACAACATAATGGCCTGGAACCCACTGATACGTTCCCAAAAGATTGATGGGTGTCACAGAATATGGTCATCTCACAATATGATACTTTTGGGAAGCAGTATTACAAAATGTTTAAGGGATATGAGCCAGCAGTAGACTCCACCAGTCTTAATCAGATGAGCACAACTCAGTACTCACAGGCTCTGGTCCCTACACACTGGGGGCATTTCTGTGCTTTTTGAGTAAATCAGCAGCAAAAGAAACAGTAAGAAATATACATGCTTGGATAAAGCTGTGTGGTGGTAGGGTTTCTTCGACATTTTCTTCCTGCACATTTGAAAACCGGAGGGCTACTGCAGAATAAACTATCTGTGGATGGTTCAGCTGAAGTTCAATTCTTGAATTTTGCATTTGTATAATTGATTGTAAAACTTCATAATTCATGCTAAGTTGGTTATTTAAAGATGTCATCCAATCAGAGAATTAAAAAAAAGTAAGTGCAATGCATTTAACTAGCTAAGATAGGGTGAATTACAATCAAATATACAATTAATATATGAGTAAACCTCATGCAAGCTGAAAATAAGGTGTACATATTTAAAGCATGATAATTAACCATTGGAACAAATTACTGAGGCTCATGGTAAATTCTTTTTCATTTGGGAGTTGCTAAATCAAGACTAAATGTCTTTCCAAAAAGATAAGTTCAGCCTGAAGTCATTAGGTGAGAAGAAGAATTATTGATGAAAAACCATATTCACTATTTTTCAGAAAGCCCAGTTAAATGTTCAGTACAAACTTCTCTGTCTTAATAAGGATTCACTTTTTTGGATACCCCTTTACAATTGCAAACAACATGAAAATAACTACAAATTTTATCAAAATGCTATTATTTTAATATAATATGTACTTACACAATGAAACTACTTTTTTACTGTTTATATGCACCTTTTGAATTATTGAAGTGACACAGCCTGAAATTACTGGAAGAAAGTATGCCATTAAGGTGATTTTCATTTACTCAAAAAGAAACTTTGAAATTTCTTCTTGCAAAGTATTTTGAGATTTTTTTCATACCAACTTCATCATAAAATTGTGAAATTTAAGTTGAGGTGGATATTCCATGTTCATTTCCTATGATTAAGCTTTAAATATGTTATGGCATATAATGATCATAATAAAATAGATAATATAAACTGTAAACACTGAGCATTTGGAAACCTGACCTTGGCTATACTTAAGGCATTTATACTTCTGCAAGCTATATATTCCTATAAAGTATTGATATTACTTTGATTTTTTTTTTTTTAGGTACTAACTGTAAAAGAATAGGAACTAGCTTTTGGTCTTACTTTGTCTTATCCCTTTCTTCTTAGTTGTTGAGCTATTAAGAAATGAGACAAGATCATACGTAAGTGAACTAGAAGACTGTAAGTACAATAAAATAGTGAAGGAACAAATTGGTAAAGAGTAAACATGAAAAGGTTAGAGAAAGGACAGACTCTGGAAAGCATAAATATTGCACAAAAGCAGCAATAATGTTGCGGCTGGACTATGTGCAAGTAAGGAGGGAGTAAGTTTCCCTGGGGAGGTAATAACTTGCCACTGAACACACAGGGAAGCCTAGGCTGTGGGGAGAGAGAGGAATGTTGAGAGGCATATTCCTACAGAAACCAAAAGATTTTGCTTCATATAATAAGTATTTCTTGGGATAATTCCTTCATGCTGCAGTTTCCAACCCAGCCAAGCTTACCCCTGATTTCCAGCCCTGAACTCCTCGGCAGTTTTTCAGTTTCCACTACGCTAACACCAATTAGTGAGCTACTACTGGTGTCTCCTGAGCCAAAAAATTGTCCTCTCTATTTACCTTCCAGTGGGCTTAAAATTGCATGGTTACCTTGTGATACAATGTTACTTGATGGGGGGGGGGGCGGAAATTTAATTCCACTATTTAGTTCTGCCCGGAAAAAACAGATGTAGGAGCACTCCCAGAGCATATGGGTTAAATTAATGCCTGCTGTGTCCCAGCACCAGCATTTGTCTGATTTAGTGACACTTGTTTTAAACAGTCGGAAGGAGGTCCAGGCAGCTCTGGAGGTGGTTTTCAGTTGGATTCTTCCTTAAACAGCAGTCTCATAAAATTCCACTTTTACATTCAGTCTGTGCTGAGCCACCACCAACTTTGGGTCACCAAAGGAGGCATCCGCTGAGATAAATTGTGCAAGTCACAAACAAGCAGCACAATGTCCTTTTGATGATCAAATACTAAGCAGAGCTGACATTTAAATTAGCATCCCTGCACATTTTCCAGCTAGATAATGATATGGGTAAGACAGTCCACACCTGTGGCACCAGGAGGGATCCAGCTCCCGGGGAGTCATAGCCAAAGGTTTGTCATCATCCCAAACCATTTGTATTGCAGCTGATTGAAAGTAGGCTCAGACAGTCAGAACCTGGCCGCCTTGGGATGTGCTTTGGGTTTACAAACCTTGGTTTTATTCTCTGAGCCTTGTCCCTCCTGGGACTCGGCTGGCTTCGCAGCACTGAGATCCTTGTGTTGGCCGTAATACCGGGGAAAAAGAGGGATGAAAAGAGGAGACAGCAAATAAACAAACACACAAAATCTCTTTGCTTCCAGAGCACAGGAGGATAACTAAAAGAAAAGGTCACTACAAGGACACAGAGCAATAATTTCTGAGCACTGGCTTTTAGCAGCACCTTCCTTAATGAAATGGCTCCCCATCCCCTCTGCACCAAAATCAGCCCCAGGGTCTATTCAAGAGCTGAAAGCCAGGTCTTCCTCATGCCATAAATGGTAAAATCAACTCTGTTGCAAAGGAATTCTTTTTCCCCAAGCATTTTTTGATGGATTACAGCTAGGTGGCAGAGAAGTGGCTGCGTCTAATTAGAGAGACCGGCCCCGCATAACCCCAGTGCCAGCTCGTCCCCTTCCAAGCACCGCAGGTGGATTATCTGGACGCCCTGCTGCAGGGTGCGGCATCAAGGCAGGGTTATGGAGCTTCACATTGCATCAATTTAAATGTGTTGCAAGGTAAAGGAACTGCCTCGCCTTTTCCCCGCGCAGGGTGGCTCATAAATATTATTAGGTATCAAGTGGGACTAAATGAATCGGCACAAATCAGCCAACTTTACTATGCTCTGGCATCTATCTTGTAAAGAGGTGTCCGACCCTTCGACGCTGCCTGATTTAATTTGGAGCATTGTCGTGTTATATACGGCTTAGCGGCTTTAACCCTCATCAGACACTAAACCAAGAATACCCATACAGAGAATTTCACATCTCAGCTTCCACTGGCTGTAAATCAGCTGGTTCAGTGAGTCAAGAAATCTCACAGAGATTGTTTCCGACTGCAGGAGTCACCTCGCACAACTCTCCCCAGTAAACACGGGGTGCCATTTGGAGTGGATCCTTTCAGGGTCATCCACGTGCAAACAAAAAGTATTTATATTTTTTTATTTGAACTTGCATTTTGCATCTTTTGGCTGCTGTTTCACTGATCCTTCCCTCCAGCAAACCCCTGAAGCTGAAAACCTGCTTAGCCTTTTCCTGCAACAGGCAGGGAGACAGCAGCAGCTGTCCATTTTGAGAGAAAAGGCAGATTTCAGTTGACTCAAAGCAAGGAAGAAAAGTGGAAAGTTCTGTCGCCAGTAACTGCGACCTGGGACCGGGGAAAGCACATGAATATCAAAGTCAGATGGGTCAAAGCACCCAGCTCTGAATCAATTTTCATATTTTCTTAGATATAAATCACACTTCAGACAGCATAATTCCCTTGAAAAGTAATGGCACTTGAAAGTGTGTCCTGGGATAATCTGTGCCCACGCTGCACTAAGTCAGGCAGAGGGTTTTGGTACTTGGGGAGCAAGTTGCAGGGGAGCTGCGTCACCCACCTCTCCATGTGCATACAGCCCGTGCTGCTGCTGAATCACAGATTTCTTTTTAGCAGGTTAGACGTGTAAAAATATGTTCGTTTCTCTATCACAACACAGTGCCTGGTATTTGAATATCATTATGCTGATTTAGCATCCTGACCCTAAGCTGCTCCACGGCAGATCTAGTAAATTTAGCAAAACTAAAAGAAGGCTGTAATAAACCATTAAGTACAAATCAAATAGCTTGCTTAATCACTGTGTAAGCACAGTTTTCTACAGCTGTCTTCTTTCTTGGATAGCACTGGAATAAATCTGCAGCGGCAGATTTGACCCTTTGCTTCTCTGCTTCAGTTCCCTGCATGTAAAAAAACTCAGGATAATATATTTCCTCAAGGCACAGGGCTGTTGCAAAGATACCTAAACTTAAAATGGTGATTCTCACATAATAGCTTGATAATGTGCTACTCAGAAACCAGAGGAATGCAAAGAGCTGCCAAAGAAAAGGCAAACTAAAACCAAAAAAAATGAAACCACCCCACAACTCAGGTTTCAAAAAACGCTTCTGTGGAACTTGGGCTGAATGTGCGTGGGAGGGAGGGCCAAAGCATGACATCTTATTTTAATTAAATGAAAGCAATTGGTTCTCTCTGCTCAGGAGAGATAGTGGGGAATTTTACAGCTTGCTGTAGTATGTTAGTCCTAAACAGGAAGCTGCTGTGGGACACAATCCTGCGTCTAGAATTGCATTAACACTGCAGAGAGGTTTCTGGTTCAGCCCTGGTCTTACCGGGGTGCCTGGTGGCTTTGTTTTGTTTGAGAGTTGATGCTGTAGATGAAAGAAATGAAGCAAATGCCCCCCCCCCTCCTCATTCTGCATTTCAGGTTTGTTATGGTAGAAGTTTCCAGACAAGGCAGACACAGCTGGCAGGTATCGGTGCCACAAGGTAGGGAAGGAGCAAGAGGAACTGGAATTACAGGAGGTGAACAGGGATGATTCTTCCAAAATTTCTCTGGAGAGTGATCTCAGTAAAACACTTCTGTAAGTCTTGAACAGAAAGTCAGAGTGAAGTCATGGAGCATGCTGGTGATGCAACACTGGAGAGCAGCATGAATACAAAGAGAACTGGAAAACTCACACAGGAATAACCACATGCCTTTGAAGCCTGTCAAAATAATAAAAAAAGGATTATGGTCTGTAGAACAAAATGATCTCATGCATCTAGGGATGAAAAATGGGGATTTCTTTTCTATGGTGTGAGTTAGAAAGGTGTGAGTTTCTCCTGGACTTAGACACCGGTCAGATGCAGCCATGGAAGAGGCAAATGTGACCTGCAGCTACGTCACCATCGGTGACCACTGAGCCCTCGCCTGGCATGCTTGGGAATATTCAAGTCATGTGTGCCACAGAAAGAGGAAATCCAATAAGCAAGGTGCAGAAAATATATTCCAAGGTTTGACAGGATATTCTATTTCACAGAAGAAAATAAAATAAAATAAAATAGGTGACCACTTCTTCTGTGTAGTCTAGCAAAACAAAGTCTGAAAGGGGTGAAATTGCAAATATCTCCTTGGGAATAAACAGCAGGGAGGAGGAAAGAACAATTTAAGTTAAAGGACAGGCCTAGCAAAAGAGAATATAGGTGTAAACTGCCAGGAAATAAATCCGGTCTGAAAATTAGAGGGACACGCTTCTACCAGTGAGAGCAGTGAGCTGCAGAAGCAGCATTCAGTCAGACAAACAAGCAGGAAAACCCAGCTGCTTTTACTGTAGGGCTTGATGGATACGAAGAAGAGCAGAGCAGAGTGGGTACACATCCATTTTTAAATGGTGAGGAAATAGGAAAGGGAAGGGAAGGGAAGGAAGTTGGGGTAACTCCAGTTCCCAGAATACAGAGAAAATACGTACACTCTCCTCCTTAAATAAACAGTTGAGCAGTTTGTAAATAGTAATCAAATAATCTTCCTGACAAATAACAAAGAAATGGGTGTCAGCCAATATAGATTTGTTAAGAGAAAATCATGTAAAGCAAATATTATCTGCAATTATGACAGGATAACAGGCCTGTGAAGAAGGGATTAACAATAGATGTCTTTTTTACTTCAGACATTTGACAATACATCGTATGACATCCTCTTAAACAAGTGACGGAAGCAGACTCAGCAAGATACAATCGTTAAATTGGTGCAAAACTAGTTGAATAATCAGACACAAAAAGAAGCTGTCAAAGGTCTGCTGGTAAAGTGATGCATCGAACAGTTTTCCACGGGGTTTGTAGTGAGTCCTGCCGTCTGCAGTGTTTTGATCAGTGAATATCTATACCATTTTGTAGCAATTACAAGACTGGAAAAGCTGCTTTGTGAGGTAAACAAGTATGAGAAAATCAGTGTGGAGAAGTGCAAAATAATAACCCTCAGCAAAAATCAAGCTAGACATATAGAGGGTGGGATCTGCTTAAACCATTGCTCCTCAGCACAGCATCTGGCAGATTTCGGCAGATCCAACCAGAACACAAGTTAAATGTCCTGGTGTTGCTAAAACAGGCAAACACCATACTGGACTGTATGAAATGAGACATGAATCCTTTGGCTCTGTTTAGCTGCTGGAAGTGCCTCCATTTTCTAGATTTGGGTGCCACGTTTGAATGGTGTAGACTAACGGTAGACAAGGGGAACTAGAAGAACCTGTAGAGGTTTGCAGATCATGTCCCCTGGGAAAGGGGCTGACAGATCTGGAGCTGTTCATACTGATGAGGGGAGGAGAGAAAGAGACAGAGACAGCAAACAAATTCTGTTACAAAGAAGTTAATCTATTCTTGGTGCCTATGACAGGAGAGTGAGAATGAGTCTTAAATTATATCAAGAAATACAGGCTAGGCATTAGGATAAATAGTCTAAAGATAGGTGAAGCATTTGAATTTCTTATCTGGATAAGGCGTGAAAATGTCTCTTACATTGGAGATATTTAAAGATAGACCAGAAAAATGAGAGCGGTTGGTCCTGGTGAAAGATCACGTGACAAGAGAAACAGCTTCTTGAAGCTTCTCTTTATCTCTGTTTTCCAGGTTCTCATGAAACCGTTTGTGCCATACCACTTCTCAAGAATACGGGGAACTGGACTTGAGGTCCAAAGACCTCAGAGGTTCGCTTTGACATATATACATATGTCATTCACATATGTGTACTTATGCTGCCCTGCACTAATGTGGCCTCTTACTCTTGCAGGAGTGTGAAACCGCTGATCTGAACCCACAGGGGTGGGAGTTTTATGTCTTTTGGTAGGATTAATCAAAACTGGTTATTCTTCAGCACTTTAGTGTGGAGATTACGCGTCAGAAGGAAGTACTGCTTAGAGGACTGTGGTATTACAAAAAAATAAGTGGTGTATCTCCTGACTTACCAAATTTGCCCTAAGGAATATTTGGACTGTTTAAGAATATGAAGATATTTATTTTTTGGTACAACTTTGTTTCCAAGTCAAAGGGTAGTTTCTGGAGACTAGGCCAAACCAGAAGATTTGTTTTCTTTTTTTTCTAAAAATATCGACCTCAACCATCTTATGAATTGAAATATGCAGACAAATGAGTCGCCATACATAATTCAGAACATTTGCTTTAACACAGATGAATTCCAGGCTCATTTTTTTCTCTCTCTCTGACTGAATGCTGATTACTTGACCTTTCCCGTGTGAACAGGGTGTGATAGCTTTTGACCTGCCGCAGGAGGAGCTGATTTACCAGAGCACAGCTGCCTGTAGTCTCATACCCATGCCTCACCACCCCACTTGCTAGTATCTGAGGTTGCCTCCTTGCAGCAGTTGTGGGCAACAGCTCTCTTTTGACCATAGGGCTAGTTTTGCAAGTATCTCAGATTATCAAACTTCCAGAATGGTGACAAATGCCCTCTGACTCCCTGCTTCCTCCATAGTCCTGTGCCAGCAGGTGAAATGCAGTATCTTTTCAGGGCCTGCCATGTGAAGGGAAGGATTTGGAGCATCTTTTCCCTGTTTACTTAATTCCCTTCCATCACCAGCACCCCTAAATGCTATTCTCTGGTATAATCTAAACAAGGAAAATGAAACAAACAGCTTCACAGTGTGACTATAACCTATTTAAGTCATTTTAAAGCCAACAGATGTTTTATAGCCTAACATTTTCAGCATTGTGTCTTTACAGACCTCTGCTGCTCGGCAGGAGGCTCAAAGTAGGGCATGGCTGCAGACAATTAAAACTTAAAACCTTTCATTACCAGTCACCAGGTCTCCAGGTCACTCTGATGCTTAAGTGCACCTTCTGTCACTATTCACTCAGGGCAAGTCAAACAGTGATGGACTCTGCTCAAAGCCTTCCGAGCCAGCCAGCCGTGGCCTTCTGCTAACGGTCACTTCTTTCAAGAAGACAAAAAGAAACTACCTGATATTTTCCGTGACCTGTGGATCTGGTAAAACTTAGCCGAGCCCATGCTCTGTACCAGATGTAAGAGATGCTCTGGAAACTTGTTTCTCTTCAGTGCCTATCGAGACCAACCAATCGAGACCAACCGGTAACAGTAGAGCATCAGCAGTTCTTTGGGCCATATTGTCCTCACCATTTCACGGGTTTCATGTGAATCTACCTCATCTTTCTAGCACTTCACCTGTTATAAGTTGCAGCACCAACTTTCAGGACCACTCCTGGCATTTCATGATACTTTGGCACCTCTTATAGAGAAATTTGCAGACTGGATGAAGAATCCCTTGCTAAGGCCATTCATGAGGTTCACGTCAAGCATTACTGAAGGGAGGATTGACTCATCCCGATTATTTCACCTGGCACTGCTGTGCCACAGACAGCACAGTTTGTCTCACCAGCATAGGACTATTTCCTGATTCTGAACGAAGCGTAATGAGGAACAATTTCCTCACCAAAACTCAAAACTCAGCTGAAGGGAACCAGCACCTTGGCTAAAGAGCTTGTTATTTCGCTCTTTTTTCCCATAACTGTTACTCTGCTGAGTATCCCTTTCATTTATTTTTGTTTTTGCCTCTCTACAGCATTACAAATTGCTGTGACCACAATCTGGCTGTTCAATTTCTATAAGTGTCTTGCTGATTTTCTGCAAGTGAAAGAGTTGGTATAAGACAACTAACTTTATATGTGTTGTTAAAAATAGAGCTGAACTATTACATTTAGTTGTGAATCCTAGAGCAAATTTTCACTAATATTAGTGTTTGGACATAAGCGGTTTAATTATTTTTTCTGCTGTTTTTAGCCTTTCTCAGCTCTTCACACATCAGCCACAGCTGGAGACAGAGGATGAGCCAAGTCTACTGGTGGTTCTCTAGAACTGAGATCCAGCACATACCTGTTTTGTGTTTTTAAGCACAAATCTAGACTAAACAACTGCTCAGTTCAGAGACTGGAATGGGTTTTCTCTACTTTACATTGATCTGGACCATCTGTGTGGGTTTTCTTTTATGTTTTTAGAATATTTCCTCAATTAATTACCTCCAGGGTCTTTAGGATCCTCTTGCATGATCCCAGGACATGGCTAGGTGTTGATCTCCCCCATATACTTGGTAAGGTACATTAAATTTGAAGCCTGAGATCTAAAGTTTACTGCAGAAGACCAGAAAATGTTTAGTGACCTATAATTTGAGATGTGGTAATAATATTGACATTTCTGGTTCATAATATATTTGCTGTGATTTCATGGGATGAATTCAATGGCCAAAATGTCATTTCAAGCCCTACATTCCTTGTCGTCCTTTAAGCTATTCATGGGATCATGGGATCAGCATTTGTTTCAACTAATAAATGCAGACCATTCTCATGCCAAACTCCTTTGGGAAATTTACTTTCTTAATGTTATATTGGAAAATTATAACACTACCACAAACATTAGAATGTGCTCTGCCAGGGCGGGTCACTACGCAGGCTTGCAGTGCAGATGTATATAACTATGGAAATAAAAGGAAGGAATAAAACAATCTTTGAACTCCGATTTGTTCTGGACAGTTTAAGCACTATCAACACCTAATTTTTCTATTCTCATGATCACAGAATCACCAAACGGTTAAGGCTGGAAGGGATCTCTGGAGGTCATCTTGTCCAATCCTCCTGCTCAAGCAGGACCACCCAGAGCCAGCTGCCCATCATCTTGGGAGTATTTTCTGATGTAGTGGCCTGTGGCTTTAGGAGTTTTAACAGGAACATGCAATTAATCAGATGTAAATAAAAGTTCAGCCAGATCAATTGCACCATACAATGACCTAAAAATCAGTTCCTGGAGTTCAAGCACACGCAAGGCACTGACTGACTTTAACAATGACTTCAAAATGTAGACAGAGGAGCATAAATCTATTCTGAATGTTACTGGCTTTCATATGTCGCCCACATACAGAAGAATACCAAAGTAAACCCTTTTGTTTGTCATGTCATATTTAAAGTAAATACCAAATACTACTCATTTCAGTATTTCATGGTACTGTGCAGCTGTCTAAATCTGTAATTTTATGTTCTAAACGAACTGATTCAGAATTTATGAGTAGGTTTTTAGTAATGATTTGCCAAGTGTGAAATGGTTGAACTGGTTATTTAAATGAAAAAGGAGTGACTATTGTGACCCTATTCTTCATGCTTTAACTCAGCCTCCTGCACTGCCTTTTCAACAGAGGAAGGGAGCACATAACCGAGTGCAGAGAGCAGTGATGCTGTCAGTAATTTCTCCCCCAGGCTTGCCCCTGGTATTTGGATCTCAGCCCCTTGGTTTTAAAAGGTCACTTAGCAAAAAGAGAATGCTGCATTATTCATTCCTCCCTGCATCACTGCCACATCCTGGCTCTCCTCCTTTAGGGGAGAAAAGCAGAAATTAGCAGCCAATGTCTGTTTAAAAACAATGCCTGAATCTAAAGTAGAACTATTGACTCTTGTTTTTCATTCATTGTGGTCTTGTGTTAGAGGGATTATTCCTAAAAAGTAGCTAGTATCACCCCAGCCCTCCCAGCCATTTCCCAGGCATCTTCTGTATAGTGCTGCACTCAACTCTGTGTGCAATGGCTCTTGCGCAGGGGCAAGAGTCACCCGCAGACATGATCTTTGCCAGCTGAACTTGCCACGGTCCACTGACAAGCTAATTCTCTTTGTTATGGTCCTTAGTTTCCAGCCCATTCTAGGAAAAATATCCGGTTATCGAAAGCCCTGTCCAACATACGAGAGATACAGCCAAGGTATTGGGAGGTAATTAGATATGCTAGAGAAAGGTTCTGGTTCTACTAGAGAAGTCCTTCATCGCACTATAGTGCCTGGAACAAATCTGATAGCCCAAGTAGGTACATCCTTATTGCCTTTGAATCACATCAGAGAACGGACCCCAGCTCCTGACCCAACTGGTGTTGAATGGTTCATGCCCATACTGCTCACAGTAACACTATCCGGAGCAGACTGGCTATGTCCACACTTCATCTAGGATCTCTTCTGAGCCCTGTGTGGTGTCGATCCATAATTACTATTTGTGTTCCATCTCAAAGTGCCCAAAATAACATGAAGGCTGGGTTCACCGTGCGTTTTTCATAGCATGGTGTCAGTCAAGATTGCATATTCCCACTCCAGGACATGACAGGAGTGTGTTTATGGAGAGGGAACAAGTCCGTGCTGGGATAGCAGTGGAAGACTGCTTAGGCCAGAAGAAGCCAGACTGACATGATCCGTGCCTACACTGAATGTGTGGCAGTCACAGGATGTTATGCTCATTCTTAAATAATATTTCATTTAATATACTGTAGTCAGGAGACACAGGAGAGAGAAAAAATTATAGTCCTGCTGTCATTTATACTTTTCACTCTCTAACAATAGAATTAGCACATGCATATTACTAAGAGCCAACATATCTGTGGCAGCACATCAAAACATCTTTGTTCATCAGGTCATTTTGTGCTTCAAGGCTGTTACCTTATTTAAGTATCTTTTAGAAACCAGTATCATTCAGTGAGCAAGGACACCTGTATTTTAAGCTAGTTTCATTATTTCTTTGCTATATAGCCCAATCTCTAATATCTTCACTTCAAGAGACTCTGGTTGGAGACAAATCAGGAAATGCTTCCAGAACAAAATGTCATTTCTGCTTTCTTATCATTGTTTTTTTATTGTAATCCTTATTTGTTGCAGTTCCTTGCAGCAATTTCTTTACCAGGATTGTTTTCTGGTGAACTTTTTCCAATGAACTTGAGCTGCCACAGAAATCCCTCAGCACATCTGCATTCCTGTGTCATCTGCACCCTTTGGTCTCCAAGCAGACAGGAGAGTGAGGGCTCTAGATTTTGCCTTGTTTTGGTCCATTCCTGTACCCTTGTCTGTACAGTGCAGGGAAAGGCACAACTCTACACTCTCCACAGATAATGTGGTGCCCAGTCCAAAGCCTCTTAACCTAATGGAAAGTCCTACCCGTTTTAATGGGCCTGTTCCTTATTCCACAGAGAAACAGCTCTGATCTTCACTAATGCTGCCTTCAAGTGGAAACAAATCTATGTGCAACAGCAGAGGACCTCAATTTTAAATAAAATGGTTTGTGAACAGGGCACTGTCTCTGCCTGTCCACCACGTATAACTCGACCACAATGTTGGCAGTGCCTTGTGCCTGCTGTCTCCAGAAGCAAAAAGGAGAGCTGCACTGCAGCCACGGTGGACACATAGCAAAGGGAAGGTGGTGAATAGTCCAAGACGTGCCAGATGGATACAGCTCCAGCACCTATGTCCACAGCAGTTATTGCTATTCCTTCGGAGCAATAGGTGCATATAAACTGCCTTTTCAGCCTGGGTTTTAGGCTAAAGGGAAATCAGCATTTTCACAAGTGAACATCTTGTAAGCTCACCTGGTATATGAGACATACTCCCAAAGAGAGATTTGTCTTCTGTAAGGGTGCAATTCCACAGTTGCTTTATTCCTCCCAAGATGCTGGAGAAAGGGTTGTTTCAGAAGCCCCCTGCCTTGGACAGTTATTGCTTTCTCTTTCTTTCTGTCATTGCTAGACTTCTTTGACTGCTCAGTGTTCAAGAAACTGAGCTGCCTGAAACATAACTAAAAAAACCCCTTACCCTCCTCCCCCCCCCAAAAAAAAAACAAACAAAAATGCCAGAGGTATTTCTCTACCAGCTCAATTTCCTATCCTGATTCCCCATGAAAATGAGCTTTAGCAAAAGGGAGACAGCAGGACTGTACAACCAAAGGGAAGGGGAAGAATAGGATCACTTATTTTCTGCAACAGCTGAAACTCATTTATTAAGGAGACTGTAAAACAGCATCCTAGAGCAGATGAGATAAATCCCCCTCTGGAAATACTTTCTCTTTAATGACTACAGAGAAAGCCCACACAGACTCTTTCAGCTTGAACAATTAACTCTGCAATGTCTATAATGAGGTGAAATGGATCCCACATGCAAGAAAGGAGATTTCCAGGGCACAGAAGCACATATAGATCAGAGCTGTACAAAGCCACTGCTTCAGACTGCGTGTAACCCAGAAAACTAAACCACCTGGTCCCCTTCATTTTGTGTCATAGCTCTGGGGTTTGCACCAGCTAGAACCAGCAAGCTTCCTCCTGAACATAAAATAAGCCTCACAATTGCAATGTCTCCAGTTGGGAGGGATGGAGGCTAAGAATACAATGTGTCCCCATTCAGATCGACAGAAAAGTTGCTGTGAAAGTATAGGCTTTATTAGTGTGGCAGGAAACCAGACAGAAATAGGCCAATTATTTAAAGGCAAAAAAAAAGACACAGCCTTCCTTCTTCTGAGTTTTCCCTTTCTCACTGGACGTTATGTAAGGAGCTGCTCACTCTGAACCAGAGGCGAAGCTCAGCCTGCCAGAAGACCTTCTGCCTGCTAAGTCCATGGAGATGTAGAAGAGACATCTGCAGAATAGCAATGATATTGCTATAAAGGCTTTCAGCTTTTCCTTCTAGAGTAGATGCACTCCTGCTTTCTGAAGCCAGCAGAACAGTACAAAAGCATTTTAAGGGTCTTGTGTGAACAAGCAGAGGCCGCGAACTTTGGTATCAGATCTGTCCTAAGAGATCTGAGAGACGGTCAGAGTCCAGAGATGCAACTTCCTCTCCCCATCCCCCAGACTGAAAGTCGTGTGTGTGCTAACATGGCGATATCACTAGCAACTGGTGTAGCAGCCTATTAGATAATTTAGAGGATTAAATCTGCCACAGAGTTTAGTGATCTGGATTGGGAGTAAGGAGAGCAGGCAGAGGAGGGGCAGACATAAATAGAAAGATGTACCCCAGACTCAGGCTACGACCAAGCTGTTTAACTGCAACAGCTTATAGTATGCATTTTTTTGCAGGTAACACTATGTCCAGATGATGATTCAGACGTTGCCTCATTCTCCATAAACCAACCTTATCTCATTCTATGACCAGGTGACTCTCCTAGAGGATGAGGGAAAGGCTGTGGATGTTGTCTACCTGAACTTTCGTAAGGCCTTTGACACTGTTCCCCACAGCACCCTCCTAGAAAAACTAGCTGCCCATGGTTTGGATGACTCTATGATTCATTATCTGTGAAATCTTGGTGAGCAGCCAGGATTCAACATCCTAAACATGAATCCAAGTCTACAGACACACACAGAGCCATAGAATGTTTTGGGTTAGAAGGGACCTTTAGAGGTCATCTAGGCCAACCCCCCTGTAGTGAGCAGGGACATCTGCACCTGGATCAGGTTGCTCGGAGCCCCATCCAACCTGGCCTTGAATGTTTCCAGGCACGGGGCCTCCACTACCTCTCTGGGCAACCCGTTCTCACCTCTCAGCCCAGATCCAGTATGGGTTCACAGGGACCAGAGCACATACAAAATACACAGAACGAGGGAAAAGACCCTCAGTGATTTTGATGTACTTTCCTCGTCTTGGCCTCTAAATCCTCTCCCTACTGAAAGGCGCTTTAAGCCTTGTGCCTTATTCTGAGACAAACACTTTGGCCTATTATCTTCCTGAGACGTCTGTGATGTCCTTTCACTCTCCTTAGCCAAAACTGTTTTATTTTCTAGGAAATCTAGTTGGTTACAAGTATTTCAAAAAGAAATGAAAAGAAGGAGAAAATTAGCAAAACTATTTAGCCTTCTTCCTGGAAAACTGACTCTTCTACAGTAATTTTTAGAGGAAAAGGCATTGGAAGAGAGTACTGGAAATCGTGAAAGAAGCTTGGACCCTAAAGTAGCACTATTAATCTCAGGATTTGCAATTTAGGATTGATTTAGAGGTGCCTGACTTACAAAAGATCTTTGTAAGGATGTGTTCAAGGCTGAGACAACATAAGGTATTTCTTAATAACTTGGGGTTATTGTAGGACAGGTTGAGGAAATTCAGACTGGATCTAGTTGGGGCTAGATACTCCGAGTGCAGTGAGTTAGCTCCATCCTAACAGATGGCATTGTTGCAAATGAGCTGAAGAGGAAGATGGTACAATGAAGACAGGGGACTGGGACAAGAAGTGGTGAGAATGATTTTTTTAATGGGGAATCCAGCTTAACCCCAAACTTCAGTGTTGAAAAGAAGGGAAGAGTGGAATTGGTGGAGAAGAGTGACTAACACCAGCCTGGACCATTTGCTTTCTCTTTTAGACGAAAAGAGGATGGAGGGAACAGTTAATTTTATTCTCTATGGAAGGCCTCAGAAGAAATTAGCTGTTTAACAATATCTTCCTCACCAAAGACAGCCGGTGGATTCCTGTCAGACTTGCTTTATGCTGATGCTGAGAGTGTTTACAGTGCCACAGGGAAGAAATCAGTCCCAAGACAGACTCTGCCTGCAGCGGTACCTCAGAAATACTGGTGATGGCAAGTGGCAGCAGGAGACTGTCGTAGGAGAAGTGTGGGCTTGTCGGAGCAAAAATTATTTCAGGAGATGTCCAAACAAAGGAGGCTAATTCTTCCATATGAAAGGGGGAAAAAATTGGACAAGCTCAGTAATATTTTTTTAAAGTATATTCTGTCTGAGCTTAGTATGGGAAAGTCAGCCCTTATGAAGGGACTTGAACCAGCAGAGTCATCTATAAAGAAATGATTTGGTGAGATTGACTCCCACAGCCTGCAGGAATTTGAAGTACATCACAGGAGTTCGTTTCCTGAGGACAAACATAATTCATTACCCAGATATCTAGCCCTAATATTTCTTGGTCTAACTCCATTTCAGTTGAGGCTTGAGTCCAGGGTAATTATGTTGACACAGGAAAGGGGCTGCAGACTAACAGCTGTCTTACTGCTAAATGATAGAGAGAAAAATATTCTGCCTTTTCCATCTTTTTCAAAAGTGCCTGATCCAGAACTGGCAGAAGTCAACCGGGAGTTTTTCTGTGGACTTCAGCAGATGTTGGATCATAACATCCCTGGGAACTGGAGCACTTCACTCATTTACCAACTACTTTCTTATGACAGATAAAGGAACTGCAAATGTCTGAATTTATAGTAAAGGTCCTCACCAGTCATAAAATGCAGATAGCTGAAAAGCTGTAGCAGCTCCTATAAAGGTACTGTAACTAAAGTTGAGATTGTTGTTTTGGGGTAAATAATCTCTATGTTGTCTTTAGCCATTTCAGGTTTTAGAAGCGTGGTGATTTTTGCTCTTTTTCTTTCATAAACATGAAAGCAGTTGTTCTGTAATAGGCTCTAACAAGTAATCAGATCAAGGTAAAATGAAAGTTAAATATTTCTCCATTCCCTTGGCACCATTATTTGAATGTTCCCAACATTATTAATGTCAAAATACCTAGGAATGAAATAACAGCATTTTATCTGATATCAAGAGGGGCTGTTTTTCCTTGCTTGCCTCACTTAACAGTGGGTTCAACAACGTGATGGGGAATGATAAAGGATAGGTCCTGCTAAGTGGGGATTGCTTATAGTCCAGAAGCAGAACAAGGAGCTCAGAGCAAGGACAAAGGCTCAGAGAGAAGCTCTGCAAGGTGGGTGCTGCGGCACACATGCTTTGGCTCTGTCCCTGAAAGAACTTCTGTCCGCAGGGGAAAGCCTCAGGGTTAGATCTGTAAAGGGCCCTGCTACAGCATTTTTTGGCTTGGGTTAAAGTTTAGAAGAGGGCAGCAGATGGTACTGACCATCTACCAGCTAGAACAACAGAAATCATCCTTCTCCTTTCTCTCTGAATTGTGGAGGCGGAGGAAAGGAAACAAAATCCTAAATCCATTTATATCTAAGATATGTCTATGACAGGAGATATTTTCAAGTCCATCTCTGCCTGATTTAGAAGGGAGAAATGACTCTGTGTCTTCCACCTCCCCAGGCAGCTGTTCAGCAGGCTGCCAACACAGCCTGGAACAAGATTTCCTTCATCTGCCCAGTTCAGGTTGTCCCAGTGGGTGCAAGAATGAAATATTAATTGAACAAGAGAGCCCTGTGAGGGAGAGAAAGTATAAATAGTGCTATCTGGAACAGCTTCACAAGGAAAGGGCAAGGGAGGGCTCACAGGGGCTGGGGATGCCACCCGCTCAGGTATGCCCTTGCAAAAATAACGCCTGAGAGGCTGAGCGGAGCAAAAGCTTTGCCATCTAGCAGCAGGAAGAAAAGGTGAAATTGTTGTCTGGGGAAAATGCTTGAAGGTAGGAGGGGATGTTGGTCAGCACAGCTCCTGGGCTTACAGACGGAGGATACTGTGAAATGCTGCCTGCCCTTTGCAGGGCTACTCTGCTTCTGGCCGGGAAGATCTGAAATGGAATGCCCTCGGCAGTGAAATATTGCAGGTATTTCTGCAAAACATTTTAGGACTGGGAGTTAAGAAGAGAGAGGAAAAAAACAGCTTGATCATGCTGAAACGTCAAAGTATGGGAAAAAAATAAAAGTCCAAGAGTGATAAGCACTGGGATGGGGAGGTGTTTATCCTCTAGAAGGCAGGGCCAGTTTTGTGCAAGGAGGTTCGGACAGCTCATGAAATGGTACACTCATCACTCCGGGCGAGAAAATATTTTGGAGCTTGCAGAGCGTGTAGGCAGCAAAATAAAGACTTGGTTCTGGCAAAGTAGACCCTGGATTCAGTGCCACAGGTAACAGAGTCACTAACACATGCCAGTCATTTGGGTAGCAAGATGTGCAAAGCAATTAGCTCATCTTTTAGTGCGGAACTATTAGGTGAGTAGTTCAAACTGCTGCATTTCCAGTGCAGTATTAAACAGGAGCTGAACTGCAGGTTTGCCTCTAGGGGGTGGAGCCAGAATTTTGTGATATCGTGAGTAAAGTTATACCCTGCTATACCTTCCACGGTGAGGTAGAAAGGCTGTTCAGGTGATGGTCTTGATTTTATCCAAGATTGTTTTCATGTGGATTGTGGGAGCACTACTACAAAGAGGCTTTAGCATTTGATGGTTATACAGTAAAGTCTTACTATTTGATAGGGATTTATCTGAGTTTCAGGAAACGAGAGCTGAGAGTAACTTGATATCAGTATTGTTGCATTTAAAATGTGTATTTTGACTGTAGAAGAACGAGCAGTAACGTTGCCAGTAGCGTGAAAGCCCACAGGCTGCCTTTGTCACAGCGCTCACAGCAGAAAGGAAATTATGTGCACAGAAGTTAAAAACGCAATGAGAAAGTTGATTTTACTTTTGCAGAGTTTGGAGCTACAGCCGAAGAAATTTAGGGGATGTTTTGTTGTACTAACTGTGATTTACGATGGCTGTGAATGAATGAAATATCCTCTGCATTAATCCCTTCTGGAAATACAAGTCTTTCCTATGCCTTATGTCTTTTTAAAACTTATAATACAAAACAGAGCCCATAGAAAAATATATGGACAAACATAAATATGAGGGGTTTTTTCCTTCAATGCATCCATGCAGCATCAGTATCTATAAATTTATATTATAGCTCTACTGCCATCAAGTGATAGAAAGATTTCTTAGTGAAGATATAAAAAAAAAAAAAAAGGAAGGTCTGTGTAAGTTACAGGAGCTACAGGGCTCTTACACTGAACTGAGGCGTATTTAATATTCCTCCCTGCCTCTTCCCCATGCATGGTATCCATGATTAGCCATGGGAAACCAAAAAACTCTTCCTGAACTGCAACCTGAGAACAGGCAAAGAGCCTAATTAAAGTACACATCAAGATTTAATTGTAGTTTTGGGGTAGCACAGATGAAAAAAATCCACTTGTATGACCTTTCTTAACTCTTGCCTCACGTAACATGCGGGGAGCAATAAGAGCAACTGGTTGCTGCTGCCAGCAAAGTTGTTACAGCTTGGGAACCATCTGACTGCCATTTTCTTTTCCTTGGCCTCTTGCTAGCCACTCTCTACTGCAAAATATGGGCTGTTTCAGCAGAGTAGAGGAGGAAAGCTAAAGGACAGTCTGATGCAGCCTTTCAATACTTAGAGGGGGCTTATAAGAAAGATAGGGACAGACTTTTTAGTAGCCTGCAGCAATAGGACATAGGATAATTGTCTAAACTAAAAGAAGGTAGATTCAGACTAGCTATAAGGCAGAAAAGTTTTATAATGAGGGTGGTGAAACCCTGGCACAGGTTGTCCTGAAAGGCTGTAAATGCCCCGTCCCTGGAAACTTTGAAGGCCAGATTGGACAGGGCTCCGAGCAACCCAATCCAGTTGAAGATGTCCCTGCACACTGAAGGGGGGCTGGCCTAGATGACATTTAAAGGTCCCTTCCAACCCAAGCTATTTTATGGTTCTATGACTTTGTCCAGAATAGGTTACGCCAAGAGCAGTTCCCTTAAAAACTGCGGGACATTGTGATGAAACCTAAGGAACACTAAGAATCATATCTGGGAGCTTGTTCATGGTCCCATAGAATTTTGGGTTTCTTCTTGAGAGAGACACCACTAAGTAAAGCCTGCTCTCTGGGACCTTTCTCACAAAGACGGTGACTATGCTGCAGTCCCTCTCTTTCCACTTTAATGCCTGGCCCACTCTCCCCTTGGTGACTCCAAAACAGCTGTCACCAGAGCTACCTGACACGGACTCTCCAGCCTCCACAGTGATTTTGGCATCTGCCAAAGGAAGGGAAATTGCTAACTCCTAACAAACCACCTCACTGCACACACATGGAAAAAAGCAGTATTCGTGGGGTACTGAAAGGTATCTTTGTCTTAGAAGTGCCCCTTCTTGTCCTCTTAAAACTGATTAACAGCACATCTTCAGCCAACATATTGCTACCTGCTTCCTGCTGTTGTAAATCTATAGGATCTGCATCATAAATACTGTGGTCGCATGCAAAGAAGGCTGAGGGGTTAAACTGACAGTCACTGCACTGATCTCAGAGAAGCTATAGGAGAATGAACTGGGATGAAGCTGTTGCTTGTAGTTAGATCAATAGACCCGCTCTCCATAACAGCAATGGCTTATATCTGGCACTTCTGACTGGGATTAAACCCCGTAAGGTCAGTTCTGGCTCTTGCACCCTTCTGCAAGACTCAGTCTCTTTGTTGCATGCACCATCCAAAAGGCACGTTCAGTTGACAGCTCTGTTTTGTCCTCTTTCTGGAAACTGCAAATATCTCTGCTCAGTACAAATAGGATACAAATCAGAAACTGCTTGAAGCCAAGTACCCCAAAACAGCCTTTTTACAGACATGACCTCCAGCTAGAATAGGATTAAACAGAGATGTATTTCACAAGCTTTTTCTGCCTAGTTGTGAAGCCACTGCGCACTATTAAAAATGAGTTCAGCACAGGTTACTTTGTGTGGAAGGGAAAGTGAGGCTATTCATGGAGACACAAAAAAACATTGGGTTCAGGGTTCAGTTCCTAAATGGTCAGGATTATGTTATTTCTTTGTAAGGCATGTTGAATTCCTGTGGAATGAAAGGCACAATACAAAAGCACAGAGCATGGCAGGAATAAATCAGAAGATGCTCTAATGGTTCAGAGTCCTTTGGGTGATTAACGGCAAAAACAACTTTTGACATCCAGTAGAATCCAGTAGACTCCTGAAGCCAAAGCAGATCTGACAAAACCTGAGCTAACCACTCTGGGAGACATAAAGGGGAAAAAATGTCCTAATAAAGCAGAAGGACTAATAATAGACTCAGGATATTTGTTCCAATTGCCCTGAATTTTGTTTGGAGCATAGCATCATCCAAAGAGACATTTATGGACTAAGGCAGCTGAATCAGGTCTGCCTGTCATGTCTCGATCAAAATAAATGGAGAAGGGAAACAATGTGAACAAAGGATAAAAAAGAAGGATGGAGACAGCACAGAGCAGCAAACAAGACTGTTATTTCACATTTTTTCCTCCCCTGTTTTTTATTTATTTTCTGTGGGCTCCTGTCACAAGACAATGGTATGTTTCACGAGCTGGGAGATGCTATATGCCTGAGCGAAGCTGCAGGGGGGGAAGGTGTATTCAAACACTTGGATCTCTCTTTTATTTTTATATACATAAGTAAACATATGCAGATGCTATGAACATACAGAAATCTATATGCTTATTTGCATGTGTGTATATGAAAAAATCAAAGAAAGGTCTGAATGAGGAAATATATATATCTCAGTTTTAGATAATTTACTTTTAACAGTCAGTGACTTCCAAAAGGCCATTTCCATGCCAGCAATGCAGCCTTTTCTTTGGAGTGCAGCAAGTTAGACAGGAGAATAAAAGTTCAATTAAGAGCCTGCTTGCCTGTGACTGATAATGGTTTTGACATTTGCAGAGTCTCCTGACAACAATGCTCAAGCAAAGTGGGGAAAAGGAAATCAAAGAAAGAGTTCTTTGCAGATGGCAATGAGAGAGTTTAAACATCTGAGATTTTGCACTCACGGCCTCAGAAACAACCCTTCCCACCACGCAAGCTTGTGCCAAACGTTTAAGCTTTCCAAGGAGCTGCGTTGTCCTTTCTGAATAAAATCAGCAGCTTTGAGGGAGTCTACCTGGAAGGTGTTAAATAAAGAGAAATGTTTGTTTTACTTGAGCAAGTGCCCTGATCACCACCACTACCGAGAACAGGGATGTAACTGTAGGGAGAGGAAGGAAATGGCTGGCTGACTGCCAGCCTAAGCTCTGCTTTTGATCCTGTCAATTAAAGTAGCAACCTTTTAATCTGAGGAAGATCCAGAAGGGAAATTCCCATCCGGCCAGACTCATGCTTCCAGCACACCGATGATAAAAGCTCTCAACCCAAGCTCTTGACTGAGGCATCTGGGGCAGAGTGTCGTTCGCTCTCTTCTGTGAGGTTACGGTTGTATTTTCAGGCATGGTGAAGATTAAATAAAGTTCAGTGGCACTGCCTGCCGGGGATAAAACTGGTGCAGTCTCTTTGGATCTGGTTGCCCTATTGCTTTTGCAAATGCCTTGATTAAAAATGTGCATATTTGCCAGAGAACATCCAAGCCTCAGCCACTAGCCTTTTAGAAAAACTGAATTTGTAGTGCCTCCTTTGCACATCCATACAAAGAGCTGACAGGAGACGTACCTCTGTTTCTACTGACAACTTTAGAGAGAGGAGAGAAAAGAAAGCTTAATTTTAAAACTCAGCTTAATGGATCAGAAGCAACCAGAATTAGAACCGCTTCCCTATACAGAGTCCTGAGCGAACATGAACAAATTACTCCAGCTGATAGCCTCTGAGGTAGGCACAGAGCAGCAATATGTGGGAGACTGCATGGGAAGGGTGATCAATTGACCTGCTAAAGCATAGAAAGATGTCCTAATGCATCAAGTCAGCTGTCCAGCTAGTTTAACATGACCACTGTAATAGGATCAAGTCCAGGTCACTTGAGAGGTAGGAACAAGCACATGCCCTGCGATATGTGCCATTCCCTGGGGATGGCTCACCTTTCTCAACAGTATTTAACAGTACAGCATTAGCACATCCGTATGCCCCTCAAGTGCCTCAGGCCACGAGCTCCTCATAACCTGTAATGCACTTTTGTTCAGAAGAACCCCATCGGGTGGAAAACCTGACTGCATTCCACAATGGGCAACTGAATCAGAGAAGAGACCTAAGAGATCTGCAACAGTTACTGGTCTCCCACGCCATATTTTAGCAGGGTGACTACCCTCACATTGTAGTTTATACATCCAGGCAGCAGGGTTTATACCGCCTTTGAAACTCCATGAGAGTTCCTGGCTTCTAACGAGACATCTCCCTCGAGTGTGACGTGGCTGATAAGCAAGGAGAGGAGACCTGCCACTGCATCGTGTCAGAGAGATTTGCCATTAGATCAAGAGCTTCAGGCTCATGGTTATGGATGCGAAGAGCCAGGCTTCCAGTCTCAGAAGTAAAAAACACGATTATTTTGCTGTTTATAGCTCATTAATTTATTACCTCTGGCGTGTATGGAGGGTACTTTACCATGTCTGTCTTTCATATGACATCTTACAACTTGACTTAATAGCACTGTTTTGGAAAATAGAGCCATCGGCTTGTCAGATCTTTTTTAGCCAGTGGATGGATTCCGCATCAACAAAACATGAGTGTACCTGTATGCGCATGCCCTACATGCATGAAACCACACACATGTATCACTCAAGCATCTATGTGCTTCACTCCGTGTTCTTAAACTGTAAGAATCAGTCAAATCTCTGCTCAGAACTCAGCTGTTATAATTCAAACTACTAACACAAAGGAGAAAGGAGGGACTTGAACAAAAACCCAGCTCATTCAGCTGACAATGCCAGGTTGTTTTGACCTCTCCTATTTGTTTCCCAGTCTCTGCCATCCAAGACCGTCTAGAAAACACATGAAGAGGATATAGAGAGAGTGAAAATGGGAGTCCTTAAACACTGCAGTACTGTATTCCTCTATTTTCATTAAAAAAAATTTATTTGGGGGTATTCAGAAGAGTGTCTGGTAGGATGAAGTGTTCCCCTTCCACTTTGCGAAGAGGACCTCTGTTTCCAAAGGGCTGCTAAGAAAGATAGAGAATACTTTGAAAATTCAGTACCAGCACTACCCATGATGATAGAATCTTATTTTCTCTCCAGGTTTTTTCAAAGCAGTCATTTTCTCCTGCAAAAGAAATACATAATATACACAACTCTAACACAGTCAGATACATGAAGCAGTTAGACAAGGGCCATATTGGAAAGGAAGCATCCTCAAGTCACAGTGGAAGCCAAGATGGGCAAGTCCAGCTCACTACACAAACAGAAACATGGCACTAACTCGTCCATAAATCTGTCCAGAGTCCCTTCTTTCTCTCCAAAACAAAACATGGCAATTTGAGTAGAACCAAGGTGTTATATTTGTGGGTGTGCCTGTATATGTTTATCTTTTATTTTTATTTTACTTGACTTGTACTCTCACTAAAGTAAAAATCCACGTCTTGGGTAACAGCAGATGGAATTTCTATTTTACCACATTTTTAGCTCAACAGAGAAAAGACAGATACAGAGAGTCCAGCCTGAAGTTTTGAAGAACAATTTAAGAAGCAAATAGAATATTGCATATTGTTGTACCCACAGCCCAGAGGCTGCTCTGAACGTTACCTGCATGGCTGTCAAGCACAGAGGCTTTACCGCACAGCTGAGTAGAGATGGAAGAGCAGCTAAAGTGGATCAGGTTATGGGCTTCTTATGTCTATTAATTGCGCTTCATAAGCTACAACGCATATGAAAATGCATACTGGTCAAGCTATGTCCCAAAATTGTGTTCATTAAATACTCACAGATACGTCATCCTTGTGTATGTTATTGCTCTGAGTAGTTTAAAGTGGCTCCTACGATACAGGAGAAGAGGTTTTCACTGGGAGGCTTCATGGACTATTTAAGAGTTACTGTCCTGTTCACATACCTCCTATAGTTAGATCATAGTGACATGAGCTCTATTCTTGACTCTCATACTGAAGGACCAAAAAGGATGTGCATTTCAAAAGGTTTCATATTCTTCTGGGAACTGTATAAATAAATACACTGACTTGTTACATCAAATACTACGTACCTACTGGGATGTTCATCTTGCTCAGGCAAATAGCAAACTGACAAAGCAGGATGAGATGATTTTCTGCAACTGTATCTGTCCTGGGGAATTAAAAGGAAAGAGGGGAAAAAAAGAAAATTTTGTTTTCTTGAAGTTTAGCTTCGTATCAAAAGTGAAATTCCACGGGCAACATAAAGGATCACTTTGAGACAGCTGCAAGGGAACTGCAGCTAGCTTCATATTTCTTGGAACAAATGTGTAGATTTTCAAAAAATGACAAATGATTGATTTCTGTCAGAGAAATATCATCAGGCAGAAATAATGGGGGCCAAGGCTTTGTCAGATTATACCTTATAACTAGTCCATCAACCTAGGACTTTGCCTCCAGAAGTGATCAGCACCTGAAGCTGCAAAAAAAAAAAGGGGAGAAAAAAAGAAAACACTCACCATGCATCTGATGATGCTGAAAAGCCATAACTGGAAGAAAAGCTACACAGGGGTACACTGACAGCAATAGAGAAAAAATGTAGAAATCCAGATCAAGTCCCATTTGCTGAACTGGAAGGGGAGATGAGTGTTGAACACAGGGGTTTAGTTTAGCACAGCTGGTTTAAAAACCATGAGGTCTTACTGGTAGCTCCTCTTGCTCGCCCTGCTGCAGTGCCCAAGTCCCTGTTCTGTGAATACAGCACCACACCAAGCTATCATGCTGGGAAGAGCTTCTCCAGCTTTCTGAGGAAGCAGCTCACTAAAGCATTACTGATTTCTCTTGTAGCACACATGATTGGAAAGAAACAACCACTGGGCTCCACCACCAGCAAATGCAACCATGAAGCAAACACGTGCTATGCTGCTGTGCTTTGGTTCCCCAAACCAGACTTAAATTACTATGTTTCCTTTAGTCTCAGCTGGTTTCAGAATCTCTGACTTGCACCTTCTTTGGCCCACAGCTCTGGGAAGCTAGATCCTCCTTTTAAACTTGAGTCTGCTCCCTGGAAAGACAGCATGAGCCTATAGCCACAGAACATATATTTGAATGACTCCAGAGACAGACAGCTCACAAATCCAAGATAATCCAACAAAACACAGTATTTGGTACATCCAGTAAAGCACCATTGTAATTTATGTAAGTGAGGTTGGAAAGATACTGACATCCCCTGTTACTCCTAAACAAAGATTTCATACAAGGCCGGGTGAAAAGTTGTCACAGAAACGAGGGATGGAGCGCAGGAGGACAGAAAAAGAGCATGTGGCCATGGAGCCCCTGACCCAGAACATACCCATCATACCAGACAGAGATAACAGGGACTATAATCACTGTATTTTTCTCTCTTTATCTAAGCCTTCTACTTTTTCAACTTGCCAAGTCCTCTCAAACATTTGTTAAAATGAAAAGCACAAATTCACTGGATAGGTTTTACAAAGCCAGTTCATGATCTTCTGCAGATTTCCCCTTGGGCTCATGTCGACACACAGGAATGCTCAAGGAAAAGAAAGGTAAAACATCAACGGGAAATTCAGAAGAACAAATCTTGAAAGACACTATTGCAGTAAACTTCTGTGCACATGGCAAAAGCTTCTCATAGAAAACTTCACTGAATAATTTTGAATGATGAGCAAAATAATTTAAAAAACAAACAAACAAACAAATTCTGCTTACAAATAAATGCAGAAAACCTGAGATAAATTCCTGCAAATAACTTTTCAAGGTTTGTTGAAGTTGCTAATGGCTACATTTGTCCAACCTTTAAAAATGTTGCTTAAGCATCAGTCATACTGGATGACCTCTTTCAGTAAGCACGCAAAAAAAACTCTTGAAATCCTTGGCAAATCACTTTCATCCACCTCTGGTATTAACTATTTAAGGCATTTCCACTTCCCTGCTCTGCTTCCCGCCACCTTTCAGAAATTATTTTGATACTTCTTCCTTCATTCCTCAGAAATTATTTCACAGCAAAGGAAATAAAAAATGACAACAAACCCCATAACTTAATACCCTTTAAAATATGCTCTTCCAAATGCAGTAACAACCTCCCTCTTGAGCATTTTCTGTGAAACTGATGACCAACTGTCTTGATGCCCTGCAGTCTTGCTTCAAGCCATTAACTCTCCTGGTCAATTATTAATCCCCAGAAAAAAAGCGCTGGGCCTTGACATTACTGCTTAAACATAAAAATTTGTTAGTATAACACTTTCTGGTGTCACTCACAAGATAAAACTTACAGATCACTCTTCGGGTTTCTTCAGAGTGTCATGGAAATGCTAGCCAGAGGAGATCTCTAGACATCTCTAGTCCAATTTCATGCCCAAAGGAGGACCATCAGCTGCACAAATCCGCTCAGCCATGGTTTCATCTAGCTGAGTCTTGAAACCTTCTCAGACAGATATCACTGCAACTCTGGGCACCTTTCGCAGGAGTGCACTATCCGCCCAGAGAAGCAAGGTTTGCTTAAAACCTGGCCTGATCCTCTCAAAGTGCACTTTGTGCCCCTTCTACCTCCTCTGCCTTTGCTGAGAAACACCCTGACTCTCTCATCTTTGCAGCTCCCCTTCAAGGAGATGCAGGCTGCTGTTGGTTTACCAGCCCTGGCAATCCCACCTCCTTCAACCACCCCTACAGCACATCTGCTCCAAACCTGGATGGATGGTGGCCCTTCCTTCTATCCTCCCCACGTCCCTCTTCATCCATGGACACAGTTTTTGAAGTACAACCTCAGCAGTGCCAGCCATGAGGAATAAATTTCCCCTGCTTGCTGGCCATGCAGGACGTGACTCATCACAGCAAGAGTGCATTTCTTGATTGTATTTCATCCGGCATCCCCCATTACCCCCAGGTCCTCTCCAGTAGGGCTTCTTTTTGGACAGCAGCTCCCAGCTGGTTTCTCCACCCCAAGAACAGAACTTTGTGCTTCCCCTTGCCAAACCTCATGGGGTTTCTTTTAGCCCTGTCCTCAGACTAACCCAGGTCCCCTGAGCAGACACTCTGTCATTTGTCACACCAGACTCTCCCCCTTGTTTAGTATCATCCACAAATTACTTTTTTTATGCTGCTGGTTTTGGTAAAACAGCTAGAGTGAAGAAATGATTTAAATGTCACCCCTGGTGTGTTTGCTTGTGGTAGATAGTTTGTGTAAATTAGAGTCTCCTGCTGTCCTCGCTGTGCTGCCTGCTGACCCAGTCCTGCAACTGAATTAGTTCTGCTTTAACAGATTTTCCTCAAGTATTTAAATGCTGCACTACAAAGCCTCGTTTCATAGTGATTCCTGAAATGAAAGTACCTCAGCACCCAGCAGTCTGCATCATCTGTGAGAGCCAAAAAACCTCTGCTGCCCTGGCTGAGAGCAGCCGTGGGCTTGACCTACGGAGTTGTTTCTCCTGGTAGGATGAAGCAGTCTCCACACCTCTTAGTGCAAGCGTTTACTACAAAATTTACCTTTTCGTCTCCTTTGCCTGCAAAACTACAAGAATTTTCCTGCTTTCTTTGATTTACTCTTTGCAGAAAGAGCTTTATTTTTCACAAATATATGAGAACAATTTTTCTGCCTTGTCCTTCCCACCTACTGTGTCTCTTTGCCAAAGAAATGGTCTCCCTCCCAGGCACAGGTCACTGGCCTGAATAGGTTACTGCTACACTAGAAACAGGAAAATTATAATACTGCCTTTTACTTTGTCTCGTGAAGTCAGGTGTAACTTCGTCTTCTTCCCTTTCTGCCCAAAAAAATTAATCTCTAAGTAGCTTAAAGGAAGAGCTGTTGCTAACCCATTTCCACCAGAGAGTATGCTCTCTGAAAATAAAAAAAAAAAAACAAAAACCAAACAAAACCAAAAATCAGAAATAAGTTCAAAAAGCATCACTGCTATTCGGGAGAACTGCCAAAATGATGTCAATGATACATAAAAGATAAAACATCTAACAAAATCCTCCAGCGCTCCAGTGAACAGTTCAAAGAAAAGGCATCAGTGTCCAATTACCTGCCCAAGGAGAGTAGTGGTTGAATACCATACACTGGAGAGCAGTAAAACATCAACTTTTTGGTCACCCGTACCTCCATGCAGGTGCTAATTGTGATGGGCTCGCTGTGGTAAGTGGCATGTTCATTTGCTTTATCCTGCTCCCTCGTGGTCACTATGGGACCACTAATGGCACCTATGAGACAGGGTATGGTGGCAGGTCTCCTCAAAGCAACGTGCCCAGGGAAGTACGTAAAAGCCAATTTATCCCATCTTTACTTCAGCACCTCTCCAAATTTGCACGATTTTCTGTCTGAAGCACCATTTTGTTTTGATCTGCACCAGAACAGTGCTGCCCTGAACTTCGTTGCTGGAAAGCCAAATGAAACCTCATCCTACTTCAAACCAAGTTATTGATTAAGATTTGTTTTATCACCACTCTCAGTCAGTGCTGTTCATCTGGGATATCTCCCTTCTCATTGTCCTTTCTTTACACCTCACTACGCTAAGTACTTTCATACAGGCTTTTCTCTCAGTTGCATCTCCCAGATCTCTTTTACACTGCAACGTGGAATAAAGCTTGGGCAGAGAACCAGAGCAAAACCTAGCTGCATGAGTCCAAAGCAAACCCCCAACTGACCATTTAATTGGAGTTTCACATTTAATGGGAGTTTCCCTGTTGCCTACTTGGATACTGAGGCAGATCGCATCTCAGGTGGACCACTAATGTTTCTCCCTGTCTTCCTTCCTACAAATCTGGTAGGATTTCTGTTACAGAATTTAACATTGTGGATTTGAAAACAATAATTAAAATAATCCACTTCTCTGCCTTTCTTGGTTCAGCATGACCATCGCTTCCTGAACGCAAACTGAGTCAGAGGCACTGGTGATCTGAGCTCTGTGCAGACCTGAACTCTCTGCTGACATTTCATAGTGTCCGTGAATAACAACAAGTTTTATAAATTTTACTTTTCTTTCTAGGCAATTACTGTATTTATTCTTTTTGGGTTTCATCCCAGACAGCGATTAAAAATGAGGCCAGCTTAGGCAGGTGATTCGTTTTATGTACGCCCATGTGTCTCATTGACATGCCTGAAGTCAGATGTGCATAAAGCTTGGTGAACTGGAGTCATTAACCTCAAAGTTGTTTCTCTGACTTTCCCAGTTTTCCTTGCCACAGATCTGACATCTATGCCGTTCTCACTTCCATTTCATCTCTGATCACCACACTTTTGTAAAGAAAGGTCAGTGACATTTTGTAGTGTTTCCAAACGATAACATCTCAGACCTCATCAAGCTTGCATTAAAATGCTCTTTTAACAACCAACAGGCTACCTGGCCCCTGTCTTCGAGTAAATCTAGGCGCCAACATAAACTAAATCTATTGACAGCTACAAAAACGAGCAGAGGCCAAAATCTTTCACACTTCTGCCTTTGTCCTCCCTCGGAATTACTGATTGAATGTCCCCTATTTTGGGTGAAAGCTGAAATATGGATTTTCTTTTCATCATCACCACTTGCACAGCTGCATCAGTCATTAAGCTGTCCTAAAGATCTGTTACCCAAGAACTAGATGCCAGGTATATATCGTATCCTGAGGTGAGTTGTGGCAAGGCATAAATTGATCATGTGGTTCATGCCTTTGAAACCCAAATGAAAGAACATCAATTGTCATCAACTCCGGGAATATAAATAGACAAGACCAAATCAATTCTGGCCTAAATGTGTTGTGGAATGAAAAGATATTAAGGAAAAAAAAAAAAACCCACACCAAACAAACAAATCACAGGTTAGTTTGATCAGAGACAGAAGATTATACTTTAGAATGTAGGACATAAAACGGACAGAAATGTTTTCAGTCAACCAGTCCATACCCCAATATTTTAGGCAACTGCATGCTAGAACTACAACCCCAAATGCATTAGTCTCCATGTTAAACTACGGTTTTACTCCTATTATCTATTGAAAAATCATTCCAGAACTACAACTCTCAGCAGGTTAACTTGTTCATATATCCAGGTGAAATCACAAAATCACAGAATCAAAGCACGGTCAGGGTTGGAAGGGACCTCTGTGGGTCATCTAGTCCAACCCTCCTGCCGAAGCAGGGTCACCTACAGCAGGCTGCACAGGACCTCGTCCAGGCGGGTCTTGAATATTTCCAGAGAA
>Ga0065711_1003050_pt1 | contig 56905 bp, 35 predicted proteins | sample Hoacrofraction12_FD_59098 | JGI IMG/M metagenome (GOLD analysis project Ga0065711, IMG submission 59098) | Hoatzin crop microbial communities from Cojedes, Venezuela - Epithelial fraction 12 v2 (version 2) | ecosystem: Host-associated > Birds > Digestive system > Esophagus > Crop | place...
CCCCCCCCCAACTTGCTTCCCCCAGATGCTTGGGAGGTGTTTCAGCTGCTTGTTGAGCACGTAGGGCATGCAAATATGGAGTGTCTCACTGAAACAGCCTGCTGTCTTACTGAAGCAAGCTTAAATTTTGAAGGTGTTGTGGTGAGAACTCAACTGGAGAAATACCTGCATGAAAGCTGTTGCAGGGTGAAGGACTTCTGCAGTTGTGGCTCATGTTTCTTACCGCTCCTCTGGTTCTGTAGCTGGGTAAACATCTGGGAAGATCTTGGCAGGTTCGGTTATCTCTGAAACGGAGATTTCACCTGCCGAATCTTAGATCTGCAGAGCTGAAATCCTCCCCCACACAGTGTTTTTAGCCCTCAGCTCTAGGGAGAGAGAGGTTGTGTTTCTGTTTGCTTCTTTGTAGCTAGGGAGGAGTCAACTGGGGAAGCGGTTGGTAGCGGTGGCTGAAATCCAGTGTGGCAAAACTCTTGCTTTCCCGCTGAATGCTGAAGGCTGATGGGGAGTGAGGTGAGTTACAGCTGCCAGAAGGGTGGAGCTAAGAGTCTCAACTCCAGTCTTACAGGTAAGATACTCAGCTTTGGTTAAAGTCAGCTTTAAAAATGGTGTCAGCCAAGTGCAGGTGGATCTGGAGGATGGTTGAATCTAGGAAGCCCAGATGTCCTTCCAGAAGGTTCCACAGAACTGCTGAAGTAGCCCATGGGACTGAAGTTCTTAGGTGTTTTTGGACCTGCCCTAGCAAACTTGTCTGGACCTTCGGGCATTTTAATAACTTTGGCAGTCCAACCATCACTTCATCTATTTTACCTCCTTGGCTTGAGTTTGTCCAAAATAATCACCTGGGCTGGCACCTGCTGAAGCAGAAGTTTGTCTGTTGACTTTACTGAGTGTTTCTCCAAGAAGGCAAAAATAGGTGAAGCGAGGGGAGGGAGGTCAGGGTGAGGGCAGAGGAGGAAAGTTCTCCGGTGTGTTAAGCCGTGAGTTGTGGATACATCAGCTGAGTCACAGCCGCAGTTTGGAGCAGAGGCTGCCCTTGCTGGGGCAGTGGGTTGGCACTTTGAGCTCCGCGTGTCAATGAGCCCTTCCGCGTGCTCAGGCTGTGCAAAAGTCCCAAGGGTTATTTTGGATAGTAAAACACTAGAATGAGTCTCCAGGAGGAATAGTGCCGAAGCTTGTATCAGTACTGCTTGAGCTGTCCCTTATGTGAGAAATCTCTTTTTAAATCACCAGCTTAACTTTTTTTCTGCAGAAGTAGCTTTCAGCTAAAAAACCTCCACCCTCAAGTATTCCCATATAAACCTGTTTGAAGTAAGGCCATTTCCAAAGTAGAAATTAGGTATTTTTCTTCTGCTGTGGTTTCCACTGTTTCATGGTCCAGAAGTAAAACAGAGAAGACACGAATTAAACAAAGTTTTGCCTGACGCTTGTCCAAGAGCAAGAAGGCTGGACAAGAGCAGTTCTCTCGTCCCACTGGCTGATGGGGCGGCAGCGTTCTTCCCGTGCAGGTCTGACTCCGTGCTCTCACAGAGCGAATGTCTGGGATGGGCGCTTGCAATGAGTGTGGATGTAGTGATTCATATTTCATAGATGTCTGAAAAAGACGCCTCCGGAACACCTGTGAGCTTAATGAGCCTTGCAGAGGGTGGGAGTGCGTGCATTTCAGTAAATCTGAAGAAGATAAATTGGATAAGGCCTGTAAAAGACCATTTGGATCATATGTCCTCTCATGAAACAGGTTTGATTCCTGCAGTGGGAATGCTAATTTTTTTTTCTATAAGAAGTGTCTAAGATTTGGAGAAAATAGGGGCTTATGTTTACTGATGTCTGTTCTTAGAGTCTTCTTTGTGTCACTCAACAGCATCCAGAAGAGACAAATTTTGCCTTGGTAACATAGCCTTTTCCCCAGTTTGAACGTCACGTTTTCTTTAGTGAAAGGAAAAAACTTAGTTTTTTCTTTTGATCGACATTGATAACATCTGCAAGGGCTTGTTTTGTTTTGTTTGTTTTTTTAGTCTTGATAGACAAAAATGTGGTTGATTTTAAACCTATGCTTACTGTATTTTTGCTGGAGTATTAGGAGCATCTTATTATCATTACTCATACAGGACCACAGAGATACTTGGTGCTTTGTGGATTTAAAAAGCCTTCTGCTGATGGTGCTTCCAGGCTGTGAGATGCTTGTTCTTAGTGTGCACCAGTTCTCCTGGTTTCTCTGTGCCTGTTCCAGCACAGGAGGCACGAGCAAGGACGTTTAGTTCTCTGCTACACAAGAATATGGAAGCATCTAGTGAAGTTCAAAGACAGCAGGCTTAAAACTCATGACAGACAATAAATACCTGCTCAGAAGTGGGGAACTGGGTGTGTGACAGTGCTGAAACGAAATATCGTATGTATGTGACAAGAGTATCTGGAGAAGTTGTAATTAATGCTGATAAGCTTCAGAAAGGAGCTACTTGTTCTTTGAGTAGCTCGTAAATAGTACAGATTGGGATGAGATTTACTGAATGGATCAGACTACCGCAGATCTCGCTGCGTTTCACTTGAATGAAGCAGCTCGTGCTAGCCACTGTGACGGACGAGAGTGGTGGTATTGCTGGATTTCAGGTCTCATCCTTGGTGGCAGCCCTGATGGCTGTGGTATCTGAAGGTCACATCTTCTCCGTTGCAGATCCTGTGCTGGCTAGGAAGGCTTATTTATTGATTTACAGCTCTGGGAGAGGGGGATGCGAATGCAGGGGGGAGATTACTGATCTAGCTAGACTAAAGTACCCTCACATGAAGTTTTCTGGCTCTCGTGAAGAGTTCATTTTCAGTGTAAGTTAATTTCACAGCTTCTGATTTGGCAAGGACAAAAAGGCAAAGTTAGGGAAGGTTGAACTTGAAGTTTTCTGTGGAAGAGCTTTAAGAGGTTTGTGGGAAGAAAATAAAGGATTTTCTCTATTTGAGCTCATCGCTTATTTAGTCTGCTTAATGTACTTAATCCAAAAGTGTGGTGAGTGAGCATTTATTGTAATTAATAGCAGAGGTTTTAGATTTGTGTCATTTTTTATAAGTCAGAAAAATCTAAGATGAACAGGAACAGGTAAGGATGGAGCTTCAATAAAGACTTCCAAGTGATTTAACACACAACCTTTTTATTTTAGTACCCCTATGAAAGTGTGGAGAGAAATTTGTCACATGCTTTAAACTTACCCTTGTAAGATGAAATGTTTTACCTTACTCTGTTGTTGCCACTGACCCTTGGCTGCTGGTGTGGGTGATAGATGTAAGAAATAAAGTTCTCTTACTGCCAGGTACTGACTTATTCTCACAGAGGGAAGAAAGAGGTAAATTCCATTTTTGTTTCTCAGCTGTTAATGTATTCCTGCATGCCTCACTGCTTGCCCCATAGCTGTAGAGCATGCTGTAAGGTGTGAAAATGTACACCCTAGCATGCATAAGCCATTCAGAAAGGAGATTTTAAAAAAGAGTAGGTAGCAGAAAGTAAAACTGACATTTGCTTCCAGTGACATAAAGTTCATTTTCTGACAAAGATCCATGGTGGCTTAGGACACTGATGGTATTATGCACGCGTGGTATTGGGTGATCTTCAGCACTGGGGAAGCAAGGAGTGAATGTAATGCATCGAGTTCTCCTCTTACAATTATTTGTAAATTGGGAGTAATGCTCCCAACACCAGGCTCCCATAGGTGGGCCGTAATGAGCCTGATTTACATGTGATGGCTGCATTTAAGATGTTACCTAGTTCTTTTTCTTTCCTTGGGTCTCTTGCACCCTTCTTTTTGTTAAAACAATTCCTTCACACGTGCTCCCTGAGCTGTGGTGCTGAAGCCAGCAGAGATCGGGGTTCTGTGGTGGAACATGCTGTGTAATTTCTACCATGTATTAACTGGGCAGGTGTCCAACATGCCAGGATTTCTAGAAACGCATTGCACAATTACAGGAAGTAAGTGATGAGAAAAGATGTTGCCCATTGCTTCATCTTTCAGAACAGCAAGACAGATTTATGGGAGGGGAAGAAATGTAACTGCTAAGGAAAAGCAGGTGGAAACTAAGAAAACAGCCACAGGAGCCTGGAGGTTTATCAAATGGAGGGCTTCTCAAACCTCCTTTCAGGCTTTCTTTGTTCCTTGTTTTTTTGTTCCATAGTGACCTTGACTATGGGGATCAATGGCTCATACCTGACATACGTTGAGGCACTAGTTCAACCTAGGAGGAGTTTGGGACGCCACAGGACAGGCTAGTTTTCTGTCCAGGAGGTGTGGACACTCTTCCCTTGCATCATGTTTTCCATGCCTTGCTTTGAGGAACGGCTTTGTGAAACATGTGTCTGTCTCAGCTTTTCAGGTCTGGGCTTCCAGAGCTGATGTGTGAACATCCTAGAGCAAGCCCTGGGAATACTCGAGACAGCTACCTGGTCCCATTGCGTTGTCTTTTGTTGCGTTTGAAACACAGATTCTGTCATTCCACTCCATTTGGGCCTTAGGAGGATGAGTTAGAGTCTGAGAATGAAATTTTTTTTTTTTTTTTAAGACTGCTTTCCATTAATTCTGCATTACCTTGCTTTTCTGAATTAAATCTTAAAGCCATACTTAAAGTACCAAAGAAGGTTTAGCTGCACAATTGCCATTTGACATGGGAAATTGAATGGCTAAGCCACTGCATATATGCAGTAGCCTGTACACTGCTGGGCAGACTGTAGAACTGTTCTTCATACATTAGGCAACCAATTGCCGATTTGTGTACATATGTAGGTTCATCCTTTACCAATTTCCTGTGACTGATAGTTTCCAGGAGATTAAAAGAATAGCTGGTTCCTGTTTTTTCTCTTCTCTCTATTTTTGTCCTTTAGCAAGAATATTTGTGTGTGTGTATGTGTGTGTTTAATAGCATTCATTCCCTAGAGAATAATCTCAGTCCTTGTTTTAGCTGGCCGCCTTCTGAGAGTGTGTTAAATCTGTAGCCAAGATCACAGGCAGCTCTGGGCAAACTATTGGGCTGTTATTAACCTGCCTCCATGGCAACTGCTGCTCGCCAGCCCGAGGACAAAAAATGTTTTTATTCTGCTGAGTTGCACAAAAGGTTCTAGTGATGCCTTGCACAAAATGGCCATTGAAAGGGGAGGTGCAGTGATGTGTGTTTGTGTTGTTCAGTTTCATATCTAAATAATTTTATGCTGTTGTGTTGGAAGTGGTTATACAGCTGAGAAGTTCAGCGTGTTGGCCGTATGTAAAGTAAAAAACAGCATAAAATTGGAACTCAACTTATTTTTATACTACTTATTTTTGTCAGCTTGAGTTCACAGGCCTTCAGCGTGTCGTTGTCATCAGTTCGTTAGCAAGTTATTTGTGAGCATGAACCAGGCAAGCATCATCATGGGTTTTCAGTTGTGCTGTACGAGATACTTGCTGACCTCGGGTTACAGAGAGATCATAAAGCAGGTTTCCTTTTTGTTGAGAAACCCTCCAATTTGCTTCAGTACTTGTTTGGGAAGCTTAGTAAGCATACCTTAGTGCTTGGTGAGCTTCAAATTTGAACTGGTTTTCAAAGCTGCTCCTGGCAGTACGGTTTCAGGCTTGCTTTGAAACAAAATGACGGAGCCAGCTGTATTGCTCAGGGTAGGCATGGATTTAAGCTGCTTATAAAGAGTGTTCGCAGTGGGATCTGTGGGCGGTCTGGCAGCCCCAGGTTGCATCCCGCAGTCAGTAACCCTCTGGCAGGAGCCTGTGCAGCTCTGCTGTCAAGCTGGGTGCAGAGTGACTGTGTGCGTGTGGACGCTGACTCTCAGAAGCGTGCTGGTTTGGGATGCTTGCTGTGCTCGCAAGCTGGCAGCGCACCATTTCCCGGTGAGCTGAAGCCCCTCTGCTTCCCGCTTTCATCTTGGTGCGAGGGCGAGTAGTTTCTGCGGTTCCAAATTTGAGCACTTATTTCTGCCTTGCTCAAAATAGTGCGGGTGCTTTAGAGACCTCCTAGGGCTTCTGTTGGCCTTGGTCAGTGCTGATGAAATGAAGGCCACCCAAATGCTGTGGTGCTTTTTCACTTGGGCTGTAGAGGAAAGCATAAAGCGCGTGGCCACAAAGACGCTGTGTGCAGCTGCCGGTCTCTGGGAGGTGGGAGAGGGTTTGCCGCTGTCGGCTCGAGGGTGTGTGGATTAGCGGCAGATATTGTCGTGTGCTCGGGTAAGGGATCGGACAGACTCTCCAGGGCGAATGTTCTGCCAGTGGCCTGGAAAGCCGGCCATGCAGTGTGGGGCACTGGGAGGACAGGAACCTGGTTGTGGAGTGTTAATTGTCAGTCCCGGGTCTACATAGCGTGGCTGTCAGGAGTAGGGCAGTGATTGTACTCGGCACTGATGAGGCCGCACCTTTTATACTGTGTTCAGTTTTGGCCCCCTCGCTACAAGAAGGGTACTGAGGTGCTGGGGCGTGTCCAGAGAAGGGCAATGAAGCTGGAAAAGGGCCTAGAGAACAATTCCTGTAAGGAGCGGCTGAGGGAATTGGGATTGTTTGGTCTGGAGAAGAGGAGGCTGAGGGGAGACCTTATTGCTCTCTACAGCTACCTGAAAGGAGGTTGTAGTGAGGCAGGCGTTGGTCTCTTCTCCCAAGTAACTACCAACAGGACGAGAGGCAATGGCCTCAAGTTGCGTCAGAGGAGGTTTAGATTGGATATTAGGAAAAATGTCCTCAGCGAGAGGGTTGTCAAGCACTGGAACAGGCTGCCCAGGAAGGTGGTGGAGTCACCATCCCTGGAGGTGTTGAAAAGACGTGTAGATGTGGTGCTTAGGGACATGGTTTAGTGGTGGACGGTTGACGGTTGGACTTGATCTTAAAGGTCTGTTCCAACCTAAATGATTGTATGATTCTACTCTGCACCAGTTTTTAGTTTTGTCAAGCAGGCTGCTCCCATTTCCTGAAACCGGCAGCTTTTCTTTTGGACCTCATCAGTCCCTTGGCTTTGCTTCCAGCTGTTTTCATTTCCTATCTCTGATGGGGTCCTCCTGCAGAGCAATCTGCAGATCAGCATGGTTAGGCGATCAGCCTCCTCCATACCAAGCAAAGATCCAGCCTTTAGTCACCTTCTCCTATGGGAGCACGGTCTGAAAGGCCATTCGTTTTGTGCTGGGCTGGGGCCATGTGTGTTGAGCATTGCCTGCTGGGTCAGAGCGTGGTTACTCTTGGATAATCCTTCGCTGCTAATCCCGTGCCAGGTGCAAGCGTTTCTTGGATTAACTGTTGGAGGCTGGGGTCTGACCCAGGAGCAGATGCTGCGGAGGCGAGCCAGCCGCACGCCTATGACTGCTGTTGCGCCTGGCTTGTGAGCTGCATTCAGGCAGATTCCCCAAAGCAGAGGATCGCTCTGCAAGGTCCGGTGTCCAAACTTGACTCTGGACCTCTGTGATAAGATGAAAACCAGAGACGATTCCTCTGATAGCACACGTTTGAATTTTGTGTGCCCCGTGACTGCTAAACTGCAATGTTTGTTCGTTCAGCAGTATTTTTGTCATGAAGACCGTTCTGCTGAGTGGACTCCAGCTGTGGGCTTGTGTCTGTACAATTAAATCTTGTCTGCAGTTAGTGTAAGTGTCGTTTCATAAGTCACTTCAGTGGTGATAGCTGCTTAAGCCTGACTAGGACACTTGCTAGTGGCTCTCAAAAAGAAGAGTTTCCCACTTATGAAATGGGAAAGCTTTCAATTATCGGATGCATATTTTTCCCCAGTGCTTCCCGGGCGTGCCTAGTCTGCAACTCATTCATTAGCGGGAAAGGGAGGGGGATAAAAATAAACTCGCCTCGTGTGGCGGATGAAGACTTGCTGATCTTCATGAGGAATTTTTGGGGCGGGAAGATGAGATGTGATGTACGTACTCGCCAGCTGTTTTCTCCCTGCCTTGAAATGCCTCGCGCATTTAGCACCTTGCCATAGAAGCAGCGGGCTGTTCCTGCGACATGCAACGCTGGTCGCTCCATTAAGCGTCGCCTTAATGGCTTGCGTTTTGCGCAGTTGTATGAAATGCACATTAACGGAGACGGCTTAATGCCATCACCCTGAAGTAATGAATTGGTATGGATTGCCATTACCATTATGGCGCAGTTAAAAGCTGTGTTTGTTTCCGATTTACATTTCCCCGCTCTGCAAGCAGATGGGTTTTCAGGCCACGCAGTCGGGAGGAACCTGGCAATTCAGCTGCGGCCTCCTGATTGCGGTGTTTGTAGAGCAGCACTTCTGGGGGGGTGTTTTGTTAACTCAGACTGCTTAAACGATACATTTCATTAAAGCTATGATTAAGCTACTGCAGATTGTATTCAGGGATCACTGTAAATCCAGTGTATCCTATAAAGCTGGAAGTGTATTGTCTCTGTAATACAGCTTCATCTCACCGCTCTCGATAGAAATTGCTATTCTTTGGCCCCCATTCAGTTTTTCTGTTGTTAAAGTATCTGTATCCCTGTACCCATATATGGATTTATACAAAAAGATACTCGGGAGCCATGGGAGAGTAGAAGGTAGTTAAGTTTTGCAGACCTAAATGTCTTCCTCTTCCTATGAAAGTGCAAAGTATCTTTTACTTTTCCAAAAGCCTTCGTTGTCTGGAGTATTTGCTCCTCTGGCTTCCTGAACAGTGCAAGCATAGCTGGGGCTCCTCCTGTTAGTAATGCTGAAACGTGGTGAGCTCTGTATGAGCAGCTGCATCGCAATGGATCACTTCAGACAAGTGATTTTTTTTACTTTTTCCATTTTATAGGCTGTCTTATCGATCTCCTCTCGGTCCTGTAAAGATAGGAGTACTTGGCCCTCTTTCTGGGCTTTGAGTCCATACCAACAGATCTGTAGGTCACTTCTTTAGAGGGTGATGCTGTCTTGCACCACCTATAGATTTTTGCTTAGCATGTCAATGCCTGGGCCTTTTAGTCTCTATGGCTTTTACTAAGCGGAGGACAGATACTCTTTTCCTCGTAATTTGCTTTTTTCTCATAACATTTCTTTTGCTTTCTCTTTTCTGCTTAGGTTGCTTTGAATGTTGCATTAAGTGCCTAGGAGGAGTGCCATACGCTTCGCTCGTGGCAACCATTCTCTGCTTCTCGGGGGTAGCGTTGTTTTGTGGCTGCGGCCACGTGGCACTCACGGGAACCGTGTCTATCCTCGAGCAGCACTTCTCCACGACTGCCAGCGACCATGCTTTGCTGAGTGAAGTGTAAGTATGCCTCCCATTTCCATTATTCCTCATAGCACCCTCATGCTAAATGAGTAGCGATGGATTCAAAACTCAGTCTCTATCCCTGAGCTTAGGTTGCTTGTTTGTCCAACAGCACTCAGCGGTTTTTTTGGTGTTCCCACACAAAGAACCAGAGCGTGTATCCTGCCTAACCTGTTTATACTGGGACAGTACTATTCAGTAGCTTCATCAGCGCCATAGACAGTGGGATCAAGTGCACCCTCAGGAGGTTTGCAGATGACACCAAGCTGAGTGGGGCAGTTAGTTCACCTGAGGGACGGAATGCCATCCAGAGGGACCTGGACAGCCTTGAGGAGTGGGCCCCTGTGAACCTCGTGAGGTTCAACAAGGCCAAGTGCATGGTCCTGCACGTGGGTTGGGGCAATCCCAAATATGGATACAGGCTGGGTGATGAGTGGATTGAGAGCAGCCCTGAGAAGAAGGACTTGGAGGTTCTGGTTGACGAGAAGCTCAACATGAGCCAACAATGTGCGCTTGCAGCCCAGAAGGCCAACCGTATCCTGGCCTGCATCAAGTGAAGCGTGGCCAGCAGGTCGAGAGAGGTGATTCTGCCCCTCTGCTCTGCTCTGGTGAGACCCCACCTGGAGTCCTGCGTCCAGCTCTGGGGCCCCCAGCACAAGAAGGACATGGATGTGTTGGAGCGGGTCCACAAAGGAGGGCCACAAAGATGATCCGAGGGCTGGAACACCTCTCTTGTGAGGAAAGGCTGAGGGAGTTGGGGCTGTTCAGCCTGGGGAAGAGAAGGCTCTGGGGAGACCTTATCTCAGCCTTCCAGTAGTTAACGGAGGCCTAGAAGAAAGATGGAGAAATGCTTTCCACCTGGGCCCGTAGTGACAGAACGGGGGGTAATGATTTTAATCTGAAAGAGGGTGGGTTTAGTGTTCACTGGTGACGCAAAGTTTGAAGGGAAGATGGGAATAACGGGGAAGTGTTGTTCTGTCCACCCCCCCTCTGAAGAAGGCACACTGGTGTTGTGCAATCAAGAAAAAAGAGAACAGACTGGAAAGAGCTTGAACCTTTGTCTCTGCAACTGCAGCCTTTGGAAGTAACCACCAGTGAAATATCTGGGGCTTTTGTGTTCCCGAGGCTTCTCCCCAAAATCAACGGGAGCCCCGTCGCCCTGTGTCCGGGTCCGTGCTTGGCGCCCAGCCTCGCCGGCATGAGCCTCACCTTCCACTGACGCTGAGGGACGCGCGGGTCCCCGGCTCTGGGCCGGTGGTCTGACCATGCTGGGCCTCCTGCGGCCCCTCCAGCTGGGACGTCAGGCTTCAAAAAGGATTTTGTCTGGCGGCAGCGAGGAGTTTTGCTCAAGTTGCGATTCATGATGACCATAAACCATTGTTGGAGCGGTGGGGAGGCCTGGGCTCGGCCTCTCGCCCACTGCTCACCACAGGCCAGCCCTGGAGACTTCTCCCACCCTGGGCAGGGCTGTGGCACCAGGAAGGGTCGCCAAATGGGCTGCTGTTCTTCAGCAACCGAGCAGCACAGCACCCTGTTCTTGTATCAGTCTTCGTTTGAGCCAAATAGGAGGAATTGCACAAGCAGACATAACAGGCAGCAAATTTTAAATTTTGGAGAATTGTTGACAATGTCTCTTGTCAGGTCAGCATCAGCAGCTGAGGAAAAGCATAATTCCTCCTGAAGCAGCCAAAGTCTCGGACTCTGTGGAAGCCTAACAAGAAAGGCAAGGGAGATGAGGTGCTAGAAAGGGGCAAATAATTTAAAGCCACAGAGGCATAAAATAAAATATGCTAGTAAGGCACTCCTTGGAATAGATTTTTTTAATCGGGTTTTGCATTACTGATTTCAGGTGACATGCATTGAGTCTCTCCTAGACTGTTGATGAAGGTGAAATGAATTCTTCTGTACCCTCTCAAATTCTGACTTAATTTTTTTTCCTGCTTTACAGCACAGGTACAACAGATTTATCCTGTTATTTTTAATCAGTTTGGAAAACAAACATAAAGCTTCCCACATATAATTCTAAATGAGCAATATCCTATTTTGATACAAGGGATGTGTTATCTGTCTGGATAACATTTAACTGTATAAATGGTAGTCATCAATTTTCTTTCAATTAAGCTAAAACATGCAGACGCTCCTTGGAGATCTGTGCTAGCAGCTACTTAGTGGAGAGTGGTTAAGAATTGAAAAAAATATCTAAGGAAAAATGCATTTATCCTTAGAAAACTGGCAGTATGCATGTATAAAATTAACCTCTCTGTTATGTGAATAGCTTCATCCAAAATAACCATCCCAACAATCAAATTACTTTTAAGAAGGCATAAGTTCTGGTGAAGTTGTGCTAATAACGACGTATGACTTTTGGAGACCAGAAGAAGTTGTATGGAAGATCTGGCATTCTGGCTCTCCAAAACAATTAGCTTCAGATACTGAATCTGACTGATAGTATTTAGAAATTTTTCTTTCTACTTATCTATTCTAGACAGAGTAAAAATACCGTAAGAGTGTCATGGCAGATGATAGATTTTTAAGGAATTGAGAACTTTCTCAAATAATATCCAAGGGAGGTGATTACACCACATGCGCTGAGATCTTCTTCTTCTGGATGGTTCCAGAACACCTCTGGAAAATGGAAGTGTTTGTTAAATATTTGTTTCAGGTTTTTTTAAATTCAATTACACTTTGGGGAGCTCAACGCTGCCATGACTTAAGGCGCTGAAGCTACCTGCTTGCTTGGAAGTACGCTGCTTAGGCTGTACAACAAACCATTCCTCCTCAGGAGAAGTCACTGCACATTTGCTGAGTTTTGTATCGGACAGGTATCACTGAATTTACAAATGTTTGCAAACATACATTAACTGGATTTTACAGGTGGAAACGGTGAATTTCAGGGACTGCTCCCTTTCCCTACGCCAAAGGAGTCACCATGGAGCCTGGTAGTTCAGCCGGTAGCTCAGCTCCAGCCTTCGCCATTTCAAAGCCCTGTGTTGTCCCTGCCAGCCATTCCCTGAGTTCAGTGTCAGAATCTAACAGGAAAAAAAAAAAAAAATCTCCATAGTGGAGACGTGAAATTGCGGCTTCAAGGTGGTGACAAATACCAGCCGGGGTAAGAACTGCAGCACAAGCAGGGGACGCTGGAGCAGATGCAAGACCACATGCACATCAGTATTGTGTGCCTGCAGAAGCGGGATGGGCGCGCCAGCGNTCTCCTGCAGCCGGCTGGCTAAAGGGCATTAAGGAGCCAAGGTGTTTCTAGAAAGGAGTTACCTCATACCTATTATGATTTGGAGGACCGACTTTGTTTCTACAGGACTGAAATCTAATTATATCTTTTTTCTTTTCCATTTTAGAATACAGCTAATGCAGTACGTAATTTATGGCATCGCATCATTTTTCTTCTTATATGGAATAATCCTTTTGGCAGAAGGTTTTTATACAACAAGTGCTGTGAAAGAGCTGCATGGAGAGTTCAAAACAACAGCCTGTGGCCGCTGCATCAGTGGAATGGTGAGTAGCATCAGGAGCGGGAGCAGCAGTAGTCTTTGCTTGCTGAAACCTGTTGGGCTCGCTTTGACTCCGGTGTTCTTGAACAACGATATGTTGCTGCCGCCTTTGTTTAACTGGTCAGAGTCAATCCCTGTTGCTGGTCCTTCTTTAAACTTTAAGGGTGCTTGGTCAAATCTGAATTCTGCAGATGGGCTGTCAGCGTGCTGCCGTCACGCCTCCCCTGTCACAAAGCTGAGCCCACTGGTCTGAACTAAGGTGATGGAGACGGCTGATTTTATGACACTGTGTGAGACAAAATGAAATTCGTGCTTTTAAACGTGGAGCGCACTAGTGATGGTTAAAGGCAGACTGTAAAATGGCTGTGGGTTGCAGAGCTATTTAAATAACAAACTGTAATGCCCCTGACTTCCATAGTCAATTCTGTTTGAGGGTGTCTGGATCCTCCAGACAGCAATGAATGAAGCTTCGCGACATCTTTGCACTTAAATCAAGTACTGCTGTCATGCTTTTGCAGATGGCAGAAGGCATACAGATACAATAGTGAGGCTTTTTCACAAAGCTGGAACACTTAAAGCCTTCAACTTACAAGCCGTCTTCCCTTCAGTGTGCTTCTGTATTAGAACAAAATTTTAAACAAAGTTTAACTAAAAATAAAACTTGAGATTCTCACCCACGTTGCCCCCTAGGGCGCACTCTGCAAGAACAGAAACACAACTGTGTTTCTGAGACAGCATTTCAAAGCTATTTCTGAAAATCTGAATTCAAAGCTCGTAGTTGTGGAGGAAGCTAAGCAGTATGACAGATCGCCCACGGGAAAGTGTGGGTGAAAAGAGAAGAGGCTTTTGATGTGATTGTTGCATTTTAATATACAATCTATATCCTGTACTTAAAAAATATGTACTTTCCGCTGGTTAAATACAAAAGAGATGCATGTTTATTTTCAAGAGGGTTAACAATTTTCCACCGTGCTGTTGTATACTTTCTGAATTTTTCAAGAACTAATAAAAATAAGACATCCAATTGCTTTCAGTTAAGCAGCTATTCGCTTGCTCTTTTTTAGCAAGTATGATCTTCACTCAGGAGCAAAATTAGCTCTAAAGCAGTGTTTTCCAACGATCCAAAATACAGTAGAAACATACACATACCTGCATCTCATTAGTGCAGACAATTGCTTGTGCAGTTGAGTAGCTGCAGGCACATGATTGTCAGCTGCTTATACAAATACCAGTGTGACACGTGGAAATATGACAGAAAAATGTGTTTTCATGTTTGCCCCTATTTGTTTGTCCGCACAATGAAGGAGAGAATTTAGCAGCTGAGTAGTGGCTTGGAGCTCTGGTAAGCCACCTCTGCGTTTCGTGGTGACAGTCATGGCGTGAAAATGCCTGTATGCCGCTGTGTAGTGGTAGAGCTGCTTAAAACACCGGAATTAGAACAAGGTTCACGAGGAGATGCGATATCTTACCAGACGTGTGGCTGCAGCTGGGTGCGGACAGCAAGCTTTCGGACGTGCAGTGATGCTTTTTGCCACTTTGATTAAGAGCTGCTCTACTTTGTCCTCTGTTACATTACCGAGAGAGGCCCTGAAGGGCAGTCCCTCCCATCTTGCGTAAGGTTATTACGGAAGGCAGACTTCCAGCTTTCCCAGATTATTTGTGTTGGCTGTGGTAACGCGCAACGGCCATTTCCCACAGTTACCGCATTAAGTGTGAGAGTGTGGTTTTTCCTGGCTATTTTAGGGGTTAAAGGCTTCGTGTACATCCTCTTGTGCACGCTTCCACATGCACGTATGCAAACCCACGTTTTATGTATAGTGTATCTACAGAAATCCTTTATACTGGTCCACTTGGTCCTTGCCAAACTCCAGAGAGAGAATTCTCAATTCTCGCATAAAACATGCAGGTCTAGCGTCTGGCGCTATCCGATACGAAATAGGGTGTTTCAGTTCAGCTGCGTATAAATTCAAGGCTAGCTGGGTTTGTACGGGCCCTGGTTTTGCAAGCACCCCTCATCCCCACCCACACCGCCTTCGTTGTGACCGCAAGGCCTAAGCGACTGCCCCGCCTCTGCCGCAGCGTTGGCCGGGGTGCTCGGCCCCTCTGCGGGAGGGGGGAGCTGGGGACTTCCAAAGCAAGGAGCGCCGTACCTTATCATCTTACCAAAGAAAATACACGAATTATTCTTTTTTTAAAAAGAGCCACCCTCAACCAGCAAATTTCAATGGAAAATCCACGATTCTCAAAGGTGAAGTAACTCATTTTCTTCTTGGCAATGTGTATTAGATCAATTTGAAGCTTTCTGATCTGCTGCGACAGTCGTGGTGTGTTTTCAAAAACAGGAATTCTCAAATGTTACATTCAGAATTGATTTCAATAAATTGGGGAGTACGGGAGAGCTCTGTGAACATCGATTCACTCTATTGTTTTGACTTGCAAGTTGCGTAGAAGTGCTGGTAGGTTACAGTTAATTAAAAAAATGCCTTAAATTGATTTTTTTGTTGGAATCTTATTGGTTTTAGCCTACAACCAGCATCCCTGCTTAGCTGAGAATCTTGAGAAATTAATGGCCTGCTCTTTCAGGAGGTCAAGCTCTTTACTCAAGCAGGCTGATGAAAAAGGAAATGTCTGAATTACTTTCTCAGTAGCACTTACCGGTACCAAAGTATTTGTAGGCATGGAGAATACTGATTTTACTTGTGCTTGGAAATCAAATGTTGTATTACTTGATTTCTGAACGTATGCTTAAAGATTATTTTGAAGCACTTTTAAGGAAAATTCAAGTACTCTTTTCAAAGAATAAATGTGAAGTGCTTGTGTTTTCTCTGCCCAGTTTGTTTTCCTCACCTATGTGCTTGGAGTGGCCTGGCTTGGGGTCTTTGGCTTCTCTGCTGTGCCTGTCTTTATGTTCTACAACATATGGTCAACTTGCGAAGTCATCAAATCTCTTCAGACAAATGTGACGGTTCCAGGGGACCAGATCTGCGTGGATATCAGGCAATACGGTACTCATTTTAATCCTGATTAAATGCTTTATCCTTTCTCCTTGGTCTGCCTTCAGTAGTTTTGTGTCAGCCTTATCAAATGAACCAAATGCAAAAGCATCTTGTATCTCTGAATGTGCTATTACTTTTCTAATTAATTCAGATTATGCTGATCTCTTTCCAGATGCAATCAATTTAACTGAACTGGCAAGTCATTTATCTACAATGACTTTGTAGCAGTTTCCAATACTATAATATTAGGTTTAAAAATAGATCAGCTTCAAAATAAACTGCTTAGAACCAGCGCTGAGAAACAGATAACCAGATTCTGTTTTGTCAGCTCATACGCATATATTCTTTCCTTTCAAAAAGCTGGTTTTACATTTAAATACAAAGTTAACACCTGAACTTTGCTCTAACAGTTACTTTTAGTTAAAAGACCAAGAAAACCTGCAATCAAGAGTCTACCTTGACTATTAATGAGTTAATACTGCTTTGTAATGACACACAGAAATCCAAGGGGAGCGCAGGCAGCAGAGGAGTGGGGCAATAGCTTAAAAGAGGGTCAGGCTTTTCAAATAGTTCAGTCCTTACAGTGAATTTTTCCTGAAGTCAATCTTTTCAGCTTCCCTTGTACAGAAGAGCCGTTACATTTTGGCTTCGTTTTAGCTAGCATTTTCTAGGAATGTTTCTTTCTTCGGACTAAGTCATTTAGAGGTGAGAAAACGGATTCGGAGTTGAAAAAGAAAGTTTGTTTTTGCGTCCCTATCCAGGCTGTAAGTCCTGTAGGACAAGATAAGATACGCTAACTCTAAAAGCAAGAAGTCCCAGATCAGTTAAACGTTTGCATCCTATTTTAGCAACTGACAGCGAGAGGCTGGGAAGACGTTTTCTTCTGCAGCAAAGCCTGGGACTGCGGGGAGAAGACGCGCTCCTCCGCCTTTCCGCTGCCCCTGGTTGTTTTGCAGCTGTAGGAGCGCCGCGTGGGGCCGTGCTGCTCCTCTGATCAGTAAAATCCGCTGGGTTTCGGGGAGTGCTGGGAGAGAGCAGCTCCTTAGCAGGCGCTGTGTGTCACTGAGCCGGCCTCGCGTCTGCAGTGGACACGGCAGCTAAAAGGCTGCAAGTGTGTATTGCAGTTGCAGAGAAGAAGCTGGCTTTAAAGTAAATCCTATAAAATCTTTTTGAAAGCCATAATTTCAATGACCTGCCCCGTACAGAGTTGCTAATTCCAACCAGCTGAGTTTGAAACTCAAGTCATATGGGGCAGACAGACTGGTTTTCTCCTGTTTCAGACGGCTTTTGCTCAAGCTTTACATCTGTTGGGGGCCTAGAAGTTCAGGTTATTTTAAACCTTCCACATCTGTTGACTTTTCAGATTTTCAGTCGTGTCAGAAAGGTAACTGGGAGTACGTGAGGTACGGCAGACTGAATTTTCTTGTAGCAGTGTTCGCTTAATGCTTTTTTACCTACTGGAGCTACAACAACAGAAAAAAAAAATCCTTCTGTAGTCCTTCCCTCTAGCTCCACATTCACGTTCTTCTGCAGTAGTTACTTGTTTAAGCAGAACTTAGTCTAGTTAGCAAGTGCTATTCTACAGGGTGCCAAGTAGCTCTGAGATGCAGATTATCCCTTCCAAATGCTGGGTGGGGGAGTAGGCAGCATGCGACCAGACCTGAAGCTCAAAAACCCACCCAGCCATTTGGCTGCCATACGGGAGAACCACATGTGAGAACACGTCCTGGCAGCGAGCCTCGGCGTGGGGAGAAGGCACAACTTGAGCGAGTCGTCGTAATTCCTCCCGCCAGCTCAGAGCTGCGCTGGGCAATGCGCGGATGCCCGGAACGGGAACGCAACTGGCAAGTGGGCGGAGAAGACGAGAGAGGGACAGAAAGCATGTGTTGGTTGGTTGCTAAATTGCTGGTTTCTTTTACTGTGGTATTTCAGGTATTATCCCATGGAACGCCGTACCTGGCAAAGCCTGTGGCCCGATTTTAGAGAACATCTGCAACACCAATGAGGTACAGATACGTAACCTGTGTGCAGCTTTTGCCTACCGGTCACTTGGGCACAGTGTAATAAATAACTTGGTGTAAGTTTTTGCAGACAACTAGTACTAACAGTACGAAGAGATTCATTTAAACACAGTGCTGAAATTATTCTGCACTAGGTCATCCAGAAAATGAAAATCATTTCAGAACATTTTTATTTTCTAAAGCTTTGAATACCTTGCTACAAAGATGGTTTTGTTATCCTTATTTTCTTAGAAGAGCTGAAATGCATTTGATACTATCCACAATTACTTCAGTGTTTTTAACCTGTTTTTTCTCTAGTTCTACATGTCTTACCACCTCTTCATTGTGGCTTGTGCTGGAGCTGGTGCTACTGTCATAGCATTGGTGGGTAGCATTTTTTGTTGTTTTTTTGTGTAACATGTTCCTTTCAAGCTTAAGATGCTTTACGATCAAATTTTGTGTATCCTAAAACCAGCAATGCTAGGCATTAAGGAGGGCGAGCTGTAATCGCCATTGTTTGCTGCCATGGTTTGGTCGTTACGAGCCAGCGGGTCCCAAATGTTTGCTTTAAGAAGTCATCTTAACCCAGCTCCCCCACCTTAAGAACAAAATTCTTTGCACGTCCTTTGAAAATCCTGTTTCTCCTCGCTGTTTCTGCTCTTACGTCCACCGTTTCCTTTCATTTTTGTAGTTCATTTGATGAGTCGCTTGTAACCTCTTGGGCTGTTTTGCCTGGCCCCAGGCGCCCTGGCCAGCCCAGCTCCGCAGTGCCAGGTCCAGGCAGCAGCTGGCGGAGGGGACGTTAACCAGATGACTCGCCCCTGCGCCGAGCGCTTCCTCTGGCTGCCAGCTCCTAGCCTCCCGTCAGCCAAACCCCGGCGCAGCGCTGGCGGCTGGTTGACGCGGTAGCCTGAGGTCTGCGCGTCGGTTGTCCTCCCCGGATAGGTGGCCAGGTAGTTAGTGATCTTGCCTCTGCACCCTGGAAGAAGCTCAGAGTAACGTCTGTTGTAAAAGTGTCGACAGTTGCCCGTGTGGGCTTGAGCCGTCACCTTGTTGTATCTTACTCTCCTGTGTTTTGTTCTCTTCCACCAGCTGATCTACATGATGGCTACTACATATAACTATGCTGTTTTGAAGTTTAAGAGTCGGGAAGATTGCTGCACTAAATTCTAAATTGTATAAGCCCAGTAAAGAGCTGCATTGCGTAGCTTGAAATACCACTGACACCCTAGGCTAAAAGTCTAGCTCTCTGAATTTTGTTACAGTAATTGTAAATAGCTTCAGTAAGCATCATTTAGCTTATCAGATTAATAAAATGACTTCTTGTATATGAACTGTGATGTGGATGAGATCTGGCTATTTTTTCCTGTCGAGAGGATTCAGTTACTGTAAGGGTGTTTATAAATCATCCTTCTAAAGGTGGGATGTTTCCATTCAAGTCTCCAGTTGCTTTCTAACAGTCGTCTCTAAAACAAACACTGGAACAGTTCAGGGTTGGAATTGCTCCTTTATTCTTCATCCTGAACACCAGATACAACCCCCCGAGCATACGAAATATCTATGGAACAAAAGAAAAGGAACAGCGAAGTAGTGCCAGTCTCTTCTGGCAGAAATCAGAAGCCCGGGTATTGTGAATTAGGTGGCTTTTACTTCCAGTGCACAGGTAGTAAAGTTGATGATTTTCTTTTACTTCATTTCCAAGTAATTGCCAAATCACCGTCTCTCTGGAAGGAAATACTTCCTTGCGTTAGCTCTGCGTAAAACAATCACATTCTTTCTTTCGGACCCTGAACTAGTAAGAAACAGCGTATCAGTAGCTTCTGTTCTTGTACGGCTCGCACTTCGGTAACTGATTCCTCAGTAGCCAGATCTCAAACCTGTCGGTGTGACTGCACGCGAAGCAAAACCATGCATGGGTCACGGAGACCTTCTGACACTGTTGGGATTAACAAAGAGGAGAAGGGAATCGGTGCATTTTGATGTAGATTTTTTGCATGAAGTATGGTGAAAAGAAGTTGGGAAGAGATGAATACACAAACTGGAAAAAATCCACATAATAATAATAAAAGAACCATTTGCTATACACGATATAAAACCTGAGGTTGGACAACGGAAGTTTAAAATGTAGTTATAAAAATATGCGATTAAGACTTCTTAACCCAGAGATTGCATGCTTTTGCTTAGTTTTGGACTCGTGTTTTGTTGTTTAATTTTTCGATGTGTTAATGTAGCCTTGTTCACGTAAATAAAACCGTTTACAGTTTCAGGCTTTTTCCAGGGGGGAGGGTGGAATTCTCATCTGCTTGTTGGGGGAAAAGACTTACCAGGATCTGGGCTTGGATACGCACGAACCCCACCGCCTCAGAAGGCCGTTCTGCTGAGCACCTCGTAGTTTACCGATCACATAAATTGCCACGACCAGAACTTCTTTCCTGCTTCCTCCCATTCTGCGTTTCAGTTGATCCGTACAACTCTGTAGCTCACTGTACTACTGTTACACTAACCTTCTCTACATTGTGAATAACCAGCTGAAGTACTGGCATGCGGATTCTAGAGATCTTTGAGAACAGCCTCCGTGCTTGTTTGAATAACGGAATGCTTATTAATGTAGAGTAACTATTTTTTTTTTTGGTCGTTATTTTAAAGAGCGTCTATTAATCTAACTAGCAGCTTGCTTTGCCTCTTGACATGCTCACTAGCCATCATGCTCACCCTTCTCTTCCAGATCCACTTCCTCATGATACTGTCTTCTAACTGGGCCTACTTAAAGGATGCCAGCAAAATGCAGGCCTACCAGGATATCAAAGCAAAAGAAGAGCAGGAGCTTCAGGATATCCAGTCTCGGTCAAAAGAGCAACTCAATTCTTACACATAAATGTTTGCCACAGTAATTCAGCAGAAGAATTCTGTAGCTCTGACAAATCAACAAATAGCTGCTCTGCAGTACAGATGTGTGTCTACCAAACAAAATTAGAGAGAAGTGCAAAAGCTTCGCAGTCCAGCTCCTGGAACACATTGTAGGGAAACCCTCCCGTGGGTAATCTTCCATCCTTTCACACAGAGAATGGAGGTTTTATTCCAGGCATTTTAAAAGGCAACACTTCACAACAAGTGACCAAATTATTCTATTCTTCTTCGAGACGTTTGGTATTTAGTGTTTGACGTGTTCTGCAGCATGACGTCCTGCTCAGAGCGGTGGCAGGCGCTCCAAGCCAGCGGGCAGCAGATCTCTGTCCAGGCCATAGGCAGCGGCACACGTGCGGCGTGGGCTTGCTGCCTCGGCTCGTACTCACGTGGAACGGTGGGCAGCTGAGGGTGCTGACCCCCTCGCGCTTGCGCGATGGCGCCGTCACAGCAGTTCCCGCGTTGCAACAGGGCAGTCTCTGGCCGCGCCGTCCCCGGGAACAGCGCTCTGCTTCCGTGCCGCACTGTGCCCGTGCTTGCCTGAGAGTCGAGCAGGTGCCCCAAGTTTTAATCTTTTTATTAACTAACTCTTTAATGGAATGTAGATCCCCGGATCTGGATAATGATCCCCTTCTTTCTTTGAAAATAAATGTCAGCTTTGCCTTAATGTTTATTTTCTATAAATGTCTTAGCATTTATATAGTGGCAGGAGACCATTATCCTACATTTTAAGTGAAAAGTGTTACCTTATTAAAATGACACTGAGCTGACTATTCCAAATGAGCGGATGAGAAAGTTTGCAGAGTTTTACACAAACAATAAAAATTACAGCCATAAAACAGAATACAGGATGTCCACCTTTCTCTATCTTGGTGCTTAGCAAATTTATAGTCAGTGCTTACGTGTTTTCCTTTTTACAAACTAATTAGCACATTAAGAAAACGTGGTGTTCAGAAAAAACGAACGAACGAACTGGTGCCATTTTAAAGTCATTTCCCATAGAAGTCTGCCTTCCAGGTAATGTTTTTTTCAGAAGCATTCAGTGATATCTTGAGTATTAGTGATGGTATATTTGGTGTTTGTTCTATATGATATATATATATATAAATGTTGGGGGAAAAGTAAAATACATCAGTCATTTGAAAAAATTTAAATATTCAAGTCATACCCATGTTAAGCTGACGTGTGGTTTGATAGTTTTGACTGTTTGCTGAATATAAGTCGAAGGAAGCACAAATTTCTTCAAGTCCGTATTAAGAGAAAAGGCATTTTGGGGGGTGTTAACTTCAGATATAATTTCTTTTTGTTAAATATTGAAGTCTAATTTGACAGTTTGAGAAAAGGGGCAAAGTTGATCAATGTAGAGCAACTATGACCACCTAGCCTAGTGTATGTTCTTACCTGTTGCATGAAGGAGACATTTCTACGGCAATGCAGGTGCTGTTCTAGCCCAGTGTGTGCATAAGGGTAATAATGGAGGCAGTGTCTTAAAGCCTAATTCTTTTCTAATTCAGTGTAGCTATTACTGGGAGTTTTTGAAGTTTTGTTTAGGTAGTCTAATATTTTTATGTAAAGAGCATTAAATTTTGCTATGTATAAATTTTTGTAACCTAACAGTGAATCAATATTTTCTATCAGTGCCAAGGGCTTCCTGTAGTTACATCCAAGTGTTAAAATAAATATTTGTAGATAATAGCCAACACTTGTGTACGCTTATTTGCAAACAGACCTACAGCTGCTCTCAGAGCGCATCTCCCTGCTTTCTGTCTCTGCCCGAGCGAAACACGCTTTCTTCCGTCGCTTCCGTTTGCTCCCGTCCCAGGCAGGGATGCCCGGCAGGCAGACGCGTCCGCACGGCGAGTCCCCCAGTCTCGCCAGCGTGACAGGGCAGGGGTTGTTCTGGGCCAGCCCAGTGCAACAGGCGCTGCCCCTCCAGGTCCAGACAGCAGGCAGGAGGGGCTGCGCAGAAATTCTGTAAGCGCCAGCACTGCTGCAACACCAAAGCCAGCAGGATGTAAAATCTCTTTTTATCTTCATTTCTAAAAGCAAGTGTGTTTCTCTCACTTTTTTGCTATGTCGCGTTTCAGCATCCAGGGAATTCAAGACAGAGCTTTGGTTTTTGCCCCTAAATTCTGTCAAACTTGGCTTCGTGTTCTTGCAGTTAGGTCAAGACGAGCAGCCTCCAACGCGGTGCACGTTGTAACATAGGCTGCCACCCAAAATTACTTCACTGATAAATACTGTACTTTATACTGTAAATAAAGTTTAATGATCTTGCCTATGATCTACCTACAAGATACAAAGCTTAAATAAAGATGAGTTAAATAGCATTTTCAGTTGAATCTCTCCGTTCTGGGCTGGTTAACACCAACAAGGCGACACGCGAGATGAGGCTGCCTCTAACAGCACACGCGTCCCCTGCCCTAGCAGTGAAAGGGTGGGGCTCAGCGTGGGGCTCTCGGAACTGCCAGCCGGGGTCCCCACAGGACACCCGCAAACACAGGTGACGATGGAGCGTTCTCGCTACCCGCACACTGACCCACAGTTTGTAACAGCTGGAGAGGGAGGGCCTGGGAGCAGGGAGCACCCACTGGAAAGCTGTTGAATTTCATAGGAATTCAGCGCCGAAGCCGCTCTACCTGAACTCACCAGCTCCTTCCTTGATGCTGCTTTGTCCTCACTCTCGCCCCGCTCCAGGGCCGCCTCCTGGATTAACAACGCGCCAGGGCTCACGCTTTGAGGTCAGTGACTGAAGGGATGAGACAGCTCCAAATCAGATTTATTAATTTATAATTACACAGCCTGCAGTCTTGGTGCCTAACATTTATTACAACTTTTTACAGACAGAAAGTTGCTTTAAAAACATTTTTATTGTAAAAATAATAATTAAAAAAAATCAGTAGCTACTGTTCACCAGAAATTTTCATCCATGTCTCCATGAGAAATGCCTGCAGCGCTGTATGAAGGATAGGAGAGAGACAGAGAAAGCGGTATGAGTCTAAAGTAATTTCTTATCTTAAATACAAATACTTGCTTTAAGAAGAAAGTGAAGAGAGTGCCTGTGCTGCAGTTCTCCTGCTGTTTCAGTGAACTGCAGGAAATGAGCCTTTAAGGGCAAGGATCTGGGCCCTCACGAACAGCAAGCCAGCCACCTCACAGCTATCAAAAAGCCGTGCTGTCCATCCGCTGCGTTTGCAGCACTTGGTCCAGTGAGAAGGACGCTCTGCAGACACCGCTCAGGAGCGCCAGCGCAGGGTCTGGTACGCGAAACAGCACTTCAGAGGCACAGACAATACTGGGTCGTTACTATGGTCAGTGGAAGCATTTACATTTTTTAACCGCCCCATGTTCGCTGCTTACATATATTTTTCAATTCTACACCTTCAAATAAATGGCATGGTTTGATAGAGGGCTGTTGAGTTTGTTCCCCCCTCTTGAGGAACTACAAGCTGCGTATCCTTCTTTATCGGTGTCCAGAGGCCCCCTCAGGAAGTGCCCGAGCCGCGGCAGCTCCCTGCAGGCAGCCAGACTCTCCGTGTGAGCTATCCTGTTCAACATCCGCGGTGCTGCCGGTAAAGCAAAGCCAGAGGCCGTGCCAGGAGCCGCCTGTCTGCGGGGTGCAGCGTGAGCCCACCACCACTGGGCCCCTTCCTGGAAAGTCCCTTCATGCTTCAGCTCATGGTGAAGGAACGGAGACGCCGCGCAGCTGTGGGTACGAAGTTCTGCTCGCCGCAGCGATCGAGATCGATCATCGAATGCAGTTCCCAGATCTGAATTCGCTACAGTGCTTACCTGTGTCACAGCTGGAAGGAGCCTCCATTTTTCCCACACATTTGCTTTTGATCACTAGCTTATTCTGCTTTTTAAGAAGGCAGATGTCTCTTACCCATAATTCATACTATACCTATTTATTAATATGGAGTAATAGAAGTGATTACCAGTAATATACGAGAGCCTTACCTGTCATCCTTTTCACTAGACAGAAGTCCCTCTGTAAGTGACACTTCCTCTATTTCTTCTTTTGTTGAATCCTGGCAACCAAGAGGAAAATACACTTTCTGTAACTGGTGCTCAAGTCAAGGTTTAAGTGACTCCAGTAGTAGTATCCGTATTTTAAGGCGCCTAACTGAAAATAAAAATCTGAAGGAGCCGCCCTATTTCTGACAATGCTGTACTGCACCTAGGATAATGAAGCTTGCAGGTTTGGATAATGTCTGAACAAAAATACGGTGCAGTCCTCCATCAAAGTAATGTTCACCTGTGTACCTGCTTCTTCCTTAAGGTTACATTTTCCGTTTTGCCAGAACGAATTCTGTCAGTTGTGTTAGTGGGACACAAACCGACCTGCGCAGATTCAAACTGTACTTAAACACAGGTTCAACTAAAAACTGAGGACACGTCAATTTAAATACCGCCCTAGTACCGAAAAAAACTAACAGACTCCCTCCCGCAGCATACCAGAATGAAAACCCTTACAGAAGAAAGTTTTCTTTTTTTTTGAATCAACACATTTCTGCAACACAAATCCAAACACTTGTTACATCAGGCTTCTGAATGAAGAAAAAAAATATGAAAAAAAGGAGAACATTGTTTTCATTCTAAGCATACATAGTAAGACACAAATTCAGTCAATAATATTCTTGGGACCCAGTTTTGAGCATAACCACCTTTTTTGCCAGTTCCTGCTCTCTGCTCTGCTGAATTATTCTCATGTATTTTTCTAATGGATTTGGAGGAGGATCCTTTACATTATCTTCAGCACCAGCACTTCTGTTTTCAGATGTTGCCCCCTCCTTATCTTCTTCATCTATTTTCATGGAGTCTTGGATCCACTTTAAGACATGAAATCGAAATTAAATACCGATCAGCTCAAGAAAAATACCCTTACACCTAACTACCTGCACGTTCACATTCACCTCGGTAAAACGTGCCAGTCTAAACAGCACTGAACTTGTTACACGCAGCTGAAGTGGTAAGGCAGCGCTTAAACTCAACAAGCATCATTCAAGAAAGCCCACTCCAACCCTGTCGGGGTGCCTGAGGCGCTGTGAGGGCCGAGGCTTCCGTGTACGACATCTGCACCTGAACTGCGGAAGGAGCTGACACAGGTATGCGAGGTTCTTGAAGGGCCTCGTTTGCTGGTCTGAAGGGTGAGCATGGGCGCGTCTGATCAGTTACCACTAAACCGAATCAAATTAACCAAGGTTTAAAGATGGGAAGGGGAGGACAAAAACAAGGAGCAAAGACTAAGTTTTATACAGGTCCTAGAAGTCCAGAGCACTAGTTCAACATGTGCTACATCAGTTCAGAGGGATTTAAACAAACTCCATAAGGTCTCATAACTTCCAAAAAGTTCCCTTTTAAGTTCCAAAAAGTACCCTAGAAGAAAATACCCTAGAAGAAGTACCCTTGTGCACTTCCAAAAAAAAATCACCCTAGACACCCTGATAGAGACTAATGGGCAGATGGACATGACGTCCCACCAGCAGCGGTCCAGCCCAGTCAGCAAATGTATAGCTTGTTCCGATAGCCTGGTCTCAGCTGTCTCCCAAGTTCTGGCCATAAAACTGCAGCTTCCAGTTACATGAAGCATGGAAGAAAAAGCATCTAGTTCCAGTGAAAACGTTACTTGGCATAAGGAAAAATTCTAGCAAGACTCCGGTTAATCGCACAACTACATGAAAGAATTTAGCCTTCACTACTTCCACTTAAGAAAAAAAATAAAAAAAAAATCTAGTTTTAACCAAATAACACACAGACCAGTCCTAAAATACATTGCACTACAAAGCTGCGTTACTCTCAGAAATTAAAATACTATATCACCACCTCTTTGTTAAGCTCTTCCACTTCTTTTTGCTCTCTTTCCAAAGCTTCCTGTTCTTCTCTCGCTTTCCTTTCTTCTTCTAAGTTTTTCTCAACTTCTCTATTCTGTTCTTCAATCTGTCTTTGATCCAGCACCGCTGTGAAAAATTATTTCAACATCTGTGATTTAATTTATGTAGTGCAGTAATCTGGTACAGTAGCATACAAATCAGTAACAGGTTCCCGTATAACATTAGTAAGTAAATGAAAAACAACTGCATATATTGTTTATACTCATACCAAAGTTATTCTTGGGTATCTGGTAACGTTTCTTCCCACCTCTATACATTTGTAGTCTGACGTATCACTCAGTAAGAGTTAAACAGCAGAGCCAAAGTAGAGGCCAGAGCTGACAAATCTCTCCATGCACTTCTCATTCCTATCATGGACTTTCTCATCAAATCTCTGTTATCCTAGAGTTCATGTTGCTGTATTCTTTCCCTCTCAGCAATATGCTTGGATACAATTCTTTATAAAGCAAATTACGTAAAAAAAACTTTGAAAATGAGTGCAGGACAGACTGCTGACATGACCAGCATATTTAAAAACCCGTGTTCAGTAGAACAGCATTCAGATAGTAATTAGAAGAGCAAAGTAAATACTGGGAATTGTTTGAAGCTAGAAAGCTCTTCTTTAAATAAAAATAAACGCAATGCTTCCATCTAGAACACTTAGAAAAGCAGTGAAATCACCCTCATCTACCCAAAGAATTAAAACAGCACTGTGATAATACAGTTTGCAAACAAAGTCAAGAAAAATGAAAAAAAAAACTCCAGAAAGCAGTACATGAAATACTTTAAAAAAAAAAAAACAAACCCAAACCTTTCAAGTCTTATTTCTATCAAGATAATATAAATAATATTTCATAATCATCCTAAACATAAAAAAAAAAAATAATCTCTTCAGAAGCTGGACAGGGGGTGGGACGAGTGGCAAAAGTGTTTAAATTAAAACCAGATTTAACCTAAACCAGGGTGAAAAAGTCATCCTCATATAGTAAAGCAAAAGAAATCATTCCTTCCTCTTTATTACATAATTAGCACTTTTGGCAATAATTTTCCATCACCGCAGCTTACATACCTACCAAAAGTTAAACATTTGGCTTTTTGTTTTATACATTTGACATTTAAAAAGGGTATTCACTTTCGTTTCTGAGCTGAGAACTCACTCAAGTCCTGCAGCGAAGTGGCTGTTGCTGGCGCAGCGGCTGCGACACAGTTTCCATTGACGATGTCCCCAGATGGATGCAAGGCATCACTTTCACACTGCTCCGGAATGTCCCCCTGATCTGCAGAAGAAATGTGAACAATGGCTTCATTATTTTGTAATTACAATAGCGAAGCACAGCAATGGACACAAAGTGTGGGCATGGCTGAATTAGAACACATAAGTATCAGCACTAATTGCGCATTTTCCCTTCAACTTGACCATTTCCCTGAGGATTAAGAATTACCATAGGCTGTACTTGCTTTTTTAATTACAGAATTGTTAGTTTTGAAATTAGCTGTTGGAACACATCTGTTTACAGAGCCAGAACAGATTCATTAATAAATATACAACAGAAAACCAAAATGTTTTCATTTCTTTACACAATCAAGATACAGGTCACAGAACGATTACACATCCCAGCTTAGCTCATCCTTTCTATGCACATAAAACAACCTTTAATTATTTGATCACATGCTGTTTCTTTACTAGGATCTTTGCCTTCTTCAGTGCAAGGGATGGACACTGCTAACTCAGATATTCCACACTGTATTTTCTGCTCCCTGCGTAATGTGGCTCTGAATTTACAAAAACACAATAGCTGTACTTCCTCTGTGATCATTGCTATGATATTCAACTGCTTCTTAATTGTTTATTTGCAAAGTATCCAGACTGCTGTTACCTCAATTTTATGGGAGAAAGCAAAAAGAGATATAACGTTAGATGTAGCCATTATCTCTAGGCAGCCAACCTGAAACACGCAGGACCATTTTTCCAAGCATTTAGTGTAATATAGTACAGATAGTTTATCTATCTCCTTAAGTTCTGGGTAAAGGTTTAGAAAATATAAAATTTCCCATCTTCCAAATATTATCAAGGTTTCAAGCATTTTTCTTTTCCATGTTATAATAAAACTCAAATATTTTGCACGAAGAAAAACAAGACCCCCAAACCAATCAGCCCCTCTCTCAAAATGGTCTGAGCCTCTGGAAATTAAAATTCTTTTAAAGGAATTATAGATAAAAGCATCGCATAAAATTTCAACCAAACTGTCAGTCTGGCAAAGGTATGAGAATGTTTTCAGTTACTTACAAAAGCAACTGGAAGTCCTACCAGCTTCGCCTAGAAAAGTAAATGCTATGTATGTTTTACGTAAGACCAAAATAATGGGTTGTCACACTCAAAGGAAAATCTGGTTTTTTGCTCTCTCTTTAACTTCAGGTTTAAATTACAAGGTTATGAACAACAACATTATTTCCACATGAGGCATCAGTATTTTTCAGGGTTGTAATATTCAAACAGTAAAAAACCTCCTGTCACAAACAGGTTGCTGTTAAATATTACATCTAACATCTAACGGTCTGCTAACCACACAAATAAAAAAAAAAAAAATCCCAAACCCAAACCAATGTAGTATGAAACAGCTTTACGTTAACTGTTCTGCAAAGGAAAAAAAAGGTGACACTCTTTGAACACCTCCACTCCTTTCTGTAACGGCAGACAGCAAGAGATGCATTATTTCCTTAAGGCGAGCACATCAACTAAAAGCAACCACTGCCAACAGAAATTCCAATCTTTCCTTGCTAGAGCTCACTCACAGTAGGACTAAAAGGCTTTCATTATATTCTGGCATTTCCTCTGCTCCACAGTTTTCTTCTACTCTTATCAATTTCTTTGTTCATTATATCTTTTTCTACATTTACTTACTAGATCTGACATTCTTACTCGCCCCAGTTCCTCCTGGGTTACCTTCTCCCCTTTTTAGCCATTCTGATTTTCTTCTACACAATGAGACTGTCTTTCAGTGCAGTATGACCCAACTAAAGTACTGTTGATTTAGAAATCATTGGTATATGCGAACCTTTACATTACTCTTTTGACTACCACACGTCACTAAATGATACAGTGGTAACTTATTTGGGCACAGCATCTACTCAGGCTTAATTGCCAAGAAAACACCAGTCTATTCTTATATGTGATAAAAGTGAAATATGTAATGCATTCCTAAAAGTCTCTAATACAAAATTAAACAAATAAATCAAAATCTAACTAAAATATGAGTAGAAACCATTAGTGGCTACAGGCTCAGTTCACATTCAAATAACGCACTTAAAGCTTATAAAACGAAAACTAAATAAGGAAAAATAAAAAACAGCAAATGTACTGAGTAAAACTTCACAGAGGAATGCATAGATGAGTCATCAGCTTCTGCTAGTGATTACCAAACTCTACCAGCGCATTTGCTGTTTAAACGAACAGTACCTTTTTTGTTTGGTTGGTTGGTTTTTAAAATACCGAAAGCCACATTCTCACAGGTTCAGGAGTGAGCAAGTGCATCGCTCCATCTTCCATACGACCTAACCACAGCCAAAAGAATGAGCGAGTCTCGGACCCAGAAAACACTCACACCAGTTGGGAATATTTTCCTTGAAATCAGCAATTCTAACTCTCCCATACAGTAATTACAATCTCTTCACCAACTATAAATGTAATTACACCACCCAATGACGGATCTCCACCAGTCTCAAGACTTTACAGACCTAACAAAATGTGGAAATGGGAACGGTGTTTAGCTTACTGTTTACATCTTTCCCACTGACAATTTCACTTACTTTAAACCCACAGCTTCATGGGAGATAAGGCTGCTCAGGTCCAACATTAAGATGTCACTCAAATGCTGAAAAACTAGGAAATTAAGCCAGTAACTATGCTTCTATTTCTTTCTCCATTTACAAATGGCTATAAAGTGCATTAACTTTTATTATCCTCCTCTTTCTACAATACCTTAGTTACAGCAAAAATAGTTTCTTACACTGACCCTGCAGGCTTGACTGCAGCATATAAAGAGAAGGAAACATTCTATAGCATGCAGTGCAAAACACCACATAATGACAAAGTTCTTCCTGCAGTCAACAGAGCGCAGAAATGTAAATAAATAAAAAGCTGATCTCAGAGGAAAAAAAAAAACAGGATAAAATTCATGTTTCAGTAACTGAACCATATGTTCCAAAACTACTCAGAGATGCTGATTAATGACAGCATAATTGCCAGTGTTCTTCACACAGGCTTCTAAGTAACTTCTAATTCATAACAGTATTTAAGCCTCAGTTACTAGAGGAAAAATCAACAAGACTGTATGTAATGGCTGCAGAAACTTCTCTTCAGAATTACAACTTGGTAATATGGATCTGATATTGGTCCATGATGAACACTCCTTGGAGTTTTACTTCATGCAGCAAATATAACAGAGCCTCTACTTAGTTCATATACTAGTACACTTTGCTGTTTTTAAAAAAAAGAAATCCTTCACAATTTTAAAACATTCTGAAACAACTGTCAGACCTACATGCATTAAGCAGAACAAGGTTATGCAAGATTTCTGAACAAAGGTATGTTCCCAAATTTCAGAACCAACTCGATTTTAGTTATTACTACAAACTCTTCTCCTCTAAAGTTGCAAATGTGAAGAAAATGAATCCCTCATCACCTGAGCCAGTTTGGTTCTGTTATTTCCAACATCCAGCAGAATTTTTTCTCTCCAACTACAGTCTTCAACTATCAAGACAATTGTCATACAACTGTTAAGCCCTAAGGTGTTCAACAAAGCGTCTAAAATGCAGTAAAACTCACATTCAAGAGAAGAAATGCGTTCTTCAAGGTCCTCATACATTAGTTTTTCTGGTTTGGGGACATCACTGAAATCTTGTTTATCTGTTCCCTGATTATGAAGTCTGAAAGAAGACGGAAGAACATAAATAATTTAATAAATATAAACGCTAAACTTGTAAGCAAATAGTGACCTGAGATTTAAATACAAGAATTACTCGCATGCTTAGCAACAGACTAAACCAAATGCAAAAATAATTCAACCAAAATACTGTAACTTGCTGACTTAAAAGTTAAGGTATTTAAATACAGGTCTCTCACTTTTACCAAAAGTCAGCTCTATCTCTCTGATAGCCATGTCACTGCAGCCCCTCCTCAAGGTCTAGATGACATACAGGCAGTACATTAAAACAAAATACACTCTCAAAACGCATAAAAAGAAGAAAAAAAAAAAATCTGAGGAGAGATACAATGAAGTGTGATACTTAGTCAACTGAAATTAAGAAATCTGTCTTTTTAAGCTCTGTTACAGTCTAATTCCCACTTTGATGTCATCTTAACAGATGTGTTGGAAATGCATTAGGACTAGGTGTCTGGCAAAACATATACGCAGGGGTGAAAATCTGGGTGCTATGAAAAATGGGGTTAGTGCCCTCATCTTAAATCCCCGTTTATCTCATCAGAAAGATAATGTGAAAGAACAATAGCTCCCACGTGACCCAGCTACTGAACTCTCACCAGAACCAGAACAGCAGGAGGAGTGTAGGTCACTAATGAAATTCAGCAGCAGCACTTCAGAAAGGAGCTCACCTCACACCAGCTGGTGCTCTTCACCCCAGCATAAATATGTTTGTGCTTACAATTTCTACAGAATATAGGTCTTTTATGGGACACAAGGGGAGAACAAACAAAACATACCCCTACAATAGACATGTTCAATTAAAAAATGTGAATCTGGGGAAAACCAAATAAATCTGCGTTGTCAGAAGGACAGTTCAGTAACATCAGTGGGGGAAAATACCCTGTAAATTAAATACAACTGAGTATATGGAACTTCAAGTTTTTGGAAGTCTGCTTCATGTTTTTAATCTTTCCTTCACAGAAATGGCTGTTAAATAATTCTTAAGGATGCAAGGTTAAAGGACATGCTTGCCACTTTCTTCAATACTGTGTCCTGCAATGCTGCCAGAAAGACACTCAATACACTGCCTCAGATCCAGCAGAGGTCGGCCTCATTAAGACCAGTAAACACATGTATTTCCAAACAATTTTAAAAATTCATTCCGTCAAAAGAAGTTGGCAACCAAAAGCTGAACTGTACCTAATGTCAACATTCCATAAAACAGTACTGGTGTTCCAATCAACATAAAATTATAAAATTGCATGAGTTACGCTTAAAATTACCATTAAAGCTTAAACAAAAAACATCCACCATATCTAAACTATTTTGTTAATGTCTGGAATTACTTTTTTTAGCCTAAAACTGGTAACAACCCTCACAATCCATTTCTTCAGCCCTAAACAAAAAAAGGAATGATTTAGATAGCAATCTGCTTTATAACTCTAGTGTTCATGTCTGTTTATTGGCTTCCTTCATACCACTAATATCTTGAAACATAAACAAACAAGGAGCTCCTATAGTCACAGCAGTTGTTCTTCTCCACCGACAGAGGATCAACATGTAATGGCTTACTGGTGTTACAGCGTCGTATCTTCTTCTCTCTTTAAAGAAGTTCCCATTGCCACTTTAAAATCTACAGGTCATAAACTAATCCCACAATACACATCAATGATATGGCATTTGCCCAATAATGAGAGTAAATAGCTGGAAAAGCCCACACATGCATTTCTCAAATATTTTATGTAATAGAAAACAGTCCAAGGCACAAGAAATAAAAAAAAAACAACACTCAACAGATGAATGTTTTCCCTTTAAAAAAGTCTTGGGAAAGCAGCAAGTTCAAGAAAGTTATTGGGAACTCATAGTCTTGCTTTGTCATGAGGAACCCAAGAGAGCAACTACAACCCATATCTGCCTGCCCAGACCCTGGCCTGCTCTCTGCAACACAGCTTGCTCATACTGTTCACTCTTCAAGCAGCACGGACTCTACAACATCCTTCAAAGAAGCACAGTCCTTCACAGTATTACGGCATTCTCCCACATCACCTTAACGTGCAGGTTAACACTCAGCCTTCACTTCGTAAGGTCTGTCACAGGAATACAGGACACCTGAGACATGCCGTAGAAAGTGTGAAATAGCAGGAAAGAAGAGACAGCCACTTAAAGGAACTAACCTCACAGGCCCTACAAATCCCACCTGACAGCTGCTTTTCAATGCCAAGAACACAAAAGCTCTCCCCACATGCTAACCACGAAAGACACCCTCTCTGCATTAAATGTGTATTGAGGACTTGATAGCAACTAAATAAGAAAGCCCTACAAATGCCTGCTAGAGCTGCCCCAGGACAAGCTGTCCATCCTCAGCCATCAAATCTAGAATGATGGCTAGCAAGCTAAGGCAGAGTCAAGTGTATCTTCTTAGGAAAGATACATTATAAATTAAATACTTCAGCTTTTTCAGAAGATATCTATTCAAGATTCTCGAGTTTTGGAGAGTGGAGGCACCACTGACCGTTAAAAATGGAAGACTGTTATACATGGAAATAGGAGATACAGAGAGGAAAGACGAGGCATTCTTACGCAGCTGAATTTTGCCAAGTTATTCATTTACTTAAAAGAGATCTTAAAAAAAAATAAAGGAATAGAGAAAAGTTCTGCTACCCATCCCCTTCCCACATGCAAAGGAGACTGGAGCATCCTATTCTTAAAACAGTTACACAGGCATGTCAACAAGATCTTCACGAGGAAAAAAAAAAAGTTGGCAGTACAGCTTGTTAATGAACGAGTGAGAATGTACAGTTGCCTGGATTTAAATTCTCAGATAGACAGCAGAAACTACCGAGCTTCAGTCAGGCGGCAGATGTGAAAAACAGAGACACAGTGAAAGAGACATAGCTTTGCTCAAGTAGTTAGTGGCCTTTTTTTTTTTTTATTAAGGGTTTTTGTGTGCATCACATAGCTGTTGAACATCAAGCATATACAAAAGGCCCCTTCTGATATGGGAAAGATGAGAGATCACTAGTTTGGAGAAGAATCTGTGATGAGCTTGTAGTTTTACCTTTTACTTGAAAAATAATTTCAAATCATTGAAACATGAAATTTACCCCTCTAAAGACCCAGCATTGTCTTCTAAAATTAAGTTTGTGCTAAAATTAGTCTACAAATGTCAGCAAGAGTTCTTGTTAGCCTTACCAGAATCGCAGTTATATGGATGGCACAGAAGCCTACTAGAGGAATCAAAACTGTCAAATCCCAAAAGAGCTCATGACAGCAAACTGCTAAAGCCATATTCACATTCAGGTAATTCATATAAGGGTGAGGGTCTCCGATAGGATTGTTATAAATAAGATGTGCCAAACGATAGACAGTTGGCCACTGTAATGCCTTCACATTACCATCTGCAACACAGTACAGGCATTACTCTCACTCAAAAAAGTATACAGTCTTCATATTCTAATTATCATTATGGTCCAAAGTTATGGGACACCACGAAAAGTTAGATGTATCTCGGACATACACATACATTCCTCACATGTTTAAAAAATAAGATTTTTTCATAGATACTATACATAGGCATGCAAGTCAGTTGTTTAACTCAGATTTACTTTTAGGAACAGATTTTACATTTTAGGAAACTTTTATAAAACATGTTTTCTGACATCAGCAACTAACAGAGTATTTCTTTACTAACAATGAATCTTTCATTCAGTTGCCTGAAAATTGTCTACTGTGTAAGGAAATTCAGTGAAACAGAAGGTCTACCCTGATACAATAGATTTCAAGCACTGCAGAACTTGCAGCCGTCTTGAAATATGAGGATCCATACCACACCTTGCTTTCAAAAGTTCATCAGAATACTGACATATGAAAAGGGGCAAAGCAAAGCAGGGGCAATGCAAAGAGGGGGCAAAGCAAAAGTAGACTGTTAAATCCAGAGCTTCATCTACAGAGATATCTACAGCAGTCTGGAAACCAACAAAGTACATCAGCCTGATGTGAGCCCACTAACATCTAAACTTTGTATGACTTGTACCTGTTAGGTGCACCTTGGTGGTGACACAACGCACACCAAATGAACCAGCTTCTACCTTAGAGGCTGTACACCGTAACAAATTAATACTTACAGTGGCTGAAGTAGCAGAAACTGAAGGTGCTAAGAAGAACAGTTTTAAAGTGTTTTAATCACAGAAGAACTAATATCCCTAAACAGTGGAGTAGTTCCAGCAATGGCTATTTATCAATTGGCTATACCTGCATTAAACTAACATGTTTTATATGAGGATGCCTCAAATTCTCACTCTCCAGGCTTTTTAGTCCTTTGCCTAGCGCTTCTCCATGGCAGTGGATTTTTTAGGCTCTGGAGCTAGTGCTACCATTACCGTTTCTGCCCAACAGAGGGAATCTTTGGATCAACCTTTCATCCTTCCTCAACTACACCAGTGAAATGACTTTACAAAACCTGACTGTAAATCAATCAAGTTTTGTTCTGTTGTAGGACAAGACATTTAAAACAAAAAAAACAACAAAAAACCCGACTGCATTCATCTGAAGTTCCCAATGCACTTGAGCTTTAAGTATTTCACTGCACGTAACATTGCACTGTAAGGAAGCACAAATTGAACAGAGGTGAAAATGTCAAATCATATTTGCCAAAGGTGTTTGGGTTTGGGGGGGAGGGGTGTGTATTTTTTCTTTTTAAACAAAGTTCCTCTTGAGGAATGATATTCAAGAATGGAAATCCTTATCCATCTTTGGAAAATTTCTCACATATAAAATTAATGGCTTGCTTGAATTGTAAAAGCAGCTATCACCACGATCAGTTAGGCAAATGTTTCTTTAAAAAGCAGGTTAAAAATGTTGCTTTGTAAACAATATTACCTGATTTTCTGGCCATGACTGGATGGTGAGGAAGAAACAGACTCCGAAGATGAAAGCAGATGTGGCTTTGAAATAGGAGAAAGCACCTGATCAACACTTTGCTGTGAAGAGGCAAGGTACGAGCCACTTACGTCTGCAGAATAAAAATCCCACAATTTGTGTTAGTCAGTTATCTGTCCTACCACTTCTCAGACAAGGCTGTTTTTTACAACACATGCACATAATTGGACTGTGCAGGCACCACCACTATAGTGCAATAACCTCCAAAACTGTCAGGATTAACATGAACTTTCTTGTACTGGTTCTTTCTTTTTTTTCTTTTTTGGCCCTCTTGTATGGCAATTCTCCTCTACAAGCCTTCACCATCATAAACTCACTCCTCACAAAGCCTATGATTATCATCACCCCATAACACGTCCATGTTCCCCACAAACCGCAGCCCCTCTGCCAAACACCGAATAATTTCTCCCATGCAGCGCATTAGAGAAAGCAGTTACAGACCCAGATTTCAAGCTAGGGATGTGCTTGGTAGCCAGCAAAAGATAGTGCTTAAAGTCTCTCGAAGACCATTCTTCATTAGGAAAGTTAACCTGGAGGCTTAATTTTCTACAGATTTGTTAAACTGGGTAATGAAGTAAAGAAAATCTTTGAAGATTGTTATTCTCTTATTAACAGCTGTAAAGATATCAGGGAAGGGAAACGGCCAGATAGTATGGTTAGAGAACTCTTGAGTTTCCTAGGAAACCAAGGTAAAAAACAAACCCCCTGCACTAAAAAGGCTTTTAATCAAACTTGCAAAGTCCAGCACTTTGCTCAAATTTTGCTTTGCAATCTTAATTTTCCTTTCTTGTGCACCTGTAGAGGTCTTTCATGACTAGACTATGAATTATTATTTTTTCCACAATATATGGTATTCACTCAGTAGGCAGGTACTGTTGTTTTTTTTCTCTTTATTGACCAAATAACTTTTACTGTAGTCAGTGCTTATTTGGCTCAAGAGACAGAGGAAAAGCCATTATAAACACTCCCATAGCTGAAGCTCTTTCAGCTGTTCGTATAGAAACGCACCCCGTTCCTGGTGCACATCACACCGCAGAAGTGAGGATGCTTCAGACCAAGGGTTGCCCATGGATTTTTATCTGCCGACAGCCCCGACATTCATGCAACATGGACAAGCACCCTCTAAGGAAGCGAAGGACTAACAGAACACAACCCAGCAGTTATGTCGTACTCATGTATCAGCAGTAGGTGTTCGTGGTGGGAACCCCCAGCCCACCCACATCCAATCTTTTATAAAACAACCCGTCAAATTCTCACATGCAGACCAAATGGACCAGAACATCACGTAGTACTGACCGCATGCACTTCCTCAGCATAACACCTACTGCAGAGTAGGACACAGGTAGCAAACCAGAGATCTCAAATGGTGATTAACTACAACCTGCTACTATTTAGAAATTATCTAGGATTGAACTTACTGATTTTCTACTAAAAGACAAATAGCTGAGGTCTTTGGCTCACAGTATGCTGTCTGCAAGACTCACCAACCTTGCTCTTTCTCATCAGAAGGTATGAAGTTTGGTGAAGAAACGATCAAGGTGAAAGGTAATGATCAAGGTGAAATAATGATCAAGTAACAAGGAGCATGGGTCAGATAGCAGCCCAATTTTTTTTTCTCACTAACTATTTCTTGATCCATGTTTCTGTCCAGAGACTGGAAACAGCAAGCAGGGGAAACAGAAAAAGACCCTGTCCTACTTTTAGTTGCAAACAAATTGGCTTACTCCTTCCCAGCAGAAAGACAAAGCCTGAAAGTTGTCCAGCGTGCATGGGCTTGGAAAGGAAAATAGTAAAATACATGAGATAATTTAAAGGAAAAGAGAAAATCGCATGCCCTTCCACTGGCAGACTAAACAGCTGCTAGGTCTGCCAACTACAAGTATTTTACAGGAGGACACACTTCTTCCTTTTGTCCTACAAAGACAGCTGCTGCAGTTTGTCCTTACATGAGCTGACTGCGGAATACCCCACTTAAAGGAAAATCAAATCCCAGACTCAGGTGCATGATATCTTTGACCTCTTAAAATTTATTCTGCCCTGTTCAGACTGGCGTCTTCAACAGCCCCAAAAAGTTCCATGGAAGCTTCCAGAATGACTTACAGTTTTCTAGCAAAGACACACCTGGTGCTTCAGCCATCTCTAGCACAAAGGATAATATATATACCAGTGTAACACCACTCCTCCTCAGAAGACTCTCGAAACAGAGCTGTCATATCAGTGGGGAAGCAAACTAACTGGAAGCAGATAAACCATTCCACAGCACATGAGCTCTGAAGCTTACTGGGGCAAGTGCCGCACCAGTTCACCTTGTGAACATACCATCTAGCTGTGACCTGGTTTCCTACACTATATACCATTCAATTTCTGTAACATCTAAGTCAGACAGTACCCTCCTTTGTTATTCAACTCATCCTTCTCCAGAACAAGTCAGTCTTGTGCATCAAGCACAGAACAGATCCAATGGAGAGAACAGATCAGCCATCATGTGACAAGCCTCTGACAGGTACAAAGACGGGAAAGCTTGTTAAGGTTATGCACACAACTTTAATTTTGACATTTCCTAATTTTACAATCAAATCCTACTTTTATAAAAGATTTTGTGTGTGTGCAGTATTACACAAGTAGTCTGCAAGTTGTTTACAAACAAGCTAACAAAGTTAAAACTTACAAGATTGTTTTTAAAGTTAAAATTTTAAAATATGTTTTCAGTAACAGAGCATGATGTTCTACATGCAGTAACACAGAGACAGCCACAGTAGATCAGGCTGTTTGTAGCATGTTTTTACCAGTTGCCACTACTACACAAAACTAAACTAAAATTCCAAAAGGCAAATGCTTCCATCTTACTTCTGGCAAAACCCGCCCTGACCTTTCCTCAGTCAGTACTTGGGCCCTCCCAACAGGGAAGTTTTATTCCTGCATCTATCCTTGGTGCCACAGAAGCAACATATTCCACAACTTACTCATGGTATGAAAAAGTACCTCCTTCTCTTTCCTTTCCATTTCACAGAATTCTGAGGTATGCGAAGCAGTTAATCGATCCCCTTTCACCTTTTCCACATCACTCATTGCTTTCCAGATTTTCCACAGCCCACCTCAGCCGGCTGTAAGCTGCCCTTCTTATATTTAACCTTTTCTCACGCAGAAACTGATCATTATGTTTTTTTGTTACTATCTCTTTTTTTCATCCTATTAAATCCACTTTGAGCTAGGGTGACAAGAATTGCATGACTCCAGAAAGAGATGTACTGCAGATTTGAAACAACATTTTTTAAATTTTCAGTTCTTTTCTGCTTGCTTTTCTGAGTACTACCCCTTTAAAAAAACCTACTAGATAATTATTAGACACTGTGAAATTAATAGCAATTGACAATTTTCCAGCCATGACCAAACACTAATCCCCTCCCCCTCACAATTTCTCAGGAATATTTCATAAAGATGTCACAGCAGGAGGAACAAACAAAAGCAAATCTGGACCTTTCAGATTGGAAAACTCAATTTAAGAGAAGCCAGATGAAGCAGTCTTCTGCTGCACACGTTAACTACAATAGCTAAATGAAAGGACAGGAATACAGAGGGAAGGTTATTAAAACCAGGGAATTACAATGAACGTTACAAAGTAGTTATACTTCATAGCAATTTTGGAATTAAACTTGGAAAATCATAAATACACCTGTAGCGAATTATATGGCAGTAGTCTTCTCTTTAAAGGTACCTGAACGAAGTAGAGGATGTTTAGCCTCCTTCAATGTGCCTCTCCAGTACTTCTTTCCATGAAGAAGCAATACTCCAAGCAGCTAGCATATTTTGTCTCTGACTTCTCCTACCCCTTAGCACATAACAAATGAGTGAAAGGCTACCACTGCTAAACCTTTCTCTTCCCACAGCGCAAGAGGAACAATAACTAAAACCCGAACACCACACCACACTAACAATTGTGACTCACCATTGGAAATCTTCTTGTTACTGAGATCTCTTTCCAATTTGGAAACGGGAGTAGAAGAAAGGCGTCTTGAAGAAGATGCTCCTCTGTGTGGTGGCGTTAAGGGATTTTTAAAGACATCAACCTGCCCAGTTCTTTTAATGTACTTTTCACCTCTTGGGCTGCTCAGGGGGGAATGCTGGGATCTGGGATTATCCTCTAGAAGTTCATGCTGGGTAGTCAGGGGGGGTCTACTAATAGCACACTGCAGAAGTAAAGGGGACTGCATCTTTCTCGGCGTTCTGCTTGCAGCCGCATCCTGCATGACTCTGTGTTGGTAGTTCCTGTAGGCTTGTTCCAAATACTCTGCCTCTGTCTCTAGTTCTTTTATTCTGTCCCACGTTTGTGCCATGCACTCCAGGTCAGAATCTGGAGAAGCACTGCGTAGCTGTAACTGCTGACTACAGCCAGCTCTTGGTACAGCATTTGCCTTCATCACATCGGTCATAACTGGATTCTTCAGGAACACGCTATCCACGTAAATATCGTGAGGTACAATTCCGTCACCAGCGAAGTCAAGGACAGATCGATCAACAAGTGAAGGCTTTGGATTTCGATACACTTCATTTTCCAGAGCTGAATGATAGCAAGAGAAAGTGAGTGACAGTAAAGAGTGAGAGAGGAAGACCCACAAGAAAACAGAAACACTAAAACATGGCATTTAAATTCCAATGTGATTGAAATTATTTTAACATGGAATTAGCTTAAATTCTGAGAATGTAAGGGTTGATTTAAATGCATTTTTAATGTAGTTGCATAGCTGCAAATTATCACTGACAACACTTTTGTAATACATAATCCTTCCATGTAACACTACCTGAAGCATACACTGTACAATGTTATTTCTTAAATTATGTTTAAATAAATAAATAAATTTAAACATCACCACTTTGGACACATTATATCCAATCATGCTGTTAAGGGTGAGGGACACAGGGCAGGCCACAAGTCTTAACAGTTTCCTTCTATTTAGATCATAAAAGAAATTTGGAGAAAACCAACATAGGACATAGATAATGACGTTGTTTTTAAAGAAAAGTACTCTTCCAAAATTGTCAGTTAAATTAAATGTTTTGAGGCTGTCTGCTTCCTGGCTTGCATTTGTATGCTTCACCAAGCCCAAAAGACCAATCCATACGACTGTAACTCCCTCAGCAAAATGAAAACCTTGGTTTTATTCTACACAAATGGTTCTTCAATGACATCCTTAACTCTGATGCACAATTAAAGTCCATGCAGTACTGTCAGTAATTTAATTAAAATACGTATTTGCTATTTTGACACTAACAAATTTCCAATTCTAAATGGTACCAACACTTGTACTATATATGAAAATGCACCTGTTGGTCTAGTGAGTAATATAAAGTATTGCATATATTGATGTATGGTGCAACACATACTGTATGTAATGAACAATCATTGCAGAATTCAATCCCACAACTTATTCACACTTGATATTAGCAATTTGACAACAAGGCATCTTTAGAACCACATTTCTTCAGCAGACTGAATTACTTTACGCTAGTGCCTCTCTCTTTCTAATGCCCATACTAGGTGTGTAAATCATTAGCCTTGACAACTGTTGAAAAGTTAGATTTAAATTTGAGGTACACAATACAATTTCAAATTGATTATTCTTATTATGAACATTCAAAAATCAAAATGCTTAAAAACACAACTTGCCTCCTGGAGAATGGTGATTATGTTATCACCAAACATTAATGTCTTCATACTGAGGAAAAACAGACCAAAGACAATACATTCATGCAAGTATTCAGGGAGTATTGTCTTCCCTTCCGCCTATATGTTTGTTTTCTGAAAGGAAGTTTTCTGAACAATCAGTCTGCTTTTTAAGTTGAGCTTTTAAATAGATTTTGATTTTAAACTTGAAATCTCCTCATTGGTGATACATTAGTTTTATGCAACCGCTTTAGGCTTCTGGAAATTCTTACACTGGTGAGGTAAGTGAACTTCATAAAGAACCGCTCTGGTGTAAGATACAAACCTGCCTGTCTTTGTTTCACCTGCAGTTTCAGTTCTTCAACCTGCACGTTTAACTTCCTGACAGTAGCTTCGGAGTCCAACAGTTGGGTCTTTAACTGGGCACCACGCTCAACCTAGAGCGGATCGAGAGAAAAACAAAAATGAGCCTAATTCAAACAAAAAGAGTTCTCTCAACTGGCTGAATACTTATTTCTAAATATTTTTCAGGTCCAGTCAAACCATATATACATAGTATCCTACTAAGAGTTGGTGGTGACAATTTAATGACTTGGAAAAATTTACTGTGGTTATGTTGGGGTTTGGTTTTTTCGGCCAGTTTTTGGTGTTGTTTTGTTTTCTTTGGAACTGTTTATATAAAAATAAGCAGAGTACAAACAATCCCCATAACTATGTGCTAAACAGGCTGCACAGGTACATAGATAAACGTGAAGAAGACAACAGAAAGAAGAAAGGACTCCAATTATTTAGAAGCAATAATTTACCTCACTTTGTAGCTGCTTTTCCAAAATCTGCCTATGACTTTCAAATTCATCCAGCGCCAGCTTCCTAGAATGTTCCACTCTCCTCAGCTCCACTTGGCAGGCCAGGTGCTCTGCTGAGGGCTGAGACAACTCTACCCAGAAACAGAAATACCAGATACTCAGCCACAGAATAATGAGTGTGCACTTTTCTACATGATACTCCTTCAAAATGTAGAGCTGACTTGGTTTTAGGAACATAACAAGGCTTTGTTTGAATAAAGTACTTAAGGATTTTTTTGTTCCTTTTACAAAGGACCGAAATTTATGTTGGCGTAATCATTTAAGAACTAGACCCAGACTGTCCTATTCTGGAAGAAAAACACATATCCCTAGCTTACGTCACTGAGCATGTATCTCTACTCTCCTGCAATATCAAATGCACATTAAAAATACTCCGCATTTTATAACTACAGTCAGGCAAGCACTTAAAAATAATAACGGAATGTTCTTTTACTATTACTAACCATACTAATGCTATGGTTAAAAATATTGCACTCCTTTTTTCAAAGGTGAAATGGATATTCTTCATATTATTTATAGCTACCACTTAATTCAGGATTTCTACTATACAGACATATTAAAGAAAATAAATTTATAATGTCAAGGACTTCCATTTTACACAAACATTAGTTGGGGGTTAATGCAAACTACTAGTAAACATAATACAAAGAATGTATTTTAATGAAAATTTATTTCTAAACAAATACTTGTAGGGAAACATAAACAAGAAAATTACTAAATCATTCACACTGACTGTCTCGAAGATGCTGGTTCTCACTTCGAGTTTCATCCAACTGTTGCCTAAGTAGTTTATTCTGCACTTGGAGCTCCAATTTCTCCTCCTTTAGCATAGGATAGTCTGATACCTCTTTCAGTCTTTCTGTCAACAACTGATTCTGTTTATTTACCAACAGAACCTGGGCCTTCACTGACTCCAAATCCAGCTGCAGATAAAGAACAGTTTAGAAGTTTATGAACTGTTGTACTACTTAACATTCTTTTCTTTCATTTTTTCTTCTTTTTTTAAATGTACCTCAAATGCACTAATTAGAATACAGCTTCTTTAAATTCATGTTTACAATTACCTCAAGCTCTTTTGTGCGTGATATAGCTTGCTTGAGTTCCTCCTTTTTTGAATTAACAGCAATGGCTTCTTCGTGCAAAAGCATAGCTTTCTCTGCAGGGAGGATTACAAATGCTGAATTAAAATTAGTAGAGTATTACACTAAAAAAAACTGTATCAGCAAAAAACAGTTTAAACTGCTAAGTCCAACATTCAATTTAATTCAAGACATAAAAATGACTGATTGTCATACACACTCCTTCAAAATTAAGTAAATCACACTGTGTGTGTACATACATATGCATACATACACTCCTTTAGAATTAAGTAAATCAAATTCATATGCACATGATGCAGCATTTCTTTCACACGTCCCTAAATCAAAAGTGTAAATACGTTTATCTGTTCCAGCTCTCTTCCTCAAGCTCCAATTAAACATCATGTGCACAATAAATGCAGAAACTGGCAGCCATTCAAGGGTATGGCACCAGACTGTACCAGAGTTCAATTAAAGAATTAAGGAGCTAGCAGGACTTACTTCAAGAAGGAGCTGGGAAACTGAAGAAGCAGGATGCCTTGCAGCCTCTGTGCCAAAGTACCAGCTCATGGTCCCCACTGCATTCTGAACTGCAAGGAGTTGCTAACCTGTTACAGGATCCTGCTAGATGTTTTTCAAAATCTATTTTGATGGCTTTTCTCACACTTCTACTGGTGCTACTGAACACTGTGACTGTTTAGTAACAACAGTGTTTCGATACCTGTTAATAAAAGCTGTAGAGAAAAAAAGCTACTTTATTAATCTCAGAGAGATGGTTACCTTTATTTTTTTTCTCATCTTCAGTAACTTTATTTGTTCTGGCTATGTATTCTTCTTTCAATTCAAGCTGATACCTAGAAGTAGAAAGAACTGGGTATTCCCAAAGTATGTGTGTGCACACATGCACATGCATTTGTGTAAACTCCAGTCTTTCCCAGACTAAAGTATAATCACACAATTATTTATTGACAAAATTAGTTATCAGGGAGCCACTGAAATAGTTGGAAAGGGCCCTGCCAAGCAGCTCTCTCAACCACCTGCTCAAAAAGCAAGACTACCACCAACTCTAGATCAGGTAAGCTATGGCTCTTCCAAGCCAAGTCTTGAAAAGCTCAAAGGATGTACATTCCACCACCTCCCTGGATGACCTGTGCCAATGCTGCACTACCCTCCCAGTAAAATTTTTCTTCTTCATGTGCAGCTTGAACCTCCCAAGCCACAACTTACAGCCCCTGCCATATGACCTCAGAGGTCACGTCTGGTAGTCCCATAACTATCCCGACAGACCTTTACTAGGTTCTCTCCACTTTCTGCATGACTGACTTGAACTGGGAAGCCCAAACCTAGGCATGGTATTCCTAACACAGCCTTCACCAGTACCTGTAGGGGATAATCAGTTCCCTCAGTCTGTTGGCCATGCTGCTACTAATACCACCCATCATGCTGTTTGCCTAATTTGCCAGAGTATGCTGCTGGATCACAGTCAACCTGGCATTCACTGAAACCCCCATGTCCTATCTTCAGCAACACAGCTACTCAGTCAGTTCCTTTTCCCTATTTATACTAGTTCATAGAGATATTCTGCCCTAAGTGCAGAGCTTTGCTCTTTCTGAGCATTGGCCGAGTGTCTAAAATATTTTATATGTTGATAAAATAAGGTAAGCAGCAGTTCATCCTAAAGTTTGTAAAGTGCTTTTTCTCATGAACCAAAAGCACATTACAAATATTATTTGTAACTAGCTGTTACGGACTAGGTAAAATAAGATACCAAGGTGGGTCAATTAGTTGCATTTCACTGTTCTCTGAAAAAAAACTTCATATCTACTCATTTTCAGCTAAGGCATCATTCAAATCAAAACCTACTCTTTACATCTTTCCTCTGTAATTCAAATAAAGACACACTAACGTAGATAATACTTATTGTTCGCTGGCTTGCAATAAAAAGTGACGATACCAAGTCATTTGGTTTAACTGCCTAACTGGAAGACTGATTCCTGCCATTGAACACACACAGCAGTAACACGCCAAGAGCACCTGCCTGCACTGAAGCACCAAGTAACCCTTCAAGTGGTCACTCCAAGAAAGCGCAATAGCAAAGTTAGGATACACCCACTGCAACACCTCAAAAGCGGTCACAGATGATGTCTTACACTTTCAAAGAGCATTTCTAAGCAAATTCTTTGAAACCATGTTCAAGCAGATGGTAGTCAATAAGAGAGGGTGATCCATAACAGAGAATCCCTCTCCAAAGATGGGGAGGGGTTAAGGTACAAGCCAATCTATCTGCACAGCGGACTAGTGTGCCACTCACCCTTTTTCCAAGAAACCTATAACATGTCTTTAATGCTAATTTCCCCTCCATGCGTTTTCTGCGTTCGTAAAATGGTCATTTCTTTCAACTGTGTTCACAGGAAGTCACTAATACTGCTTCACAACCTCTCATCTACACATACAAGTAATGTCACATCTCTTTCCCAGATAACAACACAGAATTTAAACTACAACAATAATAAAACCTATAATCAAAAGAGAATTACTTTCTATAGCAAGCTTTTTCTGAACCTGACAGAATATTTTGTCTCACTAAAACAAAGCTAATTAATAATGTAAAGAATTCAAGCTGATTAAAACAAAACCATGCGTGCACATTGCTTTGTTACACTTGTTTTCACAGGCAGTAGTATGCATCCCACTAGAGAAAAAAGAAAAATTTACCTTAAGAGTTCCGTCTTAAGCCTTTGGTCATATGTCTCCTCTATGTTCTTCACAGCAACCTCCCGACGTCGAAGTGCATCATCAATAGCTTTATTTTTCTCTTCCTGAAGTTTCTGAGTGCTGAAATATCCATAAATATACAGACAATGACCAGTTACAAAGCCAAAACTTTAGGGTTTTGTTTTGGAGTTCTTTTTAATAACATTTAGAGACATCTAATGTGCTTGCTTGGAACACTGCAGCAATTTAGAATTACGATTAGAATCTGTCATTGTAATTCATTAAGAACAAGGAGATGTGACACAAACTAGACTGCCCTATTTAAAATCCAGTACCAATGAATTACACAGCTATCTTGGGTCAACCCTAGCTCAGTTTCCCACACCAGCAAGCCTTCAGAGGAGACAGTGCTGAGCATGCTACTCTATCAGCACCCTCTGCTGGCTTGTTAAAAAAACCCAAGTTTTTGTTAGCAGGATACTCATTTTGCTGCAAAAAATAGATGACAAAAAACCTGTCCAAAAATACTTTAGTTATTTTTTTATTTAACCAAAGAAAACTGATCTTACTACGGACAAGTCAAAAAAAAAACCCCAAAATGGGACTAAATCAGCAAAATATCATACACATGCCTCCTGAGCGTTAGGATTGCATACTGTGTTCTTTGGGGTGTTGGTTTTTTTTTTTTTTCCAATTTAAGCACTTCAAAGTGAATATCTGGTTCCTTGCCTTCAAAGTGATGCTGCATGGTTTTCATTGGATGAGGAGGAACAGAAAAAAAAACAACTCACAACGTCTTTTTGTATGGGGTATCCCTGCTAATAGAGACAGTATACAATACTGCTCAAAATGCAAGACACAACTTCTGGGATATATAATCTATTTCAGTGTCACAGAAGCAGCAACAGCTTGAAGCACGCTTTCCAGAAAAAGGACAATAACATCATATTGTATACGCCCTTCAGCAACTTACACTTCAAATGCCTCAATTCTTTGCTTCAGTTCTGCCTCTCTGGTCCTTATGACTTCAATATCTCTGAGTAGACTTTGTCTCTGAGCGTATACTTCCTTTGCTTCTATCTGAATCACAAAATATTATCTTGAGTTTTACTTCACACTTTATACAGGTATCTACTGTTTAACATGTTCAAACTTTCAAGGATCTTCTTCAGGAATTGGTCTTACTTATTTATGTACTCATAATTTGAAATAACACCCAGAATCGATTGTAATTTTTTTTTATTCCCTTTCTCCTTTTACTCTAAAAATGCTTTAGACTAAGTCACTACTGGCTACCTGTAAACACTTTTCTTTTAAGAAATAGCACTGATTAAAACTTACGTAAATGGAAAAATGGTTTTAAAAAAATTACAGAATAAACACGTTGAAACATCTGAATCTTTTTAACAAACACTAGTTTTGTACGTTCTTTGTAAAACACAAACTGAAAAAACAAATGTCAAAACCCCCTGATAAAACATGATTTAAAACTGAAGCCGAGTGAACCAGCAGACTTTCAGTTTTTGCAGTTCAACTTAAAGAAACGAAACGAATTATAAAAGGGATTCTCCAAGTGATGAACATTCTAATAGTCACATATCTTCTTATTAATAAAAAATAGCTCTTCTTGTCCTTAAGCAAACAAGGTATTATTTCTCTCCAAAGAAACCATAATTGCCTAAGAACTATGATTTTGCTCTATGGGTGCTCATATCAAGTTTGCAAGTCATGTGCACTTGGCAGTGTCGAAAGGCTTTGCTGCTGTACCTGGTGCAAAAAATAGAGCAGTTTGCTAAGCCGTGTTTCCTGGGCATAAAGTCATCTTAGTAAAGGGTTAAATGACCTTCTACCTGTAATGTAAACACACTTCAACTCAGTAGAGCTCCTGGTCTCATTTCAAAAAATCCCCAGGTAAATGACGCATATTCTTTTCAGGCAAGTGCAGAAGCTGACAAGAGCAACCAAATAGTCAGATACAATATTTGACAGATATGTTGATCGAGTTGTCTTTTTTTATTATTTAATTACTGATGAATTTCATGCCTGCAGAAGACGACTGATAGCATAAAATAGACGGTTTTCTTGTAAGCTTCTAAGAAGAAAACCGTGAAAGAAATTCATAGCACAGTGATAAAATGTTTAATTTTCAGATTGGAAGGAAGTCAATAGTAGAAACCGGTATATAATAATCTATATATAGACCTGTACAATTGCTGTGTTCACTAATACCATGTGCTCTTAGGAGGAAAAAACCCACAAAACCAAAAAAAAAAACCACCACAACAAAAAACCCCACCACACTTGAGCAAAAATATGGTTAGCATTTGTGGATGACTATTATATGAATAAGAAGTTCCACTGCAGACAGCAGGGAGGTGGCTAGGCAAATGGCCAACAGAACAGCAAGCAAACTACTCTTCCAAAAACTGAAAAGTAATAGAGATTGGGAGAAGCATTTAGAACTGTACGCAAATTATTGTGTGCTGCAGTTAACAGTTACTACTTGGGCAAAACACCAACAGTTAACAGCCCAAAGGAGTAACTCCTCAACAAAAAAGAAAGAAACAAAACGAGTTGCTAATTTACAGTAAAGACAGTGTCCATTAATAATATTCAATTTATAATGACATACAGAAATGCCATATCCATACCATACAGACTGTATATTCCACCTAGTTTAGAGTCCTTCTTTGCAAATAAAAGAATTTAACCAAAAGCTATGGTCAACTTTCTATTAAAAAAAGTCAGTGATCTGAATTCAGCAAAGTTATTAAAACATATTTAAAAGTATGTATTACATTCAAATCCTTCAATCCTAGCTTGCAGAACTGTTCCTTTTCCAGCCAGCTCTACTTAGATATTTACCCATACTCATTCTTGCAGCTGCTAAACGCGTTCCTCTATTTATGACAACAAAAGTAAATTCAAAGTTTTCACTAGTAAGCCAAGTAAAATGTGAAGGTAAATCTCCCAAAGATAAAAGAACAGTTTAAAAACTCACTGAACCATTCCATACTAGATTAATTAAAAAATATTTGGAACTTTACCTCTTGTTGTTTTTGAAGCCTCTGAATAGCATTCTTTTCACGAGAAATCAAGGCTTCAGACTTTGCTTGATGTGTCCTCTCTAACTCATGACGCAGCTCAGAGATTTCTTTCTGGGTCTGCACTTTCTCCTCCATTTTAATCTTTGCTATTTCAACTTCTTTAAAATGTTCTAGCTTTTACATAAAGGAGGAAGAGTGGGTTAAGTAGGGCCATCTTCAAATCAACAAAGACAATCCCTCCTCAAACAATTCTAAATTTCACTTAGAAATTCCTGTTAGGAAATGTGTGATAATTTGATGAAAATAAATTACTGTGATACAAGTATCTTAGCAGCACATACTATTTGCACGTCTCATATAGTTTTCATGCATTTATATGGCACCCCAAAGCAGCTCTTACACAAAACTAATAGCTTTAGACAAGAGCAAAATAGAGGCCTATGAAGAAAAACACACTCCAGGAGTGATAATCTGCTTGCAGTTAATGAATGGCCACACTCTTGAATTTCTTCTCTGATACTGGCTCTGTCCTTGCCTCTTTCCCATAAAATCACGTTTGACTGGTGATAGGAGAAATGGCAGAAGCAGATCCATCCTGAATCACTCAGGAACAAGAGAAATTCATCTGGACACAGAAAAAGTGTCAAACATGTAAAGAAATGCAGAAACATAACTCCACATAAAGAGGGTTACAGAAGCAGAAGTCCTTACACATAGACTTCTTACCACAACTGAAAAAAACCCAAATGCATACAAACAGGAAGATATGCATCTTGCCACTTCACAGAATAATCGCAGAGAACATGTCTCCCTACAAGGTGTGAAGTGCAATATATGCAAGAATACACAGGGTTATAAAGTATTACAATAAAAATTTGCAAGAAAATGGAAAGCAAGCATACAAGAAAAAAAAATGAGAAAAAATGAGCAAAAGTATAAAGAGAACGATAGAACACTTGTGAGACTGGAGAAAACCAGGAGGTTAAAGAGAGGGAAAAAAGCACAGTAGGAATGTCTGATCAAGGAATTCAGGTACTGTGGGCATACATTTTGTGAAAAAATAAAGAAATGGTGAGACAGTACAGCATTACTTGTACATACACAAATTGGATTAGAAATGTCTTACAGTAATTCACATCAGAATGTACAATTCACATTGCTACAGAATCCGTGTAAAGTTAATTGAATTTAGAAGTGATTTAGATCTGGTTAAGATTCCAGTCTCCTTTGTTGTAACTGCTTTGCTTAAACTGAGACAAATTTAAAAACACACAAATTAACATGTTTTACATACTAAAAGGACAGTGCCTGTTGGGGAATAAAGACTAAATGAAAAATTAAGGTAAATACATGGGCAGTTTTAACTCTCTGTCCTTCAACTTGTCTACCTGAATAAATATGACTAAACTGATTTCCTCAGTTTACATGCAGATGAGTGCCTTTAAACATGTGTGTAAGAATTTAACTGATTATCAGATTATTGTTTTCATATCCAAATAAACTGTTCATCTTGACAGAAATTCATGGAAATCCCCCCCATATTTAAATGAACTGCAGTATATTCTCTCTGCTCCATTTTTCAGACATAAGGACTACTGACGGATTATGTGACAAACAAAATGCTAACTTTATTCCCAAAATGAAGGAAAAGTCTCTAAAAGAGCCATCTTCAGTTACAGGAAGAAAAAGACCTGCAGAAATAATTCATAATATTGTCTGTTACGATTTTAGTGTTTCTGCGTAATGTTTTGAAATAACATGCAAATTCTCGTCAGTATTAGAAATTAACTATCTGTCAAGCTACACAGCAGCAATTCACACCTCTCAGTTGCTATGCACTGTACTGAAATTCAAGCTTCAAAATCTTAACTGGGAAGGAAAATGAATGGTATGACTAAGCAGAGTAAACATTTCTCCAGAAGACAAAATAATCAAAGAGCAAATAAAGTTTACCAAATTAAGACAATCAAAATAAGGAAAAAGTTGTGTTACAAATTAACATCAGAGTAAGAAGCTCAACATTCTGTGCACAATTAACAAAAAAGGGGCATGGAAAATGTACACATGCTTTATCATCAAATTAACAATTGATATTGGATTAACTTAGCCTTTTGTGTTTGTTGTAACTCACAACAATTCTTTCAATTTACCTCAAGTATTAGAAGTTCATAACATGCAAAGTCAAAATTAACAAATGTCTCCCTCCAATTCAATGACCAGAGTTATACCTTTTGACACATTTCTGCTTGAAGCTGCTTCTCTATTTCTTTTCTATATTCATGAAGTTTTACTTCTAAAGATTCGTATTTCTGATGCTGGGGATAGGAGTCTGCAAACTGTTCATCAATCAGCTGAAGCTTCTCAGCTGTAAAAAGAGCAACATATCCATCACACCTGAAAAACAGTCACCATACCTATCCTACCAAAGACTGTAGGAACCTGTCTCTCTGTAGCAAGTTCCTTACTTTACCTAAGTAGCATTGTTACAGGAAGACCTGCGTGGTACAAATGCAGAGGCAGCACAGAAATGCCACTTACTAGCTCTATGTCACACAACGTATACCTAGAAGGAGGCACTTCGCTATTTGGCACTATTTGTGGTATTACATAGTAATACAACCTCTTTATCACGGATGGACAAGAATTTTCTTTTGCATGCAGCTTTCAGGTTTTTTGTATTGCTAATAGCATGCATATTCTAATTCAAGAGCTCCCAATCTAGGCCTAACTTTCACTGAAACACTGGCACAGGAAGAGAAGCAAGGGGTGAATTTACAATTATCTTTTCCAGAATATATTTCAGCACATAAAATTTACAGTCCATGTAAGATGTTACAGCTCTTAGCTAAATGCCTAAGAAAACACCTGAGTGATTTAAAAGAAAAAAAAAAATCGTAACAGGACTTTTGCTTTATTTTAAGAAAGGTTAGAAAACCAATGTACTAGTGATAGGTATGGCCCTTACTCAAATGCAGCCTAAAGTACTAACAAGTAAGTGATGAATGAATACCATTCATATAATTTATTAATCCATACCATTTGCCAATATGAAAATATCTAGGGAAACTCAGCACAGGAAAGACATGGACCTGTTGGAGCGGGTCCAGAGGAGGGCTACAAAAATGATCAGAGGGCTGGAGCACCTCTCCTCTGAGAAAAGGCTGAGAGAGTTGGGGCTGTTCAGTCTGGAGAAGAGAAGGCTGCAGGGAGACCTTACAGCAGCCTTCCAGTACCTGAAGGGGTCTACAAGAAAGCTGGAGAGGGACTTTTTACAAGGGTGTGTAGTGATAGGACAAGGGGTAACAGCTTTAAACTGAAAGAGGGTAGATTTAGACAGGAAATTTTTTACCCTGAGGGTGGTGAAACACTAGCACATGTTGTCCAGAGAGGTGATAAATGCCCCATCCCTGGAAACATTCAAGGCCAGGCTGGATGGGGCTCTGAGCAACCTGATCTAGTTGAAGATGTCCCTGCTCACTGCAGGGGGGTTGGGCTAGATGACCTCTAAAGGACCCCTCCAACACAAACTAGTCTATGATTCTATGGCTTGCTTGCAGAGTTTGCACTTACCAAGAGATTCTCTGTAAGGAGGCACTGAGGTTGTCTGAGTTTCTGTGTCATGAGTTTCCTTACTTAGATGATGCTCTGTAAGTCCAATTAAAATCTGCATAAGAAAACCTGTCAAGAGCCAATATATTAGTTATTTCTGATTTCATATCAAAATTGAATTTTTGAGCTTGTAATTAATGAAGTAATTTTCCAAGAAAACCTATTCAATGTACAGAAAGAACCAAGCATTTAAGTAAAAATCAATGCTAGTAAACTATTAAGATTTTTATTATACACGTATTCCCATCTATCTCATTCTGCAAAAGCTATCCTTTTATCCATTTCTCTTTGTGTCTTTAAATTCCAAGGTAATTTCAGAGAACAGATTATTACTGTTTTAATTACGAGGTCATTAGTCAACAGGAGTTACTGAAGATCAAGATGTTTCAGTACAGCTAGGCTTCATCACATAAACATTAGAATTATTTGTTATATAAAACAATGGAAAGTCAATTAAATCTTTAACTAGTTTTTCAAGTACATTATGCAAGCTAATATAGTCAGTTATAAACACAAACCAAAATCTGAGCTTGCCAAAGTTAGTATGAAAAGCTTCCAAAGAACATTATATTTAATACCTGATTACAGATTTTTTTCATTTCTAATGTTCAAGTCATTTATTTTGTAGGTGAATGTTAACACTTAATCCACACTACCATTAGGAGCTGGATAATCCTGAATTATAATATTCGTCGACCTGATGTAATTCAAGTTTCAATATCGTACTGAATCCCTAATATTCCATACCAACACACACATAACAAATTTGAATTTCTACTGCTCGTATCTTAATAAAAATGAAGCTGACACAATTATCTTTGTCTGTATCATGTATAAAGATCTTGTACCTTTATTTTCGTTCCGAGTTCCTGAAGTCTGTAAGAAATAAAAGATGTTTTAGCCAGTCTATTTAATCACAACTGCAATTTAAGCTTATTTTCAAAATCAAGATAATTTTACCAGTGATTTGTAAAGACTGGATTTTGGATTGATCCTCATTAATTGAAGAAGATCTTGCATAGTCCACAGCTTTTGGGGGGGAAAAAAAGGTACATAAGAAAAGGTTAACTACTGTAAAAACATTTCAAATATGTAATGGGCAGTATTTACAGTTGCAGAATGTATTCCATTTGAGAAAGATCTATTTATTGCCTTGTAAAACCATTTTCAGAAGCCTGCTGTTCTAGTACTACATTTACTTATCACCATTACCTAAGACATACGGCAGCCACTGTGTAGTTTCATCACCAAGTGAAGCTGTGAAAAGAGATAGTTCAGTTTCCTTCCCATCCTGGATACATGCTCTTGCTACTTTCATTGCCTCTTTTTTGATTTATCATACAAATCAAATGAGCTCATTAACCCAAATCATGATTAACTGCTCAGTCAAAAAATTAGTTTTCAGTTAGAAACAATGTCACCCTATCACATAGAGGAGAAACAAAAAGAGGGCAAGGACTGCCCTTTTCAGCCACAGCTTGTAGTTACAACAGCTTAAACTGACTATGAACCACCCTTTAATGGAACTGAATGGCCTAACAAGAGGCCTGCTTTAATCAAGATCAGTTCCCCAAGTGGTCTGCCACACGGCCTCACAAACCGTCATGGCAGACTGTGGCTATGGGCGAAGCGAGTGAGAAGTTAAGAAGCTCATGCTATGTCTTTCCAGCACAGCATCATCAGTTTATTGCCAATTTAAAGTACTCATGAAGATGGCCTTGAATATTAGAAGTCTTTTATGGAGATGATCAGAAGCTGTACTTGTGTTTGTATCTCTCTGTCACAAAAGGGGATTTCTTTCAGTTCTGTTGGAATATGACAACCCCCAGAAAGCAAAGCTCCTAGAAGCCTTAAACGAGGTAATTACTGAACTTACCTTCTTCTTCTCTAATCCGCTTTCTGGAAAGAAAACAGAAAGTGAATACTCATAGCCACATCTCTGTAGATGATCTGCCACCAAACTGTTGGAAGCTGTGATCAGAAGTGAACTGTCATCACTTGGAACAGCCTGTGGCTGAAGTTTTCCACTTAAAATCGGGTGCATTAGTTCATGGATTAGCTGGTTTCGGAGCTGTGTCTGATACAGAAAAGATATTATATTCTCAGTTTACCTGTTGTTCAGTGAGAGTTTTTATTTTTCAAAATTCACAAGGAGCCTCATTTCACTTGTACATGCTCTATTACAACCCGCATAACAGAAACAGGCAGGCTAAATTCGGCAAAATTTAGAAGAGTGCTTGGGACACCGTGCCTTTCTTGAAAACACTCCAATGGCGGCTACAGTGATCTTTGACTTTACCTCAAGATGCATCAAATGTAGGACTGAAAAGAAGTATTGTTCTCAGTCAATAACTCACATAAATGCCACTCTAGTAGCCCCAGCTTCATTTTTTGATCACTGCTTTCCTGTTCTCCTTCTCTCTGGCTTAAATAAAGTACGCCTGATGTGGCCTCAATTTCAAGTGTGCTTGGAAAACTCACTAGTCCTCTTCTGAGGCTCATATCAAGAAGCTCCCAATGCCATCACAAAAGCAGATGGGAAAATAAGCAGGGAATTCAATGTCTTTAACATCCATTATTTTGTAGGGAAGCAAAAGGGTACTAATCAAAAAACCTACAGGCACTAATAGCATTTTTTATTATTTATTTGCATTTATGAGTTACAACAGAGGAAAAAAGTAACCTAAATTAGAAAGTGTCCCTCCTGTAAAAGGAAGAAATAATAATTTTCATCATGTAAATATACAAATTGTTTATAGCATACTAAAAGATCACGACAGAAACAGTGTTTTAAGCTTTGAACAGCAGGCATACAACAGTTTGATTAAAGTAGTGTGTTACCAAAAAGGGGACAAAATATTAAGTGCTTACCAAAACTTAACAAAGCTACATCATCAGACTAGCCTGATATTTTAGCATGGCTTTCTACAGAAATTAGGCTGACAAAACAGTTTTTTCAGTTGTCTTCATTTCTCTGTAATTAATTTCTGAACTTATGTAGTTTCAACCGTGACAGAGATGAGGCTGTCTTAGAAACACCCGAGACCTGGCACGTCTGATACATCTCATGACAAAGTGCAGGTGGAAAATACAGGGCTACATCCCTGTCCCTAGAGTGGGAAAGGAAGGCAGAAATCAGCTGTTATATGTTGGCTGTTCAGCATACCTATAGCTCCAGGTCCGCCCTGCCTCTTACCAGCAGTGGCAGTCAGGTAAGACCACGAGAAAGTTGAGAAAAATCTCATCAGATGATGTAAGAGTGTTTGCAGGAATCCGTAAGAAACCCCGCTGTATTAATTCTTCAGCTCAGAAAAGCTATAAAATCTTTTAACAGTGTGTATAATCTTCCAGACAAGGAAAACGATGACGACACAAAACTGGGAGGAGTGGTGGATACACTGGAAGGCTGCTGCCATCCAGCAAGACCTGGACAGGCTGGAGGGTTGGACGCAGAGGAACCTGTTGGGAGTTCAAGGGCAAATGCAGGGTCCTGCACCTGGGGAGGAACAACCCCATGCACCAGTACAGGCTTGGGGCGGACCTGCTGGAGAGCAGCTCTGTGGAGAGGGACCTGGGTGTCCTGGTGGACGAC
>Ga0065711_1000721_pt1 | contig 56901 bp, 37 predicted proteins | sample Hoacrofraction12_FD_59098 | JGI IMG/M metagenome (GOLD analysis project Ga0065711, IMG submission 59098) | Hoatzin crop microbial communities from Cojedes, Venezuela - Epithelial fraction 12 v2 (version 2) | ecosystem: Host-associated > Birds > Digestive system > Esophagus > Crop | place...
GCTCAAGAAAGATGAAGAGCTACTGGAGAGAATCCTGCGCAGGGCTATGAGGATGATGAGGGACCTGGAGCATCTGTCCTATGAGGAAAGGCTGAGGGAGCTGGGCTTGTTTAGCCTGGAGAAGGCTGAAAGGGGACCTTAGAAATGCTTACAAATATCTGAAGGGTGGGTGTCAGGAGGAGGGGGCCAGACTCTTTTCAGTGGTGCCCAGTGACAGGACAAGGGGCAATGGGCACAAACTGAAGCACAGGAAGTTCTGTCTTAACATGAGGAAAAACTTCTTCCCTCTGAGGGTGACAGAGCACTGGAACAGGCTGCCCAGGGAGGTTGTGGAGTCTCCTTCTGGACGCAGTCCTGTGCAGCCTGCTGTAGGTGACCCTACTTTGTCAGGAGGGTTGGACTAGATGACCCACAGAGGTCCCTTCCAACCCCTACCATTCTGTGATTCTTCTCTACTTCCTTTACTGAAAAAGTCTTAAAGTCTTCACACGCTGTAGTGTTTTCACAGTTTACGATTGTGTGTATAATTCACAACCTCAAGATTTTTGGCAGGATATTTTGTTCCTGACTGATATATTATCATTTCTGATAGTCAAATGTTTCACATTGGTTGGGTTTTTGTTTATGTATTGCATGCAGTTTCTTGTGCTGAGAGAAGGAAGACTGTAAAGTTTTTCTTTGAGACCATTGGCTTTCACCTAAAAATCTTGGGAAGTAAGATTTGTCCAAGAATTAGTGGTATTAGAGCCTGGTTACACTGGGGAGCTAGGCAATAAACATGCTAATTACCTTCAGATACAGATTGTTTCTGTAGCACCACTGCTGGTGCAGACCACAGATCCATCTGGAAGAGGCTCATATCAATTGCTTTGGGGAAAAAACATGTGCAGGACAAGCCTACAATGCTATTTTCTTAGATGACGTTCAGCAGGAAATGCATAATAAGGATTATTGTATTCTGCAGTGCTTTGTGGACCTATAGGTGCAGCTGCTTTTTGAAGTAATGTGTATTTTCCACAATGTCTTGTAGCAGTTACTTCCACAGTTGAATACTTGGGCTGTACAAAAAACTAGCTGTTTTTTGCTTTCAGTCCTATTGCCTGGCAATTTCATTTGGTGACTGATAATCCATCGGCTACTATACTGGCATAATGACAACTCTGTTTTATTATTTTGCTAGTAGTCCTTTAAGCTTTGACTTTTAAGCATTGAGTTGCTGTTTTCAGAATTACTCATACTAACTCTATCTTTTTAATAATGGTAATGTTAGACGCCTTTTTAAAAATGTAAAGTTAAGGTCATTTTCCCCTGTTTGTTATTTTTGCTTGCATCATCATTGATTATAACAGCTATTTTATCATCAAGTCATTGAAAATGAGATCTTTTTGCAGCAAGTTTATTTTTCCTAAAACTGAAGATTTTGTGCTTCTGGCAGCCTTCTCTTCCCTATCCATGCCACATTTCCCTCTCACTTGTGAATACTAACCAGCAGCAGTCCCAGCAGAGAGCATGAGACTTCACCTCGCTCCACTGTGAAAATTGACCGTTTTGTCGTACTTTCAATATCTGTTGTTTAGCCAGTAGCTGCATTCCCATCTGCCCTGTGGCAGCACTTTCTTTAAAGAGCCTTACCTGAAGGAGTCTGTCAGAGCCTCAGACCTGAAGGTGTGGAGATCTTCTGCAGGATCACCCTGTTCACAGATGTGTTGACCGCATCAGAGGAGAAACCTGGGAATTTGTGAGGCATGGCTTCCCTTTCACTGCCCTGGTACTGCCACTGGAAGGATGTATCTCATGTCATCCTCCAGCTGCTCCTTTCTGTCTCTTCCTTTGACCAAACACAAACACTTTGCATTGCTGTAAGGTGAACTAGATAGGTGAGCTATTCTGAAGGTAGAACTAAGGCCTCCCCTTCCATGTGTGTTTAAATAAAAACAAAAAAACCTGCCAACTAAATAAGAACAACAACAAAGCCACAGTTCCCTGGACCAGATCTCCAACTGTACTGACCCAAGAGGGGTTGAGGGTGGTGGGTGGGAGGGAGGGAGGGAGCAGTTTAATGGAGAATTTTAGGGCTGTGTCTTTTGGTGGAATACTGGCTTGTACCGACTTTGGGCATTTGTGTGGTTAAGGCTTTAATGTGCTGTATATGAACTCCTTAATTACTCAGCAGGCCTTTTTCTTTATAAAAAGCGCTGCAACTTGCACGAATCTTGAGCAGCAAAACTGCTGAAGGAAGTGGTGCAAGAGCCTGCTGCAAGGTGTGTAGTAGCAGTCTTCCTAGGGCCATCCTGAGTAGTTTAAACAAAACAGTTGAATAAAAATGTAGTTCTGCTTGTAGATTGTCTTTCAAAACTCCTTTCAAAGCAATTTTTAAAAACTTAGTGTCACAGGCTTGGTAAATAGGAGCAGTTGTAATGACCATGGTTCATTTTTCTCTTCAATATTCAACAGGTGGTTGGTTTGCAGAGCTACAAAGCAATAGCTGTGTCAGTAGTTTCCCTATTTGCAGAGCGTTATCGTCAGTCTGTGTAATATTTTTGAACGTACCAATAGTATTAGTCACTGTATTAACACAGAAGGTCTGTCATCTTTACGGTTAAAATTTAAAAACCAGAGGAAAAGAGATGGCTGGAATCCCTGGGTTGTCTTTAGATTTGTTTCACTTTTTAAATTACCTTGACTCTGCTGCAATTTTTAAGAGTAGCTATTGCCCAAAATATCTCATTGTGCCTATCAACTGTTTGTCTTGCTGTGATGTGCTTCTTGAGTTTTTTTTCATCTCTTCCCATGCCTTCCTGTATTTCTGGGGAAGACACATTGTGATGCGCGTCTTGGAAGTTTGATGGCTGTTACCACATGCACCCTTCTCCATTGCTGCAAAGGATCTCTTGATGATGCTTTTCTATCTGGTATTGCAGTAGCCCCCTAGACCTTTGAGATACCCTGTAAAACATAGAGAATTGGTTAATATAAAAACATCTGGCAAAGAGAAATTTTGGAAGTGGAGGGGTTAAATTGTGGTATTGACTGTTCTAAAATAATGTCTGAATTCTACCAAGATTTGGCAGGTCTCTCCAGAGGCTTGTGAGGAAGACCAGATTATTGCAAAATTGTGAAGAGAAGGGATTTACAGCATGATTTAAAGCAACACACATTTAAGATTCTTCAAGGAGGAAGTCTTAAAGGCACAGGAGCAGTCTGTCCTCATGTGCTGCAAGACAAACCAGCGGGGAAGACAACCAGCCTGGCTGAACAGAGAGCTCTTGCTGGGACTCAGGAAAAAAAGGAGGGTCTACCACCTATGGAAGAAAGGGCATGAGACTTTAGGGAGTACAGGGGACTCGTTAGGTCGTGCAGAGAGGAAATTAGAAAGGCAAAAGCCCAGCTAGAACTCAGGCTGGCCACTATTGTAAGGGACAACAAAAAATGTTTTTACAAATACATCAGCAACAGAAAGAAAGCCAAGGAGAATCTCCATTCCTTATTGGATGCGAGGGGGAATATCGCCAACAAGGATGAGGAAAAGGCTGAGGTACTTAATGCCGCCTTCGCCTCAGTCTTTAATAGTCAGACTGGTTATTCCCAGGGTAGTCAGCCCCCAGTGCTGGAAAATAGGGAAGGAGTGCAGAACAAACCTCCTATAATCCAGGAGGAAGCAGTTAATGACCTGCTATGCCACCTGGATGCTTACAAGTCTATGGGGCCAGATGGGATCCACCCAAGAATATTGAGGGAGCTGGCGGAGCAGCTGGCCAATCCACTCTCCATCTATCTATCAGCAGTCCTGGCTAACAGGGGAGGTCCCACATGACTGGAGGATCGCCAGTGCAACACCCATCTACAAGAAGGGCTTGAAGGAGGATCCTGGGAACTACAGGCCTGTCAGCCTGACCTCAGGGCCAGGCAAGGTTATGGAGTGACTCATCCTGCATGTGCTCACCAGGCGTGTGAAGGACAACCAGGGGATCAGGCCCAGCCAACACAGGTTCATGAAAGGCAGGTCCTGCCTGAGCAACCTGATCTCCTCCTACGACCAGGTGACCCACCCAGTGGACAGGGGAAAGGCTGTGGATGTCATCTACCTGGACTTTAGTAAGGCCTTTGGCACTGTTCCCCACAGCATCCTCCTGGAGAAACTTAGCTGCCCATGGTTTGGATGGGTGTACTTTCTGCTGGATAAAGAACTGGCTGAATGGCCGAGAGCAGAGAGCGATGGTGAATGAAGTTAAATCCAGCTGGTGGCCGGTCACGAGTGGTGTTCCCCAGGGCTCAGTTTTGGGTCCAGTCTTGTTTAATATTGTTATCAGTGATCTGGATAAGGGGATTGAGTGTTCCCTCATTAAGTTTGCAGATGACACCAAATTGGGTGGGAGTGTTGATCTGCTTGAAGGTAGGAAGGCTCTGCAAAGGGATCTGGACAGGATGGATCGATGAGCCGAGGCCAACTGTATGAGTTTCAACAAGGCCAAGGGCCGGGTCCTGTACTTGGGGCACAACAACCGCATGCAAAGCTACAGGCTTGGGGAGGAGTGGCTGGAAAGCTGCCTGGTGGAAAAAGACCTTGGAATGTTGGTCGACAGCTGGCTGAACATGAGCCAGCAGTGTGCCCAGGTGGCCAAGAAGGCCAATGGCATCCTGGCTTGTGTCAGGAATAGTGTGGCCAGCAGGAGTAGGGAGGTGAAGAAATGTGTAGATGTGGCACTTTGGGATATGGTCTAGTAGGCATGGTGGTGTTGGGTGGATGGTTGGACTCGATCTTAGAGGTCTTTTCCAACCTACGATTCTATGATTTTAAGATGCATATCCAGGCTGTGGTGACCTGGCTTACCTTCTCTGACTGGAGAGATTTGAACTCCCTTTTCCTTAGGCCTTCACATAGCTTTTGATAGGAAATCTCAGTTTCTCCTGTGAGAGATGCTTGATTTCATATTAGGAAGTATCTATATTCACTAGAGACTGCCCAGTTCCACATTTCCACAATAGGTCCTACAGGCCAGACCAGAAGAAGTTATTCTTTTTCTGGTGCAGTATCTTTTTGTAACAGAGCTGAACTTGAAAATTCCTAACAGTCTTGAAGCTAGGACATTTGCTTTCAGGTCAGCTGCTCGCATGCCTTACATCCATGACCTCAAATAATCACAGTTTTCATGATATGTGTGTCTGTCATTGTGCTTGTCACTTCCTCTCTTGTTTATGACTTTTTAAGCCTCTTGTTTGAGGAGGAAAAGCCCGTCAAAATATTGCTCTCAAATGACCAGAACTAATTAACAGTCAGTTTCTTTTCTGCTTTTTTCCCTCTGCATACTACACATTTAGATAAAAGGACATCCTCACAAAGCTTGGTGAGAGTATTCCTTGATTGTAAATGCTGGAGATCAGTAAGGTGGGAATAGGACTTGTATTAAATGCACATTTGCTCGAAGGACTTGAAAGCAGTTCTGACGGTATTGTTATATGAACTGAACTGTTAACACTGCAGTTGATAATGTTTTTCTTTTTAGATTTTGTAAATGCACGCTCTAATAGGATCATAATCTATATGACACAACTCATGTATGAAATTAAAACATGATCCTTAATCTTACGGGTTTTTCATGGTGAATACTATTTCAGTTTAGACTGTGCAGTATATTTGGTTTGGGCAGGCTTAAATTATTTTAGAATTCTGAATACTAATTGTCACGTGAAACTTCTGAAAATACAGTTGCAAGCAAAAGTCAGTTTTCTGGGCATACAGTTCTGTCATGGGAAAGAGGGGTGGAAATAGCTCGCGCCGATCCAGTCCTTGCATTTCCATTCCAAATCTGTCAACTCTAAATCGGCTTTGTTTTTCCTTGCAAAATCACAGCCACCTTTTAGCATATTATGAAGAAGAACATTTCTTAATGTTATGTATTGTATTGAGTGATTCAATAATCTGAGTTGGTGGTGATTATTTAAATTAAAAAAAAAACCAAAACCCAAACCAAAAAACAAACTCCCCAAAAAGTAACCCCAAGGGAGCCTGACATTGAGATATGCACATAGTTTAGTGATAAACACTGCATTAAATTTTATTGTGGAGAAATAATTAAAACCTGAAAATTGATTAGAAAATGATTATAAAGAATAAAACTGTAAAGCAACAGAAAACAAAGACAACAGCGGTTTTTAAAATACTGCAGAGTGCTGATTAGCACTGCTGAGAGTAAAGCTGCTCAGGGACGTCCTTTGTAGTCAGTGGAGCACACCCAAACCCCAGGGTAGCTGTTCTCCATATTTAAGGATTGAGGTCTTTCGTTTAATCTTTTCATGGAAACCGAAGTCCAGCTAAACGTGTTGTTGAGACAGAGCTGATGTGAAGATCGGGAAGCTGGGAAGCACCTGTGCATCCTGTGGTGTCACCACGGCCAAATAAAGATTCGCCAACGAGAAGTTCTGTCACTTCTGTCCATAAAAGGAGCTTTCAGACTGGGGAAAAATGGCTGTAAATGTTTGCGATGCTGGTACTGCTGCAGGGTGGCGTCCTGCAGAGGCTCACTGAGCAGAGCCAGGCTGCATTCGCAGGCTTCAGCACTGCAGAGTTATAGCTAGCACTGGGTAGGGTGAGAAGGGACCGAGCCAAACTGCAGTTGTCTTCTCTGTTCTGATGCCAGTGGCCGTTCGACCCTGAGAAATTTTAGGCCTTAATTGCTTTCTCCCTTTTCGCACTAATAAAATGGGGCTTCTCGAGCCATCACAGGGAAGTCTCAGATGAAAAGCAGCATTTCACTTAATTAGTAAAATTTATTCTGTGGCTGCATCTAGTAACACTAATCACTTACTGAGCATTAAAGTAAAAACTGTGCAAAACTCCTTCCACGTAAGAAGAATGCATTGGAGGTGACCTGTTGACCTGGAGTGCTGCTGAAAAGCTTTAAAAAGCAATATAGAATTTGGAAAAGATAGGGTGAATAATGTTGCTTTAGAAACAAGTTACTGGTAAACATTCCTGTTTGATAAAGCTGGACCCGGGGGTTAAAGTTCTTCTGTGACTGTTACTTAGAGGACTGGTAATTGTTTGGTTAATGGCGTTATGTTTTGCTCATTTGAGTGAGAGGTAGGTTGTTCAATATCAAGTAGTGAGACTAAAGCCGAGCAGAGTTTGCCCTGATAAGCTTGAAGCCTCACTGCAAGCTGCAGAACGTGCTTCAGATTCACTAAAGAGAAGTCTTTTTCATGGTTGAATATAAAGAAAGAAGGCAAGGTTTTAATTAAACCAAACAATTTTGCAGGCTAGGGGGTAGATGCATTTGAGAAAACTTGTCTCTGTCTATTTCTACATTATGGCACACTCGTTTTTTTCTGAGGCACCAGTCTTGTCAGTGTAGCACCAACTTCTCTTCTCCAACTACGTGCCTGTGCATTTGGAAAGCTACCAGCAAGAGTGGCAGGGGTCCCTGGGGAAAGAGCACAGAGCGCCTTGTCTAAAGTCCTCTCAGCTGAAAGGTGGAAATTGTGATCGGCAGAACGCTCGCCTTAAATTTCACCAGGGTCTGAAAACCAAATAACCTTTTCCTGCTCGTGTAACCGCAGCGCTAACAAATTTTCTGCAGTCAGGGTAGGCGACCTGACCATGGTTTGCCCGAGGGCACGCGTTGAGTCAGTGCTCGCTCACATCCCACCACTGCCGATGCTGGCTGGGCTGCACTGCCGGGGGCCAGCTGGGTGACAACATCCTGTTCAGCTTGACACATTTTTAACCACAGTGTCAGTTACTATTTGTAGGAGCCAAAAAAGAGTATTGGACTCGCTGCATGTTGCTACTCGGTGTCTATAAGGCCTTTCTACACAAAGAATATCCGCTTGCTAACTGTAGTCCATCTCTGATGGAAAGCAGCAGTAGGTTTCATAAATTCAGGTAGGGTAAAGTTTCGCATGCCAATCAGCTGATTGAGCAGGTTGTTGTCAATAAATGTCGGACATCTCGTACTCCCCGTTTTCTGCTCTTTCCTGCTTTGCTCCCAACCTTCATGGTGTCGCTGTCCTGTCTTAATGCCTGTTCTGGCATTGCTTGTGATTCTCTGCAGAGCCGGCTGCAGTCTGGTTTGGCTTTTTCTGTTAACTTTCTGTTGGTTTAGTGCATTGAACAGACTGGAGGTTGACTGATTGTCAAGGCTGGCAAGCAGCAGAGGAGTGGAAACGATGCAGAAGTAGGCAGGTCCCTTCCATAGGCAGCAAGCCGCTGTGTCCCCTTGCCTTATCTAACAAAATCACACTCTGTAGTGAAAACTGGAGCAGGGTTGAGAGGGGACCTGAAACTGCTGGTCTCAAGTGCTAACTGCAAAAATAGTAACTTTTACTTCTGTGTCTTGACCTCTCATTCCCCTTTTGTCAGCCCGTTTTCCTCCTACTGATGCTTCATTAAAGAAGTACTTTATAAGCCATTAATAGCTAGAATGTGAAATGAATGAAGCAGGGTTCACTCTTTGTCAAGGAATCGAGAGATGTTTCAGCAATGAATTAATGATTGCTCTGGGAAAGACACCGGGATTCTTCAGAGCATAGTGAAGCGCTGATGGGAATAATAAAAAGGAAGAGACTGGCCAGAAGGATGAGAAATGGGGGCCATGTCTCTGCATTTCCAGCAAGGGCAGCGCTGAAAGAAACAAGTGGGAAGTGCATGCAGGGAATGATGCTGCAAACCAGCCCAAGAGCTGATCTGGCTGAGAAATGATGGAGAAATCACTGTGTGGTTATGAGTCAGTAACTGATGTTTTTCTGTTATGGATGGAACAGCTCCAGTATTGCCAAAATCATAATTTAAAAATTACACAATGTGAAAAATCGTAAATCTAAAGTCATTCTCGTCTTGTTGCTCTGAGCTTTTAGTTGATGCACTTCAGGGGGGAAAAAGCGTTCTTTTTCCAGAAGAAAGGCTAAATGAGGAAAGTCTTATTGCTAGTTTTAATACTAGTAAAACTAGTCTAGTTTTGCTAGGCCTTTTCTTACTGCCTTAGCCAGGTGATACGTCTTGCTTTACATGGTGCTGTGCTCCTGTTTGTTTTTGTAAGTACAGATTTGTCATTTGTGCCATCATCTTTTAATATTAGTAACATGCATTTGTAGGATCAAATAGACCTTGGACAGTTGGACAATGCATGATGTACAAAGTGTTGAGCTGATGGATTTTACTGCTGTCTTGGGGGACCATTTGGAGGAAAACGCTGGATGTCTGGTTTAGCCCACTTCATTCGCGGTCTTATGGACACTGCTGTCCCCCTGAGAAGGCAGATGTTTGCCAATGAGGTGTTCTTCTGTTGCTTCAGGAGTTCTAATGCTGTGCTCTTGGAAGGCAACATTGTGCTTAAGTCTATTGTTCAAAGAAAATAAAAATCCAGAAGCCAGTAACCCTGTGTTTTCAACTTTAATTATGAATACGTTGCCAAAATATTTTCCCATGCAGTCTTGCTGTCTCAACATAATTCTGGTCTGTACATGACACACGAGCAGCAATAGCCTGAGATTTTGTTTCTGCAAGGCTGCTGTTTATTACTAACGTCAGGAGCAGTACGAATGTAGCATCAACCAGAATCTTCTCCATTCCGCTTACGTACTCTCTGCATTGCCTCCTGCCTCAGGCTCTTAGCAGGTTCAGATGTATTCCAGCTGCCTTGCCAAAAGTACTGATAATTGACCTAAAATCAAAATGGTTTTTGGTTTTGGGCACAAAGGCAGAGACTTGATGCATCCAGAGTAACTTGAGAGAGGTAGCTCTGGAACATGATACTGCAGAGATCAGAAATAGTCCCCAGTGCAGTTAGGTGAGTTATCGCCGTGTTTTCTGTGTTACCGTACATAAGATACTGGGTAGATGTCAATCCATTTCTGCTACAACATTAGGTACAGCAACTTTCAGTCACCAATGACTTTTTGTTGTTTTTTGTGGGGGAGGATGGGGGAATGTGACCTTTTATGTATTTTCTTGTATTGTTTGCTCTTCTTTTCAGGAATGGCTATTTAGCAGGAATTAATAAGCGACTCTAGAATGCAACTGTGTCTCAACGCTGCAGTTAGCTTATATCTAATGGACTGCTATTGAAACAGAAAAAGTGTTTGGTGTATTTAGTAGATAAAATTTATCTGGCAGAATACTAGTCTTCTGAAGTATTTAAAATCATTAATCTTCTGTTTAGGATTGTATTTTGGGGGTTGTTTTTAGAGAAGGAGGAACAAAATCCATCCAGTCTGGTTGTCTATTCTCAGTATGATGTATTGTTATTGTGGTTTTTGTAGGGTTCACCACTGTTCGACCTTATCAAGCAGTCAAAAGAACGAGAAGGCCAAACTGATCAGCCTGAACCCACTTCCACTCTCAATGTGCCTCTCCACCACAATCACACGGCAGCAGACCTGTAAGTGACATGTGTGCTTGCAGTCTGGAAAAATATGAAGTTAATAACACCCTTAATATTTAAATCCGCTTATGTTCTGTTTTCCTGCTCGTTAGGCTTGGTACTTAGGTTATGTTGAACTGTTGTATTTGCTGCTATTCATTATACATGTAAATTTAGCTGTAAATTCTGAAACATTTTTTTCCAAGCCCTATCAAACTTGTAGTGACAAACTGTTACCTTACTTGCCTAGGAATAAATAAGTCCCTTTAATCAGGTATTTAGTCAATAACTTGAATTTTTAATTCCTGATATGGGAATAAGAGATTACAGTAGCAATTAATTTCTTCTAATGGGGAAAGAGGGAAGAGTTCCTGCAAGTATTGTTCATATGAAATTGTTCCTTTCTTCTGTGAAGTGCTTAATGTGTATTGAATCTCCAGCTATCTTTCTCCTGTGAGATCTCCTAAGAAGAAAGCATCTGGACCTCCTCCAAGTGCTAATTCCACTCCAGATGGGAACTCCCAAACACACAAACCACAGAAATCTACCTCCCTCTCTCTCTTCTACAAAAAAGGTTTGTTGCTTCTGTACATGCTGAAATTGCAAAGTTATCTCTGGTTATTTATCCATTTTGGGTTTTGGAGCTTAACATTTCTTAAAAAGTTGTAATAGAATCTGTATTAAACACCGTGCAAACCCATAGCTGTCACTGGAAGAAATAGGAAAATGATGCCAGGAGGTTAATGCATGCACTCTACACACTGCAAGTTCGAACTGAATACTTGTCTGCTGATTGTAAGAATGGCCGTATGGGCTCAGACGGAGGGTTCTTCTGTCGTAGTATCCTTTTTCCAGTAGTGACCACAAATAGATGTCACGGGAAGCTTAAGAACTGGGCAAGCATATACGGTGCTTTCCCAAGCTTTGACTTTCTCCAGCTTGGGTTTTTTCCTGAGCCTTTTGTGATGTATCCGCTTAGTAATTCTCAGCAGATTTGCATTCCAAATGCTTGTTCAGACTCTCTTGGAATCAACATAGACATACGTGTGCGGCATTGTTTGGTGTGGACTTCTGTGTGTCCACTACCTGTTGTATGAAGAATCTTTTCCACTATATTTTGAACCTGGCTTCTACTATCTTCATTTGATGGCTCGTAGTTCTTGTAGTTGGAGACAGTGAATGTTCAATTGCCATCCTCCATCGTGCTTCTTGTATTTTGTATACCCTTATTATTACCACTTCAGTTTATTTTTCTTCTCTCTTTCTCAAGTGTATCTACTGGCCTATCTTCGACTGCGTACCCTGTTCTTTCGGCTTCTCTCTGAACATCCTGACCTGGAACCCTTGATCTGGACCCTCTTTCAGCACACGCTGCAAAATGAGTATGAGCTTATGAGAGACAGGCACTTGGACCAGGTAACATTAACTTTTTTTTTTTTTCCAAAGCTTAGAAAGACTGTCCTGAACAAAATGTCCCTTATTTATTCCTTAACCATTAGAAATTATAATCCAAGTTTTTGTTTCTCTATTGATTGCTCAAAGGAAAAATTAGTGCTGTCTCTTTGATTGTCTCGGTTTTTTGAAGTACGGGCAGTTACTTACTGTAGGATCTTCAAAGTGCTGTTTACAGCTGTTTTTGAAATAACAGAGAGATCTGTGTTGGCTGATAATGGCTGATCTATGTGTTGTTATTCTACCCTAAAACTGTGACATGTGAAACAAGTTTGAGAAGATATTACTAGCTTCAATTAGTTGATTGCCATACAGAAATGGAGGGAACAGTAGTATACTTATTTTCTGGAAGTTCAGATGAAGTTGAGTTGCGTGCTGGTTCACAGAGCACAGTCTGTAATAGAAAGCTCATCAATTGGTTTCTTAACTTGAAAAGAAGCAGCTGAATTAATTTTCTGCATTTCATTTGTCTTGTCTTGTTTCTTTAATAGATCATGATGTGTTCCATGTATGGAATATGCAAAGTAAAGAATGTAGATCTTAGATTTAAAATAATAGTTTCAGCATACAAGGAGCTTCCCAACACAAATCAAGAGGTATGGAAATTCTTAACGTAGTCTCTGATTAAAAATGTTATAAAATTAATATTTCTCTGTCTAAAACAAAAAACCCCAAACTTGACCATATGAAAGAAAACTTCTGCTTCACTGCATCTCCATTTTGTGGAGGAGAAAACTGGCTCAATGCTAAATGTCTCTTTAAACATCTCTCTCAAACAGTTTGGTATTTCTCCTCAGAAAGCAGACTTCATTCCACCTTTTTGCTTAAAGATACTAAATAATGGTTTGTGATTCTGCTCGGAGACTAGATGAAGATTCACGTCTAGAGCTAATAGGATTTTCAAAAGCAACCCGAGCTCCTTTAAGAGTTGCCAAACTTCCATGGAGCATTAAAGGGAGGAGAAGCAGATAACTTTCTATAGAAGCTTTCAGTAGAAACATGGTTGGATATCAAATAGGGCTGTATGGTTATGTATCAGACAGGTGCGTATGTATTAACGTTGCAGGCTTAATTCTAACATTAAGAAGTTCCCTTCTTAGTGAGGGCCTTACTGTACTTAAATTTTTGCACGAAATAGTAATTAAATCAATAGAAAAAACCCTCACCAAACAATTGATTGAACTATAGGCATCCTTTTAGTGGCAGAATTTCTCACAGTGTATTTGTGCATCTTGGCTAAACTCCAGACTTATGTCTCCAAGCCTAAAGAACTATTTTATCCTCATCAGGTCAGTAATGATTTTTTTTAGCCTTGCAAGATGTGCATAGTAGCAAAGTCTTTTTTTTCCACAATTGTGCATGCCAATTAATTAAGTAGATGCTTCTACTGATGTTCATACATGTTTGGAAAAAAAAGACAATTTAGAACAGTTCTAAATAGTAGTGACAATGGCTTGCGTACAATGCACGTCATCTTAACTCTTATCTAACACACTTTGTGAATGGTTTTATGAGTTTGTCAGATGTAAATTTTTCTTCTTTTTCTTCTGTGATTTTCTCACCCTTTGTAGACTTTCAAACGTGTTCTTATCAGGGACGAACAGTATGATTCCATTATAGTGTTCTACAACTTGGTGTTTATGCAGAAGCTGAAAACAAACATTTTGCAGTATGCCTCCAACAGGGTAAGCTGTTCAGTTGTGTTCAGTATTCATTATTTAATAGAACACGAGTATATAGACAATAGAACCTTATGATTATTTTATTATTTTTGTAGCCTCCCACTCTGTCACCTATCCCACACATTCCTCGCAGTCCTTACCAGTTTTCCAACTCTCCTCGGCGTGTCCCTGCTGGCAATAACATCTACATCTCACCCTTGAAGAGCCCATACAAGTTCCCCGATGGGTTTCAGTCGCCCACAAAGATGACTCCAAGGTCTAGGTAGGTTGCTGACAAGCATTTCTTTGACTAAACTGAAGGTATCTGAGGGATTTTAGTGGAACTAAACTGACTAGTTTGTCAGTAGTCTGTGGTTATTATATCCTATCTGGTTAAAAGTTTGTGTCCTGTATTTGGAATCTTTATTCATGTTTGAGTGCTTTTCTGTTTCAGTTCAGCATGCTCAAAGAGGGGTTTTTTAGGTGTTTTTTTCTTTTGTGTGGTTGGTTTTTTGTTTTGTGGTTTGTTTGTTTTTTTGGTTTTGTTTGGTTTTTTTTTTTTTTTTTAAAAATAATCATGTCCAAGAGGGGTTTCCTGACCTAGTTGCTGGCTTTGACTCTGAATCACACTCCTGAAAAACAGATGAACTTTGTGTGCTAGTTTAAAGAGGAAATACGTTTTTGGAACAAAATCGTTCAGAGTATTTAGTTGACTGAGCAGAATATTTCAAACTGTTGGCCACTAGTTCTTGGACAGCAAATGTGCCAGTTTCTAGTGGGCTTTTCAAACTAGGATCAAGTGAGCCCCATTGCAGCTGGCCCACTGTGTAGAAGAGTTAAAATATCATTGTCTGATTTAGCTTGAAGCCCACCATGGTTTTGATTAGCAAACACCTAAAGGTACTGATGAAAGAATGATTATCTGGGGTGTCTTCCTGCTGAGAAGGGGCAGGCTGCGGGGGCCTCTGATGCTTGCCAGCCACAGTTTCTTTTCTGTCTCTGTGGCACGGTTGATTTGGCGATTCAGCATTCACTGGCACGGATGGAAACGTGAGGGGTCTCAACCCAGTGAAATGCGGCCTGGGTCTGCGCTGTTAACACAGAGAGAGAGGAAGAGACTTTGTTAATGTCTTAGGCTAAGCTGTGCAAATTAGTGCATATAATTAGTGTTAAATATAGCTTAATCTTATTGTTAAATAGAGCTTAATCTTAAACACTTCTCTTCTTTGTTCGGCAGAATTTTGGTGTCAATTGGTGAATCATTTGGGGTGAGTTTTAACATTTTCAATGTCTGGTCTTGAATGCATGTAACTTTGGGAGGAATGGGATAGCTTTCTGACACTCGTAGAACTGGCCAGTGAGTGTCTCTAATTTAACGTTGTATTTTGTGGGATTTGTGAGCACAAAGATTACAACAGTGTCCTGTTAACTCCTTTCAGATATCCAGACTTCACTTTCAAAATGTTTTGCGTATTATTTTAATTGCTTTGAAATAAGATCTCTTGAGTTCTTAAACTGTAGAGTTTTAGAACTCCTAATTTTTTTAGTGGATAATCTGGCAAGTTTGAGTAGTTTCGGGATTTATTGGCAATTCTTTCCCTCTTTTCATGTAATTTCAGACTTCTGAAAAGTTTCAGAAAATAAACCAGATGGTGTGCAACAGTGACTGCCAGCTGAAACGCAGCGCAGAAGTAAGCGCTGCTCCTAAGCCACTGAAGAGGCTGCGCTTTGATATAGAAGGGCAAGACGAAGCAGATGGAAGGTAAGAGACTGTTTGTGGCTTTTCAGTAAAATGGCAGATATTTGGTTCTCAGGGCTTTCCATCCTAACTTCTTCCTGACATCCTAACTTCTGTGAAATTGTGAACCTTAGTCAATATATTAAATGAGAGATGGTAGCCTAATACTTCTCAGTTAGACACTTTGATGTCAGAAGCAAGGATTTATTGGGTGCCTGTACATCCAGCATCCCAGTGCTACTGCTGAGTGCTAAACCACGCTGTCGTCCTTAGTCAGTCTTTTAAAAAACAAAACCCAAATTTGTTTAGATCTGTGAGAAATCAAGCAGCTCTCTCATGTGGAGAAGAAAAGAGTTTGCATCTTCGTAAGAGAAGGCAATAGCACTGAAATGAACTAGCCTTGTTTAATAGTTAGCTTTACTAGGATGAAATGCTAGGTTTGTCTTGGGTTTTTTTAACTTCCACTTAATCAAATGCTTTCTGTCTGCAGCAAACACCTACCCCAGGAGTCCAAGTTCCAACAAAAGCTTGCAGAAATGAGTGAGTATTTTATTTTTTCATTAACTGCCCAGCAGTGAGTGCCTTGCATAAAACAGTTTGTGCCCACTCGGATAAAGACAGTGCTCAACGTTGATACCAGTCTGGTTAACTTGCTTAGTTGTTTTGTACCTGCTCCATTTAATCTTGAAAATCCAGATTATAAAATGCAAAGCTCCTCAAAAGCCTTTTTGAGGCTATCAAATGGCACAGCAGCATAGAAGATGCTATACTGCACGTGAATAAGAAAACGAGCATGACACATTCTTTCTAAAGACTAGAATTCTTGAAATGGAATTAAGCGCTTGCCAAGGCTTTCCCGTTTCTTCCAGTGACAGACCCTTAGCTGAGAGCTTGCAGGTAGACATCAGTAGTCATTGCAGCAGCATTTAGTTGACCAGAACACTTTTTTAGGCAATTACAGTGTAGTAAAGGAAAATTATATACACGGGAAAATTGTGTGTGATTTTGTAGGTTGCTTTGCTGTCTTTTGTACTAAAATGCCCGAGACAGCTTTTTCTTCTACCACAGATCAGCATTTCTTCCAGATTTTATGGGATCACTTTTCTGTTTTTCAAATAAAATGGAAATCTAGCTCATGGAAAAGCAAAACGCCCTAGTCCCCGCTTCTGAGTTTGTATTTTCCACTCCAAGAAGGGACACACTTGGCCTGACCAGGCATATTCTCTCTCTGGTGGAATCTGAGCTCTGTAGCTGAGCGGATTTGCCCATGAAAAATTCTTACATGGCAAGCGCTTGTTCATCAGGATAGGTGTGAGTACGGATCCAGGCACCTCTTGTTCATTTTAGGGTAGGGGAAATGTTTCGGTGTTTACCCGTGGCAGAGGTGAAGAAGGGCTGATCTGCTTCACGGCCGGTTGTGTTAGCGTCTCGCTGCGGGGGGAAGGCATTTCCCGGGCAGGCTGGCAGTGGGATACGGGGACGGCTCAGCCCGCAGCGCCTGCCCTGCAGCAGGGCGAGATCTCCCTGCGCAGCTGTCTGTCCCACCTCCAGGATGGCAACGAAGCCAGGGTACAGAAGCAATGAGAACTTCATTGAAGGGGTGGAATGAATTGATGATGTCTGAGATTGAGCAGGAATTGCTGAAGCAACTTAGAATTACGTGTTTACTTTTAAAACGTGGGATTTATTTTACTTAGAATAGTGTAATTCAGTTCCCTGTGTCATTACCAATTTTTACAATAATCATGCCCAAAGTAATTCTGAAGAAAGTATTTAATTTCTGTTTTTTGGTTGTTTTGTTTTTTTTTAGCATCTACTCGAACAAGAATGCAAAAGCAGAAGCTGAATGATGGAAATGATACCTCAGCCAGTGAAGAAAAGTGAGATTCTTCTCAGGACCAGGGGCTGCACTGCAGGCCCTCTTAGCTTGTTTTTGTTTTACAGCCTTCATTAAATGAGTTGCTTTTTTAGTTGCTTTTTTATTCTGAACTGCTAGTTGAAAGTATTTGGACTTTTTAAATTTTTAAATGTTTTTCATGATACTTTGCCTTATGATGTAGCATCTATACAACGTAAGCCACTGAATTTAATTTATATATTTTTTTGAGGATTTTAAAAACCGACTTGGAAGGGGTCTTAGTTCCCTATTGCAACATTACTGATTTAAGCCAATTCAGTCTACTTGGATTGAATTTTTCTGTCTAAAGACAAAATGTTAGCTAGAATGATTTGAAATGCACTAATTTTGTCTCTTAGATTTCATTTTTAGATTTTCATCACTTGCCAATTTTGAAACTGAAGGGCCAGACGCTGCAAAGATATTTCTCTCTCTATGTAATTAGCGCATCAAATTCGCACGAAGTTAAACTGCGCCGCAGTCGTGGGCCTCGCAGAGTCAGGGCCCCCGTCAGAGGGGCAGCCTGAATTCCGAGCGAACTCGCTCCGCAGCCGTACTACCGGAACCCACACTTAGCGTTGTGCAGTCTTCCCTCCCCAGCTCTCCCCGCGTGGTAGTTTCAGAGGGCCGTTGCGCTGTCCCTCGGTGTGAATTTCACGGAGTATGAATCCCACAGGGATTACTCCCGATTCCCACAGATCATCTTCCGAGAAGCCGGAGCTTCGTCGCGTATGCAGAGTACGTGACGTGCACTTTCTTATCTTCTAAATCCCACCTGGTACGCGTAAGACTTCAAAATTCTAACGACGTAGAATTTTCTTGATTTCTTCAAATCTTCACCGCTAACTGCTGCCAAGCTAAACGGCTTCAGAAACGGGCACCGGCCCTGGTCCGTGTCGCCGAAAGCCCAGTGTCTCCGGTTGGGTTCCAGGTGAGAGTAGCCTGGTCTCTGCAAGCACATTGGCCTTCCCGCAGCGGCTGCACAAAAACTTGATGAACCCATGTTGGGAAAATTTAGTCTGCCTTATTTCATCAAAAAGGCAGAGTTTAAGAGGCAGCTTGTGAACTGTTACAACTAGCCAAAAATAAAAAACCCACCCCCAAACAAACCTCAGAACTTTTTTCACCTTACGTGTTTTTAAGTTACTGATTCAGATACCGGGATTTTTCTTGCAATGATAAAGGGTTTGCAAAACAGCCAGTTAAGGAAAGCACATGTTTTACTTCCAGTGGATTAAAACAGAAGCAAATAAATGAAGTCCTGCTTTAAAATTACCCATTTTTATGAAATTTAGCTTTTGCAGCTACTCGAATTAAAGCAGTCATAGTAGAAGAGCATGCTGTTCATTACACAGACATTTTAAAGCAACGTCTTCTCCAGGTAGCTTATTTAGAAATTCTTTAGCTGAACCTAGAATACTTGCGCTAGTACATTTTGAAGATCAGCTCGTGTGTTGAACGGGAGCTAATCCTAGAGCTACTAAAAATTCTACAAACAGCACACTGATTTGTCAGTGAATTTTAAAATAAAATTGAGTTATTTTTTTAGTCTCAGTATGGCTTCAACTTTCTTCCTGAAAAATGTACAGAAGTGTTAGAATATCACGTTTATTTTCTTATTTTTTGCAGAGTTTTACAGACAGAGAGTATGTGTTAACATTGGGGTACAGCGACTGTAAGCTCTCACGGCCATTGAAGTTCTTCCATGATCCTTTGGCTGGAGGGGCAACATTACAGGTCCAGTACCTGAGCAGATTTATTATTTCTTTCCTGTGACGCTGTATCTTTTTGTTCAAATAGACTGAAGGCTTTACATCAAATGTATGATAATATTTTATACAACTAATCAGTTGCCCTCCTTTCAAGATAAATAAAATAGCTTTTAAAGGACTTGTAGTTGGTAATCTTATTTTATTAGATGAGATGGTGATGTCCTGCTGTACTGCACTTCCACCACGATTCTGCAGCTGGTACAAGCAGAGGTCACTCCATTCCCAGTGACTCCCAGCTGGTGCAGAGGTCCAGGTAGCGGTGCCGCTGGGCCCGTAGCTGCTTTCCAAAGTTTCTGTAGGATGTTCTGGAAATGTTGTTCTTGCCAGATCTTTTGTTCCGGGGTCACCACGGGTACCGCTTCTGGCAGACACGGGCCCATGCAGTGGTCTGGGCCACCGTGACGGCCCTGGCAGAGGGGCTTTGGGCAGTCGCTCACAGCAGTTGGTGTCCCATCATTTCACCACCCTGTTTCTCACCGTCGATCCAGGATGCCGACATGCAGGTGTACGCTGCTGTGGCTTTCCGGGCCAGGCGTCTGGTCACGGGCAGGTCAGCCTCGCAGGCTCCCCGCTGCTGATTACTGCAGTCTGCAGGTGCCTGTGACTCAGCGCTGCGGAACCGGCAGGGCTGTTCATAGCACCAGCGTGAGAGCACAAAGGGCACCGGCAACCCTCCTGCTCCCTGCCCCCTCTAAAAACACACTGATTTCAGAGTCCTGTTTTGAAGCAGATACATAAGCAAATAAATGCGTAGTGAAACTAAGGGCTCTTTACCAGATTTGGAAATACTTTACTGTTTAAAACCGCTTTTCTTACAGTGAGATCCTGCTGTGTTCAAAACGGGCTAGAACATTGAAACCGCTTCGGGGAAAAAAGAAAATGAGAATTCAGAGCTGGGCCGAAAATGGCGCGGGCATTTCAGGTGCCCGATGGTAAGGATTGCACCACTGCTCGAACTCTTCTGGTCGCAGTGGAGAAAACTTGTCTCTGGCCAAGCTGTGCCTGTAAAGTGAGGTCAGGCGGGACGCATCTCCCAGGGGCCCGTTCCTCTCCATGCAAGCGAAGTGGAGTTTACTCTGTCGGCTCGGCTGTGCAGCCCTCTCGAGATGGATGAGCTGACTCCCAGCCTCTTTCATTGCAGTTTTCTACCTCTTGCGGCCGTCCCCTGTTTCCAAATGCTGTTTGTTTGTTCTTACACGTCACGGGCTGTGTGAGCTGCAGGCTCTCGGGCACAGGAGCGGCTGCTGGGAGATGCCTGTTGTCAAAGGTGGAGCAGCTGGAGAAGATTATGGCTGTGTGACACCAGTGCAAAGTGCAAGCTGAAATGTTTTAAAATGTAACAGGTGAGCTGGTCACAATGTACACTGGCTTCAGAAATAATTCTTGGTGTTTTGAGGACAGTTTTGTTAATCATTAAGTCACTAGAGCATTGATGTCTTTGAAAGGTGGAAACAGACTTATGTAAATTCTCCAGCTCTTTTTTCGCAGACTCAGTTTTCATTCTGCTTACAGATACTTTACCTGGTCGCAGTTATTTCCTGAAGAATGCAAACAGTCTTTAAAATATTTCTCTGAAATATTACCTTGGTTTTATTTCTTTTCCCTCCCCACTACTAACTACATAGTCAAGTCAGTTTACAAGTGTCAAGCTTTCTCTGCTTTTACTGAAAAGAAAGGAAGAAATCCCACTCGTGTTTTTGAAGTATGACGGCATTTTTATTGATGGTCTGTTAAAACCAGGCAAGTTTATAAAGAAACAAGAAATCAAAACAGAATTTTGTGTGGGCTGCAAACTTTCTACTTCATTAGGTGGCAGCCAATGAGTCCTGTCTCCATGGGGTAAATAAATGCTTTGTTTGACAAGGAAAGCCCATGGAAATTGCTTAGATCATATAAAAACAGCAGTTTACATAGTTACCAGGCATCGTAGCAAAACTCTAGAGGTGGGTACTAGATGACAATGCAATGCTGGCTCTTAGCTTCAGTAACTTAAGAGAACCTTTAAATGGCCCTGTCCCTGTCACTCATTTTTCTTTCAAATTCTGTTTGATTCAGAAACTTATCCACCTGCTTCCCCTTCTGCAAAGCAGAACGTCCCTCTTTATTTAAACCCCAGATACAGTTTACGCTTGACCTTATTTTCACTTTTTAACAAATCCCTTTTTGTCTGTGGTGTCCTGAAACAGAACAAAACTTACATCCTTCAGTACTTTACGAAGTATTTAACCTGCAAGATCCACAAATGTGAGTTTGCTGCAGACCATCTCAGTAGCAAAACACTTCCCTAGTTTCTTCTACACTGTCCTATGATCGGGTTCTGAGCACAGGTTTATGTACATGCATCCACATTTAACCACCTAAGGCAGCATGTTTTTTTTAAACATTGACCTTTAAGTGTAAAGGAAAGTGCATGCAACGAAAGATTAAAAAAAATTTAAATAAATAAACGTCTCTGTGGATGTCATACTGTCACATCCAGTGATATCACATAAGATACATCACGCAGGAATAAAAGCCAACGCTGACGCACTGGGTCTTTAGAATCACCCTCATTCAGTCCAGAGATGCTGTTCTCAGAATTACAGGCTTTGTCAACCACTCCGAAATGGCAAAGAAGCTTTAAGGTGTACAATAGGTTGGAAATGATGAGCAGGGAGGAAACAAATTGGAAAAAAGTGTCACTGCTGGTTATATGAAGCCAAAACCGCTTTGCTGAGAAAGCCTGCCCTTTTGGCTGCCACAGCTGCTGGCACGAGCTGGAGGTGGCTGAGGAGAGCGGCATCATGCCCCGGTGCTCTCACCCTGCTCAGGGGCTGTGGGGAGCCAGGCTCTGCGCTGAGCAGAGAACGTTTTTGATCAGGCGAAGAGTTAAAAACAATCACTTCTCGTTTACAGCTTTGGTTTGGTTCTTTAAGCAAAATCACAGAAACCACTGGAGAGACCTTTTATAGGATGTTTCTCGGGAAGGCCAGCGTGTCCGGGAGGCCATCAGAATGGCACTGGTGCTGGGTCCATCTCCTGGCGCAGCCGGCTGCATGCCAGCGCCGTGCTGTGGATGTGGGGTGGGACCCAGGGTGAGCTGCTGCCCAACGGCTGGGCTGGGGCTGTGCACCCTCCCTCCGTGTGCTGCTACGGCGAAAGCAACGCTGGCAGGAGAGTCTGGCAGCTCTCGAGCCCAGGACTGAAAGGGGCCGAGATGTCACTCCAGCCATAGCCAGCTTAACCAAAACATCAGAATTCCCCAGCCTTGGCTGACGTAGAGCTGTCTCAGGGCTGTGATTTCATGTGGTTAGTGCTGGGCTGTGTCACGCAAGGTTGGCAGAAAAGCTGTGCCCTACCACGATACTGTTTTACTGTCTGCATTTACCTCTATCTGTGTGCCTTAGTCAAGTGCTTTTCAGCACAAACTTATCAAAACTGATCCTTTCCCCAAGGGAAGTTGTGGTTTTGATGAAACTGCGTTATGAACTGGAAAGTTTTTGACCAGTTGTGCTTGAATACAAAATACTGACACAGCTGCTGAGGTCCGGACTTACGCCGCCGGGGGAAGTCGTACCAATCGCTGAGCGGGTGGCAGAACGCGTGTGTTAGCGGTAGATGATCCAATGTATTTCTAGTGAGAGTCTGAGGCCAACGTCTCGGACACGAGTAATTTTTCACCACAGCATTTTCCAAAACAGTTTTCTTATGGCCTTCTTCCTAAGTAAATTCTTCTGCCTGCACGCCTCGCCCTTCCACTCACACCCGCAGGGACTGAAGTGAAGAGAGGCGCTACTCGCTACTTCTCATCTTCTCTGAGAATGTGCTTCTCCTTTTCCTCCTCCTCAAGGAACAGGATTTTTTGAGAAATGACCCTCCAATATAATAAAGGACAGTTATTTCTACTTTACAAATGAGGAAATGAGGCTGCGATCATTTAAGGGAATTAGGTTCTTAGAAACCACGTCTGAGGATTAGAAACAGTCATCGAGGGGTTCTGTGGCACGGCAAGGATCTGAAGGAAGGTCTCATGATCAAGTCTATTCGTGTACTGAGCGTGGTCATCCAGCTTCTTGCCCTTCTCCATTTGTAACATACTACAAAAGGCACTTAAAGCCACTTCACCCAGTCAAAATTTTACGAGAAATAATTTCTCGGGGTTAATTCACAGTTGCCTATTAGAAAATTCAAGCAAATGCTGCATGAGCTCAGCATCTTCTGTCATGGGGCAAACTTCCCTCTGTGCAACACCAGGTGGGGTTTTATCTTAACCCACTTTAGAAATTCAGTTAGAAATTACACATCTGCTTGACCCGAGCTGCCCGGTTCCCCCGACGACCAGTGAAGAGAGAGGGGCATCTCCGGAAGGCAACTCCTCTCGCCTCCAACAGGCACGGCAGGTGAGCGGTACGGTCACCTCGCAGCACTGACCAAACTGCGTATTTGGACAAGGTGTCCTTACTGCCATGTCGAAAATCATGGGAGTTTCACTCTTGCGATTTAATTGTAAGATCCATTTTTATCAGTTCAAAACGATCTTTTTCTCTATTTTTGTTAAGATGATCTACCTGGGGATAGACAGTAACACAGGAATAAACAAACCTCAAGTGGCACTTCGCTTGCCTGGAGCTTTCGGGTTTTTTTTCTTGGTAACAAACAACCAGATGGTTTTCTCGGTACCAGAACACACAGCACAATAATTCACATCCAGACAAATACTGTGAACGCTTCCTGGCTCTTTGGGGTGCCAGGGACCGTGCTTGGGGTAACGGGCAGGAAGATTCTTTCCATTCTGTCTAGAACAATGGACACAAGTGCCCGGAACTCAAAACTGTAATAGCCAGCTGAAGCTCTTCACGGCTTACGTATTTACACTCCACATAAACACCAAGTGAGACATATCCTCCTACGCATCGGGACGCCTCTCCTCCGAATGAATTTACATTACTTGAGCCTATGTTCAGAAAAACAAGTTCGTATCGTCACCAGATGATAAACCAGGCACAAAGAAGTCCGCTATGGTGTGTTAACTTCGTTTGGTGAGAAAAGTATACTATGAAAGTTTTAGCAGCAAACAGCTCAGTGTCCCATAAAATCCAAATGGAGGTTGTTCTTTTTAAAAAAACCCAAAAAACCTCAAACCAGACAGATAAGATAAAAATAGCTTAGTTTTCTGTTTGACTTTAAGTGGGAAAGGGTAGTTACTGCATTAGATTTTTGCTGTTAAATTCTGACTGTTGGCAATGAACTCTCGCCATACACCTATGCTGTAACCATCTTTACAAAACATGTATGTTAGCGGACTTCTACGCATTTCCTAAGCTGATGGACACGGAGTCTTTCTTTCCAAACCTTCACACGTTCTGACCGTTTGTAAGTTCTCCAAAGGAGAAGTATTTTCAGGAGGGAAGAGGACGTGCTCTTCAGGTTGGTGGTAGTCGGACCTCAGTTTCGGAATGCTCCCACTCTGCTTGCTTTGCTAATGAAATTTTTCAGGAGGTCGTGGTCCATTTCTGCAAAGCCTTGAGTTTGTGTAACAACAGTTAAATGGTTTATGCAAAATCTGAAGCAAAATTCTTCCAAGTCCTAGGAACAAATTGAGGTAAATTGTAATACGAATGAGTGATAGCAAAATTATCATGTTCTTCTGCTGCAAATCTGTCATTTAGTAAGCACAGAATATACCAGGTTGTTCAGATTACCAATCCCTTTTCTGATCAGTTTGATTAGATCACAAATGATGGGATGAAAGCTGTTCATACAAACTGTTCAATAACCCCCCTCCAAGAAAACAGGAGTAGCCACCTAAATTGACTCTAGAACTCCATCACATTTACTGAGCTCTCTAGAAAAGTCATTAACAAGTAAAAGCATCAACTTTCCCCATACACAACTACTAGAGCAGCAGTAAGTCCTTTCTTTTCCTCCCCACACTGAATTCAGCTGTGAAAAACAGCAGATGTCCTAGTCTTGCTGAAAATCAAAGCAAAATGTGATGTAACATCCAATGGCGCTCGCTGAACACGAACTGGATGTTAGGATACGTGTGTCTTTCCTGGTCAGCCTAGGAATTGTGTGGCCCTGTCTAGGAACTGGGATTCCTGGATAGCAAGAACGGTTCTGTCTTGTCGTGGTCTGGCTGTAGCAGGATGTTGAGGTATTCAGCACAGGACAGGTACAAGCCGTTCAGCCATACAACCATGCTTTAACGCAGCAAATTTTGCCCACTCGGACTCCTGACAACAGCGGCAATCCTTTTCTCCATGCACTGGGTCAAGCCCCTGTAGCTGGTTCCTACGCAACAGCTTGGTGTTGAAGGAAAATCTGCAGCAAGCAGAGCTGGAGCCAGCAGCAAGGCACATCTAAACTGGCAGTATGAGCCACAACCTATAAACTCTTCAAGGGTTACAGCAACAAGAGGCCTCGAAATCCATGCTGGTTTTATTCTGTATTAATTAACTACACGAACATTGCAGAATTATTACTACTTCTTAAGAGTAGACAGAAATTCAGCAGAATACCTCTGCCTTTCCCTTTGAATCCTTTTCCTTAGATTGGATGTTTCAAGTCTGTTACCCCTGTCAAGATGTAACTAAAGCTTTAACAGAGGCCAGGCGGCATAAAAGAAAAGAAAGAAAGAAAGAAAGAAAGGTAGCAACAACACACAGAAGTTAATCGTCTCTCTCATCAAAAAGTGCTGGAAAAGCAAGAAAAGGAATGAGAATAGAAAAAGAAGAAATAAAAAACATAGAAGAAATAAAAAAATTAGAAGATCAAAGACACTGACAGCCTGTGTTTCAGCAGGCCTCTGAAATGCTACTGCCAGAACCTGGGTTGTTTTACAGCCACTGCGCAAAACTTTTACATCAAATAAAATGAGCAGCCACGGCCTTTTCTGGCACTGATCTATGAAGAGGACCACAGATATCATAGAATCCTGGTCACTAATTTTGCAATTTCAAGAAATACTGGCTTTTAGTTCTGGCATATAGAAGATGATTAATCTAAAATTTTCCACAGTGTATACTAGAAATATCATAGAATCACAGCATACTTTGGGTTGGAAGGGACCTTTAGAGATCATCCAGCCCAACCCCTCTGCAGTGAGCAGGGACATCTTCAACCAGACCAGGCTGCTCAGAGCCCCGTCCACCCCGGCCTTGAATGTTTCCAGGGATGGGGATTCTTCTCCCTCTCTGGGCAACCTGTTCCGGTGTTTCACCACCCTCACTGTAAAAAAATTCTTCCTTATATAAAGTCTGAATCTACCCTGTTTTAGTTTAAAACCACTAGTCCTTGTCCTATTGCAATGGGCTCTAGGCTTTAAAATCACTTGTAGCAGAAATTCTTTGTATTTTCTGAGGACAGGACAAAATATTTTCAAGCATTTTTAATCCTAACAGATGCATACAGTAGCCAAGTCAGTCTTCAGTTGGTCTGATATGTTAATGATGGACGACACAGCACTATAAACTTCCACTTGCAGCGTTCACATTTAATGACAAAAAATTGAGTTAATTCCATCTTTTCAAACTTCCAGAATATCAAGCCTCTTTCACAATCCTTTGGACAGTTTTCTGCTGAAGTGCTGGTACACTGCACATGGCTCTCAAACTGATTTTTACTATATTAATGCAGTACACTACAAGATCCTGGCTTACTTCACAACTCCTTAGACAGAGAGTGTCCCATGTCTTTGACAGAGAGGCGCTTGCTGCGCTGCTCCGAAGCAGTTCTGCTGTAACCCTTTCTGAGCTGTGGACGGAGGGAGGAGGGCAACAACGCGCTCCTGAGGCCGGCGCATGCTGCAACCCGGGGCAGGTGAACCAATTCATCAACTGATGCTTGTGTTACACTATCACATGTTTTGAAAGAATACTAGGTATACAGAATAAAACACTGAATCATAGAAGGAAGAGGAAGATAATAAATATTTAGTCATCTAGCCAATCCCTTTTATTGTGTTTCAGTCATTATAAACTCTAGTACTTTGTCCAGGCTAGTTTTACTACTTCACAATACACCTAAATGTATCTTTAACTACGTCCGCTGACACAGGTCAACTAAAAGTACTTCTGCCTTGGAGATGTTAAAACCTGTTGAAAAGCTTGTAAAAGGAGGAACTCTGGAGTAAACTTTTAATGAAAACAACTGCTGTAAGGACAATCAAATCACTGGGTCCTCCCTTCATGTCCAGTCTTCCCTGCGACGCTGGGCTTTTACCACCGCAACACGTTGAAAGAACAACTCCTCTTTGCCCCAGCTGCTCATGCCGGCCGTTGCTGATACCTTGGCTAAAACTGCTTGTAACCGGCAGTTAACGGTCTCACTATCTACTGATCTGACGTTATCCCCTCTTTTGATTTACAAAACTCACTGACTTCCAGCCTCCTCTTTGCTGCTCCTACATAAATTCATCCCATCTAGTGCGCTTCCTCCATACAGCACAGACTACTGCAACATTTTTAACTCTGCTTTTGTTCCAGCCCCATCTTTCTGCTTGCTTCCTATGCCTGGAAATGTTTATCAATCCATCGTACTACACTTCTAGCCTCTTCTCCTTTAAAACTTCAGCCTACATTTCGCAGCCAGGCAAAAGCAAAATACAAGTATTTAAAAAAAAACCCACCATTGTTACCAGCTACATATTTTGGCTCTTCTAATAGGCAATCTTCTGTGTGGCTACATTAATTTTATTCTTTTAAAGCAGAAGAAATCTTGAACAGAAAAATGAGGACTTTTCAACTAAGATGCTCAGTTATAACAACAGCTACTAAGTCTAAAATACAAATGCAGACTTCTTGAATATTAAAACCCCCCACACCATTATTTCCGCAATCAGCATAGCACTAAGAAGTTGAGAAAAGGAAAACATCTCTGAAAGTATTCGCCTGTTTACAAAAGAAGCTCTTGCAGTACTGCTGATAACAGGCTGAGTGCTAGTGACACATTCCAGAGCCAAGGGCAGAGCAGATGACAGGATACGGGGAGAGGCATAACAATAGGTAATTTGTTGCATGTCAGCGTGATTCGCTGTAAACAACATGGCAAACGGGGAATTTTTTATATAGGCACAAGGGTAACTAGGGAGGGACTTTACAGGTCAATTCTCCCGCTGGCTGTAAAAGGCCGTGGCAGAGTGACTGCACCAGACAGCGGCAGACAAAATGACCTGGTGGCCAACCTGGGACGCGTGCAAAATCCAGAGGTGGAGAAGCAAACGGCGGGGAGAAATCTGCCCACCGTGCTGTGCCGGACGACAAGGCAGGAAGTAGATTACGAATCCTGACTCGCAGGTGCAAGCCAAAAGGCCAGGAAGAAAACACTAATAGCTGGATTTTTTTAAAAAAAAACTTAAAAAGGGGGAAAAAAAACGTCTGGGAAGCCAGAAAGGGAAATGGCAGTAATCATGCCTTGTCAACAGTTTCATTTCTCAGAAAACAACAGTTTGCCTGGAGAGAAGTTCTCCTTACCTGAGCTTCATATTTGACGGCGGCAGAAAGCAGAGCAATGGCATTCTCTTCACAAATGCCTTGTTTGATCGTTTGCTGGCAAAGCTTTTTCAATCTGTTTTCTCTATACAGTGTTGCCAAATCTAGCAGTCCTGTGAAAGTTCATACAGCTTTAACTCTCCTGGTGCAAAACATACATATTTCTTTTCACGTTAATCAATCGCCCTATCGTTTTAGGCTGAATTGATCAAAGACTTGTTCTCTTTTTTTTTCCCCTAGATGATGTGTGCATTTCTAAAGGCCCTCGAAAGACGTACCAAAAAGGGACCCTTTTATTACTACGCAAATGTTCAGTCTTCTTGTTCGCTGTACTGTAGCTCATCGGAGGCATCAATTAGTGACTTACATCCTCTTAAATTCATGTGGGACACAGCTCCCTTTCCACTCATGATCAAATCGCCACAGCTGCTCAAACAGAAGTTTTAGTATGGCATTAGTGCCTTTCTAAGGAATAAAAAGTTTCTAATACGAGAAACAATGAGTTCTTTTTGAACATTTTGCATCTTTGATCTTGCTGAGTCCACACCACTCATTCTCCTTGGGTCTGTTCACTGCAGCTGCACCCCTTCTGCCTGACACCTGCCCAACTCACAATTTCAGTGCTAATAAAACTAAAATGAACAAGCCCTGCTTTCCTCGCCCTGTTATGACACACAAACCCACCTGTTCAGAAACACTTAACCTAGAGCTATTTCCATTTACAGCAAATACCTATTGCATCTTCCGGAGGGAGCCTGATGTTGTCTGTGTACAGGTATTCCAGGAAGGCTCGGTAAACAGGATAAGAAAATTCACTCATTTCTATAATTTCATCATCATTATTCAGTATGGAACGAAAATGTTCACACCTACAAAACATGAACAAAGACTGCGTGCTGTAAACAGTTAAGTTTGAAAGATGAGCTGCAGCAAGAAATTGGTAAAAAAAAAAAAAATCAGTCATAACAGACTAAATACACAACCATAAACTCTAGCTACATGATTTTGTGGTTTGAACATGTTATTTTTTTTAAGCCTTATAAAGCTTATAAGGTGTCGTGGTTTAGCCTGGCTATATAATAATAATAGATGTATTTATACATAAAATAAATAGATTTCAGAATTTTCCTTTGTTTCTGATATTAATACTTTATAGCAGGCTTAATTTCTACTTATAATAGCTTTAAGGATGTTCTATATGGTTTTGATGCCATTTTCTTCAATACATTATATATTAACAATGAGTTTTATTACCTAGCTTGTAACAGATAAAGTTTACAATTAAGTCCAACAATTTTCACATTTCAACCTGCCTTCTCCAACATGATCTAGTGAGGAGGGAATTTATTAGTATTTTACATAACATTTATTCCGGTGTTAGAGTCCATACACAATTTAGCATTAGATTTAATCACTATACTTAAGGATTAAAATATTTAAAGTCATCACACTCTCACCCAGATCTTTCATCGCCTCTTTCTTATAAGTCTGAATACTTCTGTGACAGACAAGATACAAACAAAGCACTGCCTTTGACAGCTGTACTCTGCACCTTACAGTCCACAGTAACTTTCAACTCACAGTAACTTACTGCTCCCTAAAAAACATCCCATAACATTTGAATTGTTTGCAAAATTTTTTGCTGATGGAAATGAACACCACCACCTCAGGTAAGTTTTCCTGTAACAGCCACAAGTTAATTGGACTCTTTTATACTACCCTACTTACTTTCTAACTCTCCCACATCAGAATTTGCTTTTCTTTTACTAAAACCTTTACATAAAAGATAGGTTGGTTTCCTTTTAATGATGCTGGGACAAGTCTACATCATAAAGACAGCATAACTTAGATACAAATGAAAAAGAATTATTTATTTTAATCACTTAAATTACCTTTTTTACATTTGATTTTACTAGTTATTTAAAGAATTTTTTTCTTAGTATTTGATTTTTTAAAATAAAATAAATAAACATCAAGTCAAATTAATAAAGAATTGAAAAGTCACTGTTTAGCTTCCATCACATCTTGTATCAGATTCTGGCATTGGAAGAGGCAGCCCAAACCCCACTGCTTGTTTCCGAGGGCCTCATGTTAGGCGGTGGTGACCATGTTACCCATCCAGCTGTGTAACAGACAGTGGGAATGGTCTCTACCTTGGGAATGGTCTCTTGCCCAGTGGCACCACACGAAAGTAAAAAGTCAGAAAGAAGGTGGTGCACATTGCTCCCTTAAAAATAAGCAAATAAATAAACAAAAATTGGTTTGTACTCATCTTTCAGTCTCCAAAGTACCTTGGAGGGACTCATGCTTTGGTATGCCTCTCTCCCTCTCGCTGTCTCTCCGTAGAGACAGAGCAGGCACCTGATTTTGGCTGGCTAAATGCAGAGCAGGCGAATCCCACCCACAGCCCCGCAGGTATCCGCTGCTGCAGGCAGTACGCTGCTTGGCCAGCTGCTCACTGCCATTACACCACCATCGCAAGCTAACAACCACGAACCACACGATCTAGTTCAACAGCAGGCACAGAACAAGATGGAAAAAAGTCTTCATAAATAGTAAAGAAATGACCAGATAAAGAAAAGGAACCTTTCACCAGCACTACATTCATGACAACGCTCTGGAACAAGTTGAATGCTGCTAAATACGATGTTAAATACGCTATCCTCTGATCCAGTTGCATCATGAGACTATAAGGCTTAAAGAAAATATGAATTCTACAGACTGTGCCCGATGCTTTATTATTCCTGCATATTATTTTGCTGATGCCATACATTCAAATCCATTTTAGAATTAGCCACATTTCTTTCCCAGAATGCCATATAATCTCAAAAACCAGAGCAAGAAGAAAAATAAGGAGAAGTTACATACACTCTGATTATTAGGAAAAAAAACCTCAGAAACATTTTGGGGAGACACAAGATTTGAAGTGGTATCTGACGAAGAACACGTGGCTTTCCAAACAAAAGGGGTGGGCTACAGGCACAAGCATAATGTGCAAGCAATGAAATCAGTAAAGGGAAGAAAATTGTAATAGAGGTAACTGGAGCAGTAAGAGGAGAGGAGAGAAGACCAAAAAAGGGGCAGGCAAGAATTAACAAGGAACTTCAATTTTATGCAGTAATATACAAGAAATCCTTAATGGGACTCAGGAGCAAACGTAGGAACATGGAAGATGGAAGTGGTGGTAAGCAGGATGAGATAGCCAACCATTCTGAGGAAGAAAACAGCAAAGAGAAAAAAATATTGTCACAATGAGAAGGATGGAGCAGAAGCAGTTAGCAAGGCAGAAAAAATCTAAAGCAGTGTCTCTAGAATATCCTAGTAGAAACTGCGTCAGCAATAACAAACTAATCCCTGTGTGTTGACATTAATGCGATTACTCTGTAGATCTGCCTATACCAAATCTCACTGTAAAGTGGCGTTACCTTGCAAAAAGCTGTAAAAACAAAACGAGAAGCCAGATTAAAATTCAAATTCACTGGTATGAAGGTTTAAAACAAGTAGGATAGGAAATCTGTCAAAAAAAGGAGAAGAAAGATAATGTGAAGGCATCCACAGAAGCTGCTGAAACAACTAAAGGGTCCTGTGGAAGCAAAGAAAGGCAAGAATAAACACAAAACCCTCAAATCATCCCTGTGGAGGAAGCCCAGCATGTAAAGGAGGAAAAACTGATCCAAACTACTGGGAAGGCAGCAGAAAGAAGTGAGCCTTTTTCCTCAACAGGAAAAAGTTATTAGCAACCAAGGTCAAAGCTGTTTAGGCAGCACGAAGGAGGATGCACATCAGACTGAGGGAAGTGATGAAAAGGCTGGTAGTAAGCATCATGTTTGATAATTCCAAGCAGCAAGGAAATGAGGAAATGAGGAAAAGAGAGTAACGGTGAAGAATAGCAGGTGAATCCCATGGCTGAGGGAAAAGGGAGTTTGTAAAAATGCGTCAAGAATTCTGAGCAGTAATTACTCACCACAGTGGACTACACTATACAGTTTAGTTTATATTAAACTACACAGTTTGTGCCTTACCTGATTTTGAGAAGAACTTTATGAACGTGAATGTATTTTCCATCCACTAGAAACTTCAGGTCTGCAGTTTCAGGGTTGTCAAATTCCTTCTTTAGTGACTGGGCTACTGTTAGATGGTCATCTGGCTCTAGAATACAAAGGGGAATTAATAGTAAGTAGTAAGAAATACAACTGTCTCTTAGGGTAACATCTTGGGTATCTGTCAGCAATTGACTCTCTTAATAAATACAACATCTCTTTAAGGCTAGTAAAAAAACCCAGCAGACTATCTGTTCAGTATGAAGCCCCAGAACAGCAAATAAAGGGCAGCTTTCTTCAGTCCTTACTGGTTTCCTACTCCAAATAAATATCCTTATTAAAAAAAAAAAATAAGTCCCACTCCTCTAACTCATCTATATGAGGTCAGATAAAAATAATTAACACAGTTTCAGAAGTTTAATGCTGCATCTGATAGCAAATGCTGTCAGTCTTTACTGGGTAAATTATTCTAAATGAAAAGTGTTAGCTATTATAAGATACCTCAAAGGTCAATAAAAAAATCACAATAAGATTTTCTAAAATACTCCCATGAGGACACATTATCTTCCAGCACAAATAAAGCTATGACATAACCAATATCTTGGCTTCAATCAAACTGCCCAGTACAATATCCCTAAAGGTAAATACCACCAGTTACCAGTCTATTGAAAAACTGTTTTCCCTAGACTTGTGGTGTTAGAAGCACTCTGCGTGGATGTCTGTGTATTCCTGTTTGTGTCCTATGTATGTGTACCCACTGGGCACGTGTCGCATCATAAAGTTACCAGGCAGCCTTGAAAAGTCATCCACTGTCTGCATACAAATTTTTATCTCCTGAACTGTTTCCAAATCTCCATCATATCTGGTAGCCTCAGAGAACTATCGTCTTTAATACAACTAAAAAATTAAAACCCCAAACCTCATTCTTAAGCCAGAAAACATTTTGTCTTCTTACTATATAAATACACATTATTGGTTTATACAAATTTTGTTGGTCAGCAATAAGCTGTTCTCTACAGAAAAATCACTTAAACGCTAGCTCCTGTAACCTACCACGCTAAAAATAATAGTATTCTGCTGGAAATGGAAAGGACTTCACCACAAGCTCTAGAAAAAACTTAACACACACAGTTTGATAGTGCTATACTTTGTTTAGCACAATTATTTTTCATTTAATTTAGAGGATGTCACTTTTGTTCAGGTATACCCAATTAAGGCAATGACTGTCAAAATGCATTGGATTGCAGGGAAAAGGATTTGGGCGTGGCGGGAAGCCAATGTAACGATAATTCAAAATCCTTCTGAAATAACGATACTGTGAAATACTTTGTTAGCTCTTATTTGGTACAATGTGGTTTATTTATTCAGACCTCTGCTATCCGAATGAGTAACAATTTTAACGACCAATGCAAAGCTGAAGCTCTCTTCAAAGTTAACTGGCAATTCAGATGTCCACCAATACACGTCTCCAGATGACTTCTACAGCCAGCAGAGGTAAACTGAATATAGTGGGGTTCAGTTAATAACCACATAGAGGGAAAATACGTGCTTTTATTTGTTACAGCAGTGAAGGGGGAGCCAGAGGAAGGAAATGAAGAGGCAGCTCACACTGACAAGGCACAAAGCCAAGAAAACTCCTTAGCAGCCAGTGCTAAGAATTGTAATAGAAATGTTAGAACTGCCAGGAACAGGGAATGCATGGGAATTCCCGGGTGTGAAAGCGCCACAATACAACAGACGGAGCAGGGCTGTAAGCACAGCAGATGTCCATGGCACCGAGTTCAGCAGATGTTAAGATCCGAGGACGCAGCTGCCTGATGGTTCTCACCACACGCAGATCAGGGGACAAACAACAGCGAGTCACCTAACTAAAAGGAATCCAGGAGACAAGATGAGGGCCTGACAGCCAGCATCCTTTATCCTGTGTCATCGCAAGGAACCCGGCTAAGACCACCTGAATACACATTTTAGTGCCGGGATGCTGGACAGACCACTTGGTCCACAGGAGAACAGGGGTTTGAAAGCACATCTGAAATTAATTTGTTTAAAAATAAAACAACCTTTTCCTCCTGTAAGGATTCATCTTGTGCTTTAGTACAATGTTGCTACAGTGTAGCAACATTATTTCCAAAGGGACCAAGAAGTCAAGGTCAAACTATAAAAGGAGCTGCTACAGTGAAAAATGACTCCCAAGATGTGAAGCAGTGCAAGGAGGCTGGGTGTGTTGTTCACAGTGACAACAAAGGTGAGGATAAAAGACGTCTTGGGCAATAGTTACGAATGTAGTCTTAACCGTGCTGTGTTAAAGAGAGTGAATATCTATGAGTACTGATGAGTGATACGCTTATTAATAAATCAACTACTTGGAAGTCTTCCGCATAAAGGTGAATGTCCATATACAGTCTCACCCAGGACTCTTTTAGCTCACCTAAACCAGCATTTCTGACCTAAAACAGCATATGTAGAAGAAGATAAGACCAGGTGAATTTGCAGAAAGGATCACTGAAAAACCGTAACAGACGGTTTCAGTCTCACTCAAGCAGTTGTCCTCTCTGTGAGGAACGAAATAAGGAAAGAGGCAGGTTTTGCTTCTTGTCTTCCTCCACTCTGAAAAAATCCCCAATACGCTGTATTAAACTGAGAAGAAAAGGCAAGAGAAAAGCGGAGGGGAAATTCTGATAGCGTGAAATAATATTTTAACTAGGCAAGAAGAAATGGAAGCTGAAGAGCCCCAGAACCCTGCTAATGTACATAAGAAGATACATACAATTGAATTTAGGATTAAGCTACTTATACTAATAGTGTCCCATTTCCTTCATAAATAGCCAATTGTCATAGAATAAAAATCCGAACATACTGCAGATGCTTTTACGTAGAACTTACAACTGAGAAACACATATTGACACGGAATGATCCACCCCAGTAGAGAAGTGGAATGGAAGCATGATGGACTCAATTCAAATTACAAATTAACAAATCGCTGTATTCTAGCTTTTAGCTTAAGCTCCCAGATGACACCTACAGACAACCCCAAGAGTCTCATCTCTGATTAGGTCAGCAAAGCCAGTAACTTTATTAGCAACCAACATGGAACTGAATTTGTAGCTGAAGAATGAGCTCTCTGTTAACACAGTGCTATATACATGACTCTTTCTAGTCAAGGCCAGCAAGACAGACCTCAGCGTTACTCAAAGATCTGAGACCCAGCAGCTTGTCTCTTCAGAAGCCCAGGTCACGATCACTCGTGATGAGACTCTAAGTGCCTGTGGCCAATTCTGAACACCGGAATTTGCCTTCCTCAATTCTTAGTAGTCTTCTTCAGTGCATCAAAGAAAGCTTCAGGGTTCCTAAACGTTCTGCATGGCTCCCTCAAGTCTCCAAATTCTTCTCCACCCATGGCCATTGTACAGTAACATTCAGTGGTTCCACAGAAAAAACCCTCCCCAAACCCAAGGCATTTCCCCACAAAACAAACTACGTCAATAAAACAGACAATCATTTAGCACTGTCAACAGGCCTTAGCAATTTTTACAATTCCATATTACCATTTACACATACATAATATAGGATTATGCTTCTTAGTGTAAAAAAATTTTTTTAAATAAACTAATTTTATGCTTCAAATGCATGCAACTGTTTTATGCACTAATGATTCTATTTAGAAGATGTCGAAACAAAAAATATTCAAGCTCACCTACTGACAGAAGACGCCACATAACAGCAGGGGTAGCAAAGCAAGCAAACACATCGTCAGTGCAGGCAAAGTGAGTGAGGTGGGGAAGGATCACTGACTGCCCACGGCATTGGCCCCACATGTACACCTGGCCGCTCTGTGTCTTGGCAGCTGACGTGTGAGCAGAGTGGCAGGCTGCAATCTCTATAACTCTGAATTTACAAGCAAAGAAAGAAAAAAAAGCAAGTCACTCTCATAAGAACAAAACGCAGTGAAGCAGCTCACTACCTCTGCCTTTTTCTGGTGCAAGACGTGTTTGCAAGCATGCATGCGCTTCCAATTGCAAGAATGTTTTCCAATCATATACAGCAAAATTAAAAGGGCTATCAATGTTTCTTCAAACAGCGTGCACTCGGGAGAGCTTCTTGCTGAAAAAGCCTCTCGGGAGTGAGGAGACACCGTTGCAGCAGAGCAGTGTACCTGCTGCAGCACGTGCTCTACTGATGCCCTCGGCTCCCTCAAACAAAGCTGTGATGAGTTTCAAGTCTCTGAATGTCCTCGGTGGTGCTGGGCAGTGAGGCGAGTGGCTGCATTAAGCTGTAGAGAATGGGCGCTTGGAGAAGAGGAAGGAGGAAATGAGGAGGTGTTTCAAAAAAAAAAAAAAGGAATTTGCATTTTGGCTTGTAATTGAAGTTAATGAAAAACTTGGTAACAGTTATAAACCAACAATTTAAACATACTTCCTTTCATTAGGGTGAATACTGAAGTGTCATTACTCATACAATTATTATGACTTACGTTTAACGGACTTTCAGTTTGAAAATTAAAAATCAGAACCAAACAGCACTAAAAGCTGTTTCTAAGTGTATTTTAGCTCTATTAGGCTATCTCGCTAATCCAAATGTTGATTTAGAATTTCAAAACTCCCACTGAGTACAACATCACACAACCCACTGTTCTGCAGTCTGAACTACTGCTTGTTTACTTGTTTTCCAGCTGCCTGGAGAAAATAGCTGGGCAACAACTTGTTTCAAGCTGTATGTACAAATCTTGCAGGCTTTAGTGAGGTAATGTTCTCACTGACACCAGGAACGCGCATGCTGGCCAACAGTAAGGGAACGACTGCACACAACATTAAAACCTGTATTAAAATGTGGTAATGTTTTCACAGTAGCCAAAGTATTAAAGCGTGGTAATGTTTTAACTCTAGCCAAAGTGTCTGGAAAAATTTCAGGTACGTTTTAAGCAAAAGCACAAACACACATAAAGAGACAGTAAGGTTCAAAAACAGGCTGTGTCTCATGACCAGAGAGGAGCTGCCCCTTCCTTACAATAGTGTACACAGACAAGGGTTTAAGAGGGACATCTCACTTTTCTTATTATGCACAACAGGAGGCCAAAATCAAGATCTCTGTAGTAAGGAACAGATTCAAATTTCTGGCCACATATATACATGGCTTTACATTAGCAATAGAAACAACTGCCCCACTACCCGTCAAGGACTTACAGGAAAATATTTAACTTGTAAGAATCTAAGCTTCATTTTCAGTCAACAGTACCCAGAACGAACCCCTCCCCTTCTCTCTCTCCTGGGTTATGAGCCAGATTTAATGGCAGAAATAACACAAATTGCAGATGTCCTCCCTTCACTTTTTCTGTGTGTACTTCTTGTCAATAGTAGCATATTAAAACACAATTTACATTCAGAGACAATAAAGCTTTTACTGTTGACTTCAAACAATGAAACTGCCGCACTGACAAGAAACTGCAATTAAGGCCTATAAAGTACCATGTGAGCTGAAGCAGAAAACCGCACGTTCAGGCTCAGAGCATTCAGTTTCCCTTTCATAGAAATGGTTATGGGGCAGATTCAAGCACTTCCAGTGAAAATTCTGTTCACATTTAGCAGAAGAACCACTGCAAAAAAATATAGGCTATTTTTTTCAAAAAATAGATTAAAAATGCCATATTTTTCTATAGCTCTTCCATGAGAATGCCAACTAATGTCTGACTGCAAGACTGTAAGTATTACCTGTCCTTATCCACAATAACTGTTGTAGGGTAAGACTGGTTACTTTTATTCCCAGTACCTAACTGGCCATATGAATTGGCTCCCCAGGCATAAATCTGACCTTCATCTGTTAGCACTAACGTATGTGCATAGCCACAGGCAACCTGTAAGGAATAATAAAAAGAAAAATCTCATTTTTATGCAGCAGTAAGTTAATACAGATAGACACATGTTATACTATACATTAGTGTTATTGGTATATATACCAGTGTAAAAATTCCAATGATTACAAATGCAGATAAGCTTACTGAAAAGAGAATTAAAGTAGATGAGGTGACATTGCGGAAAAAATGTATCAGTGAGGAACCCTGCCAGATAATCTCCAGAGTACAGCAAAAGAATAGCTAGCAATTGAGAAAGAAGGAAAGCTACGTGACAAATATGAACAGTATGCAGAAAAAAATGCAGAAAAAGGCAGACTGTCTGTCTCGCACCGACCCTACTCTACAGGCAACTGCTCCAACGTGACTAGCTTACCACTGTAAGAACAGGCAAGGTCTCCTTGTCTGCTCCGCTCCTCCCTGCCTGCCAGCCACACAAACCTGCACCCTCCCTCTGCCAGCTCTGGTGCTCGCCAGCCCCTCTGCTGAGATGACAATGCACATCACCGGGAGGAAACCCTCCACAGCTGGGCATGAGGGACCACCAGGGCCCACACAACCTAAGCAATGGGAGCAGCCAGCCAGGAAAGAGAGGGAAGAGGTGAAACGCTCTGTCTCGATGGCAGCACACAACTGTGTCAGCTCATATCGTCTTGTGGAAACCCATTCGGCTCTGCTGAGCTGCCTTCTCAGGCACCCCACGTAAGGCTGCTTGAATATCCACTTTATAATGGATATACGCAGCACATGCTGCACACACAGCTGCACAGTGGCAAAATTGCCTTGCTCTGCATGAGTTAATGTAACCTGTTATAGCTAGATCGCTATCAATAACAAATTCATGTTGTTCAAAACTAGCTCATGTATCTTTATATAATCTGCAAAGCAGGCATACCGCAAGTACATGCAGTCCACTGTCACCCATGAAGCATTTGATGTGCTTTAATTTAAATAAATCCTTAAGTCTTGCACTGCTTGGAGGTCTACAACTTGGTATTAACTGACATCAAGCAAACAAAGTGGACAGAAATAGGATGTAAGTCAAATTTACTGGAGCACTCACACTGTCTAAATGGGAGAATGAATATACGGGAAAATAATATTCACTGTATTACGTCATTCTCCGACAGCCATTGTTACCAGCAATGTCTACATCCTAGGAACTGAATGTAAAACTATGTAATTAAATGAGTTTATTTTAAAAAGATTTACAAAACTCGTAACTTCCCTGAGTAAATGTAATCAATAGATTCCAAAGTTCAAAACACTCTTGTAAACTTTCATTAGGTTACAAAACCAGCATTTTCTAGAAGAATGTGTCATTTTCCTGCAGTATCCTCAATCTTGGATAAATCAATTAAAAATTTCAGTATCAGTTCTGCAGATACTTTAAATAATTCTTATCAGTTGAAAGAAGTTATGTTTGCTGGTTACACTGATGGCAGCCCAGCTACTTGTTAAAGTGTAATAAGCACCCAAGATGGAGACTAACCACTGGAATCATACCAACTGTTGACTAAAAGCAGCTGGAGACAATTTGTTCAGACTCCAAACTCCAGTTAGTCACTGGGGCTGGAGAGCAATTCTAAAAGCGATATTCAGTCTGCAAGAAAGACAAAATGCTAAACTGCAGCATTTGCCTGGAAAAGAACACAGGGGTTAATGAAGAATGGGGCAGCCAGTGATGACTTTCTTATCTACTAAGATAGCAGGAATTTTTTTTTAATTAAGTTTCACAAGAAAAAAAAGACCAAATATTTCTAATGGCCTTGTCCTCTTTAAGCAAAATCCTGACCTCGCTGAAGTCAATGGCAAAACTCCCACTGAACTCCGCAGGGTCACAGTTTCTCCCCTACTGACAGAGGTCCATTTTAAGAAGCACGTCTTTATTCTGATAAACGGCACTTTAAACAAAGAGATAAAGGACCATCTCCTTCAAATCTAGGATACGCCTTCGCGTGTTTTCAGCTGTTCACAGAGGGTTTGAGCGGAGCGTCACACACATACCCGCTGCACGCGAATGCCTTGCAAAGCTGCTATTCGGCACGGCGTTGGCTGATTGCCGCTGCTGCCCAGCCCAAGCTGGCCATTGCCGTTGTAACCCCAGACGTAGACCTTCAAAACAGAGACAGGGATTTAAACAGTTTGCTGTTATCTACTTCTTTTGCAGCAGTGTAACTACTTCAGAGTCAGGCTAATAATTTTCTTCAATATTTCCTGTCCACGCACCTTAGGATCTGTACTTTATATGTAGATGCACACAAACACACACATGCATAGACACACCTATATAAACGTGGATATATACATATCTATATACATATACACTTATATGTTTCTGTGCACTGCAAATTTTGGATGCTATTTCTTTTTAAAATATCAGCTGCATGCTCATCTAAAATTTGAAACTTCCACAATCTTGTTGCTCTTTATGAGTTAGATTGTGTAAGACTACAACATTTTAATATGAAGAGTAGAAACTAAGTGATTCATATGGCTGTTGCCCAGCACACAGCAAATTCAGCATGAACATTTCCCTTTTTCAAAGAGCTAATTTATCATACAAAAGTCCTCTAACAGAAAAGAAAACACACTGAACCAAGTATAAACTGGAAGCTACACACAACAGTCTGAGCGGGCTGTTAACAGCTTTACACTGAACACAGGAAAAGGGGAAAATACTGAGCTCTGATAATTTCAGTGACATATGTTGTGCTGCAAACAGTCAAGAGCTACTCAGGTCTAAACCGAAATGCTTGGAGCAATGGAGTTAGAGAGGATGTAGGCTGCCCAAAATCTTCAGCTCATATGAACTAAAACAAGAAGAACACCACAAGCTCTTTGCACCTGTGCAACGAGGATAAAAAGATACGAGAGAGATTCAAGGGGTGCTGCAGTAGAACAAATATATGCAATGTACTTTTATTTTCTCTGTTTTCTCTTGAGATAAAGTGTGCATATATGAGCACTGAAAATTAAAATAGCATCCACAGATTCTTCTCACATTCTTGATACTTAAGACTCTAGTATAGACAATAATTTATTTTTCTATGAATGCAAAAGACAGCAGTGGGATAATGTATTAATCAGCACTTTCATTTTTGTTAGAATATAATACCATCTCTAAAAAACAGTAAATCGGTGATATAAACTTAGTTATTTTTACACAAAGTGAAACTAGCACAAAATGACAAGTATACATACATAGATTCAATATTATTTAATCCCCAAATTTGTAAAAATCTCCTGATCTTCACAATGCTATTTTTACTTCAGAACTGTATTTTCAAGTAAATTTGAAATTTGAGACTTCAATTCCTTCAATTCAAAGCCAACTTCAATAGTTGATACAAAGTAATAGCTGCTAAATTTTATGTGTAATCTCGTAAATGAAAAACCCATAAACCAAACGCTAGTGAACAACTTTCCCTGTTTCACTCTACCTCCTTTCTAAAGAAGAAACCATAATCAGCATGGATAGGAAGATGTGCTTAAGTATGTCACAATGCGCAGGACTATTTCTGACAAAGGTTTTTATAAACAGTATAAGCAGGTAGATTTGAGGGACTCTGGAAAGGTATACTTATTTTCTGAGTAGTAGCTCATTACTGACAGGTTTGAAATTATCTGCATCCCATGATATTACATCAAATAAAATTCAGTCAGAAAATTCACTTAAAGTTTCTCACCTCTCCATTTTCCACCACAGCCATAGAGCACATCTGTCCACAAGCTATATTAACTACTACTTTATTTTGTAGGCAGCTGGTAACTCTTCGAGGAATTGGTTGATTAGCTGTTGAACCAGATCCAACTTGGCCTGAGTTATTATAACCCCACGTGTATACCTGTCGTAAGAGGATTGTCACAGAAGAAGGCTATACAACATACAGACACTTAGGTTTACAATTTAATTGTTTCTATCAAAAGTATGCCACTCTTAGCATTTACATATTCCATTCTTTCATGTTCCTTCCAAGGTATGAGGCAACATGACAGCCACACTAATGCTGGAATAATTTATTGCTAGTTTTCCAGAACCCAAAGCAGAATGGCTAACTGGACACAAATGGCACCTCAAAGTAAATGACTGAAAACTTTTTACTTTGGTGAGTAGAACTCCTTACATGAATGCAATTTATATTAATGTCAGATTTAGCACCATTAAGCGTTTACAGTAGAGTATAGCATAGGAAGAAACTGGCTGCCCTTTACAAAGCAATTCTCATTTCTTATTGCAAGCATATGTGGCACAAAAGTCAATGTTCTGCACGCACTTCAAAGCAGCAAGACCCTGAAGGGCTTTCCATTTTTAGCAAACACTTGTGTTGCATCAGCACTGTGAGGATAGCAAGAAGCAAGGTCTAACGCTCCAAGTGCAGAATGTTTTCCTGTTTCTCACATATGTGAGCTTTGTTAAGAGAAGAGAGATTTATTCCAGCTGTGCTCACCTCTCCATCAGACGTTAACACCATAGAATGATGAGAGCCACAGGCAACTTCAATGACTTTCTTGTTCACCAAGTTAGTAGAGACTTGACAGGGAACAAAACCATGATTTGTTGTACCATTGCCCAGCTGACTATAAGCATTATGACCCCATGTATACACTTCTCCCTCTATAATAAAAACACAAAAAGTTGGTTAAAAATCTCTATTTTTCCAATGAGTACACAACATAAAATTACAAACTGAAAAGTTAAATTCAATAACAATATACATATTTAAGTGTATATACATACATGCCCTTTGGGGCTCTTAATCCCATGGACATACCAACACTACCTTCACATAGCATTGACCATCAATCCAAAAGGATGGTATCAGCCTAATCTCAGTAAAGGAAATCATATCACTAAAAGAAAGGAGATAGTGTGATATACAGAAGAGAAAAGGATGACACGACAGTCAGGAGTTCCCATGTCAATTTCCTTGTTGCTGACAATCTATCAAAATTTCTTGTCTACGCCCTGGCACTGTTTCCCACTTTGGAAAATTCAAATAACAAGCTTTCATTCCTTTACAATATACACGAAGATGCTTGTAAGAAAAACTTATTACTACCTATTAATAAACATATTATTATTTAGTTATTATTTAAACACACTGTTCATGTCCTGTATTTTGAGAAACATGCTAGTAAAATTAAGAATGCAAGAAATGTCTGACTGGGTCAGACTGATTATCCACCTAGTGCAAAACTCTGTCTCCAACTGGCAATAGAAAAAAGGTGCTGTTTAAGGGAAACATATGTCTGATCACTTGCTGCAGTTCCCAAGTATTCACAATCACCAGAGTACAGATATTACCAGGTATTTCTGGTTCTCTTTACTGTACGTGTATTGGCCCATTATCCATGAAACTAACACCTTTAGGTACTCACTTTCTTTCACCTGTTTTAAATCAAGGGTCCTCTAGTTACAGTAGTGGAGGCCTTTATGAATAGCTGTCTTACATTCATCTTACCTATCATCATCATCATTTTCTAAACCTAAATTACACCATTACTGCAGGAGAGCTGGGTTTGACATACAACTCCACCAGATTTCTTAAGCGATCACCAAACTCCTTCTCCCTAAGAAGGGTTCTCTCAGTACTACAAAGGCAAAATGTGCTACACTAAACCACTATTTCTCTACAGTAACAGTTAAATCTAATGACTTTATCCTGTCAAAAGCAAACAATCTTCTCTTCATGTCACCAACATGAGAATATAAGTTTCAGTAAACAGGTGAAACAGGCACATAGAAACACGTTTCATTCAACTGGAAATTACAGTAATTAACACAAGAATTGTGAAATATGTAAGGGTTATCTGAAAGGCAGGTTAAAAGAGGCTGTGCTGAACAGAAGTTATTCATACAAATGGAGTTATGAGTGAAAATCATCAAGGGTCAGTTCTGGACCTGCTCTTGTGCAATACTTCAGTTCATCATCTGGGTAAGAAGTATGAGTGTGCCAGTGAGATCTGTCAGTAACAAAGCTCAAAAGAATACAGACACATAAATAAAAAGCATCCAGAATGGTCTACCCTGAAGACTGGAGGAAATGATAGAATGTAACTGAATATAAAGATCAGTCACACATTTACAACACAACTCCCCTCACCTACCTTTAGTCATCTAATCCAGACTACTCAAAAAGATTTATTCTAATTAATGGAGAAAGAGAGACAAATCTTATCATCAGTCAGGCTCCAGCAGAACCTCACTGGAACCAGTGTCAGTCATTTGTCTCCAAGAATAATGTACTTAATTATGAACAGAAGGGCCGCTAGCATGATGTGAATAATAGAGTGTCAGTAAGGCAAAAGAAAACAAAAGGCTGAGAGGCAATATAACTGGTATTTAAAGCACACCCAAAAGTAGGTACAGGAGGGAAAAGATGCATTTTAGCTAAAGGACAATGTTGGTACAAGAACATATGGGCATAATGTAGCCACTAATGCATTTCAAAAGCAATCAGAAGTTCCAAACTTAACTGCAAAGTAAAAAAAAACAACTTCCAAAAGTAATAACAAGATCAAAGCAGAGCTTGATTAACTTTTGAAAAGAACTATGAACAGAGAGAGCTGACATGTCCTGTTGACATGACAACGAAAATATGTTGAATTTGATAGCCCAATTCTATCCCAATTCTCTATCCTACATTACCAGCACAGACCTTTCACACCTGCTGGACTAATTAAAGTAGAATATCTGAAAAGGCAATAGTCAGATCATACTTTACCTTCTGTAGCAAGAACAACATGAGGGCCACTTCCGTAACTCAGACAGGCTATCTTCTTGCCACACAGAGAATCTAACCTCCTTGGTTCAATAGTACTCTGCATGTCACCTGTTCCCAAACACCCGCTGCAGTTCATGCCAAGCACAAAAACCTGTTACAAAAGAATCACAGAATCATCATTTATGTTGGAATGGAGGACCTCCTCCAAAGGTCAACTAGTCCAACCCCCTGCTCAACCAAGGTCTACATAGATCAGTTGACTCAAGGCCATGTTCAGCCTACTCTTGAACACCTCCAAGGAAAAGATCTCACAACCCCTCCAGAATTTAACAACTCTCAAGGTAAATATTTTTTCCTAACACTGAATCAGAATTTTCCATCTTTCAGCTCATGTCCATTGTCTCTCATCCTGTCACTGTGCACCTCCAAGAAATGTCTTGCTCCATCTTCTCTTTATCCTGTGATTGTGGTAGGAAGCCGTTAATTCGAACTGAAAATGTTTTAGTAGCAATAAAAATGATCAGGCATTTTTCCATGCACCTTTTTCTAGGTATACTATCATAGTACTGGCTTTCAGAATATCTTCATACATAAGTGACTAAATATGTGATGTTTATACACACTCTTGGACAATTACCTCATCATTTTCAGTTGCATACAACACTTCATTACCAGCACTGCCAAATACACAGGCTTGACGAATTAACTTCAGCTCTTCTTGGGAACAGAGAGAAAAAATTGGCCATTTCCCAACATCCAGCATCTTCAGGGCTGACAATAACGTTGCCTCCAAGACCTGATATTATAAAAAACTACATCAAATACCTAGACAGAGAGAAATATATAACTTTGCAGAGTAAAAAGGAAAAATTTAGAGAAACACCACCATCTCATTTTTCAACCACAAACCAGTTTTTTTTAGTTCTAGAACAATACTTTGAGGGAAGCCATTAAAATAAACAAATAAAATAAATCATGAACCAGAAAGAAAGGATTTATATGCATGGAGAAAAGTACCATATAAGAAGCTGAATGGTGAGGCCGTATTTTCGCTATATTCATACAACATAACTGCTAGCTTATAGAATTCAATGTACACGATTCTAATACGAAGTGTGAATATACATTCAAAACTCGAAAATAATTTGTATCTTTTCCTCTGGTGCTAAAAGTACTATGAAAAGAAGAAACCATAAAAAAAATCTGCCCAAGAATATACTTATCTTTGAAAAATATGCACATTATCTTTGAAAAATATGCACATCTGTTTTCATGCACTGAAAATGGAAACTCGAGCAAACTCAAGCAAACTCAAGAAACTTTTCCTTTCTCCTTTACTTCTGAAATTTACTTCTGTGTTTCAACAATTCTTGAATCTTTTGGAACTTCCTAAGAATATTTGCATTTTATGTAAGTACACATATAATTAAAGAACAAAGATAACTGAACATTTTCCAGCTTATCCAAAGACAAATGACAAGTTTATAGAAAGAGAAAAAGAATAACAGGTCTCTCCAGACATTAAAACTAGTCAAGCTAATTTCTGAATCTCACGCAAGGTTTCTGATGCTTTAGTATAGCATAAATTATAAAAATGTTGCAGTACCAAAATTTAATAGCAAATTCTGCATGGAACATGTATCAAATTTTCTTTACTGAAATTAAAACAGTCTCTGGATGTGAAAGAAAAGCAGCGTTGCTTGCCAGATCAGAACGTGAGTAAGAAAAGATTTTGCCTATCACAGGCATTATGTAGTTCAACACATAACAGTGAGAACTACATCATTAGTTTATTTCTAGCAAACAGCAGACTTACAAATTTATCTGTTACAGAACATAACTTTTTCTACTTTTGACTAAATTCTAGTTTGGAGTCTGAAGCACATTTATGGCAGTCATAAGGATATTGCTTTTTTGATTTGTATAACTCACTATGAAAAATATACACAGAAACATAGATAACATTCAAAACTATAGAAATAAACTCTACATTAATGCTGAATTAAAATCTTTAAACAAACAGCAGTTAATCACACACTTCTTCATAATATACTTCTGAGGAAGGGAAAGGAGGGCTGGACATATTCATTAACGAAACGTTGTGGTTTTATCACACCAGTTCTTTCCCCATCTCCTCACACCCAATAACTGACCAACATCAGCCAAATTTGCAAATGAAAGGGAAGTAAGATTCTGCTGACAGAATCCATTTGGCAGTAGGCAGCTGGACAACCAGATGTGTATGTTAAGAAGTAAGTCAGCAAGCAAGTAGGTCCAAGCTAGTCCTAGCAAACGCTCTCCTCCATGACACACAGCAGGGTTGTAAGAGATGAAGGACATGAATCCATATGGAATCAGGCTTCATTCATCTGCTGTTCGCAGAAGTTTGTTTTATGTCAAGAGTTTCTTAACTCTATGGAGGATTTTAGGCACTTTTAAAATATGACAATGGATACTGAAAGCATCATGGACTAGTCTTCCAATTGCATCAACTGCATTCCACTTCTGCTAAGACTGATGAAGCCTAAGGTTCAAAAGTACAGTCAGGGTGTCCTTCAATTGTACAGATTCCCTTACTGGAATGACATATTGGTTTCTTTAAAATGTGGGCTCTAAATACCATGTGCACAGAAGGCCAGAATGCATTCATCCTAGAGAGAAAAGGTTTCTTCTGTAACTGCCTTCTACAAAGCACTCATGTTCTACCTTCATAATTAACAGGTTAAAAAAACCCGAAAACTGTAGCATTTCTCAACACTAAAATAATACACTGAAGGAAAAAAATCCACTATTATAAAAAGCATCCAAGGAAACACTTATGATACTTACATTATTTTTTTTTCTTATGAAAGAAATAACAACAAACTTTATCAGACTAAAAAATATCCATAAACTAAATCTTGTCTCTGGAATTATTACATGTAACTCAGTAAGAGATATTCTCTCACTTTTCAAGATTTTCTCCCCTCCCACACTTGTCCGTTACATTTTGTCCCAAAAATATGAAAAACATCTTGAACTATCACCCTGCCAATATTTATGTCCCATAAGTGACCAGTTCCCTCATTATATTGCACAAAGTCATGCAAGACAGAGTTAGACCAGAATTTGAGAATTCATATGGTCCAGCTACCTATCCCAAAGGCGTATCAGTTATGCCTCAAGAATTCCTAAAAGTTCTGCACTTCATTTGACCTCAGCAATCAGTTTGAAAGCTGGTTGTTCAGTTCTATTTGTCATACAGATCGTCTTAAAAGGCATCATCATTAAGCTTAAAATCTGAATGACGTTTCATTAATTTTTACATGCAGACCATTAAAAGAAAATAAAAAAGTGAAAGCAAGTTTTTACATCAAATTATTGTACAAAAGTTAATTCTAGCAAGTTTATGTTGTTGAAACATTAGGCTGGAACATGTAACTTCACAAAATAATACTAAATTAAACCAGCCTTGTAAGCCAAAGGAGCAATTCAACCTGATTAAAATGAATATATGCTTCTTCTAATATTTTGCAGATCACATAAGCAACATTACTTTTGTTAGTATCATTTTCCTACCTAGAGTTTTCATTTTCTGTTTACCTTGAAAGCTACTAGCATATACTAAGCTACTGCTAAATGGAACCAAGCTCCTCCCTTTTGAGTAGAGCAGTCTGGAATTCTCAATACACATTCACACTCTGACCTTGACAGTGACTCCTTGAGCAGGAGGAGATTCATCCTCCATACGGATTTGTGCTTGTGTCCCCCTGCAGAGAGAGAGCTGTGGTTAAAATCACCATTCCATATTGCCGCAGCAATACTTTATGGAATCATACACACTTTATGTTAAGCCAGAACTATTTGCTTCTGTGGAGTGAGAAAAGAAGAAACACGAAGCTCAGTCAGTTTTGGTTTTATATTCAACTGTACAGTGATCAGTCAGACTCTGCTCTTCTTACCTAAACAAATAACTCTTGCACAAAACATTTTTCTGAAAACAGGCAGTACAATTCAACAGGCTGTGACTGGAAAGGAAGAAGTTTTATCAAACACAATACTCCAATGTCTTTTTATTGCAGTAAAAATAAATTTCGAACCTTATTGATTGGATTTTTCAAGACACTTCTTTCAGCAAAGAAAAAGTACACTGGTTGGAGCTTTTAATTCCTGGCTTAAGCCTTCAAATATTCCAGTTCCGTTCTGAAAATAAATGTTAGAAAAACATTTGGGTCTTTTCAGGTTTACTGAGAATTGTTAATATATTTGCTCTGTTTCAAAAAATATTGCCAGTCCTGTAAATGACTTTTATAATTTCTACGACATGCATCATCAATAGAAACAGATTTTCAGATCAGATTTTTCCTCCTAAATAAATATGCCCAGTTCTACTATCCTTGAATTATTTCCTAACATAAAGCCATGCAACTCCATTTTCAGTAAAATTTCAAAAATGAGTAAGCAGCTCGGAAGCTGTGCAAGCTTCTTCTATTCAACAAGTAAGAAAGTTGTATACATCATTTACTTTGAGGTACACTGGTTCAGTCAATGCTAAACATCTGTTTACTTTTCACTGAAAATTAAATGTTTGTAAAATTCTGACCACAGGCAGAATAACATGCAACAAAAAACAAGTTATCATATTACTGATTTATTTTTCAGAGGCATACCACACTTTAAAAGAAGTATCAAATGTAGCTTTATAAAACTACCTAACTTACTAGTAAACATGTTTCTCACGTAAGATTTTTGTGCCATAAGATCTAGGCCAAGGACACAGCATACATGAAATTCATATGACTTTATAATAAATGTCAATATTTGTTGCAAATGAGTGGCTAGGTCGCTTAAAGAATCACCGTCAAAGGTATTTGCAAGAAATTATTTTAATAAGAATTTTTAAAATGTGATTTAACAAAGTTCATTGGCAAGATTCACTCTATCACTTATTAAATGAATGGAATACAAAATCAAAGTAGGATTGAGGTAGAATGGTTTATACAGAGATCGGAGAAAAACGTGAAGGGGTAAGGGAGACCCTCCCGTTGAGTCACAAAGTCTGGATTGGACCGCCTTGCTTTCTAAACTTCTCAGAGAGAAGCCTAGGTGTGGCTGGATCCAGACTTTGCCTTAGACTGCAATCGTTTATGTCTAATCTAACAAATACGACTTAATTTACTGAATGAACAAAAATTATTTTTATTTACTTGAAACAAATAGAAAAACGAACAATTGCTGCAGCTCAACTATACTGAATGTGCACACTGTTAAGCTTTAACAAAACCCACAAATCTACATATACAGCGTGCATTTTGTACACTTAGTTTGAGACAATAAATTGTAAATTCAGCTGGTGCATGAAAGTCCGAGTACTTTCTTGTCCATGTTGACTGTGTGCATAGGGCTCAAACACACAACCAAACTGAAATAACTTAAAGCTAAGTCATATTTCCTTTCAGCTAGGAAAGACTAAAGGGCTGATTCAGTTGCCCACACATTAGCCCCTACTGCTGTATGAGATGACCTTGGGGATCCCCAACACCAGACGGTGCTGGCAGATAGAATACAGGACCTACAGGGTACCCATGCCACACTGGAGCAGCAGCTAAGAACTAAATGGCACTAAACAGTTACGCATGTGCACCGGAACAGAGCCCTGAGTTAGCACACGTGGCCATTCACCAAGCTTTACAGCTTAATGGGTACAGGGCAACTCGTTAAGCTCTTGTTGTTACGTGATTTGTTGTTTCCTTCAACATACTTACTTGCTCAAACAACAAGAATGCAACCAGTTGATTTTGTGTACATTATCTCTATTTGAACTAGAAACAACTCAGCTAGTGAAGGCTTTTCAAACAACCCACAGCCTGAGCAGGACTGTATTACTGACCTGCAACTCTGAAACATTTAATTGCAAGTATGTGAGTAGCCCTATTGTGAAACTGAGTATCAAGGCTATCCAATATTTTGCAGCATCAATTAACAGCACTCCCTAGCAATGCTGATACATGTTACCCACTTCTTGGCAATCCTTAGCCTACACTCAGCCCACAGGGCTGACATGTCTCTCAAGAGAATAACTATTAACTCTGAATTTTCTAATTTAAATAAATGCAGAATTCAGTATCTCCTTCCTCAAGCTATTTGTTACATAACTGATATTCATGATTCTTCAGGTTCCAATATTTCAATTCAATTGTTTCTGTTCAGACAAAAGCCCGGTTTGACTTTATAAGCAGTTTATTTGTTATTATAAAGAAAGATACATTAGGATGGACCATTTCAGTCACCTAACGAAAGGTTCTCCGGCCCACTACGTTTTCAAAGTCCCACAAACATGCTGACAGTTTTGCACTAATTTTTCAAGAACAAAGATCACTTACATGTCCTCACAAGTCAAAAGTTATAACACGTTTTATCTTATATATAACTAAGAGAAAATTATCCTGCAAATCCATTCTTCAAGCTGTTCCGCAACACAGATACCTTACTTCTGAGCAGCCCTATAGGAGTACCTGGGATGGCTCAAATTACACCGGTTTATCCTTTTATTCAAATTGATGTATTCTAATAAAAGTACATACTGATTGCCACACGTCTGCATCTGCAAAGGTGTTCTTTCTAAAAACCTGTAATTGATTTAAGGGTACATATTCACCCTGGGATCCTGAAAAAAAAGACAGACAAAAAAAAATATTATTAAGCCTGTCCAAGAATTATTAAGCCTGTCTAAGAATCATTCTTACCTGCATACCTTTAAGATACTAGTGATGATTCGTATTTGCCTACTCATAGAAATTTTCCCTCCAGAAAAATGACAACTACATATACAGAGTGAAGCAAAGAAAAAACAGTATTTTCATCAAAACTTAAAAGATAAAAAAATGTATATTTGAGTACTTCAGCTACAGAAGAAAAACATACCCTAGCTATTTCAGACAAGTTATTGGGTTTGTTCATCTGCTAAGTCTTATGTGTATAATTGCCAAGAAACCTTACTTTAAAATAGCTACCTACTACATTTTAAAAAAAACTAAATACTTACTTTAGAAAGTAAAAAGGTAAGCTAGAAATATTTCTCATGTACTAAAACTTTATATATATTTGCACTAGCTGTGTTTAAAAAAAAATCTAAAGCGTAGATCTAAAGGAGAAAACTCCATTGTTGCAAACATCCATTTCTTGAGGAAGTGCACAGCATTTTAAGACAAAAATATTTCTACTAAACTTTCACAAATCTCTTTTCTGGAATCCAACTGCAGTTTAAGAATCTGGACAGCATACTCTGGCAGTCTGAGTTTAGGTCTTGGAATTTGAAAGTCCTGACCTTGGTCCCAGCCCGACTACGACAGGTCTTTGGGTAAGGCACATATGCTTCTGTGGTACAGGTAAGATTGAGTTAAGGAACACCAATACTAGTTCTAATAGCTGAGTCCTGTTAGCAGTCCAAGACCATTTAATTCGAAATATTTAAACAGGCGCACTGACTCATTTGAAGGTAAACATTGTTGTAGATTCTCTCTCTAGGAACTTGGCAAGCAAACAAAAATTTTCAGAACTCCACTCAGTATTTCCTCCCACTGAATTTGAGCATTTATTATCTCAACTGTTGAATCAAAGGTCTGTCTGGAGCTTCTTCCCCAAGGACTCCAACCATAGGCTTAAGAAAGATCAGGAGAAAAGTCAGAAAAAAGCGACTTGCTGACACCTTTAGGAAAGGAACCCAACCTTCTCTGATATTCTTGATTTCTCAGCAGTTTCCTACCAGGGCAGTCATTAAGCGATGCTAGCTTGTCCAACCTATCTCGCAGGAGAGGACAGACCAGTAATATTGTCAGTTATTCCCACTGAACAGGTCACATTCCCTTTCTGGGAAGATACCAGTCTATTTTGAAAATTATCTTCCTTCTTCCTGTAGAAACAGTGAAATGTCACTACTCCATCCAGTGCTGACAACAAACTGACGGAACTCAGCTTCTCATTCATTCTTTCATTGATGGAGCATTTTCCATTACCAAGAAACTGCAGATCTTGAGAAACAGTAAGTCAGTGTTTGAAAAACTGCTGTCTCCAACTAAAGCACAGTCTTCTTCCCTTCTTGCTTCTTGACACCAGACTGTGACTTCTCAGATCCTGATGCAAGCTCCACTGGCTGCCTACTAATTGCAAGAGCAAATCTACTTGCAGTTTTAGAGGCTAGATCCAAGAAGCTCTGAAAGACTGGATTATTTACAGTCTGAAAGGCTGACATCCTTGATCTTGCAAGGCAGGTAACTGCTACAGAAATTTCTAACTGAAGTGATCTGAGATAGGACAGCGTTATTGTCTCAATCTCCAGAGACAAAACTTTAGTCAAAAACATCTGGTCAGATGCCACCTCTCTTTTGGCATGACCTGCAGTTCCACCTGTTGGCTCCGGGGATGGACCTCCAGCACGACCCCACTGAAGTTTTCAGAGGCTCATCTATACGCAGTACGCAGTATTGGAGCTAGATGCTCGAAACCTATTCACAAAGGCCTTTTTTTCAGTAACACCATCACCCCCAAAAAGAAATTGGTTGCCAGGAACAAAAGCGGTGAAGGGTCAGACGCAAATAAAACATCAAAGAAAACATGGGCATTGGAAAAGCAAGGAAGATAGTGGAGATACACTTTTCTGTCACCCATGCTTAGCACCATCTTTCAATACAGGTCCGATACCGCTGTGATAAAGAGCAAATACACCAGGGGAAAACGTGTTGAAAGAAGTGAGAAGACAAGAAAGAAAACAGAGGGCATGATTTTTCAACTCTCCACTGGTTTAAAAATAAGTGTTAGGGTCTGGTGCGAAATTTCTGCCCTAAGTGACAAAATTGCTTTGAAAAATCACATGTAGATTCCTGGGACTCCTTCCCCCCATCTCCAAAAAAACCCACCTTGGGGTTTTGGGCAAGCAAGACAATTTGACTGATTTGATTTTTAGAAAATGATCTAAGACTTTTAAAAATCCTACATGATGCTCACACAAAAGTCCTACACACTGCTGATATTAAGTTTCTTTATTTCTCCCATTCCTATTCCAATTACTTTTTCTCTCCCCTTAGAATTGCTGTCTATCACCAGTGATGTAGAATGGTCTGTTCTTTATCAGCGAGCAACAGGAGTGGAAGTGACTGAAAAAATGCATCATCACCCACCAGAGGGAAAATATTTAAAACAGAAGAAAAAAAAAATCTCATATTCTTTTCTCATTCTACAAAGCCTACAGTCACCCTGAAAAAAAAATTTCAAAGCTTTGGCTATCCACCTACTTGACTGAAAAAACAAAGATTTTAATAAAGTGACTAACAAAAGAAACTATGTAACAAATTAATGAAAGCCAGAAATACAAAGACTAGAGAATAGTAACGAAGTTTGTACTAAAATTATGTGTTTACCAGACTTACTGAAATGTCAAGGTCAGTAGCTAAAAAAGCCTGATAAGAAGGTGTCAATCAAAAAATATTTTCACTTAAAAGTATTTACACTTCTTTCTACAAGTGCCAAAACACCTTCTGAAGACAATCAAGTGTGGAAACAATGCAAGAACTACCTTCAACACTGAAAAGCATTATAGCAGGATGCTGGAGTCATTTTCACATAATCAGTGGTTTACTTCTGCAGCAAAAGAAGAAAACATATAATGACCATTCTCTCCAGACCTTGAAGTATAACAAAATGATCACACATTTTGATAGACAGTGTCTTGGGAACAGGATGTCATTCCAGCATCTAGATCTAATCTAATACAAACTAAATCTAACCGGAGATGCTGAAGAAAAACATTTGTTTGCATTTTTTAATGTGGCTGATCCAAGATTTTCAGAAAATTAATTTTAAAAGCTCTTTCTCTTTGCTGAACTGTTAGCCAAACTCTAAACACACTTCAGTTCCTGTTATCCGTACATACACACAAACATAATAAAATACAACTGACACAACTATTAGCTCCTGTCTATTTTAAATGCTACATAAAATTTAATTTATCATGTAACAATTTGGTAGAATAGAAACTTACACCCATTCTTCATTTTGACCTTTCGACATGAGAGTCCAAGGAACCAGCATTAGGGAAACAAAAGCAGTCCAAAGATTTGGTTTCAAAAGAACTTTATTATAAATATTAACCATGTACCAGAGCAAAATAATTCAAAATAATGTAAAAAATACGTGAAAGAAACAGCTATTATATTTTTATAAATTTAAAGAATCTCAGTACAGAAAATATTAAAGCTTTAAGAATTTAAGAAACACTAACAGGTGATCAAATTGTTCAGGATAAACCATTGGGTTTGCATGGCAAGGTCTTCGTAGAAGAGGGGCTACAGGAGTGGCTTCTGAGAGAAGATGCCAGAAGCTTTTCCTATGTCTGACAGAGCCAATGCCAGCCAGGTCCAAGACGGACGCGCTGCTGGCCAAGGCCAAGCCCACCAGCGATGGCTGGTAGCACCTCTGCGATAACATAGTTAAGGAGGGGAAAGAAAAATTGCAGGAGGAGAGAGGGGTGAGACAATGTGAGAGAAACACCTCTGTAGACACCAAGGTCAGCAAAGAAGAAGGGAGAGGAGGTGCTCCAGGCGCCAGAGCAGAGATTTTACCCCTGCAACCTGTGATGAAGACCATGGTGAGGCAAGCTGTTCCCCTGCAGTCCATGGAGGTCCACAGTGGAGCAGATATCCACCTGCTGCAGTCCGTGGAGCACCCCACACCGGAGCAGGGAAATGCCCAAAGGAGGCTGTGACCCTGTGGGAAGTCCACACTGGAGCAGGCTCCTGGCAGGACCTGTGGCCCCATGGAGAGAGAAGCCCAAGCTGGAGCAGGTTTGCTGGCAGGGCTTGTGACCCCATGGGGGACCCACGCTGGAGCAGCCTGTTCCTGAAGGACTGCACCCCATGGGAAGGCCCCACACTGGGGCAGCTTGTGAAGAACTGCAGCCCGTGGGAACAGCCCACACTGGAGCAGTTCATGGAGGACTGTCTCTCATGAGAGGGACCCCACGCTGGAGCAGGGACAGAGAGTGAGGAGTCCTCCCACTGAGGAGGAAGGAGCAGTGGAGACAACATGTGAAGAACTGACTGCAGCCCCCATTCCCCATCCCCCTGCGCCACTCCAGGGAAGAGGATTTGGAAGTGAAGTCAAGCCCCAGAAGAAGGGAGGGGTGGGGGCAAAGTGTTTTAAGATTTAGTTTTTATTTCTCATTCCCTTACTCTGAATTGATTGGTAATAAAATAAACTAATTTCCCCAAGTCGAGTCTGTTTTGCCCATGATGGTAACTGGTGAGCGATCTCTCCCTGTCCTTATCTTGACCCATGAGCCTTTCGCTGTACTTTTTCTCCCCTGTCCAGCTAAGGAGGGGAGTAATAGAGCGGCTTTGGTTGGCATCTGGTCTCCAGCCAGGCTAAACCCTGACAACCATGTGCAAGCTTCAGATGTTAGGTGCACCTGCATGTGGGAGCCTGACTGGACATCACTTCAATGCCAGAGGAACTGCATGTCTGGGAAGAACCCTTCTGTTATTATGCAATCATAAATACTATATTGCATTAACAGAAAAACAGCACACAAATGCACGCGTTTTGTTATGCCCCCTCTGACGACATCTGACCTAGCCTGACTTGTTAACGGTCTGCAGTTACCTGACCCAGCCAAACGCTGAGCCGTGTATCAGGTCTAGCTGTTGGATCTTTTGACATCTCAGTCTGCTCCAGCTGTTAAAGAAGACATGTCCACAGCTTCTACAGTACTAACCTCTAAACACTACTTTAGATGTCCAAGGAAGGTCATTCTAGCCTCATTTAGACTAAAAGCTTTAAATTATAAAACGTATCACAGAATCACAGAATGGTAGGGGTTGGAAGGGACCTCTGTGGGTCATCTAGTCCAACCCTCCTGCCCAAGCAGGGTCACCTACAGCAGGCTGCACAGGACCTTGTCCAGGCGGG
>Ga0065711_1000722_pt1 | contig 56898 bp, 25 predicted proteins | sample Hoacrofraction12_FD_59098 | JGI IMG/M metagenome (GOLD analysis project Ga0065711, IMG submission 59098) | Hoatzin crop microbial communities from Cojedes, Venezuela - Epithelial fraction 12 v2 (version 2) | ecosystem: Host-associated > Birds > Digestive system > Esophagus > Crop | place...
CATTTTTACTCGCAGTGTGTAGCCAGCATATACTCAGTTTGACTTGGCCGCTGGCTTTACCAGCCTGGTTAAGACCCAGAGTTTTTAAAACTCTAAAATGAAAAGTGTATGCAGCAGAATTTTTTCAGAGTCATCTGATTCTCTTAGTGCTTGATAGGATTCTCCTGGAAAATGGGTGAAATTCCACTGGGCCCTCCTGTAAATCATTTGCTACGCAAAGACTTTCTGAAGCTGGTGTTCAAAACTGACTCAGGAACAAATGTACCCCTGAAAGGCAGGGGAAAAACAACCCAATTGTACTGTAAGTGGGGAAGGCAGTGAGGCGTAGTGAGCTACCCTGAATTTAGAGAGAAACTGAGCAAACTTTGGATTAAGCACAAGAGGAAATGAAAAACCCAAACCCCTCCTTTATGTAATTTCTCTGCAGCCTGCCTTGCTTTTGCTATCAATGGTGAAAATTTTCTCTTCCCTAAGGTGATTACTTAGGAGAAACCTACCTCTATTATTCCATGCAATTACCTCTGAACATACTTGGGCTCTTTTTCTCCGTTTCTGAGATTTGCATCTCTGAGGCAATTGCTCCTTTTATCCTAAGTATTTCTTCCCTCCCCATTTCCTCAAAGCCTGTTCCCACGCTACCTCTGCCTCCGCTCCAGCCGCCTGCCTCTCTGTTTCTCTGGAGAACTGGCTAGCCAGGAAAGGGGGAAGAGGACACAACTGTACCCTCTTCAGTCACAAGTGCAAAATAAGCTCCACCTACATAAAATGATGATCTCAGCAGACTGTTTGGGATTTCAAATGTTATGGCATATAAATTCTGTGTGCTCCCTGGTTTAGCTCTTACTGGCTTCATCCAGTAAAGCTGGATTCAAATTCTGCTCTAAAATTGCTGTAAACTGCTCTGATGGGAAGTTTGAAACTTACGTTACAACTCAGAATAAATAATAGTTTAAAATATTATTGAATTTCTTTGGAAAGTGATTATGCAATCAGTTCAGAATGTCTAGTTCAGCCACTACAATACTGCTTATTTTTGTGTACTTAACAATGTCTTACTTTTGCCATTCTTTTTGTGTATCACTTATTGTTATCTTGATGTTTCCATCAACAGACCCTTCATAAATACAACTGGTAATATAACAAGGGCACTTATGCAGACATCATTTGTATAATTTTTTTTCCCAATTCATGTATTCAAGCTTTCTTTTACAGCAGTAAGGCCTAGAAATACTCAAGGCAATTTTCCTGAGAACTATTTCAATATCTTTCACCACAGAATCGACTGTACAGGATAGTATCTGTGCATGTACACCCATTTATTGTAAAGGAAAATTGTGGATCAAAATATGTCTTGTGCAAATGAAACAGGTAAGGACAAAAGGACTGTGGTTTCTTGGTAGCAGCCGAGTATCTTGGAAAATGGCGGGGTGGACTTGAAAATAGCTTTCTTCATGTAAAATTGTCATAAGGTAAGAAATACATAATAAAGAAAGATTTTGTCAGTGAGCTTAGATGAATGAAATAGGATTTAAAAATCATTCTAAGTGTAAAAATAAAAAGCAGAATGTGTAAAAGATGCAGCATTCAGAATGCTGTTTTGCTGTCCCATGTACTTGAAAAAGCTGGGCCCATGCAATTGATGATGTGTTTTCATTGCAAGGATTTCCCAACTTTCATTAGAAAACCGCACGTATAGCTCGTGAGTTTAAAGCACACAATTTTGTATTTTTTAATACATATATATGTATGAATATATGTATATGTAAGTGTATACCCCAATAATGTATGTGCTATTTTTCTTGGAAGGTATGCATGTGTTCCAGACACCCCAGCTTTGTGGCTATTCTAGATAGTGTCACCAAACAATGTGTTTAGAGACACTCAGAGTTCTAGACCTTCAGAGCCAAACGTTTTGCCTGTTCTAGTCAAGTGCATCCTTCTAAGCCTGACAAGGTCATGGACATTGTCAGAAGCAGAAACCCAAAATAAGGAATACAAGATTAACAATAGACTGTTTTAAATGATAGGAGATTAATTTCTTTAGCCTGAATAACGTTGTCACTTGCAATTAATTTTAACTCTGAGCTCAGAAAAGTATGTAACAGATACTTCAAAAATGAAAAGCAGAATCAAGCAGCGAGTAGGGGCTATTTCTACTTTTATATTCTATCACTACATTACATTATTATATTAGATTCTGGCTTTTCTAAGTACTATACATGTCATGGAAGCTAGATAGATTAGGATGCTAGAGGGATCTCTCATAGATGTACTTTAATATTACTGTTCCTTATTACTTTGCTTGCACCAGCATAAATATTCTGCTTTGGTACTTATTATGTTAATAACTGTAGAAAAATTACTATGTGTGGTTCTTCAGCATTCAGTTTTTTTGCTTAGCTTCTTTTTCTGAGTCTTTGATTGGGGAGGATTTTCCTGACTAATATAAGGCGCATGCTATCTTTTTCCTAAATTCCTCCTTTTAGTAATTACTACCTTCCTCAATGGTTGTTCTCATTGAAGAATCTTCTCAATAGCCAACTTCTTGAAGTCCAAAGACTATTAAAACAGCCATTTTTATGTTTTCACACAAACTGAAATCCTCAGGTGTATATGGCTCATATATTTATGTATATCCTTCAGAACAGTCTCTGTCTACTGCGTTAAGGGCGGGTGGACACATTTTTCTCTTTTGCCACCTGGTAAGCAAAGGCTAGAGTTCAACTTGTCCCAAATCAGCTTATCTTTCTATGGGGTAGTCAAAGCCCACTTACAAACACTCTGCTGCAGTTTTACATTTTTACCTCCCACCAGCATTCAAACCTGGGTGAATGTCTTTCCCTGTCAAAGCAGCAGTGGGAGGTGAAAATGAAAGTCCTTTTTTTCTTTCCCTGAGAAATTGGACTGTAAAAAGCTGTCAGTTTAAAAATGACATAGCGGCACAGCATTTCTATAAGGTGGCTCCTTTCATTTTTGACTCCTGCTGTCTCTCTGACAGTTGAAGTTGCAGCAGGAGGTAAAAACTAAAATGAGCACTGCTGGCATTTGCCCTGGAGCACAAAATTAATAATGGAAGAAACAGGACGACGTCCAAAACCACCTCGTATCAGATGTCAGCCAATGAGGTTTCAACACTTCCATAATAAGGTGACCAAAATGAAGCCCATTATTCCAAATATGATCTTATTCTTTATTACTTGCCTGTGCTAGATCTATTTTCTTCATTTTAGATTTGATTCCCTGCTTTGTGGGTTATAGCATATTTTAAATTCTATTAAGCTGTATGCTATGACTTTATAAGTTTTCCCCCCTCTGCACCCTAGATCTGGTCAAAATCTTATGGATGTTGTCTTTTCTCAACCTTTCTACACAAAGGTTTCACTTCTGAATCACTGTTTGAAATATCCTACTATGTCCTATCTGTATATATGAACAAAACTCAACACCTATTAAATTGATAGCTTTTAGAGTAAACAGCCCCAGGATCAAAAAGCTGAGGTGGTTTTTATTCTTGAAAACTCAAGAGCTGAACGTTTCCTGCCATCATTACGAAAAAATCGAGTCATTATTTGGTAGCTGAGAGAGGAAGGAGGACTCAAAATCCTTCAAGCAGTATATGGGTCTTTCTTCTTTCTTAAAAGACTCGGTGTGTGCAAACTTATCAAAATTAACATGCCTAGGCACAAACAGTCTGTGAGAAAGTGAGCACGAGTGTAGTTCCTTCTGAGACAATTCAGTTATTTTCTGATTTTATCAGCATTTTGGTGGTATTTACTATCTTATTATTGACTATTCAGGAGAGCTAATATTTCAGGATTGTGACTGGTGACTTACTGGTATATGACATTCCCACACCATGCCATGTCATTCGGTTCTTCTGAGAGCTTAGCTTTGAGAGTAACTCGTGTTTGCAGCATAGCTAACTTTTCTTAACATAAATTATTTACACTTTTTTGAATTATATGCCTTTCCTGCTCCCTTTTCACTTCCAGCTTTGCTACTGCTTTTATTGGCATACACTTGTTTTGCAGAGATGAAGAAAGGGGGCAAACTTTCAGCAAACCAGTGGTGTGGATAATTCTCAAGTGCTGACAAATACACAAAATAAACGCATTGTAAAGAAAGCATTTTACTTCTTCATGTGCTGTTGCTTTCAAGCATTACACCAGTCATCTAGCCCACAGCTTAAAACAGCTTTCATCTATTATTAAAGAATAAGAATGACTCCAATGCTTCAGCTGAACCCATTGATCTCATTGTTTTCTACATCTATTAATGACAAAGAGAAGCTGGACTGGATAAACACTTTGTTTGTTACAATTACCTTTAGTGGTTTCTTCTTCAATTTCTAAAAATCTTTTATAGTATGTTTTAACCTCTTGTGCAATTTAACTTTCATTCTTGTCTTCTGATTTTTTTCTCGAGTCTTGTTTGCAGACTTAATTCTATAATCCTTCTTTAAACTTTTTTTTTATTCTCAGCTACTTTTTGTGCTTTCTTGCTCATCAGTCTAGTTTCCTCTAAAAGTTCATTCGTTGTGGGAAGAGCCACAGAGCAGGTGGGCATATATTAATTATTTTGCATTCTCCAGTTTCCCTCTGTACCCTTTCACTCTATTGCTCTGTCCCATCCACTTCCCCCTGTGTTTTCCATGTCCCTGCAAGATTTATTCTGATTAGTTGCAGTCTTTTTATGTCTACCTGTGTATGTCCACCATCCTACTTAAAACATAAATTGTTTATAATTACTGTTGTCTAGCTACTCCTCCACCTTCACTGTACATCTCTAAGCATGTCACTGCTTTTCAAAATATAACCATGCATTACTCCCTTCCCAATTTCCTCTTTCCCGTTTTGTGTGTGTTGTGTTACTCTTTCAGCATTTTATCCCAGTTTGTTTTCCCTGATTTTTCCTTCTGCTTAGTGTTCTCCACGGTTTGGGTAGGTACTTTGAATCTGCATTGCCTGTAGGGGCTTTCCTTTTTAACAGCCCTTTTACATGTGTTTTATATTGTCATGTCTTATTACTTGTCTATTAATATTTGGCTACCTTTTGTAAAACTGAAATTCAAGCCATGATTTTGCACACAGATACACTCTTTTTCTCTCTTGTAGCATTGCTCACTTGAATTACTCATGTTAGATCCCAACTTGCTTCCATCAGTGGGAGGAGAGTAGGACTACTATCTTAGATCAAATTATTCTGGTTTTGTTCATACAGAGTTTCCTTCATCTTGATATTGAACTTGAGTAAAGTAAGCTGGATTTGGTTCTCTGTCATTAAGTACAATTGCTCCTTGCTTAATTTCCTTTCATCTAAATTGTTTGTTAACCTCACAATACTTTTGTCTTTTGTCAAATTTTGAACTATCACACTACCTAATTATTCCCTTTTCATACACACATCCATAGTTCTAACTTTTGAGGCTTTCTCGTATACAGATCTTAAAATATCCGTCCTCTGCACTGCTTATTCCAGTCTAGGGGCTTGCTTTATCGGTAGAAGCAGGAGATGTTTCCAAAGTTTCTGCTGTCAGCTTTCATGGAGTTTGTAGGAAGATTTTACCAGTATGTCAAGGAATTAGTTTATCCAAATTCAGTGTAAAAGAAACAGGTTAGTTAGAACAAAATTGCGCTTTTACTTTTTCTCTTGGGATCCCCTCCCCCCTTTTTTGTTTCTTAATTAGTATAATATTCATGTGTACAGTGTTCTGTTGTCTTCTTTACTATTTTGGTTCATTTTAACATTACTTTATACACCACGATAGGCATATAGAATACAGAAAGAGGGGATTATCCCAGGTAAGCTAAGATGGATGATAACACAGCTGAGCCTGCTTAACCTATGAATTGTCAAGGGTCTTCTGATAACAAACCTACTTTGTTTTCCTTGGTCTTCAGTGTTGTCTTTCAGTAGAAATGTTTTTATTTTTCACTGTATGGCATAGAACAGGAAAAGAATTTGGTGCTAAGGCAGCTGAGAATTGAGCTCCTCGGTGTGGTTCAAAGTCTATGATTTCTTGAACACCGTCTGCATCATTTTCCAACCAATATGTTGCTGGTAGACACAGCAGTTCCTTGTGGACAAGAGACTCAAGGGAATGATGTCCCTCTTTCCTCACTGCGGTGCTCTGAAACTACAGAGCACTGCTCTTCAACAGCAACCCGCTGGGATCCTCAAGCTGCAGAGCTCCCTGACCTGTCTAATCCTGCTCATCAGGCACCTGCTGAATGAGGTGCTGGTGCCTTGTACTCAAGAGCAAGTAGACGGGAGCTCAGCAAAAAATGAGACAAAAAACCCCAACAATACTCAGAGGTGCTTAGTCCATAGGTCTAAGGAGTGCAGAATGTCTGAGGGAGGAACTGGCTCTCTTCCTCTTGGATGTATGAGTGTTTCACTGACAGCTCTGCAGAGGCATCGACACAGTAAAATCAGCTGGCTGTTTATTTCTCTGAAAAAGCAACTCAAGTGGAAGGAGTTATGCTTCCAAGTCTGACACCCCGATACCCAGTTTACAGGAGAGGAAACGTAACCAATGTCCATCAACAGTGAAATGCGCTGATTAAATTTAATTGGATTTTAATGCCTACCCTGCATTACCTTTCCCTATTGTACCTTGTTTGCTTGCCTGCAGCTCAAGTACACACGTTAAAAATCCCTAATGTACAGGTACTCCTGCCCCCCTCAACAGGCGTGAAACACACAAACAGCAGGGCACCAACTCCATTTATAGCATATGACCGATGAGCTGAGGTTTTCCCCAAGTGATTAATAACACTAGAGTCTGAAGTGCCTGTCCAGCAAGACTTCAAGAAATGTCATTTAAAAAAAACAAACAAAACTAAAAATTATCCTCTGCCACCCGTGAATACCTGAAATATTGAAGTACCTAGAATCATTAGGTATTTCTGAAAAATCCTGCCCAATTGCCATGTTAGGTACACAGAATACACTGTAAATCCCAACTCTGCTATTAATGAGGAACAGTAACATGGTTAGAATAAATATCTGTTAGTTGAGTAGACAATTGATGGCAGCAGTTTCTCTTAAACAGTCTCATTCACAATAAAGGTTAAATGACTTACTTGTAAATTTTAAATTTTTGTGTATATGTATGTATTTTTTGATATCATTGTATTTAAAAAAAATTAGCATGTAGGAAGTCTTCTGTGGGGAGAATAATTTGCTATGGTACAGCATAAAAATTGATGCTGTAGCCGTTCCCCCTTACATGAACAGATTGCCGAGTTTCTTGAACTATCTTGTTGGACTAATGAGCCTGAGCACGTTAAAAGTTAGGCGTCAGTCTCCTAATTCTGAATATACCAAAAGGATGGTTAAATGTCTCTATTGCCAGTCTCTGTCAAAGTTCCCGTCACAAAACCCCAAATGCATTAATGTTCCATAAGCAGTCCTCTGTTATTCCTGGTTGATAACATGTTTTTTCCCTGAGGGATATACTGAGATTAACACCAGTTGAGTGCAATTAATATCTGATAAGCTTTAATAAATTAGTGTGCTTTAAGAGGGTACTATATAGTGTTAATTATGTTTACAAGTGCAGATTTTATTACATATGTCAAAAGAATCTGGATAAATTTTCTGTAGTGGAAAATTATGGAAGGATAACAACAGCTAAAATAAATGGGTTTTTTTAACTAGTAGATTTTTTCTTACTTAGGAAAGGGTGAAAGTGTAGTTTAGAGATAAAAAAAGGACAAGGATATTTCTGAATTTGAAAAAACTAGTGTTACATTTGTACTTACTGAATCAGTCACTTTGCAGACACAGGGCATCAATGTGTTCACACTGAAAGTAGCGTACCTTGTGAAGTGGCTGTTACACTTCACCTTAAGAGAGACGTGCTTTCTCTTTGGTAATTAGAATACATGTATTCGGATAGCAACTCTTGTCCTTCCTAATGCTGCTAAAAGGGTATTTCAAAATAAACCTCACATTGAACTGTACAGCTAGAGTAACCCCTTTCTTGAGGACTTCGTAAATACACTTATTTTTCCTATCTTGTAATGAATTGCACTTTTATTCAGCTGTGGCAAATGGATGACAGAGAGCCGTGCTTCTTTGTAGTATGTGTAATTTCACCTCATAGACGTTTTTTCCCTTGTTTTCATTCTTTCTCTTTGAAGTCTGGAAGTCTTTTTTTTCCCCTTCAAGCTTTACAATGCTAAAGTCCTTGGGCATAATTTAAGCACTTTGCCACTACTTTCAATTTTAGCACCTTGTCACAGAAAAATGCAGATTCTGTAGGCAAGACAAAGCTGGCGAGAGGTACTTACCCGGTCACAAGCTTTAGCCGCGGCCAAGCTCTGCCAGGCTTCCTTTCCTCTTGCGCCAGAGGCAGCATGGCCCAGTGCTCCAGGCTCTTCCTGCGCTGGATGGGCTACTCACCTCCATCCGAGAGACGCTTCAGGAACGAGACGGCCACGGGAAGGAAAGTCACCATGATGGAGCTACATTTGATGGATTCTTTAATATATATTAAAGCAATATCATTTTACCTGACGGTCATAGTTACTGAGAAGAGGGGAGCAAAGGGACAAAGTGAAAAAGCAGGAGTGTGGTACAAGCAGAGGGAAAAGGGGTGTGCCACAGCGAGGGCTAGCCATCTCACCATCCCCTTTGCTCCTCGAATCGCTTAGACTAGAGTATGGCCCAGGGGTTGGGAGAGATTTACATCTAGTGACTTCCCACCCCCTGCCAGCAGCTGGAGAAAGCTGCAGCAATCTGGAAGCTTAACTTACGGGGGCTCTTAACTTAATCTTCTGAGACACATACTTTCAGATCCTGATATCACAGAATCACAGAATCACAGAATCACAGAGTGTTAGGGGTTGGAAGGGACCTCTGTGGATCATCCAGTCCAACCCCCTTGCCGAAGCAGGATCACCTAGATCAAGTTGCACAGGACCTCGTCCAGGAGGGTTTTCAATATCTCCAGCGAATGAGACTCCACAACCTCTCTGGGCAGCCTGTTCCAGTGCTCCGTCACCCTGAAAAGAAAGAAGTTCTTTCTTGTGTTCAGATACGTAGGGTTTAACCTCTGAATGAGCCTTTGAAGACACCCCATTAGGTGTTGCAGCTGGCAAAACGCCACAGTGCAGAACATAACCCACAGCAAAGAGGCTTATTTCCCCCAGCCAAGCCATGGCAGTAGCAGCTCTGATGGAGCAGCCTTCTATGCACTCGGCGGCTGGGTACAAGGTGGTGAGGACTAGGATGAAAAGAGATACAAAAGTGACCATGCCTTGTTTCTAGCTGAATCATGAAGAAATTTGAATGAGTCAGGAATGTCCTGAGAATGCCAGATCTGGTCCTTAGCAAGCTGGACAATTACCACCCATAGCAGTCATTCATACATTCTGCTCAGGTTTGGTAACTTAATTTTGTTATCATCTCAAGAGGTCTTCCTCTCTTCTTGCATAAAAAGTGTTTGTGGTATAGACACTACAACTCTGCAGAGCCCTGGTGTCAGTCAGAATCGACTGAATTTGCTGTGCCAGGCTGTCACAGCCTACGTAAAATGAACTTAAAAAGCAGGTCACCATAAGCAACTCAGCTGCTGGTAGGTAGATTCTCTGGGACATGTGTTGGAAAAGAGTCTACCTGTTGCTATTATGAATAGTGGAACTTAAAGAAGTTATTCCAAGAGGAATGCACCAGGAATAACTTTTTTTTTGGTGCGGGTTTTTTTGTTTTGTTTTGTTTTGTTTTTGTTGTTGTTAAATATAGCATATGCCTTAGAGCAATGAGTTCTGTCATGATGTAGGAGTTACCTGGTGGAATTCTATGGCTTGTGCAATGAAGGAGGCTGAGGTGACTAGATGGTGATAATGGTGTATTCTGACCTTAAAACTCACACATTTAGGAAACATCTTTTCTTTTCTGATCTGAGAGATACAAGGCTGTATTTTAAAAAAGAATCTGCAAGGCTATGTATGCCTTTCTGAAAGCATCTTGCCGTTTTTCATTTTCTCCCTTTTAGAAAGGCTGATTGTCATTCCACTATAATTTCTGCTTTGTTACTATTAATGTTAAGAGCCTGATTTTGGTATATTAGATACATTCATCTATTATGTTTTATATATAGCTATGTGGCTGTCAAACATTGAATATAACAGGCAAACGAGTAGAAAAAGTAAAGCAAAAATCATGTCCTTTCTTTTGCTGTTCCTGTTAACAGTGGCAGATATTTTGGAGACGGAGAAACCTAAAATAGACCTTCTTTACAGATTGTGCTACCCACCTTCTTTGCTTGCTTCCCCCAAACCTTGGTTCAGGAGGCTTTCTTTCACTGATTCACTGCTCTTTGGATCAGCCCCATTTTATGACTGCCAGCTAAGTAATATTCGGGTACACTGGGGTCCGAGATAACAGTGGAGTGTTCAGACAGGTCTTACAAATGGGGACGAAACAAAAGAAGAAAAGTAAAAGCTTGCTTCAGAGGAGAAAGGCAGTGAGACTACCTCCCTTTTGGCGATTAGTACCTAGCAGCCTATAAATTGGCTTGCATCAGCCAAGTACAGCATGAAATGTACTGCACAGAAGAGCAGCTATTATGTACAGTAGCCACTTCACTGATTGCAATCAATGTCACAAATTAGAGTGATTTCCTGGCTTGAGATGTGTCAGAGCTGAAGTTTGTGTCGTGAGTCATGCTGTCTGGACACCCATCTTCTAGGCACTCGCTCTTACCCTCAGCAATTTTCACTTTTTGTCTTTCATTTTTTGCAAATGGATCTGTGCTTGCTTTTCCTATTTAAGTGTGGACTGCTCATAATTGCATCTAAGTGGCATTCGATGTTAGAAAGAAGCTCCCATCATTGCTTCTTTAGCTTTTATTGAAATACATCTTTTTTTTTTTCCCAGCAGTAGAATTTCTGTTCAGAAGTGGCAGATCAACATTATCCAGAAGTTTGAGCTGAAATTTTCATACTCCCTTGTGCTTGCCTCTTGTTGCCTTATTCCTTTTCCAAATGCCTGATGATGACTTTTCCATTCCAGTCAAATGTCCTAATATTCATGCCGTGCTCTGAACACCCCTTCTGCCACATCCATTTGATTAAACCAAGTTGTAAAAGCAATGTTTTGCCCACTGTTTTGCTTATAGTTTTTATATTATGCCAGGTGGGACTTCAGCATTCACAGGAGGACAAACACACAGCTGTTGTCTGCACTGAAGTAGCATGGTTTAGTTGGAAATATTTGGTCTATACAGGGAGATTAGCGAGGAGCTGCTTTCTTGTACCTTGCAGAAGTGCACTGTTTCAGTGGATTAAGAGCATCCACATCCATAGCATTAAGGAAGAGTGCTGGTACACAGAAAATTCATGCTTTTGCCTACCTGTTGCTCAATAATTTGTGTAAGAGATCACTGACATTTCTGAATAGGGAACAGTTACATGAATGGAAACTAAACCTTCACATCAAAAGGCAACAAAGGGATGTTAAGCACAATTATTTCTTTGAATGAAAGGATCAGTACTTCAGTGTTCGATTTACTGTTCTTGAAGTAAGTGGAGATTGGTGGGATAGGTGAATGACATAATTAATTTCCTAATAATTTACATATCATTAGGTTTGGGTCTGTCTGCCCTGCAGGTTTAACTTCAGTGCTTGATTGCTTTAGCTTTTCTCCTGAAGTCACTTCTTCAACTTTTAAGGATGCTAACAGTAGGTGCTTTAAGCTCATTTTCACTAGATCTCAATGTGCTCACCTGGAATGAGGACGCATCATCTTGACAGGCTGAATCGATGGGCCAAGGCCAACCGCTTTGGGCCCCTCACTAGAAGAAAGACATCGAGTTGCTGGAGTGTGTACAGAGAAGGGCTATGAGGCTGGTGAAGGGTCTAGAACACAAATCTTATGAGGAGTGGCTGAGGGAACTGAGTCAGTTTAATCTGGAGAAAAGAAAGCTCAGGGGAGACCTTATCAGTCTCTACAACTACCTGAAAGGAGGTTGTAGTGAGGCAGGTGTTGGTCTCTTCTCTTAAGTAACAGGCAACAGGACAAGAGGAAGTGGCCTCAAGTTGCACCAGGGAAGGTTTAGATTGGATATTAGGAGAAAATTTTTCCCTGAAAGAGTTGTAAATCATTGCAACAGGCTACCCAGGGAAGTGGTTGAGGCACCATCCCTGGAGGTATTTAAAAGAGCTTAGGGACATGGTTTAGTGGTGGAATTGACAGTGTTCAATTAATAGTTGGACTTGATTATCTTGGTGATCTCCTCCAGCCTCAATGATTCTATGATTCTACAAATCATTATCCTGATGACAGATTTTTCACTGCTTTTCCATGGTAATTAATATCTCCTGAAAGCAGTGCAACTGCCTCTGCAGTTCACTGCAGAGGTTTCAAGAGCAGTCATCTCATTACAAAGCAAGATCAGTTGGGGACATTTAGTGAGGCATATGGAGGAGTGTTGTACCAATACCAAAAGGTAGTCTCCTTGGTGTTATAGCAACTGCTTCTCTAATGAAAGGCATATCTATAGCATGCTTCCCAGACTAGCTCCAGAGCTCCTGGTACGTCTTCTCAATGGCTGGCAGCACCATCTCAAGACCCTAGCCTGGGTAGCAGATGTCTAATTGGCTTCAGTGCCATGCTCATGCAATGCTTTCAGTTCTTGTTCTGGATGTGGCTGGGCTGGCAGAGGGATGGCTGGGCACCCTTCCTGGTGCAGCAGAGCATGTGCTAAGCTGAGCTGAGTGTTCAGCCATGGCTGCTGTGACCTGGTTACCTGGGATAATTTTACCATGAAGACCTAACTATATAATGCCATTGACAGGAATGGGAATAGGATCTAGTCTCTTTACCTGTCCACTGGAATCGGTGGTGTTGTCAGTTTATCGACACTGTTTCTCCAAGCCTTGTTACTAGCTTTTACAGAAGTTCATCACAGTTACAGGTCTCCGTCTCCCTTAGATGTTTGTTTTTTTTTTTTTTTTTCCCGGTGGCATGAGCTCTAGTGTCACAGGTATCACAGGTATATTTAATTGAACTCTAAGAGCTAAAAAACTGATCCATTGATTAAGAATGTTGTATTTAATTTTCTAAGAGAAAACTGCAGCATCATAGGACTCCATTGTTTGGTCCAGAACTAGCTTCTCATGTTCTCTAGCCTGTTAATAAAATATTGAGAACATTTGACATATAGGCCATTTTCAACAATATTACACGAATCAAAGTTTAATAATAGTACCAGTCTTCAACTGACTTCCCTAACCCCTACAGTTTAGTGTGTGAGAAGAAAAATTAAAAAGCGGTGCATAAGGGAGGGAGATTGCCTATCATACAAAGGTTTGGAAAGGAACTCTTTATGCAAACAGCTGTCACTGACCACAGGAAAGCAGAATGATGACCCTTTGTGCACTTGCACTCCTACCGCTCTTGAGCTCTTGATTTCTGAAGGACTCTGTGGATCTGGGTATCTGCTAATGAGAAAGAAAAAGAAATGGACTTGGAGAAATACATTACACTGTCTTCTGGCAGAATGTGGTCGTTTCCTGAAGCGGATTAAAAGACATGATTAGCAGAACATGGCTTAAAGAATTGAAATGGTGTGGTGATGTGGATCAAAATCCAGAACACCATTTTACAACCTCTTAAAAATGCAGGAGGGTGGGAAAAGGGTGATATGAAATGCAGAAAGCAGCCCCAAATGAAAATCGCAACAAGCAGCATGTGAGGAACATCTCCTTTATTTCTTCCTTACGAGGTTTAGAATTGTCTTCCTCACTAGTAAAGGCTTGTCTGCCTTGTTATCAACAGACAACAGCTAGCAATAGTGCAATTCTTTAGCCTTATATGAATTTTGGGGTCACTCTTATCTGAATACAAGTTTCCGTGGAGAAATACGCTTGTTCTAGAGTGGGTCTTGACAATTTCCAGAGGCAAGATCCAAATTCCAATCTGTGGCTTGATCGGATTGTTCCTGACTCTTTGTTTCCTGGTGTACAGGGGAGATCATTAGGCAACAGACGGTCATATTCAGAAGTGAAGAAGTAAAATAAGAATATCACTGCTTTTAAACAGGTTCTTCCAAGCTTGCAGATAAGGCTGTAATTGCATGGGGAAGCTTCCTTGGCATCTTGTGTCATCCTTTTTGTGACATTAGCTTATCAAGAACTGTAATCAAACATAATGAGAAGATACAATCAATGTGGCCCCTAAGAGGTGGAGTTACCCAGTCATCCACATAATTTCCAGCTTGAATGCTATGTTAGCTAGTCAGAGACCGAAAAGGGAAGACTATTTCAATCTGGGAGCAGTAGCCAAGGAGGAGAAAGGATTTAAACTCGAAGGACCTGTGCCCCGATTCCAAGGGACCTCACAGTTCTGTGCAAAAAGATGGGGAGGTACGGTGGAATGGGAAAATATTTCTAATTTACTTTCTGTTGACAGATGAAAGCAGTGTTATATAAGACTGTAAAGATAGCATGACTTTGCACCCCCAATGGAGTTCGTAGACAGTTCTGTGCTTTAAAATGTGTAGCTTGGGTCTGCCTATCTTATTTCTGACTGCAGTGTGATAACTTTGATCTCTTTTGTATTACCATTTTAGTTTGCTTTCCCTTTTTGTTTCAGTCACCCTCTAGCATATTGTCTGACCTTTTTTCCCCACATTGTGACACATACTGTCTGGTATTTAAATTATTGCTGAAAGATATTCTGGAATAAAATCTCCATTTATTTAGTTTGGGCAGGCATATTCGTTTCTATAAGAAGTCTCAGGAATTCAAGCCCTTTGATTTTGATCTTTGCCTTATTCCCTCTGCTTAATATTTGTCTGTATATATATATATGTATATGTCTTTTTTCCCTGATCCATTTAGAGAATAAATTGAGCATTCTCAGTATCAGAGGCAACTTTTTGACCTTTAGAAATGGGAAATTAGAAGAATCTAGGGAAATAGAACACGTACATGTAATAAAAAATACTGCAATGAGTTAGTGAATGTCTTTTATATCTCTATCAAGAAAATACTGAACTGAGATCATGACCGTAAAGTTCACAAACACAAAATCTGCAGTGCACATGGGGTTTTAAATACCTGCTTCAGCTCTCTGCCATGTGTTTGATTTAGACACATGATGGGATATATTTAAAGGGACAAAATCAACTTGAAAATAACAGTGCTGTCTGAAAAATTGTTACTGAGTATAATTATAAGTAACAACTAAGATTACTATAATTGAAAAAAGTTAATGAAATAAAATCTCTACTTTTTTGATTGGTTTATTTTGTGCATTTGACAGCTCTCTGTAATAATTATAATACCTACCTTTTATAAAGCACTTTTCATCAGTAGACCACAGAAGCTTTACAAAAATATGGTCCATTTCCCTCTATGTATAGACAGTTTCTCTGCTTCCTTCACAGTCAGTCAATTTCTTCCTGTCTGAAAGACTTTTATAAACATCATCTCAGAATCAAGAAAAAATTCAAAGCATTTTATGAAATGACGGATGTACTATTTAAAAAAAGATCAGTATCAGCTGGGTTTAATTAGCCACATTATAAAGAAAAGGTTGAAAATATCTTTGAGATTGTAAAATTGGAACAAGAAGTTGATCATTTAGTATCTTAATAATTTAGAATCTGTCTCAGATTTCTGACGTTCTTAGGTTATTTTCTGAATACCATTAAACTTATTTAGTGTTGTATTAGGTATTCAAGAAGAGAATGTCACAAAGTACTACCAAAATTATCATATGCATATTAGAAATGAATTGACTGGGCATCCTTTATGCTCATAGAGACAAAGACACCTAGAAACAAAGGCTTTTCTTCCTAGTCTCATGAAAACCAATGTTTTCTTTCTCTTTTATCGCCACATTTCCTAGTTTAGAAGCCTGAGCTCTTAATTGTTCACTGCTATTGTGTTCAAAACCTTGCATTTCCAACTTGCAGAGAGAAAATGTCTTGACTCTTGAATGCGAAGTTTGTGAAGGTTGTTGCCTTTGTGGAAGAATGCACATTAAATGCCTCTGAGCTGTTCAAGTGGTGAAATAAATATATGGAACAATGTTTGGTACCTTTTGCTTTTCAAAAGACTTTAGATCTCATAACTATAGTCTCTTAAAAGCTTTTGCCATACACTCAGCAGCATGTTCTGCTTTTTTGTTAGATTCATCTTTTTGGCCTACTTTTCAAACTGTATTTTAACTGGAACTCAAACTCTTTTCCCTTTCCTTCTATTTGCTGAAGCTAGCAATCCCATGCTGTGTAAATAATCTGTAGTCCATGATCTACTATCCTGTCAGCCTTGTTATCCTGGCTCCAAACCCCAAAATGTTGGATATCTAGCTGGTAAGTATTCCCAGGAAAGCTTCCTAATGACCTTCCCCACTGGTTACTATCATCATTGCTTACACACAGATAGAACTACCTTGTAATACACTGACTATATTTGGAAAAATTAATTGGGAGTTCTTATGGTGTTTTTGTTAGGAAAAGTGACATTTTTGAAGTTAAGAAAAATATCCCAATTCACTGTCTTTCATTAGATATAAAAAAACATTGCTACAGAACATATATTCCCAGATGTCATGGTACTTCATTCTCTTGCAATAAAGGCAGCTTGGGATCCAAGTCAATCAGCAGATGAGATTATTGCCGTCATTTGGCTTCCCTACCATTTTTCAAATGTTTTTGACTGCATTTTTAAGGCATTTAATATATGCTTAAGTGTAGTGCAGATATACCATTACTTATTAAATTATGGAACATAGAGAAAAACAGGTTTATACATGCATTAAATATCAAGAGGATGGAAATGACTCTCTACAGTTGATAAAATGTTACTTCAGCTCAGCTGGGAAACCTACATATAAACCTTATAGTTTAGTAATCTAATTTTAAAAATTGTGAATTCTTGAAGGAAAGAACCTTTATCTGGGCTAGATAGAAGAGTTAATAATTTGTCCACAAAGGGTTTAACACAATGTCTTTCTTCAAGTATAAGAATGGGTGGTGCAGTTCTTTTAGTATTTCATGTTGCCTCTGGATAAATTCAAACCCAACAAGACTCTTAATATGCAGGAGGACGTGAAGAAAATCAAATTCTTCTGCATTGTTCACTGTCCAGGCTTGCAGGTGAAGTCAATGTCTTTCCATTTGTATGTCTCTGAAACTGAGCATTCCAAAATGAGTGCACACTTATGTCTAGGTCAGCCATAAAGCTATATCTGAAGTATGTCTTTAATGATGCACAATATACAGGTGTAGATTCTGGCTTTTGTGAATAGCTCCTATTTTTTGAGCCTTCTGCAAATAAAAGTTTCAGCTTCCTCTGTTGCTATTTATCAGGTTCCCCTTTCCTATTAGTCAGGAGGCTAGAAAACACTAGAAAAGGTCTTTTCTACACAAATTGCCTAACTAATTACACTGCCAACTATGCAGCTATGGCAACTGATGGATTGATTTCACCTGAGAGTTATGAATTCCATGTTTAAAGCTGAAAACTATGATAGGGGAAAAACCCAAGGAAAGGTAAACATCTCCGTAGAATTTTCTGAAATGAGTCCCCCAAAGGGCTACGCTGGTACACTGGAAGGGGTTTCCCGAGGGCCAGGACCAAGGTTGGAGTGGCACGTTGAGGTGCCCCCTGGCACAGTCCGTTTGCAATGTGGATGTGGGGCCCTACAACAACAAGTTCTTTACACGTGTGTGGTGGATGCCTCAGACCATAAACAGCGGCAAATCTAGCAGTGACAAAAATGCAATGTGGATGTATGGTTGTAGAAAAACAGCATCACTGTGAATTAGGTGGCTTCCCTTCCCTCTTTGCACTACCTTGTTCCATAATGTGAGAACTCTCATGGGGGAGAATGGCAAAAAGTCCTGACCACATCAACATCCATCTGTCTGACGCTTTCAGACATGTATCATCTATGGAAGCCTGAGAAAGGAGCAAGAACTGAGCCTCCAGTAAAACAGGAGAAGCTTTCTTTGTGCAAAACGATTGTTGTAAGAACTCATTAATCCCTTCTATACAGAAGAGCTGATCAGGATCTGACCATAACCTTGACCTCACCTGTGAGAAGTGCAGCACAGAGGACAATACATGAGCGCAAGCAATCAGCTAGGTCAGAGTAGAGCTATAAACACAAATGTTATATTCAATAGGGAAATGTGTCCTTGTGAAATTCTATATTTGTAATGCTGGACTGAAATGAGCTGCAATTATTTTAGCAGGATGTTCAGAGAAATCCTTTCAAAGAAATCATTTGCTGGATGTGATGAGATTTTTTTAAGAGAGCTTTTCAGATTTTTTTTTTTCATGTTGCAGAAAAGACACACTGAAGCAAGTGAATAATTGGAAGAACATGGAATATGTAACATGCTGTGTGAGAACTGTATTCATTCAAATCATCAGTTGTCAGAGATTAGTTCCTATACCAGGGACCTTACAATTGAGAACGTAATGACATAAATCTAACCTGGTTAACTTGAGTTCTCTGTGCTGTGTAAGTGAGGAGAGCTGGCACATTTTAAGTTATTTATTTGGTCAGCTGACCTTTCATTTGTTTGGATTTAGGTGTTCTTAAGTAGCAGTTGTGTACTGAGGTGGTAAATGTGATTCGGGGTACTGTGTGTTTGGAGGGTTAGTCTCAAAGCTTAGCATCTCTTAGACTCCTTGTGTTTAAGAATTGAAGGCACTCAGAATGGTAACTTACAGAAAATTGCTAGCCTCTCCTGGAAAAAAATATATGAGCTAGGGAAATGTAGCTACATACGCTTAAAATTAAAGTAATTGCAAAAGTATAATCATGCTTAATGGAAGGTTTTTAGACAGTTCTTAAAAGAAATTACGCCTTTTCACACTCTTGCAAGAGCTACCGCAAAACTTATTACTTAGAATGGAGAAAACTGATCTCCAAAGTAAGTTCACTCATGAAAGTGTTGATGTCGCAGATGAGAACAAAACTCAGAGTGTGAAGGCTCTATTGCCTTGCAGTTGCCAAGTGAGTACAAAAGGCAGATGAAAAGCTACAGCTCAGGCTAGAATCAATTCACAATCTCTTTGCACAGGATTTTGTTTTTTTACTGGGTTAAAGGCGTCAGAAGATCTGCTTTTCTCTTTCTCTCAGAGTTTTCATTCTTTGTTTTTGTTTCATGAAGGTTTTTATTTTCAGCCCTGAATGCAAAGCCCAGATAAGGACTTACTTTCATTTTGTTCTGGGATTGCTTTCATTTGACAGAATATTGGTTCCAATTTATGATTTCCTTGGCAAAGAACCATACCACGACATTTTTGCCTTTCCAACATTCCACCTTCTCAATAAACACTCTGCATCCTGATTCTCCAAAGAGGGCATATGATTTTAAAGTTATATTTATATGTCTGAAGTAGACAGCATCAGAAGATCCCAAACTTGGACAAACACATACTTGGAAAATAGGACTGTGAGCAATTTTTTTAGCTCAAATATACTGCCAAATAGAAGAAAATATATTTTTAATCTCTGAGCAATAAGTAAATTATATACTTGGTCTCACTGCTTGAGGAAATATTTAAGTAATCTGAGGCTTGGTATTAATATGCACTTTTCAGTTTTGCCCTACACTTATGCTTGCAAAGCCTTTCATAATGTTTAATGATTATTTCATGCATAAGATATACGTCTACTATCAATGCTATCATGATTACCATTAATATTGACTTGAATTTTCATAATATCTGGAGATAATTGTTCTGTACCAGATTCTTAATGTAGTTAGGCAAAAGTAAAAATAAATTTTTATTTGAAAGAACTGTAACTATTCATTTGATGCTATTCATCTGAAAACTATAAAAGCCTGATGTAAAAAAAAAAATCAAAATTAGATTAGTGTTTCTTGACATTCACTAATAATTCCAAATGTGAGACTGCAACTTAATGATAGATTTCACGAAGATAGTTTTGAACTCCAAAAAAGGAAATAAGAATTTAGTCTTTTATCTCAACATGTATTTCTTTCACATTCACTATTTAGTGTTCATGTTTCTAGCTGTGGGGTCACCCATTTATAAAGAAGATTTTCTTAGACTACTTTCTGATAGGCAAACCTTTAAATTTGAAACAGATGACTAGGAACAGTATTATAACAGTCATCTACTATACAACTCCCTGCTTCATTTTCTTGCTTTCTAAGGGGTAAATTCCTCCAAGATTTTTCTTTCTCTTACAGTTCAGAAAGTAATGTACTTATGAACAGTGCATGTGTTTATATGCAAGGAGAAAGTATGACAACAGAAAGGGAAGTGGAGATTTGCAAAATTTTGTTAATTTAAGAAGCAGTAGTTAGTTTAATAGAGTAAGATTTTTCCTGTTTTTTAGTATCTGTCAGAGAGGCAAGCAGATCTGCANGTAATGTATACGAAACAGTTCTGTGGGAGTTCTGTTGGCGTCAACGTGTGTAAGCTGTCAATGTTCTCAGAGTTAAGAAAAATGAATCCGTATAATAAATCAAAAAACAGTGGTTGGTGAATGATGACAGTGACTAATGTGTGGATATTTTGATTAATAGAATCTCAGTCTATGTACACATGCTCTTACACACACTCATGCACTTTTCTGGCATGAGAAATGCTTTCCCGTCTTTGCTCTCAGCCTGAACCATTGTGCATATGTTATAGAGTCATCTATTTTTATGCTTTCGTCTGTGGAGTTCATGAAGATTATGAATGTGGGTGATAAAGTGAAGACTCCTTGTGTTAAGGTAAGAGTTGATGAGGTGTTTTAGCTGTTCCTGATTGCATCCATCATGCAGATGAAGATGTCTGTTATAAATGCAGATAATCAAATCTTACAGTTGGAAATCTAAACTGTTTGAAGAAGTAGAAGATAGACAACAGTTTTTACAAAGCTTTTTTTAACTGCCAGTATTTGTAATAAATATGATGGCCAGTGTATGATCAGATTATTTTATACTTTTAGTGAATAGTGAGATTCACTGAAGTTAGTTTAAATTAAACAGTTAAAACAGATACTGTATTTTCTGCAAGGAAGATGACTCTAAGGAACAATGAAGTGTCAGTGGATTTCAACAAAAGGTGGTCTACTTTTGAGATATGTAGAATTCGTGGGTGGTGATAAGAGTACTCATATGGTTCACACAAAAAAAATAAATGTCCCTATTGAAAATCCCCCATTTACTTGTTTACAATAATAGATTTCAAGTATTACTGTATTCTCTCTTTACAAAAAAACTGAGATTTAATATTCACTTACAACAATTGAGATCTGATACTGTTTTTACTTTAGTTTTATACTTTTATAGTTTAGGTATTTAGAATGGACTTATTCCAGATTTACGTTGGTATGACTGGAGAACCAAGTCCATTACATTCCATTATGAAAACCAGGAAACCTGGTTAAACAGAATGGGGAGATAACCCCCCGTATTTTCTGGATGAGACAAGAAGACGATTTGAAACATTCTCCATTTTATCAAACTAGTTTCCCAGAAACTCTCAAGACTTTGAAACCCTGACTCTATGTATCTATTTTTGAACTGCTTGAAATATAACACCAGATGTATTAGTAAAATCCAGTTCAGAAGACCTGCATCTTTGGTACATGGAAAGTTTTTCCTTCTCATGAACTTTAAAGCACTATCAGTTGTTTGGTATGAAAGGATGATAAAACTTGACTCAGCTGGGTAATATACTGTTCCCAGTGCATCCCACGCAATGTAATCAGCAATCTATAGAGTCACATGTGAGTTCAGACAAACAATCACTCACGTCTTCACAGACAAACCACTTCTCAAGCAAATTCACAATGGATACTGTAAATTATGGAAACATTTGAGAGAAAGGGAAGCAGTGAGGAGGGGCATAAGATGGAAGGTCCGTCTTATTTTTGTGTAACTGATCTAGAGTGCTCTTCTCTGCACTGTGAAGATAATAATCTGCTGAAAGCAGAATTAGTAGCAGGAGGAAGAATGGAAAGGAAAGCTGAAAGACCTCGGATGCCCTCTATTTGGCAAAGAACAATACCATTTCTTCTGTCTGTCTTTCTCTACTCTTTTTTGTTCATGTTGTAGTTTAACCTGGCATCTGGCAACTATGCACTAGACAGCCACTTGCTTACCCCTCCCCTTCTCCTCCAGTGAGATGGGGAGAAGAAATGGATAAAAGGTGAAACACGTGGGTAGAGATAAAGACAGTTTAATAAGGCAACAAAGGAAATACTGCTACTACCACTATTACTGCTACTGCTACTAATAAAGATAATGATGACTATAGAAAACGAACTATAGAGATTTTTTTTTCACCACCCGATGACCAGTTCACAGTCAGTCCCCAAGCAGCAATCACAGAACTTGGAAATCATGAATTTTGCTAAATTCCTGAAAAAGTTCGAAGTCACAGAAACAAAAAAAGGCTCAAAACTTCCTGCCCCCAACCACCCTCATTCATAAGCTGAGCATGAAATCCATGGTGTGGAATATTTCCATTGGCCAGAGTGGGCTCCCTCCCAGCTCCTGCACCCCTGCTCATTAGTTGCACGTGGGAGACTGGAAAAAAGTCCTTGATTTCATAGCAACAGCTGAAAACATCAGTGTTGTCAACACTCTTCTCGTACTAAATCTGAAACACAGTAGCTACTGAGTCGAAAATTAGCTCTATCCCAGCCGAAACCAGGATAGTTCATTTGACTGAAACAGCTAGGAAGGTCGATGTACCTTTACTACTTTACCTTCTGTGTTCTGAAACAAAGCTGTGGTTTGGCAGCATGACCATAACTGATCAAATGAACAAAATCGGTCAGTGGTGCTGGGCTATTCATGCATCTGAGCACCTCCATTTACAGCTGAACTGGTTTCATGTGCAATATAAAGCTTTTCTTCTCCGAAGGCATGATGGGCTTTTTTCAGAGCAAGTGTGAAGACGTGGTTTACCTCATAGGAAGAAAAAGGTGGTGTGGTTTAGTTTGGCCATTGAACTGGTTTAGGATCATCTCAGAAGAAGAGTTCATACACTTCTGTAATTTAGGAGAGGTTACACAGAAGTTCCAGGTGTGATTATTAATCTATTGGGTGAGAAATACTCAACAAACCTTTCCAACATGGACTGGATTGATTTTCTATTTATCTCCTTGAGCTGCATAAGGTGAAATTCGCATCATGCTATACTTTTTTTGTTGTGGCATAGCTCCACGAACAACCTAGTGGTTCCTTCTGAGCTTCTTGCTTTACCAGTATTTATTAGGAAATTAACATTTTTTTCTCAGTAAGCAGATGTGACGCTGCAAATTATGGAGCCTGCAGCCTCCTCATGAGGGATAGATTTCCTCTTCCAAGAAAGGACACATTTGATTCATGTTGGCATGTGGGAGAGCCAGGCAAGTACAATGTCAGTGCATTTAAATGCAGATGGTTTGTGGTAGCTCATTAACGATATCAATTTATTAGTGTAAAAATAATTGGGATTCTGTGCATTTCCCTTCCATGGAGATTAGGCTCACCCTAATCTATGGCTACAGCTCACTAGATGCTGCTGTATTCGTAGCTCTCATTCATACAAAGGCTACTAACTTAATTCACACCAGTTTACACTAGAACAACAGGCAGCCCTATGTTGTCAGGGCTTGCAGGTCATGAGAGCTGAGCTGAATCCTAAGGTACAGGCTGTTCATACTCCTACGTGAGAAGGAAAAACTCTGTGGTAGTCCAGGTGCCTTTAGAAATACATTTTGCGGAAATCATGTTTGCTTCAGCCGAGACTTGGTGGTGCTGGTAATAAAAAGTGAACACAAGTCAAAACCAGCAGATAGTAAGCTTCAGCTCAGTGTCAAACAATAATCCACCGAAGAATCAGAGGGTCATAATAAAATTGAAGCTGTTCACCAAACGATTGTGGTGCAATGTCATTTTCCACCCTGCTCAGTGCTGCACAATCAGAGAAGAATAAAACACAAAAGCAAGAGTTGCAGCATAAGTCCCATGCAGTATTTCATCTACCTCAGGTCGGAAAACAGTACTGTGGATTTCCAGCAAAGAGATTCTGCTGAAATAGAGAACTACAACAGTCAATTCTCCTCATCATGTTAAGGAACAGAATGAAAGTTCGTCCAGCAAAGTAGGGGCCTGAGGCCATCTTTCTTAGGATGAAGAAAAAGAAGCTGGTTTATGTTGTGGTAAAAACATTTGTTTTTTTTTTCTAAACGGCCCTGTTTGAACTTCTCAGTCTTGACTTCAGTCATGCAAAAAAATAAATAAATTAAAAAAAAAGTTCCTCTCCTTTACTTTAGAAAGACTGCAAAATCCAGGATAATTTTATTCCAAAAATATCCTGAAGATGGCACAATAGGCACACGTTGCTGTATGGTTAGCTTAAGGTCATACAGTTAGATGAGAGAATATTTGCTAAATATTAATCCTTTGGAGGAGCTCTTTTAAAAATAGAAGCAACAGAGAAATTTAAACCTTTTAAAACACAGTCTATCGATAAAATTATTTTGCAAGTGGAACACAGGCAGTGGATTTCCTGCTGCCTAAAAGGTTAATATAAACAGGTGAGCAGATAGGGACCTGTCATGATCAGGTGTTATTGGCAAGAATCGGTTTAATTTGTGTTGTTTAGTTTTTATCAATACATTTCCTTTGTAATTGTAAAACAACTGATAACCTCATCTGTTATCTCCAGCATAATGTATAATCTACATCTAAATGCCAATTTTTATGAGGCCAATTTTGACTTTGGGAGAGACAAGATTACTTGCACAATCTCTATTTTATTAAAATATAAGAAATGTTATAGGACATTTTTATTAAAAAAGAAAATACTGAGTGTCAAGTTATATTAGTGAATGAATAAATCTGTATTATAGATGAAGTAACCATAAATACACTCTCCACAACATTTGTAGGCACAGTGGTAATATGGAGTTTATAAAACATGAGAGTAATTTCACAAGTGTACTCTAGCTAAGAGTGATTCAACTTGCTACATCCAAGTATGTATGCTACACTTGGATTTTCAAAATGTGTTCAACAAAGGCCCTGCGCTGAAAGCTTGTATGAATCAAAGCTGTCCTTATGGCAAGAGGAAAGAGTCCTTTTGTGGCTTGCTATCTCACAGAGAAACAAGAGGGTAGGACTAAATGAGATGTTCTACTGTGGTGAAAGGTCATCAGTGGAGACCCACAAGAGCCTTTACTGACATCTTTGCTGTTTTGCATGTCCATAAACAATGAAGAAAAGGAGAAGGAAGTGAATTGACACAATTTGCTGGCAAGACTATGATATGTAAGGTAGTAAAAATGAAAGGCAGTGCCAGAGAGCTTGCAGAGGCATCCTGCAGTGTTAAGTAACTGGACAGTAAACAGATAGTTGAAGTCCAATATACGTAATTATGTGCGGTGTGATTTACATGGGGAAAGTCAACTGTAAGTGTACATGCACAATAAAGTTGGTTTTTATGTTAGCTATTACCACTCACAAAGAGGTATAGGCAGTATTTCCAGTAGTGTACCAGTATTGCAGAACACTGATTTTTTCCATCATCTTCATGAGAGGTCGATAACAAGCAAGATTGGAGCCACAAACACATAGGAAAAAGACGTCTGAAAGAAGAGAGACCATCCTGAAGACAAGCCTGGCACATAGGAAACATTTTCTCAGCTGCCATCTACTGTGGCAGTTGTGTGAATTCCTAGGAGTGGAAGTCAGATGACTTTGGTAATGCAAGTATTAAATGTCTAGTTCAAATATTTCTATTTATCTCCTTTTATAGCCCATGTAGACGGCCATGCTCTTCCAGAATGTGATTCATTCCATCCAGAAGAGATGTCTAAAGTATATGAAATTAAATGCTCTTCGTGTCTCCATAGACTGTATAGGCAACCTAGATGTACTGCAACTCCTACACTGTGTGTCTAACACTTATGTGGCTACAAATGAAATGAGGAGCTACTGAAGAGAGTCCAGAGGAGGGCTATGAGGATGATGAGGGGACTGAAGCATCTCTCCTATGAGGAAAGACTGAGGAGGAAGCTGAGCTTGTTTAGCCTGAAGAAGAAAAGGCTGAAAGGGGACCTTATAAATGCCTATAAATATCTGAAGGATGGGTGTCAGGAGGATGGGGCCAAACTCTTTTCAGTTGTGCCCAGCGACAGGACAAGGGGCAAAGGGCACAAATTGAAGCACAGGAAGTTCTGTCTGAACATGAGGAAGGACTTCTTCCCTCTGAGGGTGATGGAGCACTGGAACAGGCTGCCCAGGGAGGTTGTGGGGTCTCCTTCTCTTGAGATATTCAAGACCCGCCTGGACAAGGTCCTGTGCAGCCTGCTGTAGGTGACCCTGCTTTGGCAGGAGGGTTGGACTAGATGACCCACAGAGGTCCCTTCTAACCCCTACCATTCTGTGAATCTGTGAAGCTTACTCAAGTGTCTAAGCTCCAGCTGATAAAGTCTTCAGATACCTAGGCTCAGATTGTGCCCAGATACAGCTCAGTCCCATTATAGTGGAGGCTCATAAACACTTCTCTCTTTCTCTCTCTCCCTCATGTCTGCTTTCTTTATGCTAAAATATACTCTCCTTCTACTTGTTCTCACCTGTGTACTGCAACTCTCTGAGTCTTTCTTCACACTCTCACAGCTGATTGGGATTACGTTGTTCCTCAGCTTACTGAAATGATTGTGGTCATAACACCACCTTTTGGGTGTTGTTTATCTTCTTCTTCTCCTCATGTGGTAGTAATTTGATTGTTTTGTAGCAGTGTGGCCTCACAGTAACATTGCCTTATACCTGAGCATGTGTGAATGTGGGAGAGAATGAGAAGGGGAAGAAGAGAGCATGGGAACATCTTTGGCTGTGTTCCTCTCTGAAGCCAGTGTGCTGTAGACTCTTGACAGCAATGAGCGATGTGTAAGTGCCTTTCTGGTGCTTAAACCCAGACAGGGCATTCTCAGTGGTCTGTTTTAATCTCTCATCTAGGAGCTTTTTCTCTTTGTGTAACTATTCATGGGAGCACTGACTGAAACGCAGGTTTTCCAGGAGAAGTTAGTACCCACAAGACTCTTGAATCCTCACTCTGCATGCTCATATATTATTTCTGTATTTTAAATGCAGTGAAACAGTTTCAGAAAGGGATGTTAAAGGATCCCATTGACATGACATCTTCTTGTCTTAGAAAAAGGGAAATGTGGATACTTGTTTTCATCCATGTCAGTGATGCCCCTGCTCATTGCAGGAGAGTTGGACTAGATGACCTTTTAACGTCTCTTCCAACCTAAACCATTCTAGGATTCTATGATTCTATTTCAATGTATGTCTTCTAGAGCATATGTGAGTGCTGTAGCCTTCACACATTGGATGCCAGTGCCTGTATTTCACCTATTTCTAAGTTTTTTGGAAGAGCAAGATCTTAGGACATTTGACTCAAGAAGGATTCCTGGCAGTGGAAGGTAAACAGGAGAAAAATTTTTATTCTGACAGATTTTTTTTTTTTTTTAGAACTTGTCCTCGTTCCCCAGCTCCTCAGTGTTTCCTGTGAGTTGGTATGAGCATCCCTCTTTCCAGTGTACAAGTGCTGGTGAGTCCCCCTCTCCGCAGGGCTAATTCTCCCTCTGATTTATATTTTTCTCCGCCAGAGTGCCTGGCTGAGGGCTGTGAACTCTCCCAGGCAGTAAGCATTTGAAAAACAGTTGACAAGTTTCCGTGAGGTGGCTGGAGCTGGAGGGGAAACGCCACGTCAAGTGGAAGAAGTGCACGGTGGACAGTAAGGCGTGAGAACCAGGCTCTGAAGGGGTGCTGCTCCCTGCAGGCTGTGGGTATAGTGCCTTTCCATGTTGCCTTTCTACTGCCCACTTTGCACAGTTCTGCAGGCCAGGTTTCTCCTTGGCTAGGGTTTGCAGGGCTTTGGGGTTATTATCACGGTTTATGGACATAAACATGGGCATACCAAAAGCATAACTCAGGCAAGGATGAAGGATGAGCGTCTTGGTTAAAATGCAGTTCCCTAGGAAAGGAGGGAGTGTCAGGCTCCTGTTTATTGCCAACCAAATGTTGCTAGTTTTCTCATTTTCTGCTCTATTATTAAGGATTTTCCCATCTCCACATTATTCTATCCGATTGCTAGGATTTCTTCTGTTGCTCTGAAGGTGACTGGAGCAAAGCTGTCTGTTTTTCATGGGAACTAACTATGGCTGCCCATATGGACAATTAGGGTACTCCAGCTGTCTGTGGGGTGTACTTTCCAGCTGTGGGGTGGTAGTAAACAGCTGAGGGTGGTAATTTCTCAAACTGCTACAGCTACATGCACAACATATGTTTATGCCCTAAGGATTTCGGTAAACTAACTGTATTATTCACAGTATTTAGAGCATTTCTTATTTCAAATGTACAAAGTAAAAGCCAATACTTCAGATTCTGAGGTAACTTAATCTTACTGTAAGCAAAACTGCCAGATATTTAAGGACAACAGCTGTGGCTACTCTTGCTTGAAAGAATTTCTATTACCAGCTGAGAAAACAGAAAACAAAATATTATGAAAATTTATACAGATCTATAATACACTTCCTGAATCTACTTAAACTCTGCCACTCAATTTTCCTGATCAATCAAGTCTGCTAATAATGCTGTTAAGTTTTACAATATCAACCAAGTGCAGTGCAAGTCTGGTAGAAGTGGAGATCCTCTGAAAGTTTTCCCGAGAATTACGGTGTGTTGATAGCAAAACTTTCACATTAATAGATTTACTACAAATATTCAGTTTTATGCCTCTGTAGGCTAATCTTGCAGCACGTTGCTTTTTGGATACATTTCCTCTGGAAAATAGTTCATATACAGAATATAATTGTAATATAATGCATACAACAGTCTGTCTTTTACAGTAATTGTGTGTAGGATCCTATAAAGCTAATATCCTGCTACTAAGATATAAATAGCAAGTCCCAGTCAGCTGTGGAAACTGAGCTGGTAGAATGCAGTGCTGTTCTGCTCACCTGTGACTGCACAAGGTTCAGGGCTCCGGAGAGCAGCAGCATGCAAATATGTAAGGCATTTGGTGGCGGCACTTCCGCCATGATGAGATTGCTTATGGCATGTAGGGCAACTAGCAATGCTAAGTATCTGTGAAATAAGGTTTAGGGTCCTAAATATAACTTTAGTGATTTGCTTCAGGCTCTTAAATTTGACTATTTTGACTTATCTGCTCGCAGAACCACAGTTTATCATTTCTGGTGCAATGCTCAGCCAACCTATAAGAGTTCATGCAAAAAGAGTTGTTTCAGAAATTCTGATAGACCCAAAACTGTCATACACGTGCACTGTATAATAGGCGGTAGTATTATTATCAAGAATTCTCAAGAGAAATCATTGTTACCTTGCTTTCTTTCACTGTCTGAAGTTTTTCATACAATTAAGAAAAAGATGAACTCATGACTGCAGAAAAATTTTCTATTGAACTAAGCATCGTCTGTAATGATTTTACATGTTCTGTTGCTGTATGATAAAACAGATTTGTTTGATAGCTTCAGCACAGTAATATTCAAAAGGATTTAACAACTGGTGTTTTCAAAATACCATCTTTTGCTGGTTCTTTTATTGTTTCAAAATATTTTTGAAATGGAACAGTAATAATAATAATAATTCATGTATATGGTTCCTTTCAATTCTGAATTTCAGAGTGCATGCATTAATAAATTAAGCCTCCCAGCAGCTCTGTAATTTAAGAGTATTTTTATCCACGTTTGACAGATGGAGAAACAGAGGTACAGAGAATTATAGATGCATTTGCAAAGGTGTGATTAGGCTGTACAGAAGAGAATATGAATACAGTATTTAGGGTACTCCAGAACAATGGAAAATTTTCAGGAATAGGAGATGCATTCTTTTGAAAATGTGATCCTCCTCAGGGTATGTAGGCTGATGGCCTGAACTGGCAAGTCAGCATGGCACTGCACTGCTCTTTCAAATTTATTGATTTGACTCTGTGCTAGTTAAAGGATCTCACCGCTACTGCTCTTTCTGTGTTATAGATCGTCATTCTGAAACCCAGCTCAACAGGAGACCGATATTTCGATACTTTTTTTAAACTAGTCCCCATATTTGAAGCCATGTAAGGTGATACTTTTCAAGATTATGAATAGCTCACACAGTGCCAATAACACTGAAAACATACATACAGCAAATGACAATTGCTCGTGTGCTTTCTGCAGCTGGTTAGTGACTGTGATACAAAGTGAGGTGTTCCTGACCCAATGTTTTAGGATATCAGCTCTGGAGACGGAAGGAGCTCCTGGTTTGTGCCAGGCAACATATGCATGCCAGCTGACACTTTGGGCAACCCTCAAGTACAACCAATAAGTGTCCCGTGTGCTACTGAAGATGTGCACATCAAGTACTGGGAGCACCTGCTCTGCTTAAGGTCGGGACTGGCCCTGCTTAGGCAAGTGAGCATTGACGACAGCTCTGAGGCTGTGCAGGTTTCCTGGGTCTGTGCAGATTTACCGTGTGTCCCAATGGGCAGAGACTCTGCTCAGCTGCATGTTCCTTGTCTGTGACAGCTCACTGACTCTTGGAAATTATTTAGGAGAAGGTGAACACATCAACATTAGGGCACCATTCTAAAATCCTAGTATCAGGCCTCAAGGCAGTTCAGAAGCCAAATAACCTTATTTGGCACCAGAGGTACTCTCTCACTGTTTGCAGATATAAGCAAAACATTCTGTTCTTATCTTTTGTTCTTTTTCAATACAGAACTAGGACACTATTTAAAAGCTCAAATAGTAGAAAGTGCATCAACAACAAATTAGTGCAATGGCTCTTTAGTCTTTGATAAAATACTAATTGCCATTCAGCTGAGGTAGATAGAAATGATTGAATCCAACAACACTTGTCACTTAGTGCTTGCCTTATTCTCAGAGTTTGGACCTCTCATTTTAATGCATCTGTAGAAGTAAATAAGTATTAGTATATTAGAAATCCAGAATTATTTTCTGCAATTGTTCTGTGAAAGACTAGATTAAAGACATCTTTAAAAAAATCACTCTGTGATTTACATTTACTTGAATATTCTTTTTTTTTTTTTAAGTGAAGGGTCCATTGAATAAGCAGAGGAAAAAGTGCTGTAAATAAATTTCCGTCTGTGCTTTATATGCAAATTTCAATCATAGGAAGACTTCTACAGTCCTTTTATAAGGTAATATGCTAATCAGTTATGAATATCTGTAGGACAAATATATTTATAGGATAGTAGGGATTGTTCATGTTCTTACTGGACTGTAATATCACCAATTTTAGCTCATGTTTACTGTTTTGTTTCTTTTATTTTCTAACACCGGGAATGAGCACTTTATTGGAAAAAATGTGACTAAATCTCATTGGTCCAGCTGACCTTAAGATAACTGTCATGACATTTCTGAAAGATGCAAATAAAAACTCAGAAATTTGAGCATTTTATGTTTGAAAAAGATGGTCTGATAATATTTTTTTGTATAACATCATGTGATTTCAGCTTAAATCTCACAGTGCAGTTTTTTTCCCACAGAGGTAATGAAGGAAACTTTCATTCCTATGTTTAAACTTCAAGATGAGCAAGACACCTGCTTTTCTGCTGACGTTCTGGCTTTGCCCTGACATCCCATCTGTGACGGCAGACTTGAATTACATCTGGTGAGTTTGTGAAAGGTATCAATCCGAATCATCTTGGAATGATGGCGAAAGATGTAGATGGTAGAAAGGAGAGCAATTTTGTCTATTCACTACCTCTTTACTCAGTTGTGAGGTAGCAGGGCTGTGCCTTGCAGTGATCTCATTTCAGTTGTCTGGGGCTTTGCCAGGAAAGCTACTGTAGCAAGAATAGCACCACAGCCAACCTCCTCCCCCACAGTTCTGGAGTGATCCTTCCCTCTTCATTTTCCACATCCAAGGATTTAAAGTAGGAAATATAAACTCGTTGCCCTAGCTTTATGCTGTTCAAGGACTCCCTGCTCTGAGAAACTCTTAGCTGCTTGTTTAAAGCTTTGTTAAGTGCCCATTGTGCTACCGTAGTTAAAACACATTTAATTAAGTCTGAGGCTCTTGCCCATTGTTTTTATTTAAAAATGTTTAGGCTATTGATTAGCTGGATTGGCTCTTCTCTATTTCCTTATTTAGAATATCTCTTTGAGGTTCCTGGTGTGTGGGATTTTTTCCCCTGTATACGTGCTGTACGTAAAAATAAAGGCATAGTAACTATATCACAAGCAGGCTTATGAGGAATGCAAATAATATGAAAATGAACTCAAACTGAGAGAAACATAGTATTTATAAACATTAGTTAAACTGCATGATGTTTTCAAGGCAATATATTGGAGTAAATTTCTTTGCAATTAAGTGAGAAGTAAAGATTTAGGCCTACTTTACTGTGTCCAAAGCGTGCAGTTACAGAAATGTCATTTCCAGTACTTTCTTCACTTTGCTTTTCTGCACTGTCTGGCTGATGGATGGATAACAACAATGAGCTATTAGCCACCTTCTTCCAGTGCTTTTCCCAGTGCATTCCCTTGTCATTAACATCCGGCACCTGAGAGCAAGCTCTTTTCGTTGTTTTCCTTTTCAGTCTTAGAATGAAACAGGATTACAACACTCTCAAGTGAGTTTATGAAAACTGCTTTGGTGTCAGTGAACAGATAAAAGTTTGTCTTCTCTGCTTTTGACAAAGTTGGTCATATCCTCCGACCTTGAGTTGCTTGGAAGGGTTTTCATCTGCTGGGGCTGCATCCTCCTTGCGTGTTCTTCATTTATTCAGATTTCTCAGTACGCTTCACCTTACAACATTAGTTCATGTTTCACATTTTAATTTGCTTTTTTTACTAGCAGTCCTAGTGGCTCTTTTACTACAAAATATGGCAGTGGCAAACAAACTCTTTTCCCTAAATCTCGAGCTATTTTCTTCCAGCCCAACAAATATTTAAGCTTGTCACTCCTTGCTTTTCTTTAAAAGTTTCCCTGTTTTTCCTATTTTCTAGCATATTTACAGTGCCACCATATTGCCTGACAGCTGAGGCCATACCTTGTGTCGTTTCCAGCTCAGTCGTCTTTGCTGCTCATCCTTCATGTCCAGGCTATACTCAAATTCTTTCTATCCAAAGGAGTGCTGAAGATTCAATCATTTTTTGTTTGCTGAGGCAGCTAAAATTTTCCCAAGCTGCTTCAATTTTCTTGCTGGCTGTGATCTCTTTGGCAACTCTCATTCTGCATTATCTCATCCTTCCCCTAGCCCTCCCTAGTGCTTCATTCAGATTACTGCTGTTAAAACAACCCGTTGTTGTCATATTGCTCTTTGAACTCCTGTTTTTGCTAGTCTAAAGTCTTTTTTTTGTGTGTGTTTTGTTTTCATTGTCAAGAATTTAAGGTCCCTGTTCACTTGGCCTTACATTCCACAGCCTTGTTGTTTTCCCTTTCTTCCAGTCTACCAGCGGTACTTGCATTTTTTCTGTTTCCTTTTGTACATTTTTTTTAGTGTTTCATAATGTTTCCTTGGTTTGGAACATTCTTCTCTATCTCAACTGTAAGGTATCTGGCCTTCAAGTTTCTTCATAAGATGTTAAATACCTAAGACCTACTTTTGCATAAATTACATTCCCATCAAAACCATCAGATATTAGTCTTTGATGGGGAAACTACATCAGTCAAACTCCATCCTTATTCTACCGTTAATCCACAGCTGTGGCATATCCAACACCAGTGTTTAGATCCTCTCAAGAAGAGTTCCTAATTTCTGTTTCAGAAAACAATTAGGCGTGCCTATGTATTCCTATCAGTTCAGGACAATTAATGAACAGAAAAGGGAGATAATTTATTATGAGGTTCTTTATAAGCATATTCCCTTATTGTAGAATACCATTTGTTTGGTTAAAAACTGTATCTTAGACACAATTCATGAAATCAAGTGCAAATCTCTTCTTGGTTACTCAGAGCATGCCAATATTTGACTTGACATACAGTGCTTTTCTGTGCTTCTTTCATGATCACAATTGTGGAGTAGCAGGTAGTGTGTATTTCAGTAAAGGCAGATACAAAGAGTTAATTTTGTTCTCTAATGCACAGACAAATTTCTAGAACTACAGACCCTTCTCTAATTCATCTCATATTGCCTGTACTCATGAACATAGCAGAGACTGAGCCTTAACACTTTGACAGGGGAATCTTTAGACTCATCACGAATGTGGCTACCGCTATGGCATGTTTGGAAAAGCACATGACAATAACTTTCTTTTTAAGACAGAATATATATTTAAAGAGCAAGGTAGGAGAGGAAAATAATGTTCATATGCTTCCTTGAACAGAACTGTGGCTGATTAAGGCATATATTTGTATATGTGTTTTATCCTAGCAGAAAAAAGAGTGTGAAGATAAACTCAGACGCTTAGCACCAGAGGTCACTAAACACAACAGTTTCAAAGGGTCTGTAAGCTGTTCTCCAACTTCTTTTTCCTCTTTTTAAACCGAACACTTTATTTACATTACTGCAGTTAAAACCCTCAAGAGATAGCAATAGGTGAGAAGCTGTCTGCTTCTGTGTATAAATGGGTAAGGTGGCGACAGTGCAACCGCTCAGCTGAGACCATCCCTCATGAAGCAGGAGCCTGTGCCTCACTGGTGAGTGGTAAGTAGAACGGTGAAAGGATATATCACTTTGTTTCACTTTTACTCCAACTTGCCTTTGTAATCCAGGCATGATATAAGGAAATTAGCTAGCTTTTCAGATGAGTAGGTGATTATATCCTTATGAGAGAGAATGACTAGGAAAACTAAAATTCCTTTAGAAAAAAAAACTTTAATTCAGGGTACAAGTAATAGGTTAAATTGCAGAGGAAAGGTCAGCTATTGCATACTGATGGCTTGAATCTTATCTGATGTGTCTTTTTCAGAGACCTTCTGTCCTTGGTGGAAATGTCTCACAAGACTTATCAGTACAAAAAAACCCTACCAATGAGACAAATGTTACAAAGTTCTCAATCAAAACATGAAAAGAAGTGGAAGAACTTTTGGCTCTCTGGCTTTGGTGGTGTTGGAAAAACTGATATTATATATTGTTAGTTACGGTTGGTTTAAGTGGCTTTTCCTAAACACTTTCATGGCTATATGATGTTATCATTCATGTCTTATAGCATGAAGTTCCTGCAAGACACAGGGGGATCATCACAAGAAAATAGGTGGAGAAGAGATTGGCTAGGGAGAGGTTTGGATCGCTCTTGTGGGGGAAGAGGGGTGCAGAGAAAAAAGGTGATCTTTCCCAAAGAATGTGTTGCCCTGCAAACCTATAATGGAACTTCGATTCCCACTTCATCCCATTCCCCCGATTCCAGCAAGCATCTACAAATCCCGCCAAGTGTCCTGCTTCTTCCTGCTCCTGGTCCACACAAGAGCTGATGAATTATTACCACTGTCAGCGACTCTTTCAGCGCAAGTAGCACAAAGCTTTCTCATCCTGATATAAACCCTTGTTGCTCTCAGTTTCGTACCACATGATACAAATGGATTTTTTCATTAAAATTTTAGATAATTTCACAAAAAAGTTCATTTATAGGATTTTTATTAGCATCAAGAAGGAAAATCATGTCATAGTCAGGACATTTCAGAATTTGCTTTACTTTTCTAATCATACTTTTGCCTTCTACATATGTACTATTCTACAGGCTTTAATTTTATAGTATATACATGTTTTTAATAAAGGGTCCAAGTCATTGTACAGGAGGAAGGAAATATGCACTGAAGGAGACCATTGTCTACAGGCACCAAATTAGTAGACCTTCTTGACCTTAATTTCTGTACTCTTCATTTCTCTGTAATCTTGTAGGAGTGTTGTGAACACTGGTTAATTAATATTTTTAATTGTTTAGGTACTGTGGTGATGAGCACCAGAGAAACTCATGAGGAAATTAACATTTCTGTCTTGAGAGAAGGGTTTGACTAGTGTGCAGTAAATAAGGCCTTGGGTCACACATTGAAAAATGAGGAGAAAACAAAATATTGAGTAGTTGCTCATTATGTGAACATTCTGTGCACTGAACAAAGCAGAGGTCCTGTGGAAGAGAAAAGTGATCACGTAATTAGATTTTGTCATGAAGCCTCTGCATAAAGAGGGCTGAATGAAGGATGCACAGGAAAATTAAAGATGAGCATTTCTTCACATTTGAAACGTTTGCTCAGTAGTCTTATGGTATCTTTCAGTATAACTTAGATTTTGTTGGATTTTTATGTGTGTATTTGCTGTATATGTGTTGTACGAAAGAGATTTCCCATTGCTTTGAAAAGCATGAACTATTAAGAGCTGGCATGATGAATCCTGAATGAAAATTCAGTCTTGTGTCTCTGATAGCTGGCCTTTTCGAGGAGAATTTAAAAGATAAATAGTAATATGAAGAACACAGTCTGTATATTTCAAAATAGTTCACACTTTTTTCCCTGAGCTTGTTTGAGATCAGTACTTGAAATTTTCAGGGCACAAGTGCAAGGAAAATTACTTTTCTTCAAGTTATTCTTACAATATTTGTCTACATCTTCTCTTTGTGGCTAATGGATTCGTCTAACTACATTCTGAAAATGCTAAGCTAGAAAGAACAGTTCCCTGTCAAGGATTACCTTGCAAGTAAACAGTTATGTGCAGTGGCAAAAAATAAAAAGATGCACTTCAAAGAAAATTAATTTCCAAACAAGCAGCTAGAATTCATTTTTTATCAGATGATAAAGGATTTGTAATGCATAGTCACACCTACATATGTGGTACCAGCTTAACAAATTTCTGTACACTGCTTTTTCTTGGTAGTCCTTTTAAATAAGTACGGGCTTCTCTGTCACTGCATCTAGAGGAGACGTTATCAGATAACAGCTTTGAAAGCATGGTGAAAGAGTGAAAATAATTTTTTGAGCTTTCATTTGACAATGGATGTTTTAAAGGGACTTGTAACATGGAGATTTGTGAAGTATTTGCTTGAATTGAAACTCAGATTCTGGAGCATGCATCTTCATTGAGGAGAAATATATGCTCAGTTTTTAGATGAAAAAAGAAAGGAAAAGGTGCCACTAAAATGTATGATGCCACTAATACATATGTAAATGACTGAAGACAAAGGCTGAGGATAGATGAAGTTTCTATATATTTCCAAAATGCAAAGTAAATAATAGGAGATACTTGATATGTTAGATAACGTGAGATACTTATCATGGAAACTTTTTAGATTTCTGGCAAGCTTTAGCGTAACATCCTGTTCTTAATTGGCAACCAGAGTTTGCACTTATAAGCTGGAAGAAAGCACACATTTTGTCAGCTACTACAAAGAAGAATTGAGAGTATTCTTTTTTTTCTTGAAGAGTCAAGACTACAAAAAGCAAAAAACTGAGCTGTAGTAAAGCAAGCAGATCTGTAGTAATTCCAGACATCAAAATCTGTCCTGAAAAATCATAGGTCTGATCCTAGCTTTCCTATTAATATCTCTTTACTTAGTTTTCATGACTAAGGCTGTGGTACTTAATATTACTAATTCAGCAATGTATTTAAATATCTTCAAAATAATTTTTACCAATGAATATACCCGGAAAAACTATTCAGCAGTCTTTCAATGTAAAATTGTCCTACTAAGATTACCTGTGATTTGGCAATCAGCTTCACTGCATAGTATTTCATACAGCTATAGGGTTTCTTCTTTACTCATAATGTTTTTTCAAAAATCAGAAAATAAATTTTTATGTTTTGTGATTTGAAAATATGTCCTATATTAAAAAATTGAGCTATTTTCTTCCCAGGGAATTTAACAAATGATGTGGGGCAGGAGACTATACCTTCAGTAATACTTTCCTCTGTGTTTCAAGAGCAGATCTGAATGTGTGGGGATTTCTGTCACATATTATTACTAGGGAGCAACTGGATTTTCTAGATTATTTTGGCAGTAACTGTAACAATGGCTACATATCTTTTGATGTTTTTTCCCAGATAGTTTATTTTTATCTTGACATTTTGCCCATCCTGTGAATTTCATCATGGGGAAGAAACAGCAGTTTGTCTCAGAGCAGTTCAATTTCAATCTCTAGGTGACAAGTTGATATTTCTTTCCTCTTGAAGAAGCTTTTAATATGATGTGTTAAATGTCAAGGAAACTCTTCAGTATGTATTGAACTTTACTAACCTTATTTCTCTTAATATTAATGACATATTGACAGCATGTTTTGAAAAATGAACGCTTCTCACAGATGTCAGGATCTTATACTCACATTATTCCTACAGGAATCCCACATTCCCATTGTTATTGTTCAGAATTGTAATAACTTTTACAATGACTTCTTTTACAAAGACTTTTACAGACGTTTTAAAAGTGTTTCTGAAGGATTTTGTTTTCATTATTGGATGCTGACAGTGCTGATCTAATGGATAAAAGATTGCAAGTTATTTTAGTAAGGTTGTAAGTTTGCTTTAAAAAAAAGTTTTAAATTGGGATCTGAGGTTTCTGAAGCTAGTTGTGTTGTGCTGATTTATTGATATTATAAATCTAGGTGACTGAGTGAGCGTACCCTATAACTGCTGTTACATGTGAGAAGAAAGTTGAATTTTTGTCCTGGAATACCTAAGTATCTGTATTGGAGTCAGTGTCCCAGTTCATGATAAGCAGTGCTGATGACCCATAGGAGAAAATAGCTCTATGAAGACATTAAAATAAGACAGAGAACTGATGATTTCTTAATCACAAAACACACCGTAAAATAGTCATAGGGCTTGACTGAGTTGCCTGAACAGTGGCATCTGGAGCTATTTGCAGTTCCTCAGGCTGACACACCTGTAAGCAAGTGGGCACATGCAAGACCTGATAGAGGGAGACCTTCTGCAGCTGCGTCTGGCATGTGGAAAGGATGCCCATGAACATCTGCAAAAGTACCAGCTGCCTGTGTCTAGACAACTGAGGAGAATCCCTAATGACAACTGAATATTTTCTGGGCCCCAGAGATGCTGTTTGCTCCACGGAGTGTGATGAGATTTTAGTCCTTTAGCTCACATGTCGCTGCCTATATGTAGACACATGCATTGTCTTAATGGACAACTGAAACCTAGCCATGATGTTTCCTGTCAAAGTAGGTCATATAACATTGTCTTCTAACTTCTCATTCTCTTTCTGTTTGTTGCAATCCAATTGCACATTAGTGTATTCTTCCAGACATTGAAAATACAAACACTCAATATCATCCTATTTGGACAAAATTCAGCTGAGCATGTAAGTGGAAGCAGTTCTACTTTGAACACATTAAATCCAAATTAAGGATTTTTTTGCAGCGACACTCAATATTTGCAAGGTGATGACAATTTTTAGTATTGGCTCAAAATTCATTACTTTTGGGAAGCTTTTTCTCTGTTTGCTTCCAAACTTATTTGATAAATAGGTTCCAAGAATTCAGACAAGAGAATTGATTAAAATATGGTTTTACTCTAAAATACCTGTAACATTTGGCAAGAAATGTGGTGGTGCTCAAATCTTAGTTTATAATTTATCGTTACAGTTCTGTCTCGGTGAAATTTATATAAGCTGTCAAAATATATCAACTATAGAACTTAGCTGTGGAGCTTAAAATGCTTCCTTTTGTCAACAATTTGTTTTCTTATTCGTTGTTTCTGTTTCTACCTTTGCTGAATAAATTACCTAGAATTTTGAATTGACTGTGTTACACTGAAGGAAAAGGCTAATTATTGAACCTGAATTCTGCTGCATGGTTTTGTGCACATCTTACTTTCCCTTTAATACCAGATAATATGGTGTTAAATGCATTTTATGTCCACTATAGGCAAACATAATCTGTATTACAAGGAAATGCAATTGTGGCGATTTAAATATATTTGTGAGGCTCTTAAATTACACTGAAGCACAAACAACTACAAATAGTTCAGTATGTTTTTTCTTGTAATTGAAAAAAAGATCCTGAGCATACCAGTAACAGATCCGGAGATATATTCATTTTTTCATTCCCGTGGGAAGTTTGAAACGTGGTATAAACATATTACACCTGTCTACAGAAAAGCAGTGCCTGCTTTCATTTATACTGTATTATACTTGCTAGGAGGACTAAAAGCATTTGATTGGAAGGGAAGGGATTAGAGTTAGCAGCAAACAATGTGCAAATCCCATTTATTTATTTACTTATTTATTGTGAAGTATTCAGAAAGATCTATCCTGTCTCTGGGAGTCTTCATGAATATTAAAAGTTTAGCATAAGGATAAATATTCTTAGTAGAAAAAGTCATGATTGCCCAAGGCCACAGCATTCTGTCGGTATCACAGAGTGGTTGCTTAGATCTTAAATCCTGTAACAGTGAGAGTAATGTTGAGTAATCAGAAGTCTCAGGCTGCCCTCTGAGAAAAGCCCATTTAACTCATTGTCATTATTATTCACAATAGTTATTCCAACAAAATCAAGGGAAGTAAACCTTTATGGAGAAGTATACATTTATGGGTAAGTAAGGAAGTGTCAGGGATGATAAGAGTGTTGCACCCCAAGGGCTGGACTTCCAGCCTGGAGAACACTCAGAAGAAGCTGTGAAGCACCCGTGCTGTGTCTAGACCGCAAGAGCTGGGAGCCCATCTTGCTTCCTGTGGCTGCCCATCACTGTCCTGCCTCTGCTGATCTTGGGGCATAGTGCAGAGCACATCTGCTGAACAAATTACATACAGCCTCAGAGACGGAAAGACCTACCCGCCCTGTCAGTGAGAAGGAAGAAAACATGGTTGTTGAATGCTGGCTTCTGGACACTCAAGGTCAACACCAGTCCTGGAACTGGGGATGTCTCCTCTCGAAGGCAGTGCTGCTGTCACTAGCACTGCCACAGCTACTGCCACTGCCACTTCACTTTGCACATAGAAGAGAGAGTTTTAATTTTCTGAGTACGTTTCGGTTTCTTGGAGAGTGTTTTATACCTCTAATGCTCTAGTGCCATGTCCACAGAGAGATGCTGGCTGCACAGTTATGTGAACCAGGAGAAAGAAAGACAGGAGAAGCCTGGCCTACCTCCAGCGTGGTACAAAGGCAGGGCTGGCGTTCTTCTGTTGCAGAATTCAATGCTTGGGCTCAGTGGGAATTGAGGAGTCAGTGTGTTATTAATTCTCAAATTCTGATCTCAGTTATACTACCTGTAAGGTGGAGTAACTCCACAGAATTCACAAGATAGTATGGATTTATGTGAGTGTATCTAGGGGCAGTACTTGGCTCCATACTTGTAAACAAACAAATTATTTGCCTCAGCTTCCTAGAAATAAAGGCTTCACTTAGTGGCAATGTAACACTTGTTTTTCTCATGGAACTGTATCCTTTAAGTATTCAGAAAACAATCTGTGGCTATTTCTAATCTTGCAAGCTGAATCAACTGTTCTCTTCCTCAGTGCTCCATCTAATATAAGAACGATAGAGAGGAAGGCATTGTGAATTTTAATAAAATTAACTTTGTATTGTTGTTTTAATGCTTTATAATAAGTCTATATGATGCCCCAAGGGCAGCTCTGTTTGTACTGAAGTATCTCGATCACAGTTTTGTTAGGGTAGAATCACTTGGTTTTATTTTCCTTTTTTTTTGTTGTTAATAGCTTGAAATCAAGCTGTTTTGTAGCTGCCCTATGATGCAAATAGATGTACTCCTGGGGCACCGATTAGAATTTGTATATTTTAGAAATATGTTCCTATAATCATGCTGGCACAACAGTACCTCTCAACTATTGGTATCTGTGCTATTTTCACATCAAGGTGCAAGCAGGAAATATTCTGAAGCACAGATAACTTACATTCTTCTTAAAACACTATTTATGCATACTAATAAGTTGTAACCATGGGAAGCAGTATTAACAGTATACTTTTCATTTTAAACCAGGCTCTCTTGTGCTCCACTTGATTAATTGTCACAGAGTGTAATTTTATCATAGTTAAAACTAATTCAAGCCCATTTCCCTGTAGTAATATATATTTTTTTGGTTTGGAGAAATTAATATTCCTCAAAAACTAATTAATGATCTCCAAAGAATCGTTTGCATAAAGGATGTTAGAGTTTTACAGCAATTATGCATTGTATGTAACTCATTAAAAGGTCCATTTTCATTACCGGATTTAGTGATGAGGTGACAGGCGTAACCATTCCAAATGGCCAGGCAAAATGCAAAGTAAGACTGGGAAATCCTTCAGTCTAAAGCCATCAGTGTAGCCAAGTTATTTCTCCATCATGAAATGTTTAGAAAGAAAATGGCTCTGAAATTAACAATAAGGTCTTTTGAAGGTTATCTCTAGTCTGATAGAAATTGTGGCATGTTCCTTCCATTCAAAGCAGGATGCATCTGATGGTGTGCTGAGGGTTCCAGCTCACGGACTGGATTCCTCTGCCTCTCATTCTCACTACGTAATATCCCCATCAATCATTGCTTGATGTAAGCGAGACCACAAGATGCTATGCAGCGTGAGAAAGGGTGGCCAGCAGTCACTGGGGGGCTGTAGAGCAAGGAGACTAGGTCACAAGCACCGATTCTTTTTCAAACCTGCGTCAATCACTCTTCTGATAAGGGAAGAAATTAGAAGCACCTTTCTTTTATCTTTTTTAAAGTGATAGTTTGAATAAAAATTTGGCTCAGAAGCGGACCTGTAGTTCTGTTACACTGAAAGTGGCTGTGCATAGCAAACTTTAATATGTTTCATTTGTCTGAGACATCGTTAAGGCCCACCAGGCTAGCTGTGCACAAGGCAGCATAATTCATGGCAGACAGAAGATCCATTAGTTATTCCTGTCATAATTACAGCAAGACCACTATTGATAAATCAAACAGAAATAATAATTCTTCTGAAAAAATGCAGTCCTCATGGCTTTCTGATGAAACAGGAAGATACTGTATGTAACATTTACATTGTACGTAAAATCAGTCTTCCCAATCACACAGTTATTGGGACTTCCAAGATGCAGAACAAAAACGTTCTCACGTTTTCCATGTATTTCAGGTATGTATTTCATCTCAGGCAATATTAATGTATAAAAAGTCAGACAATATGGCTCGAAACATGCATTTTCTCTCTTTTATCCCCACCCCCACATTCCCCAATAAATCAGTGTTAATAATATCTGAGGTCCTAATCCAGCAAAGCACTTAAGCACATACTTAACCTTAAACACATGAGTGGTCTCATTACAATCAGTGAGACTCCTCATGCTTTAAAGTTAAGCTCATATTTAAGTGCTTTGTTGAATCATAGCCAAAATGAAGTAGTACAAACCAAGGTGGTTTCTGCATTGAAATACAAGTACAAAGACATGGCATTAACACTGTGGCTTACACTGATGAAAAAAGCACTCCTGGAAGTGTGAATTACAAGACCACTATTAATTCACCCTCACGGGGCTGTAGTATAGCAATGCACGCTCCACAGATGAGATTTTCAAGGCTGACTGTGTTTAGAAGTGCTAAGCACAAGCAAATAGAAAAATAGTTATCCTGGCAATCACTCATGATTACTGCGTCCGCTACAATTTCTAACATATCCAATTATACCTGTCTCTGTTATCATGTCCCCCGTATTTTTCTGTTTTAAATCCCAGATCGTGTGATTCTGCCAGGCAGGTAATATCACAGCATTGTTTGTACAATGGGTTCCTGACAGTGTTCAGGCTTATAATGACAAAAGAAATACTAAATAACAACAATCTTTTATCTGGTACTGGAAGGAGGTTATCTGGATGACATAATCAGGTCTTTGTTTTTTTGTGGAAAAGACACCTTTGTCTTCAGATTCCCAGAGAGATGTTCAAATAGTGCAAATTTTCTCCAAGCAGTAGAAAATGAATACAAACTTCTTTTTAAAACCCCAAATAAAAAAAAAAAAATTTGCTTTTTGCTTTTTATATTTAAAAAGATGCATCCAATGTACAATCCATTTCAGAATACGAGTTAGCCCAATGGCAATCCCGCTGGAATTTTAATATTTTACAAGTGTGATCTAAGGCTAATTTGTATCTGCATATAAAATGAAGGCAATTAAAGAAGGAGGGAGGAAGGAGGATCTGATGTGGCCTCTCTCCTATTATCCTTGATTAATTTGGATAACTTTTAAGGACTAATTATTTTCTCTACTAGGATATTCGAGGTAGCATTTCATCCTCCTGGGTATATTCAGTTGTACTTTAATTCTGCTTAAACCTGACTAGTAATCGCAGAGTTTTTATACTTCTTACATCTCACTGTGCAAAATGTTTTCTCTCAGGAAGGTGATGTTTGAACTATGCCATGGCTATTTTTGTAACAAGTTAGCTAGAATTGTAACAGAAGCATTACTATTAACTAAATTGTTGTCAGTAGTCAAAAGCCTATAGTATACAAATGCTATTCCTAAAAATTCAATCTGGCTCATCATTATGTAGAAGATGAACTGAGTGCTGCTAATGTCTGAGTTACTGCAGGCTGTGTTAACTCATCAACAAACTGCTCCAGTGCTGATGGTCTCCCAAAGTTGGGGAGTTTTGCCTGTTCCTTGGCCTCGTTTTTTTGTGTGTGTACACCAGGGCAGAAATGAATGAACTGCTCTGTTCCTCAAACATATGCCATTGTAGCATGTGGCTTTTTTATCTGAAATGTTTGTTTGCCATTTTACTTGCTAAGGTCAGAAGGTGCCTGAAATTATACACACCCACACCCCTGAGCTTCTGCTTAATTGGTGTGAAGCCAACACAAGCTCTTGTGGACCTGAGGAAACAAAGAAAAATCAAGACTGTGAATAATACATCTCTTGTAATACAACTAAGGTGAAGGTCCAGAAGGCTGGACCTCAAGGTTTTTGAAGGCTAAGGATGAGAGCTACTGATACAGTAGCCTTCATATGAATACACCTTCTTCCTTTTCAGTGGGAGACATGATAACTATTCACCCTCTTCTTCTATATATGTATTCTAGATTAAAAGTAGTATGCTTGGCAACTTGATGCTGGTGATTTGGAAGAGAAAACTAGACAAAAGTCTGGATGCAAATCTAGCTTTGCTTATAGCTTTAAGATGACACACAGTTTTTTGAAGCAAAAACATCCTTCATCCAGATTCCCAGAACATGTTTGAAAAAAGATATAAAGGAACAGATGTATTCCACTTACTATCTCTGTGAGCAACAAGCAACAGCTGTTTCAGAGAAAGGTAAGATACTCTGCTTGCTGGCAACATTTTTTTTAAAGTTCCCAGTAGGGAGAAGGCATTAAATTGCTGAAATAGAAGGGTTTACATCTCTCTCGCTTCTTTTAAAGTAGTTTCTCTCTTATGATTTTTCTTTGCCTGACCCTAAATCTTTCTAAATTCATGGCTTCAAGTGTATTTTGTGGTAATAAATCTCATGGGATAGTTGCTTTTTTATAGAAAAGTTTTCTCTTATTGTTTATCCCCTTTTACCATCATAAGTTTCTTTTTCTACAGAGAAGGAAAAATCCCTATCCACCTTTTGTCCAGCACTTTCTATATATTTTCCTTATTTCCATGTGTTTTTTTTTCTTCTCACTGAATTAACATATCCTGGTCTTCCTCTTCTCCCTTCAGATTAGAATTTTACTGAGACCATGATCATTCCTGTCGCCACCAGATGCAGCTCCTATGTCCACAAAGTGAATGAAGTGAAATGACAACAGTTTCACAGATTAACCCACAGCACTACCATGTGTGCAGTGGCATCAGCACGTTTTCTGCAGTACAATCTTTTTCATTCCGTATGCATCCTAATGGTTTATTTGCTTTGCTGTGCGGTGGCACATAAAACTGAGGCCTGGTGTGCCTTGTTATCAGTTTTTTTGAGTTGATGTTGCTAATTTATGGTCTAGTCTTCATATGGGCCATTGAAGATTTTGTGGGAAAAAATGAAACAATAAAATTAAACTTTCACTTTTCTTTATATTGGTTCTTAAAGAGAAACTATAATTTCTGGCTTCTCTTTTGCAGCATATTTTCAAACTTTTCTCTCTAACTATCATTACAGTTATTTAATTCATGAATTATCAAGATTTGGGAACATTGTATTGGTCAAGGAAAGACGTGTTAAAGAGTTATGTACTGTCTGATTTGGAACTGCTGTGGTAAAGACAAACACTATTAAACAAATACATCCCACCTGAACTTCATCATTCGATGGGGATGCTTAGGGATCTAACTGCTCTAGGCTGTCTCAAATGTCAGCGGACAGAGACAGGCACCTCCAGAAGGTGTGTCAGATCTTAGGTGAATTGAATTGCTTTCTAAAGATGACTTTCTAGAAAAGACCCAGATAACTAGTTTCTGATTTGACTGTCTCAGGTAAGTGCAATCAGGCTTGTAAGTGTTATGGTCACCAAGTCAGAGCACCCATTTGCTGGAAAAAGACCTGACCAAACCAACACACGAAACCTTCAGTGGGATCACTAAGGCCTGTGCTATGTTTCCAGCAGCATCAGTGTGAACAACTGATTTTAGGCAGCCCTTATGTAGTATCAGAAATTGATCTAAAGCCTGTTTAAAGTCTCTGAGGACATTCTTGTTGATAGCACCTTTGTATGAGACCCTTCTAAGATAACGAATACAAGAACCAGTTGAACAGCTTTTCTTAAAAAAAAAAAATCAATTAATTGAGGGGCTTTTTTGTTTGTTGTTTGTATTTGTTGTCCAGTCATGTGTTATGAAAATTGATTAATCATTTATTAATGCTTGCCTAGTGGTACATGCAGATAATTCTGATTCTTCAGCCGTTTCCAAAAGACTCACCATTCACTTTGTCTATTATTCAGTCGTACTATGTTGTTGGATGCATATGACTCTTCTCATGGAATGGACACCTAAAAATTATTAATTTGAGCATAAAAAAGATGAATAAATAACAAGGAATGAGACTTGAGTACAAAGTGAGGTTCTTGAGATTTGCAAATAGTTTTTTGACTATGAGTGGTAATACCAATATTTCTGAGTGATTAATATTGCAGTGGCACAGAGAGAAGACAACTGGTTTATGAGGGAAAAATATATGTTAATATTTTACTCTGTGACCTAGATAAAGATGCATATGCATGTTTTTGTATTATTTCTGGTATATGTTACACACATTTATGTATGTGTCTGAGTGTGTAGGAGAGGTTTAAAAGAATATGAATGATATTAGGACTTGAAAAAATGTTTATTAGTAACATATATGACTAAGTGTAGGTGCAGCTTTTACTGAAATCATGGGGCCTCTTGACTTACGTTCTAGGGCAGTGGTTCAACTTTTATAGTGGAAACTATCTAGTGCGACATGGTGTTTTCTCTATTGAAAGGTCTGTTTCATTTCTCTAGTCTTCTCTAGGAGTCTGGATTATGTAAAATAAGAGATTAGAGTGTATTCTGCAGAAATGATCAACCACTTCAATCTTTTGACTTGTCCAGACAGAAAGACCATATTGAAGCTTATGACTATGTTTAGACCTGAATCAAAATGGCCACACTGATGTACAATCACATGTAAATTTGAAAATGGCATAGACAGTGTCCCAAGCCCAAATAACATTATATATCCCCAGAAATGGTAGGCTGAGCTCATAGAAAAAGATGAAAGTTAGATTTTAGATCAAGCAGAAGGCTGGAAACCAAATCTTCTGAAGTCCTTGAATGAGTACAAATATAGAAATGCCAGGTGGGAAATCCTTATTTTTTGTGTGAACATTATGATAGTAGAATATTTTTCTGTCATCATGTAGACAGGGCTGAAGAATGTGGTATTTCAATTGGATGTCAAAATAGCAGCTAAGTTTTTAAACCGGTATTAGCAGGAATGTGAAGGATAGAAATTAGTTATTTGAATAATACTAATCTCCTTTCGCCAGGGAGTAAAGTTTTTTGCATATCACTTATGACACAGTACAGTACATCTAACTCCATTTAGACATTAACATTAATTGCTAATGGTTTCCTTTTACAGATTCTAAATGGTGGATTTATTGAATCATCCTAAGCTTGCTCCTCCGGGGGTATGTAAGAATAAGCTTGTGTATCCTTAGGAACAAACTGCAAATCAGCAGTTTTAATGCTGCCTAAGACTGTCTGTTGTGTTCTGTTTTTTTAAAAATTTTTTTTAATTACTAACATATATCAAGTTTATGTTAATTATATGAAAATGTAACAGAAATATTCAGTAGCATTTAAGGAACTTAAATTGGTTAACCTAGTTCTAAGCTGCAAAATGTTAGAAGACTCAGCACATTACAGTAGGTGCAAAATTACAATGGTACATTTGCTTTTACTGGTATTCAGCTTTTGTATGAAACCAAGTTAAACTTGTTTTCCTAAATATATTAGTGATACTTCTTCAGTTATCATCTCCTTTTCCCTCTGTCTTTCTCTCTCACCTCCATAGAGTCCTTTTCCATCCTTGTGCAATGACTGAAAAAGTCACCTTTGCTTAATTAGCAACATTGCTTGGATTAGTTTATTTCCTTAGGTGTACAATGCAAAACAAATTTTCCAGTCCAGATGATGTCTTCGTAAATTTTTACTCAGAACCAAACAATGAAGAAAAATATATTTTCTGCAAGAGGGAAAATAGCCAGCTGGGAAGTTACCCTGAAACAATCAGTGCAAGATGATTTAGCGTACTGCTCACCAGTGTACTCCCAGGAGTGTTAACGGAGCAAAACTGCAGTGTTCAAAGTTTCAAAAGGAGGAGAAAAAATCTTTCACATATTTGTTTATGAGGGCAAATAGGTATTGGCTGCTACAAGCTAAAGGTTACTCAATGTCCTAGACTACAATTAGATTTACTACTTCCTCTGAAAATCCAAATGTCTGCATAAGTTTGTGGTGCTCAAAATGGCTATAACTGGTAGCTCCATGTCATTTCCAGGACTATGGACATAGCTGAGCTAATGCAGCTGCAGTTTAGCTTATGTTTTTCTGTAGGCAAAGCAAGCTGGATTTAGCTTATACATATTTGTTATTAATTATGTGGGAGGTAATTTCTTATTTTTAAATATCTTTACTGTTATATAATGCTCTGCAAAATATTGACTTACAGGAACTTTTAAATGAATAACATTAATTTATGTTTGAATCAAATCCGTTCTGGTTACAGAACGAAGCGGGTTACTTTATTTTGGAAGACATTGATGTTTCAAATTTATAACCAAGCATTGCAGTGTCTATGGACTCAGTAGTTCTAATGAAAGGCTACACAGTTCCACAACTTGGCAATGCTGAGATATCCTTGTGTTGAGTTACAGGAAAGGTGAAACAGGAAAAACAGTCAAATGAAATCACTAAATTATTCTAGGTGTTGCAGAAATACATGAATCAATTTCTGTTTTTCTGTTTCTGAAAATGTACATGTGTAGTGATTTTAATGAAAGCATTCCAAGAAGATGCATAACTGCCAAGTTAGAAATCTAGTTAAAAAAAGGCATAGAAAGTTACGATGCAAGCATTTTCTTTTGCCTGTTAAAGGAGAAGAGATAAGGAATACAAAAGATGAACACAAACTACCGACCTACCAGTGAGTGCTTTCAATAAGTGTGTCTAGCTTCTGCATTGCAAAACTGCTTGAGTAAGAATGAAAAAGTCATGACAAATCACTTTTTCCTATAATGTAAAAGCATCATTTTCTTCTTAATTGGTCCCTGTGAAAAATCTGTGGTTTTGCTTGAAAAGTGATCTTTTTGTTTAGTTTTAATGAATACGGTGTCTCTGAATGGTCCTGTATTGACAACTGTGAAGACCTTTTTATCTACAGAACCGTATACCCAGGGCAGTGACATTGCTTGTATCACCAAGGTGCCATGCTTATACCTTTATCTCAAATAATGACAGGTTTGTTCTGTCTCCTTGACTTCTCATTTCCTTAGCTCCCTGTTGTGAGAGAGGCCTAGCTTATAGCCAATTAGTATCAGATGTGGCAGTGATGTTTCTGAGCCTGCATATGTTTGGCCTTTGGGAACCAAGTTGAATGCTCCATACTCCTTACTGAAGACATGTTAGCATCCATCTGATAACGACATGATTTGCTCATTCTTTCCTGTTTGACCTGGATGAAATCTGAGCTGAAAACACTGAAGTCAAAGTACTTGTATTCCACTACATATCTGTGGAGTCTTTCAATTCTTTTGGAAATAAATTGTGAGAGAATTAAGGAGAAGGATCAGATGACATATCTGTTTGTTGTTATTGCCCTTTGTTACATGAGGTTAAATTTCAACAAAAAATGAAAAAGCCTCAAAGAGCTTCTTTTTGGCAGGTAATGTTCCCATCATTGCTGCAAAACTATGCAGCACTTATAAAGTAAATAACAATTTTGAAAAAAATGACTGCTATCTACTTATTACATAACAAAACCAAGCGTGGTTGCTCTAGGAAATCCAGAAAGCAAGTATATTGTAGTAAGCTCTACTGAGTCATTTGGTAATAATCCAAACTTTACAGTTTTAACTCTCAGCAGATTTTAAATTTTAATCTTATACATTCAAAGCATAGTGTTTACATCATCCTGATTATTGTTAGATGGAATGAAAAATGGTGATTCTGCAAAAATCTTGTCGTTTAATTTGCATTTAAAGTTCTTGCAAATGCATTTTAATTAACATTATGTTCCACATCACTACTTACTGACAAAGTGGTTTTAGTCTGTACATTTTTAGGAATGCTATTCAAATCCAGAGTATACAGTAGAGTTTTGTACCAGACCTCAAATAATTAATTTCTTTTCAATGGCTTAATAACCTGTGGGAATACCTGTGCCATGTCTTAGTGGTGATTGTAGTTAAGGCAGGGAGAATAAAGTCCAGGCTCCTTCTGGCTGTGCTATGAACACTGCGAGAAGAAAGAACACAAAGAGCATTCCTGTGGGCAAAGTTCCAGCCTTGGTCTGGTCATGTACCCACATATAAAGAGGTGGAGAGGACTAGCCACTGATTTTGTATCTGCCCCACCGCTGATAGCTGGCCAAATGCATATGAGAAGGTGCAAAAATAGTGTGTCAGGAATTCTCTTCCTCTAAAGAAGAAAGGTAATTCTCTTCAGGACGTACAAGTTAGTTTCCACAGATATCACTGCTTCCAGATTTGGGCTCTCCTTAAATAAGCCTGACCAAGATATTCAGTATTCTTTCATGTTGTTAGTGCAAAATATTATCTCTGCAAATTTTATGCAATTATTATGTTGGTCTGGAAATGCCTCCTCTCTGATTTTCTAAGATTTTCAAGCTGGTAAAGGCAGACGAATCCTACTTTTTCTGCTTGTCTCAGAAGAGGAAGGACAAAAAAAGGATTTGTAAGAACATTTTAGTGGGAAAATGGTTTCATGAGTAGATGGTGATTCCAGGTGCCTTTTATTTCATTTTTTTTCCCCAGTGGCAATGGCAGCTTAAATAGATCCTGATCTCCTTTATCTCTGGTCTTTTTTTTCTTTTCCCTAACTGTGCCAAAAATGTTCGTGTTACTGCACTGTGAACAGAATGCAGAGAGTGACCTAGGTTAAAAATACTCTTACAGGATAAATAATACCAGGTTTCTTAAAGTCAGTTCACAAAAGAGTTTACAGATTGTACAGTAAATGTGCTGGTAGGAATAGGTTTCCAAGGATGAAGTTGGTGAGAGAAACCCATGTAAGTGGCCACAGCTACTAAGAAAAAGATTCATGTTATTATGGAGTCCATACATGTGTGTGTTACTGCAGATGGAAAGATTTTGATGGGTGTTTTGTGTTTTGCCTAAGTGAAGCCTAAGCATCTCCTGAATCTCCTAAATTTCAGTTTTAGTTTTTTCTTTATGTGTTTTTTTTTTTCTTTCTTTCCCCCGTACCTGAGCGTGGCTGGTTCATTCAGGACATGAGTATTCAAAAAGGAAAAGAAAAAAGATTGAAAGTTATTCAGTTGTTCAGATCTCTATTACAAGCTTAAATTACATGCCTGTGGTACTTAACTTCAGGCTAGATATCTATCCAGAGGACATGGGTATGCAAGAAAGGCATTGTCTCTAGTTTAACAAAGTGCCTTTGAAGTAGATTGAGCACAGACTAGGTAGACATAAAAATTAGAGCTTGTTTAACTTGTGCTGAATGCAGGCAAATCTCTGTTAACAGTAGCTGCTAATAGTAATGGAAAATGCTTCTAATCCTGATACAGATAAGGTAACAAATAGGAATGAGCTCTTGTTTACATTATTGATAACTTTTGTGAACAAGTTTCTTCTTAGTAACTGTTGGAGGGGCCACCTAAGTCAAGCTAAATTGTCAGCTTTTAAATCTGACATTTTATGGGAAAGGCAAAAAATGTAAGAATGATACATCTATAGAAACTTTCTACCAGGAGACTGTCTTGAACATATTCTAAGGTAGCTGCTGTTAAATGATACAGCGGGTGCTGGTCAATTCTTTTTTTCCTCTAGTGGCCTCTTTCTCTGCTTGCTTACAGCCTTTGTTAAAGTCTGGACGATAGAAGGGAATGGACACAGAGACTCCAGCTCCTATAAGAAATTGTACATTTTTTTTTTTACATTCATTTAATAAAAAAATGAGAACGTTTCAATTCCAGAAATAAAATATTTAATTTCCACTTTCCAGAGGGAAACAGCTTGTGTTGACTCATTTCAAAACACACATGATAATTGTCAATATTTTGAGGGAAGGAGAAAGAGGAGCTGAGAAGGCAAAAGGGAAGAAGTTTCATGCTTCATAGCAAGGCTTTTTGATTAAAAATTCTTTATCATCAGGCTCCTCTTGACAAGTCAGAATGGAAGATGTTAAGGAGCTTGTATTTAATCCTGTGGGGACTCAACTCTTAGGGTTCTGCAGGAATTCACCTCTCATGTTCCTCACATTTCTTAACTGATGGCTTTGCATGGATTTATGATTTTTATACTCTTTAGCTTGATATCACTTTGCCTTTCCTTGACTTGGAATTCAGATGAGACCAATGCAGAGTACTGACATGCGGGCAATACAGTTGGCTTTATGTGAATTCTGTAAAGATTTGACTTCGAGAGGAGCAGTTTGCAAATGCTGTAGTCCTGACTCTATATTCCGTGATTCAGTTTTTGTATTCTAAATGTCAGAAATTGCATAGGTGTCTTCAAATGATTAATGTCTCTTATTATGCTGAAAGGCTGACATATACTAGGAAGCAGAAAACACTGGTGGGTTAGAGCCAGCTGTGCAGATTCTTTTACTAAGATGTGTGAGAGCGACTCCTGTATCATGCTTGGTTATCTGTTGCCATTGCTGTACATACCATCATTTCTCAGCGAGCAGAGCGTGATAACACGCTGACTGCATGTTAAGATGTTGAACCTCGTTGTGGTAGTCTATTTGATAACTATTTTGATAAGAATAATCCCATTCCAGGGATACTTCATAGAGATAACCGCCATCATTGAGGGCGTATCTGCTCTGTATCTGTTCTAAGTATTGATTCTGACATGAACCATTTCTGTAGTTCACTCAAGTCATTTCTGTTTCCTAAAGAAAACTTTTTGCATTGTTCATCCTATTCCATGCTGTCTATGCTATCCTGTCATAAATAATCTCAAACTGCTCATGGTAGGTTTAATATGTGTAAAGGCTTCCAAACCCACTGTGATTGTCTAATCTAGGCTTTTTCATAACAAAGCTGTAGAATTTGGCAGTATTCATTCCCGTTGAAACCTAGATAGCTGCATTTGAACTAGAGCACATCTTTTGAAAAAAAATAAAAATCACATATGGTATAAAAGCCCTTCCACAATTCTTAGAAACCTAGTCATTAATTACTTTCAGATGTTACCCGCTTTCTAGGACGAAATTGTCTGGTTTCAGCTTCTAGCCATTGAAGTGTGTTAACCTACTTCTGCTAGACGGAGGTGCTCTGTTCCCTGTGTATCCACGTACAGGTTGTGATCAACTTACCTCTTTGCTTCTCTTTGAGATAAATACACTTAGAACTTGGAGACTTTTGGTCTGTACATATTTTTCATCCTCCAGTCATTCTCTGCTCCTTTGGTAACTCCTTTTCAACATTTTTCTTGATCTGAGGATATAAGACCAGACATGACAGCAATCAAACTTGTGTTAGGTAGGTGTGCTCTTATTTGGTATTCACCTACTTTAACATCTAAAGGGTTGTGCTATTCTATTGGACAGAGCATCATATTAAAAGCTCACATGCAGCCTATTAGTCGCTGTAACTCTTTAATCTTTTAGAGTCACTATCTTGCAGAACAGACTATAGTAGCATGGAGAATTTTTGCTGTTACCATGTCTGAATTTATATTTGGCCTTGTTGAAATGAACTGAGTGTTGAAATGAAAAGTACATACCTCCAGAATACCACCAAATCCAGGTCCCTGCCTTCCAGGAAACTGATAATGATGCTAAATAACAGAGAACAAAGAATATATACCAAGAAAAGATCTGTAGAAGGGCAACTAAAAATAAAGTTGCTTAGCAATAATTTCCTGCTCTTAGTGACATTATGAGACATGAATTCTGTGTTTATTTTGTAGCATTTTAGTTGCCTAATTGCAACCTCCCATAGCAGCGAGTCAATCACTTTACTGATCCCTATATATTGCAACAACATTATTGTCTTTCACAAAATTGTTATATTGACATTTTGCAGGTTGTGTGCCCAGGTATTTGGTGCTGTTTCCAAAAATATATGATGCCTTTTCACCTGTGATTTCATTCCTGCTAACTCGAGGCAGGGTTTATCTTGCATGGGAAGAGGTGCCAAAACAAGGTGCCAGAATGTTAAAAAATAAAAATTGCAAATAGCAGAGCTTACAAACAGAATAGATTCCAGTGTGCTGTTTCAGAGGGTTCAGTCACAGAATTAGCTCTACTCCAAGTAAAACATCAGCTTCTAAAACATTTTTCACTTGAACAGCCCAGTCTTGCTCTGATTTATCTTGATGGTGGTCTACAGTCACCTGTGTGCTGGAAAGCAGAGCACAGATTACATAGCTAGCATCTACTAGTAGCTATGTCTACTGCATTCGTTTTGCAGATCAAGTGTTCAAAGTAACAGCTTCAATTCATAATAGATTAGATCCAAACAACAACAATATTTTCCCCTGGTAAACAGTGATTGATGTCAAAGGTGGATCCTACTTTGGCAATTTTCAGTGCATTTTTTCCTCACTTTGTGTTCTCAGTTATTATTCACAAAGAGGGGAAAAATGCAACATGAACTAGTGTGGGAAAGATGCTCCAAAGATTATATTCAGGTTGAGTGGGGATCATCTGACAAGGGAGAGGATTTTGACCATTTCTTTCGTCATGTAGGAAGCCAGTATTTTTTGCACACAAAAGATTTTCCTTGGCCTCTGCTCACTGCCAGAGAGACAAGAAAGAAACATTGAAAATATGGTTAAAATTACCAAAGTTTTAAGTCTGAGATGTCCCTGGCTTTTCTGCTGACTTCTAAATGGCACAACTAATATGCATCTCCTAATGGATTCAGTGCTGTTAAAGGAATTCCACCCATAGAATAATTCCTGGAGTTGCATTCACATGAACATAAAATTTGGTCTATTTTCAGAAAACGGCGCTTTGATCTGTATGTATGTAGGCGAATCTGATTACAGAACATGGTTCCAAATAAAAATCAGGTTTAATATCAAATCAATATAAAAAAGAATTATGTCAAAATGTGTAGGAGCGAAGGCAGGAAGTGGTTTGTCTTTGACAGGCTCGTGGTCATCATGGTAGTCACACCATTGTCAGAAATACTCCAGTACTGATGTTGTGTTGTGTGTCCAGGTCCTAAAGACTGTTACTCAAGAGTTACTCAGTTCGTGTTCCACTACCCATCTTCTATGCTGAGTGCCCTGGTACGTCTCTAAGGAAGAAGAAAATCTGAGAACTTCAAGCCAGTATAATGACATTATTATAGCTTCAGTCCTTCACTTAGAATCATGTTTGGTGAGAGAGAAGGCTAAGGAGTGATTCAGGACAAAAAAGGCAAATCGAAAGAACTGAAAAATGAAAGAAAGGTACTTGCCTGCAGATAATGATGGCTTTGCTTATGTTTTTCTGAGAATAAATAATTTTTTACCCAGTCAAGCTGGATAATCATGGCTAGACAATTTTATTTCTACTGATAAAGTCCATCCCCAACTTTACCACTGACTTCTTTAAAGCCACATCATGCATGAAAAATCAAAGTGAAAGCAGAAGGAAGGGAGCAGATAAAAAAGGAAGGCATTGAACACTTACTGGAAAACATGCCTTTCCTGATACTTTCTAAACACTGGTTTTGTAGAAATAGCAGCTAAAATAGCTGTTTACCATTGCACTGTATCCAGAGAGAAATGAGAGTTTTTATGAACTTTAGAAAAATAAAAACAGCTGTTCTGTCAGGTAATGAAAAGGCATGTAATTCAATATATTATCATCACAACGTATACAGGAGTGTTAAAAAGCTGTGTTTTTCTCTCTTCTGTGCTATTCTAACTGCCGCTTCCATCATCTGTACAAGCTCTTGTAAAAGGAAAGAAAGTAGGTCTATATTGCAGAGTTTAGCTGGGTCAGTACCTGTGCCTTCATGCTTGCAAAGAGCTTGCATGAGGCTCTCTGTCCCTGTTGTGGTTAGCTTCTGCACTGTTATTTCTGCGGATACAGGTTTGTTCAAACCTGTTTGTTCGAAGTCTGAGAGAAACCTTGCCTGTCTTTCTGTGTGAACATACTCATGGCCTGCTAATGACATTGTAAGATATTTTATGTTTTCTGAACACTGTGCTTCTGATCATTCTTGCCAATATGAACAGGAGTCAGTATCTGGACCAGCACAGGTGATGAGCAGGATGCTCACAAAGGCCATGTGAGATGATATCTGAAGGGTGGGTGTCAGGAAGATGGGGCCAAGCTCTTTTCAGTAGTGCCCAGTGACAGGACAAGGGGCAATGGGCACAAATTGAAGCACAGGAAGTTCCGTCTGAACATGAGGAAGAACTTCTTCCCTCT
>Ga0065711_1026931_pt1 | contig 56887 bp, 54 predicted proteins | sample Hoacrofraction12_FD_59098 | JGI IMG/M metagenome (GOLD analysis project Ga0065711, IMG submission 59098) | Hoatzin crop microbial communities from Cojedes, Venezuela - Epithelial fraction 12 v2 (version 2) | ecosystem: Host-associated > Birds > Digestive system > Esophagus > Crop | place...
CGGGGCCAGTGGCGCAATGGATAACGCGTCTGACTACGGATCAGAAGATTGTAGGTTCGACTCCTGCCTGGCTCGTGCTTAGTTTTTTCACTCCTCTCCCCCCCTGTTGTGGTGAGCGACACGCGGAGGGGATCCGATCGGTTTTCATCCGAGCTCATCGTTTAACACCGTTTATACGCCCGGCACATCGTTGGGTTCCTTTGTCTCCCAAAGCAAAAATGACAAAGGTAGAAAGTATAAAACACCACCTAGGCTTAAACTTTTCAGACAATCTAAATAGGTATCTTGTCAAATACATTCACTGTGCCGACAGCTGGACCCAGGTGACACACCGCTGTGCTACACGGGGGAAAATCCTTTGGGCCCCGGGAAAGGAGCGGTGCACTCATCGTTGGCCTGACACAGTACTCTTCGCCCACCCCGACGTGTGTAAAGGCAACGACGCAGTGTGTAGAGACAAGCTTGCAACCAGGAGAGGCGAGGAAGGCGTCTCCAGTGACTAGATTTGGGAATACTCCGCCACTTCAGAGTAGCTGCTGTCTGTGGACTAGGCGCAAGCTTAGCGTATGGAGCGGCTCGTGTCGCTGCGAATGAATAGCCGAGGTAGCTCGTTAGGGCTGCTGACATTTGGACTTGCCATCCTCTGTCTGGCCATGCCTGCGAATGGCACTGGTGACGGTCACGACACAAGGCTGTGTGGGCAGGCGAGAGGCGGCACAAGGATAGGGCACCCCACCGTGTCATGCAAAGCCCTTGAGACCCTCATTTTTCTGCTTGTCGCTCACAGAACAGTGACTGGGAGCTGTGTATGGAATGCCTTCTGGAGAAGACAGGACATGGGAGATGTCTGTTTAAAAGGAAAATCTGGGCATGTCTCAGGGCAGCTGGCTCTCCAAGTCTCTAGGTAAGTGTGACAGGGTTTTGGTGCCCACTCCAGGCTGCCCGCTGGGAAGGGAGGGTGACAGGCCGAGACGGTTTGATTTTCTTCTCCACCGGCGAGCGAAAACCCGGCGTTACGAACTCAGGCACCAAAATACACCCGAGCCAGGCAGGAGTCGAACCTACAATCTTCTGATCCGTAGTCAGACGCGTTATCCATTGCGCCACTGGCCCCGTACCCCGCTACTCCCTGAACCGCGCCTGCTGAGCAAACCCCCCCTCCACCGCCAGCCCCCTCCCCGCTGCGCGCATGCGCCGCTCACCCCCAGATCGCTGTCTTCCCACAGCGCATGCTCAGAACTCGGCGCCGGGTTGGGCGGCAGCTTGGGCGGCCGCTGGGCGGCGGCATGCAGCTCCCTTCGATAGCTCAGCTGGTAGAGCGGAGGACTGTAGAGGTGCGGCCCGCGGGAATCCTTAGGTCGCTGGTTCGATTCCGGCTCGAAGGAGAGGCATACTTTTTTTTACTATTTTTTTTCTTTTCCCCCGTCTCCCGGGGAAATTAGATTTTTTTCGTCCCGTCGGTGATGGACGGGGTCGCGGCCGGCTCCCGCCTTCTGGGCAGGCCGGGAGAGAGGCGGAGGGGCGGCAGCGCCGGCCGCGCCAAACACATGTAATATATAAGCAATTTGGGGTAAAGAAAACAAAAAAAAGAAAAAACTGGAAAGAGGTGACAGCCTTGCAGCAAACACTGAAATCCGTGTTGCAGCGATGCTTTGGGAAGTGCTTTGTTGTTTCCAATAATAATAATAATAAACAGTAAATACATAACACGTTTTCCATAATAACATTAATAGTAATAAAGAATGTAATTAACAATACATACTCCAATAATATAGACTTAAAAATTAATTAATTATAATAATTAATATAATAATATATATTTGGCATTGTCCTACATGAAGCCAAAAAACGAGGCTTTTTTAGCTGTATTGTGGCTAGTTTTATGAGCTCTTCTTTTCCAGGGTGATCCTTGGGGTGCCACTTCGGCTCTGCGCAGGCTCTCCTCATTTTGCCAATAACAAGCAGTGTGCGTGTATTTGACCCTTTATATCATTTAGTAAGGAAAGATGACGGACATTACAAAAACCCCGTCCATAAGACATTTCACCCTGACACACTGAGTCACCAGAGTGAGGGCAGATCAGGGGCTGTCAAATGTGCTGACAGGTACGGGGCGGGGGTGGGCATCTGCTCCAACAATAAGAAATTCTCAGCTCACACATTGTAAGACAAGGTCTTGTTTGCATTTCAGGCGAAAGCTGTCTATTCTCCTGGAGAAAGGGGAAATAGAATAAATCTCAGGGGAGTTAAGAGTATGTGGACAGAAATTTTCAGACTGGCTGGCGGATTTTGAAGGAGAGATGGTGAAAATGTTCTCACGTGACGAGGTGCTGGCTCATGGATGCAGTTTGACTGAAGTGGCATGTGCATGTGTTGCAGAATAAGTTTAATCAACTAAATTCTTTAAACATATTCTATTCTCTTAGCTTTATCTTTATGTTTGAATAACTTTGCTTAGCATGAATTAGCAGGAGAGTGTGAGCTCGCTGGAATTCCAGGTCTCTTGTCATGAGCTGGTCCTGGCCTGGTTGCTGGGATGCAGGAAGGCAGGCCCTGGCTCCAGTGTGAACTGGGAGATAAGGAGGCTGCCGCTGTCGGAGGAAGAAGCTGTAGCTCTTTCAGATAAGAACTGCTAACATAACGGCCCGTCTGGAGAGAGAGGAAGAATCCAATAAGGAACAAAAGGACCCCAGGCCAAGAATTACTGTTGGACCAAGAAGCGCATGCGTGAACAGCACGGGAATAGTCTGTAAAGGTACAAACACCCAGGGATTTCTTTGTTCTGGGTCCATCTCTTAAAGAGGCACCCGGTCCAGACAGTTTCTTTAGTGTACTTTTTAATCTGTTTCTTTAATTATATTCTTTACAAGCACAGATGTCTGAGCCTATGCTACGGGAAATCTAGGTTCAAGAACGTTTCTTTAAGACATGGACAAGATGTCCTGCTGATCACACAGGTGGGAAGCCATTGGAAGTGAGAGAGCATCTTTCCTGATTTTGTTAGTACCTGAAACTTTATTATTTCTTGGCTTAGGTACTCTTGTCAGTGTATCTAATTTGAATATTGTAAGCACACACTTCTATTTGTATCTACTCCTCACCTGGCTTGAGTTAAGCGGGATTTCAGGGTCACCAGATCTATCCGGTTATCACTCAGCTAAGAGCAACTCTCTCAGCTGTTGTCCTGGGCTCTCAGACATGACTTCTAGCTCCCCAGGACGTTTCCTAGAGCAGCCAAACCTGCCCCATTTCAGCAGCAGGAGCTGGACGAGCGAGCATCCTCCGAGGTCAGCTGAACAGGAGCCTGACTGTGGAAAAGTGGAAGATGCTGGGAATAGCCTCCGGTGCAGGAGGTTCCCAGTGGAGCTGGGAAAGAGCCATGTAATTAGCTAGATTCTTTAAAAATAAACCTTTTTAGAGATGGAGTTGACCCGGTTGAAAGCTCTCGATGACGCTGAGCAGGATGTGTGGGCACCAACTTAATTAAATCCCTTAATGAGGAAATCTGCATCTCCAGCTTTCCAACTGGGTTGGGTTTTTTTTTCTTTTTTTTCCCTTTCCACTTTTTCCCTCCAGCCGTGCCTGGTTGGGTGGGGACCGGAGAAAATAAAATAAAGTATGCCACCGAGCCAGGCAGGAGTCGAACCTACAATCTTCTGATCCGTAGTCAGACGCGTTATCCATTGCGCCACTGGCCCCTAGCGGTAGGAGCCACCGAGGGAGGGAGCCCCGAGGGGGGCGACCGTGACGCCCGGCACCACCGAAAAACGGGACTGTGGGGCAGGAGCAAAGCCTTGCAAGCCCTGGTCCCCGGGCGTTGGGCGCCCGATGCTGCGCTGTTGCTCTCGAGAGGGGAAGAACCGAAATTTTCCAGCAACGGGTGGAGGTTATGCCGCGGAAATTCCATTTTCCCACTGGCATCCGGGTCCAGGCTCCGTATCTGATGTTGCTCCACTGCGACGAAGAGCTTTGCAAGTTGGGAACAAGTCACGTCGTGTCACCTGCTGCAATCTCTATGCCGAAAGGAAAAAAGGAAAACATCGTAATGTCACCCAGTTCCAAAATGCTGGGAGCTGTGTCGTGCCCTTTCGCTCGTAAGCTCTGCTCCCCACACCTCCAGCAGAGCCTGGCTACTCCCATGGTGTCTGGAGGAGGAATCCCAGCCGGTGGGAGGAGGAGGTGGGATCTGCCTCAGCTTCCACGACGCTGTAGCAGAAGAACCTGGTAGCCTTTACCCCACGCTTGGTCCTGCAGAAGGACCCCAGAGCGGAGAGCCAAGGCCTGCAGGGCTGGGACAGGCTGCGTGGTGGAGCCCAGAGCCGATCCATTTGGAGGGATAAGGGCAGCTCTGGAGATACCAAAATACCATCAGCACCTTGTCTTCCAGGTAACCCCCACTCTACTCTCCCACTGACACCTCTCCCGTTACGACGTGCCTGGCTCGCACCTGCACGTTAGCTCCTGCCCCAAGCTCTGAGTTACTCTTGGTCTGTACCCCGTGTTTTCTCCCCGCGGCTCAGACAATTCCCTCCGGACTGCCAAGAAGGGCTTTGCCTTGGAATCCATACAAAGCACAGTGCTGGTGCTTCAGGAAGGAGACCAGCGCCCTGGTGGCTGTGGTCTTGGTCACTTGGTATGCTCCACAAAGGCCGCAACATCCCAGAACTTGTTTTCCCATTTTTCCTTGTCAATCAGACTCAAAGCAAGTTTTCCTTTTCCTTGTTAATCAGACGCAAAGCAAGTTTTCCTTTTCCAGGGAGAGCCATGGAACACCTCGCAGAGTTAGAACATTTTGGGTTCAGTCTCACGACTTCTTGGTGACACTTGCTGCCTGCATCTCTGAGCCCTTCGCTGACCTTACAGCAGCCAAACATGTTGGCTCGTCACTGATAATAACCCGAGTGTCAGTGAGCTGCTGGTTTCTTTCCGATGGTAGACTTTGACTGCTGTCTGATTTCTGGCCTGTCACTGGTCGGGCTTCCATAAACAGGTCTGTACCAGAGAGAGCCCGGCTACTGAGAACAAACTCTGCATATTTAGCCCTAGCTTTATTTGGCAAAAAACAACGGCAAAAAACCCCCTGTTCGCCAGCATTGGACATTAGGGATCATGAAAAAACATGAATGGCTCTTTTTTCCATTCCTGAGGAGGAGGATGGGATTCACATAACCTGCTGCCAGGGAAAATGTTGGGAGCTGTTGGAGACAGACGTTAATCACCGCAGCCCTATCTGAACACGCGTTGCTACTGTGCCTCCCTCTGCAGCGGTGATCTTGCCAGGCTACTGTGGCAGGCTTGACTTGCCTGCGAGTGTTCCTTGAAGTCATGGACCGTCTTAAAGGTATGACGTCCTGGGTAACAACGAGGATGAGCCAGTTCAGCAGCCTCGTCCTCCAACCTAAAGAGGTCCCACTTCCTCTCCTCCACTGTACTCAGCTACATGACTTGCCTTGTCCTTGCTCTGGTGGTCTGTGGTCCCTCCAGGCACCTCAGTCAACTTGATCATTCAGCAAAAGAGCAGGGGATATTCTAATGGTCAGTGAGGTGAACCAGCGAGAGGACAGGACCATGAGGCCAGGGCCAGTGCGAGGAAGGCGAGAGACACTGACTGCCCCATCCCTCTGGTCCTTGCAGCAGGAGGAGTGTCAAGCTGAGACAACGAGGCAGAAGACATGGAGTGGGACCAAGGTGTGAGAAGTGGAGAAGGTATCCAGCAGGTAGAGCTGCTGTCTGCCTCCACAGACGCTTCACTTTCAATCTATTATTTCCACCCTCTCTTCATTTTCCTTCCTGCCATTTTTGTTTTTCGCAGGTGCTGGTAAGGTGGGCAGTAAAGACGAGGCCAAATTCCTCCTGACTGCCTCAAGCCGGCGCAGAGGGGTAAGCACTGAGGCAAGCAGCTCCTTCGTCAGCAGAGACTTGCAGACAGCTCCTCTTCTGCAGATGGGTTTTGGTTTTTCCCCCTGAATTAATCATGAAAAACCGCAAAGCGAATGAATGGGAATGAGCATGTCCAAATGGCTGGTGGGCATACAACAACAGGAAGAAAGTAATTGCAAACAGGAGTTTGCAGGGGTGGGGGCAGCGCCTGTTTCTAGTTGGGCAGCTTGGACCTGCACCTATCCCTCCAGTTGGCAGCCAGAGACATCATCAACCGCGTGCCCGGGCCAGGCAGGATGGAGGGATCCCACGTACTTGCTCAGCGATCCCAGGGATGTTACCCCTGCTGCGGTGATGGGGTGAAGGATGATGCTGGAAAAGGGCAGTTTCTCAGGTTTCCATGCTCTTCTAATGGAGTCGCTCTGAGCGCAGCGAGGCCGCTCGGTTTTGGCTAACGGAGCACGCACCGGACGCAGCAAGAGCTGTGTTGTGGTGCCCTGTGATTCTGAAAGCAGGCCCCAGTGAGATGGGCCCTGCTTAGACCCAGAACAGGGCTGCAGCCAAGAACAGTGATTTCAGGCGAAACCCTGGTCAAGCAGGGAACCATCCTTGTGCCTGGAGGAAACTGGAGCCAGAGCTGGGAAATGAGGCTAGAGGCCCAGGGAGGGGTTGAATACAGGTGAGAGCTGGAAACAAGAAGGGGTGGGCAGGTAGGGAAGGACGGGTGTGCCTCACAGTATCCCCAACCTACCTTTGGTGGCTGCTCCTAACTTCTTTGGATAGCTCTCCTGGCAATGCGAAAGGCTAAAAATATATGTAGTCTTTTACAAACCTTAAGTTGCTGGTTCAGTTCTGGCTGATGGGGGGGTTCTCTCCTTTCTTCTTGCTCAGCACATGGTGCAAGAACCACGTGTTCTTTCACCAAGCCATCAGTCCTCCAACAAACCCCACAGAAGCCCCTGGGATTCAGGTCTTCCTGGTTGCTCCCATCCCTAGAAGACACTTCTTCTCCCCTGGTTATTGCAGGTACAGCGGGGTCCTGCCACTGAGGGAGGGCACATTCAGTAATGCTTTGAATATTACAGAGAACAAGCTGGCAACCCAGAGTGCTTGTGAGGTGCCTCAAGTTCTGCATGGAGATTTACCACATCCTTTGGCAAGGAACGAGTCATTAGTATCCAATTACACTGAAATCATACTTAATTCAAGACAGGTTAAGACAAAAAGCAAATAAAAACATTTACTCACAGCTGCCAAGATAGATAAACTTACAAAAGAGGTAGGTGGAGAAATGAGAGAAAACCAGGCTTCAGTTACTGGCTTTGAAGATTAGATCAGCAAGGCCATTCCCTCATATCCAGGCTTTTTGCTGCAGGCTCTTCTGACACAGTGAGGAGCAGAGAGTCTGTCTTCCTCCACACCTTACACCTCAGGCTGTGTTGACCAAGAAGTACTTCCTCATGGGGGAACAAAGTGCCTCTCATGTCTAACTTCCTCCTACAAAAGCAGGTTCTTCCCTTCCAGGGAGGTCCACCACTTTAGTATGGAGCTCTTCCTATTTCTTCCTTCTCCAGGAGAGGCGCTGGCCCTTCCTCTTGGCAAACATAAGAATGATTTCATTCCTTTAGCATTACATGGCCAGCTAACGCTTTGGCTCAAGTGCAGAACTGGGGTGCTGCCGTGGGAAAGGCATTGGCTAGATGCTTGAATGCCACCATTTTATTTTTTTCTTTTTTTTCCTAAACTTTTTGTTCTATAATAATGTAAACATCTCTTCTTTGCCCTCCCTGGTGTTGTTACTTTGGTGGGCATACAGCGAAGTGTGTGCACCTGGTCAGCCTTGGTTTGGAGGGGACGCCTTGCTTCAGGCTGTGCTGGGATGGGAGCGAGGGGAGCAGCTTCTGCCTGCTCAAGCAGAGGTTGCTCTTTTGTTGATGGGACTCATCTTTTCAGGGAGAGGGTGAAACAGTCCACTGCCTTCACGGAAAAGGATAAAGGAGCTGAAGGCTGATGTGGGAAGGAGGAAAAGCAGGTTGCTGTGGTGCTGCAAAGTAGAAGGGGAGGTGTGGGAGTTGTCCTGGGCTTGGGTAATTGGCTCAAAGGGCTTGTTCAATGAAGAGGACATCCTGGGACTTACCACCGTGCGCACATGCAGTCTCTTTTCTTACCCGGCTATAGTGTCTTTTTCTCATCACATCTTCTGCTTGACTCTACAAACTTTCTCCTTCCAGTTTTTCAGGTTGTCCTCACATAGGGACCACGCAGAGATCCCTGTTAGCCAGCTGGTAGCACAGTTTCCTCCTTCAACTGGAAGGAAATGGCCCAGGCACCTTTCTGCTTCCCTGCACAGCTCCTGCAGCCTGAGGGGCTGGGGTCAGAGCAGTGACAACACCAGCCCACAGGCAGAGAGCAAAGGTACTGATCCTGCCACTTCTGATGTGCTGGACAGGTGGCCGGGCACACTTCCCTCAGAAACAATCCCCGGCTGTAAATTGAGGGAAAGGATGGAAGCAGGATCACCAAGATGGAAAAAGGTGGCTCTTCCTGCCCTGTACGTCATCCCCTTCAGATGCTTTATTTCTCAATTTCCAGCCTGATGAAAGCTGTGAGGGTCAGGTGTAAAGAGCATTTCACATGGGAACATGTTAAGAAGTCATCAGAAGAAGGATGGGAGATCTGTCACCTTCTTCAGGGAAAGGAGTTAATGTCTGACTGGGTGACACCTGGCTTGATAGAATTATAGAATCATAGAATCACTAAGGTTGGAAAAGACCTCTAAGATCATCAAGTCCAATAATCCACCCAACACCACCATGCCTGCTAAACCATGTCCTGAAGTGTCATATCTACATGTTTTTTGAAAACCTCCAGGGATGGTGACTCCACCACTTCCATGGGCAGCCTGTTCCAATGTCTGACCACTCCTTCAGGAAAGAAATTTTTCCTAATATCCAATCTAAACCTTCCGTGACACAACTTGAGGCCATTTCCTCTTGGCCTATATCTATTGAGTTGGAAGAAAAGACCAACACCCACCTCACTACAACCTCCTTTCAGGTAGCTGTAGAGAGCGCTAAGGTCTTCCCTCAGCCTCCTCTTCTCCAGACTAAACAATTCCAGTTCCCTCAGTCGCTCCAACTGAGACCTGTGCAACAGCCCCTTCACCAGCCTTGTTGCCCTTCTCTGGACACTCTCCAGCAACTCAATGTCCTTCTTGTGCTGAGGGGAAAGATACATTTGTATTTCCCTGGAACCAAAGACGGCTGACTGCAGTTCCTGGGAATGAGCAGCCAGTCTGGATGCATTTCAGATTAAAGTCCACCAGGAGCCCAAGGAATTGCCTATGAGACCTGGCATACCAGGAGCACCCTAATGAAAGCAACCTGAGCTGTGACCTGCAGAGAGAGCTATGAAAGAAGTACTGTACCTTGTCAGGGCAATCACCTGCGTACCAGCCGGTGCCAGGTGAGAGGTCTTGCTGGTTTGGATGGGTAAGCATTGGGGTCTGTTTAGCTTTTTTAAGTATTTGTGGTGGGTTGACCTTGACTGGATGCCGGGTGTCCATCAATGCCACTCTATCACTCCCCCTCCTCAGCTAGACAGGGGAGAGAAATTATAACAATAGGTTTGTGGGTGGAGATAAGGGCAGGGAGAGATTGCTCACCAGTTCCCATCTTGGGCAAAACAGACTCGACTTAGGGAAAATTAATTTAGATTATTACCAATCAAATCAGAGAAGGGTAATGAGAAATAAATTCAAATCTTAAAAACACCTCCCCGCCACCCCTCCCTTCTTCCTGGGCTGAACTTCACTCTCCATCTTCTCTACCTCCTCCCCCTGAGTGGCGCAGGGTGACGGGGAGTGGGGGCCGTGGTCAGTTCATCACATGTTGTCTCTGCCGCTCCTTGTCGCTCCGGGGGAGGACTCCTCACACTTTGTCCCTGCTCCAGCATGAGGTCCCTCCCATGGAGGCAGTCCTCCATGAACTGCTCCAACATGGGTCCCTCCCATGGGGTGCAGTCCTTCAGGAGCAGGCTGCTCCAGTGTGGGTCCCCCGTAGGGTCACAAGCCCTGCCAGCAAACCTGCTCCAGCGTGGGCTCCTCTCTCCACGCGTCCGCAGGTCCTGGCAGGAGCCTGCTCCATCACGGGGTCACAGCCTCCCTTGGGCATCCACCTGCTCCAGTGTGAGGTCCTCCATGGGCTGCAAGTGGATCTCTGCTCCACTGTGGACCTCCATAGACTGCAGGAGGACAGCCTGCCTCACCATGGTCTTCTCCACAGGCTGCAGGGGAATCTCTGCTCCGGCACCTGGAGCACCTCCTCCCCCTCCTTCTGCACTTACCTTGGTATCTGCAGAGTGGTTTCACATACTCTTGCTCTTCTCTCCGCTGCTGCTTCCGCACAGTTTGGTTTTATTCCCCACCCTTCTTAACTATGTTATCCCAGAGGCGCTACCAGCGTCGCTGATGGGCTCGGCCTTGGCCAGCAGCGGTTCTGTCTTGGAGCCAGCTGACACTGGCTTTGTTGGACATAGGGGAAGCTTCTGGCAGCTTCTCACCGAAGCCACCCCTGTAGTCCCCCCTGCTACCAAAACGTTGCTACGCAAAGCCAATACAGTATTCCATAAATATAATTTATTTTGGATGGATATCCATGGATTTGTCATGGATAAATGACTTTATTTGTGATTTTGCTTTATCTCTCCTGAACTGAGTGGGATTTCAGTGTTACTGGTTGCCCACTGGCATTGCTTGCTGAAGGTTGTGGTGAACTGTTACCCTGTGGCCGCCTAACTCATGTCAGGCTCCCGGCACGTTCTCCAGAGTGCTAAAAGACAGCGATAGCTGTGCCTGCCCCATTTAGGCTGCAGGAACAAGGTCGCTGGTGGAGGTCAGGGATGGCAGAGGCATCTTGTGCTGGCAGTGGTAAGTGGGGACACCGTTTGGGGTGGAATGAGAGATTGGCCCCGGGCTTGACTCCTGAGGTTCCTCAAGGTGTCTGTCAGGGGTCCGATAAGAAGCCCAGTGATGAGTAGGAACCTTGCAGTCCACCCCAAAACCCCCTAACTTTTGAGCTGGAATTGGAACAAGTGACTAAGGATTACTCTGAAAGCACCACAGTCCTCCACCCTGGGAGCTGAGCTGTCAAAGGATGAGAGATGAGGTCCTGAGAGAGACTCCTGGCAGGATCCCACAGCAGCCCTGGTCCTGGCAGTGTGATGGGAAGTGGCAGACGCATCACTCTGGGGTATGGGGAACCAAGGTCTAAGAGGCACCTTGAATACAAATCTCTGCGCAAAGAGATGCTGCTGCAAAGCTGTCACCTCGCTGTGAAGTGCTTCACAGCAGTGATTAGGGATGGAAATAGCACCAAGGCCATACTACGTAGGTAACCGGCAGAGGTATGATTTGTAGTCTACCCATACATCAATCTTACATTCCCTAAACTCAGCCAGAATCAGAAAGGCTGACTCCTGGGGAACAGCCTGATGGGATAGCGGGACGCACCACTGCGCGTGCGGATGTGGGCCGGCGTGCTTGAGATGCTTCCTGAAGTGATAATTCAAAAGGACATTAATCTAATAGACCACTGCTTGGTACAATGAGCACAATGTCACAGCAGATGACAGCCCTGATCATAGCTTAAAGTGTGTTCATTCAACCCCTGCCCGGCTTGAAGGCTCTTCCAGCTGTTGCTGTCCTTGCAAACACCTGCATCACTCTCTCATGCATTGGGCTCCTCTACGCTCACATGAATCTTATGTGAAGGAGTGGGGGAAAGAACTTGGCTGGAAAATGGCCAAAAGGCAAACTTTCTCTTCTAATCTGACTTTCAAAAGGAAAAAATGTCATTGGCACTCAGAAATGAAGTCGTGCTGGTTTTGTTATATTCCTAAAGAGAATTTACAGGGCAAAGGAACACATAAGAGGAAGGAAAACAGAGGAGTCTGGAAAAAAAAGCTAAAGCACAGAGATACCATCTCTGTCACCAGCCACGTGCTAAGCAGATGCTTGGATGGTTCAGGTAAAGCCTTGCTGTGTGACAGCCTTCCTGCCCCCACACACCATATTTTTGTTTATCTGTAGTGTCATACTGTTTGACCCTTTGTCTTCCAGCGCTGAATCCCTATTCCAACCTGGAGGAATGACTCTCAAGATGGGTATGGATGAAAACATAACCTAGAACAGCCTAGGCAGCTGGGATGGAGTCTCAGCAGGTCTCTAACGTGGTGTAAAGTCATGTGCTAAGTATAACCTTAAAACCAGTCTCTCCATTGAACCACAGACCTCAGCATTGTCCTGGAGAAAAAAATACCCGCACTCCTCGCTATAGAGAGAACATACTGAAATAGCATCAAGAGTGGCTTGTGTTGAGCGGACCAAGGCTGGGGAGAAACGTGACACTGGGAAAGGGCTGTATCTCTGCGAAGTGATGAGCTGACGCCAGCTGGGAAGCCTGAGCTGGACCTGTGCTGTGAAACACTAGTCACTTCCCTGCTGAACATCAGTCTCCTTTCCTAATGACAGAGCTTGAGGTTGCAGCAGTGGGGCTTAAAGAGGAGCACTACAGGCGGTTAAGGCCAGAACAGAAATGAAATCTGTTCCCCGGTCAAAATTCCTACTGTTAGAACTCTGCAATCATCTTTTCTTAAATTCTGGTATTCACCTTTTCTTAAATTCTGGTATTCTAGGGACGCCCCTACCACTGCCACCACTGTGACACCTGTGTCCAGCCCTGCTGTCACAGCGCCGACTCCTCCGCTGCTAACCCAGCACTAACTACCCATGTTATTCCATAAAGTGCAGGGACTCGGGGAGGAGCAGTCATTCCACACTCTCTGGTAGCCGAGGAGATGTTCAGTGATGGTTTACAAACAGGCTCCCATGGGACACTGTGATGGCAAAGTAGAGAGGAGAGCATCAGGGCTGTATTTGAAAGGCAGGGCACTGTGCTAGAACAGCAAAGTGCTTGGTCGCTTACTCTCCAGGAGTAAGCGGGATTCTCCCACTTCTCTAACTGCTTTTGTTTTATTTATATCCTTTCTTCCTTCATGCCTCATTCTCACTGCAGGACATATTTGGGGGTGTGGAAAAGCAAGTCTGTGCCTGTTATCTGTGAAACTTGTCCCTAGCCCTGGAGAGGACCTATTTTTAGGCAGGCAGTAGTGCAGGGCTATTCTCCATGTGCAGTACTTCCTCTGTGCAGTACTTTGGACACACTTTGATGCTTTGCAGGTGAAATATAGGTGTCTTTCTATCAGTAATGTGTTGAGGGTATGAGGGTTTGGGGAACTCTGGGCTTATAAACTTGTGTATGGCTCAGGATGGGACTGGACCACTAATCTCATATTTGTTAGACCACAGCACTGGTAGCCTGTCTTTTCAGGCTCACTGACTTTGAGACTTCAGAGAATACAGATAACTGAAGGGAAGATGATAAACACCTTGTCTTAATCACCATTTGGGATTACCTTGCCTCCCTGAAGGGAATGGCCCAGCCACCATTTCTCATCCTGACCTCGAGGACTGTGAGGAAACCAGAGGTTTCTGCTGGGAGGGTTTTCTGTTTCCCTGTGGCCCCTTAAGCTGGGTGGCGCTTGGGCCCATGCTGGGCTGCTGGCATTGATGGAGGGCAGCGGGAAGCCACAGGACCCTCTGTCTGCCAGGCAGGGAGCCGGGAGCAGCGTCCCCATGGCTTGGTGTCCTGCCAGCAGCAGAGCCACAGCACGCGGAGGTGACCCCCTAATGGAGCTCAGCTATGGACTCTCCCCATTTCAGAGTCTTTTATTCCAAATCTCTGAAGTTCGTCTGCTATAATTTATGTTGGTACTGCTGCTGAATATGGAACAGAAATTATGATCTAGTTCATTTGCCCTTTTATCCTATGTTTCTGTCTGCTGCAAACTGTGGAAGATCCTTGAGCATACATAAACCCAAAGAAGGCTGCTTTTGAGCACGATTTAGCTCAGGTCAATGTCCATCCCCTGTTCGAAAGAAAACGGCAGCCATCATCCCTCTGACTGGTCTTTGCAGCTTGTCCCTGAAACCCTGTCCTCCTGCACGTTTGATGTGCTCCCAGTGACTCACCCTCAGACATGCTTCGAGCTTGCCCATGCTGCTGCGATTTTGTATGTGCAAAAGGAAATACTGAAAGATGTCGTTATCTCCTGTGCTGGGCCTTGTTTTTCTGGAGATCTGAAACCGTCTCTCAGATTGTTTTTAGGAGGTCTCCAAACGCTGACCTCATATGGCCTATCATCACGTATGAGGTACACAAAGACATATATATGTACCGAGTGGAAAAATGTCAGTCTCAAAACTGTTTTTGAAAGCACTTGTCTCTGTTGCAAAGGCTCTTTTGATGCATAAATTGAGTCACGTACAAGGGTAGATTTGATATTTATTGTGGGGTGTTTAGTGACCACAATATAATCTTGAAATGCAAGTTACTGTTTGCAGTTTGCACTTGTATAGGTAGGAGGGCTTCATCTCATAGCTGGCTCATTGGCTTAGTAAGTTGCGGCAAATGTAAGCAAAATTTGAGCTTCTGCAACATGCTGGCTGTAGGTGGGAATGCCGGTGCTCACCATCCGCTGCTGAGGGACTGCTCACTGCAGGGTAAATGGGCACAGACGAAAGGTGAGATGGATGGAGAGCCTCCCCCATACACCTCCAGGGGATGACTGGCTTAAAATGCAAATATTTTCAGTCAAAACGACAAGCAGAGCTAGGGGGATGGGGAGAGGGGAAGACCACAGCCAGGACTTCTCACCAGAGCTGAACAAGGCAGGGCAAAGCTGGGGGGAGACAGGCGGGTGGGTCCAGGGGTCCCCCGGTACAGGGTGAGGATGCCTGGGCAAGGAACACAGTGCTTGCAGAGCAGGCTTTACCTCGGTGGGCAGCTAAATCACACGGGAGTTATCATCTGGCAAAAATATGCTTTTTCTCTTTGTATTCCAGTCATGCAAGAGAGCCACGGGGCAGATCTTCTGCCACTGACACACGAGAGCTTCACAGCATTGGTACAAGAGAAGAGGTTGCAGAGGGGAATTCTGTGAATGCAAAACCCTGGGATGTCATTATGGCATTGAAACTTGAACCTGGACATCGCTCAACCTCTCCTTCCTCCTCCAAATCCCTCTCCTAAACCCACGGCTTTGCAGCCAGCCTTCCAGGCTCTCCTGGCCATCAGTCTGCAGCCCACAAGCTGTTATTTGGCTGCAAAAATAGAGGAGTTAGAAGCAATGTCTATAAATGCAAGCATATCTCTAGGAACTAGCGTTCTGGTTGTGTCAACAAAGCCAGGTAACATTCCCGGGCAAGCAACATTGCAAAAAAAAAAAAAAAAATCTTTAAAAAGTTACATTTTCTTCTTGGCAATGACTGGCAGACATCCAGAGTTACTGTCCAGGGGTGGCGTTAAAACGGGTCCCCTTGCCCTTTGTTAGTCCCTTGAGAGATGGCTTGGCGACTCTTTGGAGGTGGACAGCTGTGTGATCTGGTGGTCTTGCATGTGTGGAAGGGAGGAAGGGGAGGGTGACAGGGCTGCCAGGGAGAGACAGGAGGGTGCAGCACTTTCTCAGTGCAAGTCCTTCGAAGTCCAGCCTAAGCAATCCCTGCTGAAGACCAGCTATAGGGCTGTCCCGTGGCTCTGCAACCTCTTGGGGTTTGCTCTTCTCTTCCTCCTTGTTGCAAAGCAGTTGTACAATGCGTGGCTTTCCTGGCACTTCTTATCCAGCCTGTGCAAGCGCAGCCGAGCCTCTGCATTTCTTCACCTAGCAATCACTGCCGTGGTTCATAATGCTTTGACAGAAAAACCTGTACTAATTTTTCATGTGTCTGAACTACACAATGCTGCCAGAAAAATATTTCGCTTAGGCCTGGCTGCAGAAGGTGGATTTATCTTTGTTTTGTCAGCTCCTTTTTGTGGTTGTGCTGTTTGTTATCTGTTCCATCTTAGAGTGCTTCAGCACGCAGAAAGAGGACAGCCAGCAGCAGACTGTCCCTCACCTTGTTGCCATCAGATGTCCTCTGCAGATGCATCAGGTGTCATGCTCAGCCTGTTAACAGAAAGCGTTTGTGGACTGCGACAGGTAAGTATGAATTCACCAGAATTACATCCCAGAGGCATATTACACCCTGAGAGGTGCCTCAGCTCGTTGTCCAAGGGGCTGGCACAGTGGCATGATACCCCAGATTTTTTCCATGCCGTGAACAGTCCCTTCCCCACATCACCATATGTAGGTGTTTCTGTGCACTGACATTTCTAACCTTCAGTTTTTCCTCCCAGAATTTCTCCGTTTCTGCCTGTGCAGCGAGGTGGAGGTGCCTGCCTCGCCAGGCAGGGATGGCTTTCCTCATCTGACTCAAAGATGCTCATTAAAGCACGTTTTGATGCGCAAGGGGCAGCTGACTCAGAGTTAGGAGGGTAGGAATGAGGCGTTCGAATTCCTCCAGATGCGAAAGTCACTTCTCACCCGGCCAGGGAGGGGAGGGAGAGAAGAGCAATATCTTCTCTCTGCTGCCAGGAAAGGCTCCCCGCCAGCCCTGCCAAAGCCCCAGCAGTCCACAGTTCAGCTGCCCGAGCATCTTCTCCCGCTCAGCTCCGGGCTCTTGTCTGCACCAGGCAGTCGAAGCAAAGGTGTGATTTCGAAGGGGTTTAACTAAGCTAGCACAAATTTCCTGTGGATGCAAGACCTCAGAAAAATCTATTTGTTTTTATGTGACTGCTGACAACCGTGTATGGTTATGTAGGGGAAATTCCAGCTTGGTGGGCTGCAAATGGGTACAGGATTTCACCCCAAAACTTAAAAAGTATGCGAGGTGTTAAAGTAAAATAATCAATAATATATTGTATTTAATCTTATTTATTGCCATTGCATGTAGAGAATATTGTTCGTTTTCACAGAGAAATCAATGAAAATCTTCACTTTTATATTTTCTCGAAGGGCAGTTTCCACACTGGTGTTTCACAAATTTAACAGACCCTGCTTTGCAGTCGGGGTTTGCCCATGGACGCGTAGCAGACCCACTCAGCTGCTCTATAGCAAATTTCAGACATAAGCCATAAACAGTCATGAGGCAGAACAAACAAGAGAGCTTTCTACAAGACGCTTAACAGAGAAAGCATTACAGTTATTGATTAAAAGAGAATACAATATTCTGACCACATGTACAGTACGGTGGCAAAGTGATTTTATACAGTACATGCAGGGACTTTGGCTTAAATTTGAGGGTGAGATATTTATTGCTCGTACAGTTATGTGACAAATTATTGGCAAGTAGAAGCACAGATGGCTTTCCCTTAAGATCAGGCATCACATGCCACAAATTATCTGGGAAATTGTCATTTTAAAAATAACTCTGTAACAAGTGCCAAACTAAGAGGGATATCAGTGTCTAATAAACAGATATAAACACAGCAGTGCCCAAAACTAAAATATATTTGAATTAAACTATGCAGAGAGAGAGCATATACAATTAGCACCTATTCTCTAGCAGTACAAATGAAAGCCTTTCATACTGTATTTCTTCTGCCTCTTTCTCATCAGGAAATTCAAATAATGTTTGATGTCAAATAATGTGCATATCTGAGCCGCTGTGGAGTTAATGGCTTGAATAGTTGTGTCAGATTCTTAAGTTACAACTCCTCAAAAAAAAATCGTATCGGAAGAAACTTCAGCACAGTTATAGGCAGGCAATTTTTTTTAACCGGTTCTCAAGGTGGTGACATGTTTACACCCCAAAGTGGCCAAGCTCCGGCGCAGCCATCGCTCCTGTCATCTTCTCCAGCAGCCGCGTGTGCTTCACGGCTTCGGAAAGGCAAGATCCCGGAGCCCGCCGAAACACGCGGGCAAGATGGCACCCTGCGCCTCACCGCCACGGCTGCTCGCCCAGAGCAGAGCATTGACCAGGCTGCAGCGCGTTGATACCCACAAATGTAGAATTTCCACTTACTAGAGTGATTGTAATTAAACTAAAGCAGATCCTTGCTGTTCTGAGAAGACAAGTAAGCTCTAAGATAAAGGGGCTTCTAAATAACACCACTTACACAAGCTAGACTGGCTGTTTTGGGGGGGACAGGAAAGCTCTAAGATAGAGCTGGGCAGATCGGGGCAGCCCCGCGCTCTCCGCTGCCGTGCGGAGGTAAGAGGGGGAGCGGACTGCGCTTGCTTATCGCTCGCCCTCCTCCTCCTCCTCCTCCTCCTCGAGGGGCGAAGGCTGCTTCGTGAGAGTGAGGAGAGGCAGGGCCCCACTGGACACCCCCCCGTCCCCCCGCCAGCCGTCACCTGTCGCAGCCTGTCCTCCTCTCACGCGCTTATATGGGCACGGCAGGACGGCATCTGGTGACGCCGCGCTGCTAAAAACAGCCCCGGCTCCCCTCGGCCCCTCGTTCAAACCATGTCCTCTGGCCAGAGCAACCCGGAGAGCCTCTGATCGCAGCATAGCCTTGGACTTCTTTCAAGGGAAATTAACCCCGAGACCCCTTCGCGAGGCCGCGATCCTGAGCGTATGCCCCTGGAAAAGCTAGGGATGAGCACCTCCCTGAACTACAAGTCCTTCTCCAAAGAGCAGCAGACCATGGACAACCTGGAGAAGCAGCTGATCTGCCCCATCTGCCTGGAGATGTTCACCAAGCCCGTGGTCATCCTGCCCTGCCAGCACAACCTCTGTCGGAAATGTGCCAGCGACATTTTCCAGGTAGGTTTCTTCTGGCGGAAAGCTCTGCTGCACTGGCTGAAATTAGTGTAAAAGCAGATTTTTGCATGTTTCGGTTAATTGCTTTTAGCAGTCGGTAGGACCGGGGGGTGGTGGTGGGGGAAGTGATCTGAAGCAGAAGCCGAGCATCCCAGGGGCCAGGGCTGAGCCCGCAGCCGATGGCAGTGTCCCCTGTCAGCGGCGGGGACACGGCCATGCACGTGAGCTGGGGGACCGGCCCCTCAGCCTGCAGTCGCCATGGGCAGCTCGATGGACCTGCCCTCTCCTCGGGCCCCTTGACGAACCCCTTGCTACAGGCGTGGTTCTGCCCCGGTGCTTTCAAAAGAGGTTTCCACGGTTTTGCGTGGCCTTACTCACCTCTCCTTGTGCTGCTTGGCAAGAGCAGGCCTCCAACCCCTACCTGCCGACCAGAGGAGGTACAACCATGGCGTCGGGAGGCCGCTTCCGCTGTCCGTCCTGCAGGCACGAAGTGGTCCTCGACCGGCACGGCGTCTACGGGCTGCAGAGGAACCTGCTGGTGGAGAACATCATCGACATCTACAAGCAGGAGTCCACAAGGTAACGAGGGAATGCGTGCCCTGCAGAGGAGGTTTGCCTCAAAAGCGGACGTGGCTGAGGAGACTGGCGGCCTCTGGTCTTTCCGTCTGGCACGCATGATGTTGATTTCGTTGTTTTCTCTCTTGGAAATGCAGAAAGGGACTGTGCTGACATGCATGTCTGTCTGTTTGCTGTGCAATGAAGTCACCTCTCCCTGAGTGAGCACAGAAAACCATATCCAAACAGATGCTGAATTTCCCTGCTTCCCCTCACAGCAGAGGACTGTGCCGTGCTTATTCACATGAGCAAGTCTTACTCATGCAAGCAAATCCCTTGAGGTCAGCGTGATGGCTACTCACATGAATAAGGGAAAAGTAGCTAGGTTCACACTATTTATTTTAAAAACAGTTCAGACAGTTCTGATTTGTCTTTAACCTGTGTGTTCCCATGCTAAAGAAGGGAAAGGAATCTCAAATCCTGTTAGAAAGTCCTGAGGGACAGACAGTGCAAACAAGAAGAAAACTGAATTTCACATGGAAGATATCCTGCATCATAATGTCAAATCAAAACCCAGTAAAAAATTCTCCTTTCCTATCACCTTGGGATGTGAACTCATGAAATCAGGTCTTATTTAGGACTCCATGAAAGAGAAGGAATAGCCAGAAATAATACGCATCAGTAGTTACGCACAAGAATCAGGACCTCAGGGCAGATGAACGGGTTAATCCTAAAAAGTAAGATTATTCCTGAATGTTAATCGCCTGCATTGGATGTGTAAGGGATTCAGCAACAGGCAAATGTTACGTTCTTGTCTCTCTTGCCCTGGGATGGGTTGGACGCATGGTATGACCTTGGGGAACTTCGTAGGGGGGAAGCAAACTTGGTCCCAGGCTGCCAAGCAAGCAGTTCTCACCCAGGAAAGCTGCCTGTTGTCACCGGCATGCATTTGTGTTTTGCACACCTGAAGGAACATGTGATCCCCGCCATGCTCCCTGACAGTCTTCCCATCCCACCCCAACAAGGAGCTGGGTCTCACAGGGACAAAGATGTGGTATCACTGCAGCAGGTGGACACGACCGGCGGAGCCCGGCACCTTGGGTGGCTTATTTGGGTGGCTGACCCTCCTCCGGCAGAGAAGGACAGTCACCAGCAGAGAGGGCATTTCGGAGCCCGGCGGTGGCTTTGGCTGTTCTCAGCTGCTTGAATCCCTTCTGGGACTGTTGTAGCTGGGCATAGTTTGGAGGTCCAAGGCATCGGAGAGCACAAAGTTGGCTTAAAAGTGTCCTTTCTGCTGTCCTTCACGCTCAGTGCCAAGGGAAGGTCAGCTACCCTTGTGTGTGTCATTAATACCCAAATATTATTTTAGTCAGGAAAATCTCAGAGGAAATGAATCAGCAAAGCTACAGTGATGGACTTTGCTTTTGGCCTAATAAGCTGGGCGTGCGTGGCCTCATGTCTTTCTTGGTTTTGGTTTTTTTCTTCAGCTCTCAGTTGTATTTAACTTGAAAAATAAAGAAATGCAGCTCCTTTTCCCATGTAGTTCACAGGCAATTTGAACAAAATTCAGTTAAAGACAAATGTAAGAAATTCGACAAAAGTAAAACACAATATAATGAATAAAAGAGAATAGAAAAAAATATAAATATGAACATATATTTGCTTAGATATTTGTCCAAAAGTTTCATTTGTTTAGTCTCTTAAGGTGCTTATTTAACCTGCCTGTATGTCCTCAGAATGAAAGTTATCAGGGGTATGTAGCAGCGGCAATGCATAGCAGCGTTATCTAAACTATTTGGCACTTCATAGGCCTCAGCTGCTTATCTCCCTCTACCTAACGTTCCTCAGGTTCCCATGAAAGTGTGAGCAAGATCTGCCATGGCTTTACCCTGTGCTGTCCCACCGAACCCAAAAAGTCAAGGGAAATCAAGTTTTCTACTTTCCTTCCTTTTGCACCAGTCTCTTCCAAACCGGGGGCTGGGGTCTGGATGAGATACATAAGAGCACGGGTGACATGTGACCTTTGCCTCCCTGTTGCTTCCCAAGACAACCCTTCAAAGTGGCAGCACTTGTGACTTCCACACAGGAGCCTCTTCCTCTCGAATCCTCATCTAGGCATAATTCACCATAACTGCGTGTGCCAGAATGATGCCAGCTCCCAGCTGCGTTTCACATGAACTTTGGACAGTGAAGGGAATTCAGCTAGGGAACAAGCTTTGTCTCCTGCTTAGACAAAAAATAATCTGTTTTTGAAATGTTTTTTTAAATTTTAGTTTCTATTTGAATTAAGGAATTATTTAAAGAAAAAAAAATACAATCTGGAGCAGGAACCGGGCCATGGGGTTGGGAGGGTCTGCCCAAGCCCTTGCAGGCAGCCCCTCCTATTACTAAAAATCACATCATATGGTCTTTTACCTCATTGCTCATCAAATTCCAGCTGATCACAGCATAGCCTGTTGCCCAATTTAGAATCTATTAGCAATGCAAGGAAAGAAATCTTTAAGCAGGACATGGCTCCTACAAAGCTTTAAAGGAGGGCAAAGGACTCAACCCAGTGGAAATAGAGTTGGCTAAAATATTAAACCAGTGTTTGAAAGTCTGTAGGCCACTGATTACCTGGACTGTTGGAGGAACATCAGAGTGCCTGCTGCCACCAGGAAAGGGTAGCGACAGGAGGCTGTGGCTTCTCATAAGCTCTGACAGCCTCTAACGAGCTCAGCCGGCTATTCCTGATCAAATGATGCTTTGGGCTTTGTTTCCAGCTAAATCCTGATCAGGGGCAGTGAGACGCTATTTTTGCCTTGCACCTAGCAAGGAGAGCCCCAGGTACAGGCTGTCCCTGCAGCCCGGGGCTCGGATGGAGCAGTGCCTGCAGCAGTGTACTCAACAGGGACCGGGCGCTGTGCTGTAAGCAGCATGTGTGGGCTTTGCTTCAGGATCAGGTAGCCAGCACCACCAGGAGGAGCTATCCCGGACACCTCAGAGGCCTCAGCCAGAGCTCCCAAGGGAGGACGTGGCTCTGCAGGACAGGCTGCAGGGATGCCTGCGGATCCCAGATTGGCTGGACCGGGGAGGTGGGCTCCCTGCCCGCAGGTCGCTGAGCAAGGGAGCTGCAGAAGAAGCCCCACGGACAGTGCAGTGAAAGAGATAAGGAAAGAGGTCGCCTGGATCTTCTCCAACTCCCCTCAAATTCCCAAGCTCACCTGCACCAGTGGTGCACTAGTGTAATGGAGCTGCAGGAATTCCAATGTCTATGTGAACATTTTTAGTCTTCTCCTTTTTCAAGCCTCATTTCTACCCTATGTATTTATGGGGTCTTCACGGTTTTTGGGAGAGTCCATCATTGTAGTTGATTTTCAAGGACCACCTCCTCCAAGCTCTGGCATGGTCCATCCCCAAATACAGGAGCTCAAGAAATGGTGTTAGGATACCTGCATTGATTAACAAGGAGCTCCTGCTAAAAATAAAACATTAAAAAAGAAGTAAAAAAAAGGCGGATAGGTGGCTCAGGAATAGTTTGAGACACTCTCCAAACATGTACAGATGGAGTTTGGAAAGCCAAAGCCCACCTGGAACTGAATCTGGTGAGGGACATGAAGGCTAACAAGAAGAGATTCTAGAGGTGCATCAGTAGTGAAAAGATTAGGGAGAGTGTGGGCCCACTGCTAAATGGGGCAGGAGCTCCTCTGACAAAGGACATGGAAAAGGCCAAGGTACGCAATGCCTTCTTCACGCTGGTCTTTACTGGTAAGATTGGCTTTCAGGAATCCCATGCCCTCAAGACCCACAGGAAAGTCTAGAGCAAGGAAGACTTACCCTCAGTGGAGGGGGATCAGGTTAGGGAAAATGAAAAAAAACCTGGGCATCCTGATGGGAAACAGCTGTGAGTGGTGAGGGAGCTGGCTGATACTGTTGCAAGGCACTCTCAATAATCTTTGAAAGGTCGTGGTAATGGGGGCCAGTTCCTGAGGGCTGCACTGGAAGAAAGCAACTGTTACTCCAGTCTTCAAGGAGTGCAAGGAGGAGAATCCAGGGAACTACAGGCTGATCATCCTCACACTGATCCCTGGAAAGCTGTTGTAGCGAACTCTCCTGGAAACCATTTTCAAGCATAGAAAAGAAAAAATACCTAAAGGTATTGATAAGATCAAGGTAATGATTAAGATCCCCCTGAATCTTCTCTTACCCAGGATGAACATCCCAGCTCTCTTAGCCTTTCCTCACAGAAGAGACGCTCCAGTCCCTTAATCATCTTCAGAGCCCTTTGCTGGACTCTCTCCAGTATGTCCATGTCTGTCATCTACTGGGGACACCAGAACAGGACCCAGTATTCCAGTTATGGCCTCACCAGTGCTGAGGATCCTCCTTTCCATAAAACATGCACAACACTCCGCACATTAAGGCCCAAATCCAAACTTAATGGAAAAGAGTAAGCCCGTAGCAGTCAAATACAGGCTTAGCATCTCAAAGAGCAGTCAGAACACAAGAACACAAAAGTATTAGGTCATTTCAGCTATCTGCCACTTCTTTGGTCACAAACACATTTATGATGAATCTTTTCTTCTACTAAAGCCATGCTGTCATGTTCCTACCGGCTACTCTTTTATCTTCCGTTTTAGGAGCAGCCACCATTTTAAGCTTCGGGGTTGTGTTTTGGCCTTTGCTACACCTGCATAGACCTAGAGGATTTCCTCTGAGGTCAGAGAACATTCTACTAAAAATCTCTCCTTTTGCGAAACCTAGGGAGGAGACTGTAGATCTGATTACTTCTAGTCTCTTGTCACTGACTTGAGGGCCTCACTGGTTCAGGGAGTTCTGCCAAGTTTCTTTCAGCTCTTTGCGGCGCCTTTGAAGGTTGGCTACTTCTGGTTGAACTTCCTTGACACCGTCGCCTTTTTGCCCTGTGCAATGTGTCTTTCAAGCTAGTGGCACCATTCCATTGCCAGATAATATTCTAGTAGTTTCTGGTTCTGGTCTTGTAAATATTTGCAGGAAAATCAGCTATTTCAGGCTTAATTAATCACTTTGAAATTCATCATCTGTTATTGCCCTTGCATGCAGGCACTCCCACGGGTGCACTGTAGCATAAATATATTAGGGGCTGTTTGCAGTCATCTGCAGACCATGTAAAGCATTCCTTATAGTGGAGACTCACCTCTTTTGACTAGCATTGAAATGATTCTGAATTTGACGCACTGAGTGCCTGATGTAAATATGTTCTGGAAATTTGACCCAAATAATCCAGGCTGCCTTCAGAAGTGGCTGTCTCGTTATCATCTTGTATATCGTATTTTTCTTTATGAACCCTTTAAATTCCAGTGCCCTCCTGAAATTAAAAAATAGGAATGCATGACACATTTTCTTTGGTGCTTAAACTTTTTTTAAACACATGTAATTGATCACATTCCATTCCCTTCAGAAGAGAAAACCTGTATTTTGTCCTTAAAAAAAAATGCCATGTCCACTCCAACAAACCATATGGAAAAACTTTATTGTAATATAATTTAAATAATGATCTTTCCATAAATTATTAAACTTGTAATAGAATGACTGATTGCCTCCTTGCTACAGAGCTCTGTAAAATGGCTTTTAAAAAATCATTGCCATTTAATTCCATTAAATTCTGTAGTTTGGGAAAGTCTTTTCTGTCCAATGATGAAAAGATACATTTCTATGACACCACTCCTCCACTTGCTACTGCTCATAGTCATAGCTCTTCCCAATGGTAGCAGAAGGGGATAACGGCTTATATTGGAAAGATTTAACTTTGCCACAGTACGAGCGGCAAGCTTTGGAGGCTTGAACACCCAGGTACACTCCTCTCTCCGAGCTACTAACTCTGTGCTCCGGCACCACACCCTCACACAATCATGTGCTTGCTGCAGACGTGATCAGGGTGCCAAGCCTGAAGCGTGGGCTCTGAAAAGCATCAACCTGCCTACATGGGCTGGACCAGAGCTTTCACTTACTCTGGGATGTCAGTTAAGTGGCTTATTTAAAAGAAGCTACAACTGAATTAATTCCTGAAACAGCAAAGATTGACTTGTGTGAATGTGGCTAAAGCATTTTGGTGAAGAGAAGATCAAGACTGAGCTGTAGTCTGGTGACAGAGCCTGGCTTAGCACAGGAGAGGCACGCTGCTTGCATAACCCATGCCCTTGCTGGCTGGTGCAATTGAGTAGCTACTGTTAAAAAGTTCAACGCTGTACAAGCTAGACACGTGCCACACAGCTAAAATTAGTTTGTGTGGGACTTTATTTTCATTGCTGGCCTAGTGTAAAGGCCATAAGGACCCCGTTCTGTTTGATGTTGACAGTCCTGACCCAGGCTTCACAAAGCTCATCAGCAGAGATACAGAGTTAAGGGCATGAAGGTCCACCAATACCTACAACTCTCACTTCAAATTAGCCCCCTGAATAAGAACGTTACTGCATTTTGCATGATGAACTCTAAAGGAATTACATATGTTTCATATTTCAGACAGATATGGGATAACATGCTAATTAAAGCACACAAGTAGTCTGAAGTCAGTCTTAGTGAGGTTATTTACATTTTTAAATACGAGCAAGGGTTCAGTCACACTCCCAGCTGGAACCCCCTGTATGAAATCATGTTGCTATATTGTCATCACATCCTGTTGTGTCAGGACACTAAGCTGTACAGCTGTCTATTTAGTCATCCTGTGTGGCAGGTTGAAGTCTGCATTGCATATTCAGGACAGCCTTGCACGCTGCTCTACAAGCGTATCCTATGTCGTGCTGACACCCTAAGTGTTGTCACCAGAAACTCATGAGGATCCAAGTTTGTTTTAAAATTGCTTTCTTTTGCAGACCCGAAAGGAAGTGTGACCAGCCAATGTGCGAAGAGCATGAAGAGGAGAGGATTAACATCTATTGTTTGAACTGTGAAATGCCAACCTGCTCCTTGTGCAAAGTCTTTGGTGCCCACAAAGACTGTCAAGTTGCTCCTCTCACAAACGTTTACCAGCGACAGAAGGTAAATATCTTTTTGTATCTCGTAGTCTTCCCAGCAACTGACACTGCTGTCGACAGGAAAGTATTCCTGTGGACTTTCTCTGAGTTTCCAAAGGAGCCTGGGGGTGTCTTTGCAGTTCCTGTGTGTGAGTGAAAGTCTCACACAAATCTGCAGGAACTCTTTAGAAACATGGGAAAACAAATTTATGAGAAATCACACAGAAATCTATTACAGTGTCCCAACTTTAGTTAGCATAGTGAGTAAACATTTTAGACAGCAATTTGATGTGAAGCTGAGGATCTCTCTTTCCAGGTTCCTGGTATATTTTTTTTTTTCCCCAGTGCTTTTAGATCAGATAAACAAGTGGGATTTCCAACACATGAACTGGGCGGAGAACAGACCATTACAAATCAAATAGTCGTCTACCAGGCAATTTTGCCTTTAAGCATCCCATTTTTAAGAAAAGTTAATTGAAAAATCTTCTCCTGCAAGTGAACGCAGGAATATTGAATAGTTGGCAGCACAGGATGTACCTAACATCCTCTGCCCTTGCTGTCACCAGTAAAAGACTTGTTTATTTTTAATACAGTATTAATTTAAAACCTGACTCACTGGGTTATCCTCCTGAGATAAACAGCTCATTTTTCTGGAGGGTCCCAGTGGGGCAAGCAATCAGACAGGCCAAGTTTGCAATCCCAGCCTCCAACTTTGTCACACAGATGCTTGTGTGTGGAAACTACAAATGAGAAGTCACTTTAAGAAAGTAGTTACAAACATCCTTTTCAATCAAAAAAGGAGGGGGAAGGGGGAGAAGTCTCTTGGACTGAATCCATGTCCCTGATCGCTCCCTTTGCATGGCAGTTTGCAAGCAGTGGTTTCCTTCCCAGTGTGCCTGAGGAAAGGGGCTGTCTTGCCCGAGACTGGAGGCGTAACCCAGAGACTGCAGGATGTGTGCTTCAAAGGACTCTTTATAAAGCTGTGGAGGCCACAAACATGGTCATCTCTGTCACTACAGTGGCATGCCAGGGGCCCCTCACCCTCCCCAGCACCCTCTCCAAGTTCCCTAGAGACTACCTTCTCTGTCTCTTCTCTTCTATGGATACCTCACAGTCATCCCCCTCCCCACACTCAGGCCATTCCCTTCTTCCATTGGTTTCCCTCATGCCAGTGGCTCAGCCTTTACTTTCTCCTCCTCCTTTTCTCCCTTCTCCTCTCACCACAGCCCCAGCCCCACTGCACTTATGCCAGGGGCTCCATAGCACCCTGGTCCCTCCAGGTCCATGGGCCACCTCTTCTCCTCGCCAGGGCCAAGAGCTATAGTCCTCAGGGAAAAACCACAGCGGCATGGCTAGACCCAGACACTAAAAAAAACCAACCCCTCAAGAGACAAAGTCTTTTCTCTCAACAAACCCAAAGTGAATATTTTGGGGCTGTTGAAACATAGCACTTCAGACAAAAACATTTAGAAGAGCCTCCTAGAACAAAGTGCTTCCTCCTTTCCAACCACAGCTTCTTTTCTGTGAAAAGTTTCAAAAGGTCAATGCTTTCGTAGTGGTTTGGAAGAGGAAACAAATGTCAAAGTACTGGCGGGTAACTTGTGGGCAGGTAAAGCTCCAATTTTCCTTGGTTCTGGTGGACAAAGAGCTAATACCCTGGTTTGGCTCGTTCATCTCTGGCTCCCCCCTGATTACATATGCCGCCCTGAAATAGGACGGTGTCTAATCTCCTCCTGCTTGCTGTCCCCTTACTGCCTAGTCCGAGCTGAGCGACGGCATCGCAGTCCTGGTGGGGAGCAACGACAGAGTGCAAGGAATAGTCACGCAGCTGGAGGAGACCTGCAAGACTGTTGAGGTAGGTACCATCCCTTTCAATGAAGTTGTTTCAGTGTGAAGTCACATCTTTTAAACTGCCGGTTATAGTCATTCTTTAACAGACCTGATTTCACCCAAGCGCATTCACACATCAGTTCGCTAAAAAGTTACCTGTGAGGTTTTTGCCTCAAACAAAGGATACGTCCTGCTTGGCACCCTGTCTCTGACATTGGCCATGTGGCTGAGGACAAAGAGTACGGATAATCTAGATCAGCACATCTTGCTCAGCGTTTCTAGTTGCACAGGATATCACTGAAGTTCAGAGCAGATCCAACAAAATGCTATCAATTCCCAGTTCATTTAACATCTAAGATCGAGTGCCAAAGCTGTAAGAGACCAGTATTAGTCTAACATCTGCCTGGTCCTGTGAACAGAGCCTTAGTCTCAGCTGCAGGGTACCCATGGCATAGCTGCCAAGTGCACCAGTGAGCTCTGTATTTCGTTGCTTTGCCGCCTGTGCAGAAGTAGTCTTATAATGTTCTTATGCTGCCCGTTAAGGAGACTTGTTTTGTTGCTCGTGGGAGGGAAGAGTTTGCGTTCTTACTGTGAATCTGGATTTGCAGGTAAAGGTCTTATTCTGACAGAGCTGGAATTAGATTTGTGTCATTCAATACCAGAAGTGGCTTTCATTTCCTCCAAGAGGTTTGCACCAGCAAAGCAAATACAAATATCAGCTCTTACCAATGTGAACATCACAGAGCAATAGGCTGAAAGGAGCTCATATTAATTTGTTTTATGATCAGAGTTTGATGAAGCATCTAGTGAAGGAGTTGCATCCCTCTCAGTCCAATTAAAATTATATTGACCCTTCAGAGCTAGAGCAGAAAAGAGAAAGTGCAGAGAAAAGGAAGTTAAACCAAGATGTATAGATAATAAGTGAGAAAAACTGATTCCACAATCTATGTACACAATCACCCAAGGCTCCTATTTCTTCAGAGCAAGGAAGAACAGAATACGTCCAAGTTTGGTTCAAAGAACATAAAACCATTAGCCCAAGTAAATGAGAGAGCACGTTAACAGCAGTCAAAACTTTGTAGTCAGGAAGCCTTCACATCGCAAGGATGAAACTGGCTGTTATCAGGACTTTGCAGACAGAAACAAGCCTTTCAAGTAGGTTAGCTGCAGGAATTTGAATGATACAAAAGCAAAAGCTTATACACATTTAAGTTGAACTAAACAAAACTTCAAACATCTAGTCTGAAGTATGGAGAAAATACTATGCTAAAAATACCTTTATTAATACAACAGTTTCTGAAACTAGCTTCCTCAGAGCCATCCACTCAGGTTTAAAGGTTTAAAGTCTAACCTTTAAACTCAAAGCCCAAAGAAAGTGCAGCCATTTTACCTTCAGATGTTTTAACAGGCTTTTCACCTTTAAAGTCAAAGATTGCAGAAAAGAGATCTCAGAGCTTACCTTGGCACTTCCGTGTTACATTTCAAACAAATCACATTTCTTACCATACAAGAGCTTTGTCCGAATTGCCATCAGTTTGTCCTTGAAGATTAAAAGCTACAGCTGGATCTGAGAAATGTGCACAGATGGAAAGAATGCTTATAATCCAGGATTGTCTCTTCTCGCTGCTGAACACTTTGCAGAGAACAATAAATATCTGCTTTAGCAGAAAATACATGATCATTTTCCTTTTAGCTGGAGTAAGTAAAAGCCTACGGTTCTATATTTAGCTATCCCTCCTATGCAAGCCTAAAAAACAGAAAAACAAACAAAAAGATTGGTTAATACTTGTATAGGCTTTAACTGATTGAAAGGTGGACCAAATTCACATGTTACACTGAAAATAAAAAAAAGGAATATAAAATGCTAAATACTGGGGGGGGGAATAAATAATTAAGTACTGTTTAGCTCTGTAAACAATGTGAGTCAAATAATGATGGAAAAATTACAGTATTTCTTTCAAATGTTAATGGCGTTGGCCAGTCAATACAGATACTTCAGTACAAGCAGTGCAACTCATGCTCAGTGGCAAGGACTCCTTTCTTTTTGCTGTAACCATGCTTTCAAAAACAAAAGGCTGAGAACTTTTTTGAATGTAAAGACATGTATTTGTTAACCTTTTTCATTACTCAGAATCTGATTAGGGTAATTCCATCAGGCAGAGACTTTGAATGAGAACATTTTATGCAGAAAGAGATTATCTCAGAAATATTTCAGCATTTGCCTCTAGGAGCCTGTTTTGTGCGCCCACTCTTGAGATTCACAACTCTGTAATATTTGCTGGCAGGAAATATTATACATTAGAGCTTAGAGATTGGGAAGGATCTCTCAGGGCACCCTGCTATCACTCCCTTGCTCTTCCTCCCATAACGCTTGTCCTGTGTCAAACGGCAAAGATAGCACACACCTGTCTTGAAATTAAGGATGTTTTACAAGTGATCTGAACGACATTTCAGAGGAGGTCATTGTAGACTAAACCAAAGAGGAGTCTGGAGCAAGCAGAAGTGCAGGAAACACTGGGAGAAAGCTAGGAGAGGAGCAGAAGAGGAGAGGGAGGTTATCCAAGGTCTGAACAATAGAATGACACCCCAGAACCGTGACTCACTTGATTCAAAAGCTTCCTTATCCCTACCCTGTAATTCACTAATCAGGAATTTCTGGGAAGCGTCAAGGACCCCCAGAAGGGCAGGATATGCCTGGCCCCCTGCAAGGAGTTTTAAATTAGGAGTATCTGTTTAGCCTAGTCTTCCTCATCGGGAAACAGAGGTGGATATTTGGGTCAAAGCAACAAGACCTCTATTTGCTCCCCACCTCTCAACATACACAGTTTGGTTTTTTTTTGGCCACACGTCCATCTTCAAAAGGCTTTCGCCTTTGAACGATGTAGAGCAGTCACCACTTGTAGGAAAGAGCTCTGGCTGGAAGTCAAGAAAAAAGGGGAATTCTTTCTGGTCAAGTGCTACGATTAATCAGTTTTACCACTTTCAAACGTACTGTGGGACTGTTAATAATCCTGTGCTGCCAGGATCTCAGCATTATACCTCAAGGGACAAAGATGAGGAATTGATTCAGCCTCTGTTCCTAGGAAAGAGATTTAAATAATCACCACCCTCCGAAACCAGATACAACCACAATAAGGTTATGCCCATATGTGTGCCCTGGGGCACACTGATGACTCAAGTACTTCTGTCTGGTAGACCTCAGACATTATAGATAACCTGTCTCCAATTTCCTCCCCATAAATTCTCACTTGCAAGTGCAGTGCGTTCTTGTTAGAGCGCGCTCAATGAAGCAGTTGTCAAACCCATCCTCTTTACTCAGTGAAATATGCTGTGTTGTCTGTTTGGAAGGACAATAAAAGTGTCTCAAAAAATGAGGTGAAAATCAGTGCCTAAAGGTAGGGTTGGAACCTGATTCCTCCTTCTTGTCTTCGAGCTTTTGTCACACACCATTTTCTTCATGGTACCTCTACCTCATTCAGTGCATAGTAAATGGAATATAATGGACACCTATTGTCCAAATAGTCTAAGAGGGTGTATGCGAAAACAAGCTCAGCCAGGGTAGCTCTAGTTTCTCCGGTAGAAAAATAAAATTCTCCAGAACTGTTTTGAGATGATCACTCCTTTTAAAACCTTTCTGTTCGTGCAAATGAACCCAGCTGCTAATATGGCGGGGGGTGAGGGGAGTGGGGGGGTGGTGGTGATGGTTACTTTTTCTGCAGACTTTGATGTATCACTTCAGACATCATAAATGCCTTCCACAATTTTTTAGCAGACTGACAAGTTATACAACAACCTGTTTGGGGGCTCTCAGTGGCTTGAAACTCAGAGTTCAAGAACAGTTTTAAAACTTTTGTTCCAATAGCTTGAACTTTCAAAATTGTGAAAGTCTCTGGGGTCATTCAGAATCCTTTGTACTGTTCAGAAGAGGAATTACTTTGATGAAAATACTTCCAAGTAACTGTAAAAATAGAAACCTTTTAAGAACATAACATGTTTAACATAAACTAAATGATTCACAGGAATGCTGCAGACGACAGAAAGAGCAGCTGTGTGAAAAATTTGATTATCTCTATTCTGTGCTGGAAGAAAGAAAAAATGAGATGACACAAATAATCACTAGAACCCAAGAGGAGAAACTGGAACACGTCCGCTCCCTGATGAAGAAGTATGCAGATCATTTGGAAGCTGTGTCAAAGCTCGTTGAATCCGGAATCCAGTTCATGGAAGAACCAGAAATGGCCGTGTTTCTGCAGGTATGAAGTCTATAGATAGAGACAGAAAAAGTACGATGGGTTTATCGAAATACTGTTCAAGCATTTCTCAATTTTAGGCACATTCACAGTTTGAGCATCTTTGAGTGAACATTTATACAAACTCATTTTTTAAACACTTGCATCAGCACAGACAATTGACTAGTCTTCTTGTGAATAGTGTCCAAACCAAGAACGTGAGTATTTGCTGTTTGCACCAAAAAATACTACCCTGTGTATGAATTTCTGGTCCCCAAAGAAGAAACAGGAATTTTAACATTTTCCAACATATCTTTATTGTCCCACCACTATAATCTCTGTGTATATGAACTTCTGTGAGTTATAGGCTTCATTCTCATATTGACAGAGCGATTAACTTTCCAAGAATTAAATATTTGTGTTCTAAGCCACATTTTTATGCCTTTGCTTCATTTTTGTTTTTTTCTATTTTCTTACTATAAACTTAGGAGAGCTGATTGGGAAACCATTAGCAGCCTGTTGACTGGATTCATGGGTGTAGAATTTCTGTCCTGCAGGCTTGCAATTCCTCTATATTAAGGGCTGGAAGGGTGCTTTCCACAAAAAAAAAAAAAATAAATAACAAAACGCCTTATTTCCATCAAAGAATTGTCTTTGAAGAGTGCAATATTCTTTCCAGACAAATAAAATTTTTTGGCTCCAAAAGTATGCCCTTATGAATAGTGAAAGATATAGTTACTGAGACTAAAGATGGTAATGCAACAATTGCTTTTCACCACAATCACACACAAAAAAGAGAAAAAATACTTCCATTTCGTTTTCGTAGAAATTGTGTGTATTTCCCATCATATTCAGATTTTAATTACAAAGTTTTGAATGAACTAAAAGGTTTACTCAGCTGTATACTAATATACTGTCCAAATTTGATCTCATTCATAGATGTCATGGTTGTCATTTAGGAGATCCGTATTAGTGCATTTCGAAGCAGGCAGTGTAAGAGTTAGATCTCAATGCATAAAATCTCTGAAAAAATTGAACCATTTAAGAATTCAGTTGTTTCCTTTTTGTTTTCACAGAATGCCAAAACATTGCTACAAAAGTAAGTATTTAAACTTGAGACTCTCCATCTTTATAACGAATTACAAATTACAAATGTATCTGCAAATCCAAATGCCAATAACCAATCCTTCTGTTTTAGAATTACTGAAGCATCTAAAGGATTTCAAATGGAAAAAATAGAGGATGGGTATGAAAATATGAACCAATTCACAGTGAACCTCAGTAGAGAAGAAAAGATAATACGAGAAATTGATTTTGACAGAGGTATGTCATTTATTTCACCTAAATTACTTTCTTAAAATACAGCTGTGTGTAATTTACATGATGATAACAAGCAGGAAAACTTGAATCAGGTGTTTCTCTCCATCTCAAAGTGTAACTAGACCATTTTGTATTAATCATAATCAAAAGAAAAAATCCATCACAGTCGAAAAAATCACATGACCTATTGACACCATCAATCTTACTTTTTATGTGGCCTCAACACTTTTCTAAGCCCATGATCTTTACTTACTCCTCATGTGAAGGGGTGCCAAAATTAACCTTTTATCTCAACCTGTAAAGTCCTTTTTTCCCTAAAAGATGCCATTATTGTATGGCCTGTCTGCTCTAGAAAGTCACCAAAGAAATAGAATGTTTACTACTAAAAGAAGTACTTGTGAAAGATACTGGGTTTTAACTCTTTTTTTATAATAATCTAGAAATGTAACAGAAACTATTTGAAGATCACAGAGTTATAGAGGGAAGCAAAAATTGTCATAATCTTTCATGCACTGAATATCTTGTGTCATGCCATTTGTCATGACTTCATGATGAAACATGCTTAGCATGTGTGTGTAATAATGCAAAGTTGTAATTCTGAATTTACCAAAGTAGCCTGAAATCTCGGCTCACCTGTGCTTTACCTTACAGAGTAAGCCACACAAAGTTAATGGAGATAAATGTTTCAAACAAGCAGATCTCTCCTACTAAGAGGCAGCAGATGCCACCCACCACTTACTCCCCTGCCACCACTTACACTGAATTCCGGGTGCGCGGCTGCTCCCTGCGCGGGAGCCTGGGTGCCTGCTGTGCAGACCTTGGTCTGTGGGTTCGGATCTGGGCACTAGCTGTACTTGGCACGGAGGTCCATGTAGCGGGACAGCAGCTGTGGCACCGGTCAGCAGCAGAGGAGCAGGTGCCATTTTGCAGGGCCATGAACCTCCAGGGATTTGTCTTGGGAGGGACAATCCCTAGTCGCAGCCTCGTGCCCGGTTCGTCCCTGTGATCAGTCACAACCGCCACATCCCTGCCACACACGTGCATCTGCCAAGATCGTGACCTCGTGCTCTGGGCACACACTCCCACCATGTGATGGGGAACGTGACACCCGCCTTTCGGGGACAAGGCATTAGCAAAGGCTTTGGCAATCGGGAGTTCAGTCCTGCGTTTGAAACCCCTACTACAGTCAGTGAGGTCCTCTGCAGCCAGGGGACATGGAAGCAGAGATTCAGTGCTCTGCCTATAGGAGCGTATTTGCCTGTAGAAACATTTCTCCTGCGCTACTTCATTTGTACATCTGCATTCCTTCTACGTACTCAGGCAGAACCACAACCTGTGCAAAACGTGCAGCAAATTTGGAGCTTGGGTTAATACAGCCATCTAGGTTTATTTCTCCGAAGTGCTAGGGTGGCTCTGAACAACGCCCGACATTTAGGAGGATGAATAGTGTGATTATGCAAAAGAAAATGAATTGTTAGAGGGCTCCCTCTGGAAAAGAGCTGAGCCACGAATGCTGACAAGAGGATGTGTCAGAGGATGCAAAAGTGACAGTTTGAACAAGTTTGATGGTCTGGTTTTAGGAAGGGTGGAATCCTAAACCTCCAGTCATGTCCACTTATCCTCTCCCCAGAAAGTGCAGGGCTGTGCAGCACACCCCTCATGAGGATAACTGCATTGGCAGGAGTTTCTGTCCTCCTCCCCATGGAAAGGGACAGTTTAAGTGTTTAACAAACATGTATGTTCGGTGTCCTCCCTGCTGAGAAGGGCCTGCTGGCAGCTCCATGGCAGTGCCCAGCAAAGGCTGGTGGGAGCAGGCTCCTCACCAATGCCGTGTCCTCAGCCTGCATTCTCTGCCAGGCAGCAGATTGTCAGCAGCTTTGCCATGCAATTGTAAATGGCTTTTTAATTACATAGAGACTGTAGCCATCTTCACGTGATGCTCAGCGCTGTCCTTTTATGTGTGTCCTATCAGAAGAGGAGGGAGAAGAGGAAGAGGAGGAGACGGTGGATGGTGAAGATCTGGATGAAGTCCACACGGAGTCATCAGCAGAGGAGGAGGAGGAAGAGGTGGAGGAGGAAGGGGCTGAGAAAGCATCACAGCCACCTCAGCAGGACCCTGAACCACAGAGCACAGCAGGAGAGACCCTGGGCAAGCCCACCCCAGCTCCACTGCCCACCACCCCGGCTGGCCAGGTAAGTGTCCCCAGTGCTGCGCTGCCCGGCCAGCTATGCCGAGTACGCCCCAGCAGAGCAAGCAACTGCTCCCCTGTGGCCTGTAGGCACCATACTCCAGGAGAATGGCTGAGGGAGTCAATGCACTGGAGAGCAAAAACGTTTATTGCCCTTGAACACACACATGCAACTGTACCTTGTCCTCTCGATCTGTATGTACATCGCTTGATAGGCAAAAAATTATGCTGCTAGATAAATTGAAGCATATGTGGGGTACATAAGATATAAATAAAAGAGATTCCATTTGGGAGTTAAGCACGTTACAAAGGACATTCTGCTTGCTGTGATTTAACTCAGACTAACTATTATAAATGAAATGGTTGTTAAAATATTTATACTAAGAGAATTTGGCATTCCCTCTGGATGTAGTGAGTTTTCCACCACCAATTTTTATGTCCTATTCCTAATCTGTTTTCTGTGAACGACATTTGCCACCTTCTGCTCTGGTCATCCTAGGGATATTGCCTAGGCAGATATCATACACCAAATAGAAAAGGAAACTGCCTCTTACAACCTAGCAGCAAAGAGGTTCAGGGAGTGAATAATTTAGACCAGCGCTTTTTCTCAAGGAATGCTATTAGAATGAGACCATAATTGCCACATATTCTGAAAGACCTACATGAGAAGATATACTTCATGTGCTGCTTTAGCTGGCCTTACATAAAATTAACTTCACAAATTCTCCTCTTATGCAATTTACCCATGAAGTTGCTGAGCAAGTAAAGGCTGCAGTGAAGATATTTGAGGAGGCCAGTGTGAAAACAAGAGAGCACGTTAAGAATCTTTGATTGTAGCAAGCTCCCCACATAAAACAAGGGAAAATAAATACTTTAGATTCATACTTGCTTTGATTTAAAAATATATGTGAGTTTGCACCAGTTTTGTGAAGATGCTCTGAAATCAGGCTTTATTGATTTAACCAAAGTTTGTCTTTTGAGGATTTGCACTGACTTAGCTAAACTTACGTCACCTAACTGATGTAGATGTTTTTGCAAACAGGAACTAGACATAAGCAAGTCTGCCCACTAACATGAAGTCCCTCACTTCTACGGCTAAAATGGGAAAAGTATGGCATGCTGCTGTAGCAATTGTAAAATGTCATCAGGAGATGGTCAGACGTGGAGTCAGACATGGCATGTAGGCGTTACAGTGTGTGGGATACTGGTATTTCTGCTTTTGCCTTCTGATGTAAGAAAGGCAAAGCAGAAATGCTGTGGTGATAGCAGGTACCGTGTGGCATCAAGAGCTTAATGCAGGTAGAGAGGCGCAGTTCAGCCAGCTGCTCCTCTTCCTGGCAAAGTGCAACTCCGCTTGGCTTATAGCATTAGTGGCAAGGCTGCTGGGCAAATGTTTCTCTCCAGTGTCTTTGTATTCCCCTTATTCTGACTGCTCATATCAACAGACTCATTGGTGCGTGTGCTGTTCTTAACCCAAAACCCAGCAAGCCCTTCAAACGTACCTACACTTGTTCTTGGCTGGTATGGGTTCATGAGGCTCTTATGCAGGATGTCTTATATTTTTAGGATTGAACTGGGGGTTTTTTTGAGTTAAGAAACCGCTTGCTCACTCCTTTCTCAGTCAGCGTCCCCTTCCCAGCTAATTCTACCATCCCGTTCTATTTTTTCGGTAATCAATTTTCTTTCCCATATCAGCGTTATTCAAATGACAGTTGCTTTTGCTTTGTGTTTTGATTGTAATTATTTTGGACCACACATTAGGACAAAACTATTCCTTACACTGACATAACAAACATGGCATGTAGAACAACGTGGCTACAGCAGGAAGGTAACATGGAGCATTCTGCTTGTTCTTCTCTTTATCTGTCCTGATTAAGGATGAGGTTGTGACACCAAGTGGTTCTCAACAGACCCCAGACTCTGACACTCAAGTGCCGGCCACAGCAGAAACCATCGATCCCTTGTTTTACCCTAGCTGGTATAAGGCTCAGTCGCGGCAATCAAGCAGTCCGAGCTCAACCCCGGTGAGTGGGCTGGGGAAAGTAGGGCCTCCTGTTTCTCTGGAAACAAGTGCAAAGAAGGCAGAAGCCCCCACAGCAGCAGCAGCAGCAGCGATTGAGGAGAGTGCACCGGGGGGTGGTAAGGAAAGTAATGCCACTGCAGCGACGTCCAAGGTCAGTGCTACTTAAGTCACCCCAGAGAGCTGTGATGCGCAGCAAGGCGGGAACAGCAGTTGTTAAGGAAAATGTGACTTAACTTTCCTCTGCATGCTAAAGAGTAATTTTGCTAATATGGAAACAGCATAAATTGTTGTTTCAGCAAATCCACTGGATTCACAGATGGCTTCAGAATGTGACAGGCTGACTTTTCAGCTTCAGAGTAGCATGCCGTTGGTTGCTTGTGCTTAGCTGCTGGTGCATCTCGCTTGTGTGAGCTGTTATCCAAGTTGCTCACGCACACGCTCAGGGGCTGTCGGAGAGGCCAGCAATGCCTCTGCGCAGTCAGATAATTGCATGCAGTAGCAGCAGACAAATCCTGTGCATCAGATTATTCTCATCAGCTGCCAAGAGCCTGTGTACATCACATGTGGTCCTACCACCCCTGGTTGAGCAGCCACAGCCAGAGCTTCTGCAGATCTGTGGCTGCACCTGGAGCGTACTGCTGCCCCATGTGAACACAGAGCTATGGAAATACCCGGAGTCTTCTTGTGTGCTTGGCTGCCTCTCTGTAAGCAGTGTGATTTCCTGGGTTCAGATCTGTTGAAGAGGGTTTTGTCCAAGGATTATTGGGACTTGATTAAAGGAGACCATGAAGATAATATATTCCCGTTCTGTGTTAGACTACCAGCAGCATGATGGGATAAGAGAGACTGATGTGTTGGGTATGGGACTGCGTTTTCCTCAAAAGTACAATGTTAGAGTTGGTATAACCTGAATTTGAATATTCATTCTTCTGCATATGTGTACAAACTCCACAAGGGCCAAAGATTTGAGGAACAGAGCTGAGGGAGCTGTGTGTGAAGGATTTGCACACACACCAGCTCCTGCTCTAGTGCCTGGCTACCAGCCCACGAGCAGCACTCACTGAATTAGACCAGCTGGATCTACAGGCTTAAGCCATATGTCTTACCAAAGCAGTCACCTGTATGTGTGTGACGAGACGAGATTATGTGTGTGTATGAAAAAGCACGAGAGGGCAGTAAATATTTCATGCTGTTTCCTTTAAAGTTGGAGTCGACTATTTAGCATACATAAGCAGCCCTGCCATGATAAACCATCATGTGGTGGGCAAGAAGTTAGAAGGAGTTCATACAGATGTGATAAAAGGGGCACTTCTCATTTAGCTGGAGGCTTGAGTCAGTGACATTTGAATTTGGTGGAAGGATCCTCACCGACTTCAGTCTTAACAAAAGCAACATTTGATCCCCAAAATTCAGTAGCTGTTTTTAAAGTCAGGGTTTGATTTGAGAGTATTTGAGTGGAATAATAAAAAAAAAAGAGTTTTTTAAAATTACCAAATCTGCTCTGACCTTGTCTTCTTAAGAACATTCCAACCAAACTGGCAAAAGCAGGTAAAATCACAGTGAAATTAATCATTGCTGTTTCTTCGTATCAGTTCCACTAATGACTGGGCAGCCAAACTTCACCATAGGCAGGGCCTGAGAGCCTGCCTGACTGTGATCTGCTTCCCTGGATCGTAATTTACCAGCAGCCAGTAAAGTAGAAAAACTCAGGCTTGATGTGGCCAACTGTCTGAAATACAGTGGCAGTGTTTTTCAGTTGCACTGAAGCAGCAGACTAGTACCCAACTCTTTTCATCATCGGGTACCGTGAATTTAAACAGATGTGTGGGAAAGATGTCAATTCCTATTGGCAAGTGAATTTGGGGATGCTGGGTTTCGATATTTTCCCAGATCACGAGTGACACTGACATTTCAGGAGGAGGAGGGTGTTGAGAACAGTAGCACGTGGTTCTGGCAATGGGGGGAAGAAGGAGCAGGGAACACAGCTGAGGATGGGGTTGCCACTGAGCTGGAAACAGACGAAGGGATAGGAAAGCTCAGGAAGCAGAAAGGTGCAGAGTGTGCTGAAGAACAGAAAAAGCCGAGTGATGAAGTTAGGAAGGGTGATGCCACGGTCAGATTTACGGATCTGAGCTGAAATTTGTCTATGTCATGAGCAAAATGGCCTCTGTCATGTGGCAGAGATCATTTTCATGTGAACTTCAACTTTGGTTTTTTCCTGCATGTGATTTTTACACAACCCACTCTGAAATTTGTTTATTTTTTTAAAACCCCAGTTGATGTTACTCACACCACTGTTTTTAGTCGCTTCTTCCAATTAAAGGACGTAATAGAAAAGTGCTTTGGAAACAGAGCTTTTTCACTGAATGTAATGATAAAGACTAGTTCATGTCATAACAAGACTGGTGAAGCACTCTTCTTGTTTTCTCACAGGGGTTAGCATTCTGCATATCACTTTTGGCATTTGTTATCATGCTACATCATCTTTGGAATCTGATTCAATACATGATTTGTACTTTCATGGGTAGGAAATATTTCATTTTACCATTAACTAACAGTTCAAATAGTGTCTCTGGTCATGTTCCTACATGGTTTTAAAGGATTTTTTCCCTTTCTTCCCATCCAAAAACATCGTGCTAGTTCACAATACATGCCTAAAACATTTCTTCCTTGCATTTTCGAAACCCCACCATTCAGCTTATTCCTGCATGGTTAAACATTGCATCTCCCTGGTTCAAAATGAAAAGAGACATTTACTCCCTCAGATTTACGGGCTTATATTTCAGTTGCTGTTCAGATGACCAGCGGGTTGGAGAACCTGTGGGTTGACAGGAGATATGAAGACCCTGAGCTTGTTCAGTCCAACAAATGGGGGAGGAATTACTGGAGAGCAATAGCCGTAATCAGAAGGGTAAACATCAGGAAGAAAAATCCACTGAATAGTCCTGCTGCTTGGGATTCCCACCATGAGCAAACCACCGGTGCTCCCTCAGGGCGATGGCTGGAGCCTGACTTCCCGGAGCTCCCCTCCTCCTCTCCTGCCGGGGAGCTGGGCTCCAGCCATCGCCCCAGGGGAGGACCACTGTGGACAGAGTCCCCTCACACCCCAGCCCACACACTACTCCACAGGCTGGGGACTCCTCTTCAGGTCCTTTGCCAAAGCCATCTCTCCCACATCACCAGTGAGCAGAGAGTATCAAACATGGCCCTGAAATGCATCCCCATGCAGCTGGTGGGGATCCCAACCTTTTAGACAACCAAGACTCTGTGTGTGCTTTTAAATACCTGTGCTTAGAAATGTTTTTTCTGTAGGCAAAGGCTTTTTTTCCTTAGGGCACTCTAATCAAGATCTGAAATACCTACAAGATCAACGACTGAGAACTTCACTACCCAGTGAAGTTGTCCTGAATGGAAATTCTGTAAATTAAACCTTAACTATTCCATAACACCTCCTCCTTTTTGGTAGACACTGTCCATTATTTAGTTCTTCCAGCTCCAAATTCACACCCCTTTTAGGTAAGAAATGTGTGTATATTCACTTTCCAAAGTGATATGGCTGATCTGCAGAGAATTCTGTGTTACGACTGGGATGTTTAATCTTCTTTAGTGGAAAAAGACCAAAGACCTCTGACACAAAACAACTCTAGTTACCTTTGGGTATTTGTTCTAATGACAGAAGAATTCCATTTTGGTCTGTTCTTCAACACAAAAATGCTTGATTTTCCCTGATCACTTTCTGCACTGCGCTCTAAGCACTATACAACATGACACGGTGAGTCTATGAAAAATGCTAAATTATTGTTCAGCTTTTATGTGCAAAAATTCCAGTACTATGACTGAAGAATATCCCTCCATAAAACACAAGAGAGAAGGGAGAAGCTGTCACCTAGGCTTTAGCTGCATAATTTATTCAAAAAGATGCACTGTCTGGTGGTAATTTGAATTTGAAAAGCATCGGACACTGTAAATCTCAATTAAATTTATGGATCATAGTTTAATTTTAATTTATTTATGTCTGTTTTTGAAAATTTCTTGTATTATTACATGAGGACATAGAGCTTGTTTGTACTCCTGGGAAATCAGATATGCAAATAGCATCATGCTCTTTTTTCCTTCTCTGTCTTTCTTAATTCAGAATAACTTTTGAAATTAAAAATAAACAAATGCAGAAAGTTCTCATTTCTACCGTTGGAGACCTTTTTCTATGTGGTCTCTAGTGACAGCTTTATGATTTATTTAATCATGAAATAGAAAGGAGGTGAGGGAGAAAGGCATTTTGGTCTCAGACTCTATTTGCATAAAAATTATTTCTTCTCCATGTGTAGTGAGGTGGCTGTTTAGACAGTTTATGTGTCTTCATTTTTCATGTGGGATACCAGGTCACTGCCCTTTTTTCTTTTTGTGTAATAAGCCCCAGAGAGCCAAATAACAAAATTACTTTAAATAACTCTAATGATAATTTATAATAGTAATCGGAATCTGCATGGCTGTCATCATAAAGGCAGTATATAATTTATTTTCAGGTTACTTTAACAGAATGCACTGATAGGGATTTCCTTGTTTTACAGCAGCAAAAAGAGGTCTTTTGAACCTATTGATTCCCAAAATTTACTTTATTTAAGGGCCACTACACTCTAAGAAATTGTATCGATGCATCAGGAAACTTCCTCCAGAGTACAGGATGGTGTGTCAGCAGGGATACGGCAGCAGGAGGTGCAGCCCACAGGCGTACAGATCACTTGGTCTAAGAAGGGACAGCAGGAGATGATTCAGCACGAACAAAACAGGAAAATCTGCGCTAGAGAGACGCAGCCCACTTCAGGGTGTGCCTAAGTCAGGAGCAGTCACCGCAGGCTGCTTCTGGGTCTGACGGAGGATGAGAGGCATCTCCAGTAAGAGAGTTCACAGGGTGCTGCTCGTTCACACTTGGCACCTATTCACATCTGCCTGCTGAGTGTAAGGCGACATTGCCCTTAACTCAGGTGCCTCTGCTCAGGGTCTTGAAGTTGGCAGGGTTGTGTGTGTCTTTTGCAGTGAATCTGAGCCTCTGCGAATGACAACCAGGAGTGAATGGTTAAAACACAGGGAGTAGGGACAGCATCAATGAGCTGCCTTGCCACCGTGTGGAGTAATGTATTAGTGGAGGGTGACACAGACATTAATAAGCAGCCCTTTCCAGTGCGTGGGAGAAACAGATCTTGGAGTCCAAACTAGAAACTTAGAGAGCTTAGTGACAGACTGTGTGATGAGTTACAGAAGGAGGTGAAGCAAGCCTTCACCAAGTCTGAAGTTGTCTTCTTGTGTTCAGCCTCAGAAGACAGGCTAAGTGAGCTACGAAGAACAATATATATTTTGTGCATTTGACTTCAGAAACTCTTTCACTCAGTTGGCATTTCAGGATTCAGGCATGTGGTTTTGTACTCTTTATAGCTAGAGGATGCCACCAAGGCATATAGGTGTGGAACTTCAGGTGTAGGAAGAATAGCGTGTATGTTTATAGATGCTCTGGGCATCCAACTGTTGGACTGGCGCACCTGATGCATTGTATGGCCTTTCAGTCTCTTGGAAATCTGACTTCTATATATGCATTGAGTCATCCTTACCAGCAAGATTAGTTTTCAGGAGTGTTGAACATCTGTCTGTCACTCCTAACAGTGCAAATGCTCAATACTCCCAGCTATAAAGCCAGGTATGTAAGACCTTCTTGCTGCCCAGCTTCAGACAACCAAACATGAAAAGACGGCCCGAAGTTCCATCGTTTTATTCCCTTGTGCAGACCTCTGATAGCTAGAGAAAGCCACACACATCAGGAACAGTAAAACCACTTTCGGGAATGTGTAGTCCTTAAAAATGTCTTCGCATTCAGAGCCACACTATCCCTCGTTTTTCAGTAGAGGAATCCCAAAAATCAGCAGTGAGGAGTATTTTATAATAAAATCCTTTTGTGCTGTCACTGGAAGAAGACAGATCACAAAATACCTTACATCTGCTCCAATTATTTCAGTCTGATTAAAATACAGAGGGCAATGGATGCATAAGGAAAAGTTTGTTCATTTTTTTCCCCAATCAGATTTTTGTAGGCAACATCTCTCATGCAGTGACACCATATAAACTTGTGAGAGTTTATGAAAGTCTTATATTCACCTGGGTCTCTTGTTATCCAGTTTATTTCACCTAAGATGCAGTACTAGACCCTATATTCTGTCACTCACATTCCCTGTCAGAGAAGTGGCTGTCTGTGGCTCCGGGCGACTCAAGTGCATGCATTTAGTTTGAAAGGAAATGCAGCATTCTGATCTAATTTCCCTTTGCTGCCAGTAAGTACAGTGCTTTAATTCCAAGAGGATAAAAATATAATCAGGACTGAGCTGTTTGGGGGGAGAAATACTAATGGAGTGGCATATGTTAATCTTGTTTCATTAGTTTTAAAATTTTCTATTACTTGCTTGCAACCTTATGCCTCTGCCAGAATTACCATAGGGACAGTCCTCTCTGTATTCATGCACTGTAGTTCTGTTTGCCCTGCTGCTAAATAGTTCAATTTCAGCTGGTAACCCTTCAAATATTTTTCCATGAGACAGCTTTAAATCACTTGCCAGAGAGGTCAGTACTTAGCTAAGTTTTAGCTGATTGCTTGTCATGTCAATATGCAGGCAACCTGGACAAAATAAGATCATTTAAAACCAAAATAAGCCCAAAAGAGATCACGCTGTGCCCGTTGCCCACGTACCACTGCTTTTCCATCTCTCTGTAAAAGGAATGGTCCCACATTTTAGCACAGTGCTGCTCTGGAATGATTGCACTAGCGTGGCAGTGGTATGCAAATAATAATTTCCTTTCTCTTCTCCGAATTGGAAACTCAATCTTGCCAATCTGCTCAGGTAAGGAAGCTAAGTCCTCCTCTTCATGGCAACTGCTCCAGGACAGGGGACTGCTTGCCGGAGAGAAGGCAGTCTTGCAAGGCTAGATCTTGCGGGAATGATGCTAAGCGCACCCGACACGGCCTTCCCACAGTTTAACCCCAGAGCAGGACGAGTTTGTCAGCATCAGCAGCAGGCGCAGCCCAGGCACCTCTCTCCCAGGAAGTCAGCTGCTGCTCCAAAGGCTCTCTGCTCCCTGCAACAGCTGTGTTTAGTGCTAATGAAAGATCTGAGAATGCAGAGAGCGTAAGTCAACTTGATAGTTACCATCTATCTCTGGATATACTTGTACTGGATCTTTGCTTAGGCAGAAAACTGGATGGCTTTATTTCTGTGCAGTTAAAAAATCTGCAAGGTTTGGCTGAATGAAAAATGGGTCATCTGTCCTCCATGAAGTTGAGCCTTTTGTAGGTGACCCATGAATCAGCTGGCATACAAGCCCAAATTAAATTCTGTTTGAAGCTTCTTCCTGAACATCTCTTAAATTTCACTGGGGGAAAAAGAGCAAAAAAATAATTCAGCCTGTAGCTGAAATACAGGGCAAACACTAGTTGCAAGGATCTCAGTTAACGGTCCAGAAATTCTGCCTTTGCTTCTCTGTGACTTGACTCCATGAGTTGGGAGTCACAGTGGCTGGGTCTGAGGCCACTCAGGCTGATGTTTAGCTGATGGCAAATTCTGCCTGTAAATTTCCATTTTGCATCTTGTCTTTGTGCTTCAGGTGAGATATTTTTTCCTCAGTTTATCAAATACATGCAGAGAAAATCAGGAAAGTCTTGATTGCTCCTCTTCTAACACCTCTCTCCCCCTTTCTTCTGAGAATTATCCGAGTGATTCAGAGGCAGCAGTGGTGAGTCGTGAGGGCATTGCATTAAGACCAGCTTTCAGACAACAGTTTCTCATAATTAATATGAGTGGCAAATACTTCACCTGAAGTTTTACCTCAAATAGTCTGTTCTGTGATTAGTCTGGTGAGTCATAGATACCGTCTGATTTGTGTATATTTCATTTGTTTCAGTCCATTACTAACAAAAGGACCTCCGCAATGACAGCGTGGACAAAATGTTTCTCCCCTTTAAATTAATACAAAGCCAGGCTCACCTAGATGCTGTCTTTCTGAGACTATCTCATTTAAATACTGACATCTACCTCCACTCAACCTCCTCTTCCAAACATCACCAGTTCTGCTCATTATTAAGGCTTTCGGAAAGGAAAATAGAGTGTAAACAAAAAATATTTCTTAATCATGGATGAACTGTTGCTGTTTGCCATCAGGTTATGGTAGATCTACGTCACAACTACACAAGCCATCTGTTTGTAAAATATTTGGTTAGTTGTCATGCTACTGCCTTGAGACAGTTCAGGCTCTCAGTGTAGCCGTATGCTCGACTATGGAAAGCAATATTTGTAATCCTGTAATCATTAGAGATGGATCATCTGATTAAAAATCACACTGGAAATAATTAGTAATCTGGGGCTGAGGCCTCATGTTTGGATATTGTAACATGCCAATTCTGTGCTTTCCTGACCTGTGAGTGGGTGACGGGCTGGACCGCAGCACCCTGCAGGATTCGGTGCCCACCTACCTGGCGTTTGAAATAGAATTACTGGCTGGGTGTAAAAAACGTAATGAAAATTTCATTTTCATTACAAAATGAAACAGAAAAAAGGAGAGGGACATATAAGACAGCATTGATTCAGTCATAGATCCCTTCTCAGGTGACATATATTCCTGATATCTTTATAATAATCTTCAGGTTATTAAGTAAGAGACCAGTGACTAATTCAGAAAACCTGTTATCCCAGGCTACCGGCCAATGGAGGTATAGATAGGTGCTGCAATGTTCAAACCATGCTACAGAAGTCTGACACAGATGTCACACCTTTGACAGAGCAGAGGATGAGGATCTCACAGTCCTAGAGACAAAGTGATCTGAATTTCTCATTGCTTTTTTTTAATATAGAGAGCACCCTATAAAATCTGCCTGAGTCTATCTATCTCAAATACCAAAGTTTACGATCAAAAGACAGACCCAGTCTCTTAGAGCACTCCTGGATCAGCACTTCTGCGCACAGAAGGAATGGCTGTTTTTCATGACAAAACACTTGCTGTTTGACTTGCTCTATTACAAAATGCCTTGTTGAGGAAAGGTGGTTGTTGTTTCCCCCATCAGTAATTGTGAGCCTTTTCAACATCTACTACCAGAATTATTTTTTAATAGACTTATTTTTATATTTATGCATAATTTCATAATTTTATAAAATTTTATTTATTTAAAAAGAAAAATGGAGCTGGTGTCTGCCCAGATGCAGGTCAGTTCCCAGCTTGTCCCTGGTGACAGTTGCCTGTGATCTGAGCTCCAGACTCCATAACAACCCAATCAATAACTGTGATTGAATCTGAGGCTTTAAGAGTAGTATTTATCATTTCCTTGGACTTCACCTGGGAACAGTGAGAGATAGGCAGAAGGAAGCTTGATTTAATATCCTGCTCATCAGTTGGCCGAGTGCTGTGCAAGCAAGCCAGCATTGCTAATGAGTGAGCAGAGACTACAATGTGAGATGTGGTACGACAGACTTCTATCCAGGAAGTCACGGTGCCACTCACTGAGCAATGTATTATTGCTGGATTAGAGTCACTTCTCGGCTACTGGCTTCAGTTGCTGCAGTTGTAGTAAGGAGAAGATTCAGGCAATTGAAGACACGGAAAAATGAGCACGCAAAGGAAAAGGGGCAGCAGCAACAGGTGATGAGGGAAAAAATGTTTTAACTGAGGCCAAGACTTTCTTTTTTCTGTTACGTGGTGGGTTTAAAAATGGCAACTGGTTGCTTTAACTGACATTCCAGCTTTTCTTCCTGCATCTCCACCAGTGCGTTTTGGTCTCTTAGAGAAAGCGTGCTGTGTCCATAGCCCACGTATACCACCCTCCCCACACTCACAACAGCCCAACTAAGCCACTCACGATGCAAGCAGTGCTCCAGCCTCCAAAGCGTGGTATGCATCTACACACCTCACAGCTATGCTGGCTCAGTTATCTGATCCTGTGAATGGAGCTCTGGGGTGAGTCACAGCCTGAACTGGCACTGTGTCTCATTCACTGGATTTACAAAAATACCCTTTGCAGAGGAAGAAAAAGCTTTAATATACAACACTCCATGATGAAAAGACTACATGGCAGAGACAAACATGATGTTAAACCATTACTAGATTTGCTACTTCTCTCTTAAAGTTAGTGGTGAATTTTCTCTGACACAGACTAGATGGGTTACTGCCACAGAGAAGTTCTTGGAAGGTCTCTATTTCACATTTAACTTTTTAATCTGGAGTTGTATCTACTTGTCTGATGAAGTAGAAGTAGGGGGAAGAGGAGAGAACAGGTAGCTGTGAGTAGCTTTCTGGCCAGCACATACCACTTACTCCTGCACCTTTTCAAGATGATCCTTTCCTTGCTGAACAATTCTCCAGCAGAACTGGAAAGGAGCAGAAGTGATAGACAGCCCAATGATCGAGAGGTTCTCAACAACTTCTGTATGAAAGGAACAAGGAATGATGTGTGGATAGATCCAGGAAAGACTGTTCTGATCATGCAGCCTTCGTGTTCATGTGTTTGTAAGACCCTCCCTCCGTATTTCCTTCATTTTCCTGGACAGTGGCAGGACTAGGTTTTATGCAGAAAATAATGTCAGTGAGGAGCAGCAGTGGGTGAAATATTAAACAAGTATCTTATTTCTGGCTTTTTTTTCGAGTCATGAAAAAGCTATGTGACATAAATAAAGAAATTGTATTTTCCTTGTCTCCAGTAGCAGAAGAACGCCACTCTCTCACACCATTCTCCAAAATTGTTTCCACCAAGTGTCTGGACCTCCATATCCCATGAGAGATGTGCAGATCCTATACCAAAATAAGCTAGCTGGGCTGTTTTCCTCTGAAATACAATTGATCTCTTTAAGGTCATTATGTAAGAGACACTGCATTAGACATTAGCCACATAATGTGAACTGTAATATAACAAAAATCTATTGAAGAAAGGCATTTCCTCCCAATGGACTTTAAAAACTCATTACTGACCGCTATTAAGAGAGTGACATATCTAGTACTGTGACTGATGGAACTTGTCTGTGCATATTATTTTGTCTGCCACCGTGGGTATACCCGTGGCAGGTAATTGTAGCAATTATTTCAGAGAATATTCTGTTGATTCCCACTAATAAAAAGAAAAGATCCGTACAAAATAAGCAGCCTCTTAGCTTGAAACAATATTGTTGTGATATATGTGACAGCTGCCAGGTGTTACGCTGAAGGAGCTAGACTGCATAAAAATATGAAAACAAAATGCTTGAACTAAAGTTTAAACTATTTAAAAATAACCTGTTGTGCTCCCTTTGTTTCTGCTGCCTGGAAGTGTTGAGTGCCAGAAGTGTAACGCTTGACATTTCAGGCAGACAAACATAGCCTACAGATTCTGTGATGGCTTTGTGACCAGCGAGCATTTTTTGATCATGTCTGTTCTTGTCAGCACTGGGGGCTGTTTCTAAACAAGCCAGCTAAAATATGGGAATTAACTTTAATTTCTCACTTCTTTTCTGAGAAAGCGTAGAAGCTAGAACCTTGAATTTTTGCTGCCTCTCTCTCCAAGACCCACATCTTTTAACAAATTCACACTCTCACTCTCCTGCTGGATCCTGAGGAGGCAGCGGCGGGGGCATTTGGGTAGTTCACATGCCTCTAAGGTTGTAGATCCATTTTTTTCTCTGGCAGCAAAGGTGATTTAGCAGTTTCTTGCCAAACAGCCCTGCTTCTTACTGCTGCCGAGATGCTACCACTCACATGGCATTTGTGGTGAGGCAGCTGTTTTTTTGCACTGTGTTGGAATCAAATCATTCAAATGGTCCAGGTTTAAAAATATCTTCCTTCACCTCAAAAAACAACAAAAAATTTGTCTTTCCAGTGACATTCCCATTCTTACCACAGCCCTGCAAAATGATGCAGCAATGCAAATGGACAGTGAACCGCGAAGGCAAAGCGGGAAGAGGTGGATGGGGAGCCAAGGGGCAGGACCTGCTTTGGTCAGCATTGCTGCTCTGGAAAATATTCATACAGCTGCACAGGAGGGCTATTTGCAACCAACCAGTGCATCCATGCTGTAAGAAATAACCCCTTTTCCTAGGGCATACTGACTTCTAATAAACCACATGCATTCTTTTCTCACTTATTTCACTGTAAATCTAGACCTGTCTCATTAATTCAGTCAAAACTGAGACGTTGATTCCACAAGATGGTAAATACAGTTTTGGCGAATTCGGCACTAGGTCAGAAATCACATGCTTGGATGGCACAAAGTGTTCAGCTACTACAAATTCACTAGGTAGAACCATCTTTGTTCAAAAAATGTGACAAGATCAATGTTGCTTTGCCCGCAAAGTAGCAACCTATTCTCCTGCAGTCAGCATAAAACCCGCAACCCATTTAGTTTTCTGATTAGTTACATAAAATTGTGATCATTGAGTCATGCTCAATCTGGATAAAATATACCGGTGGGTAATCTACATCCATGGAGGAAACAACCATTTCAGCCCTCACCTCTGTTATTTCTCACATCTCCTTGCAAGCTGGTGTGAAATAACCATGAGAGGGCCATCATAGCAATGGTTTCTCCAGACCCTACCTTACCAGAAGTCATCAAAAATGAGCAAAAATTTGCCCCCACAAAAAACAATCTGAAAAAGACTATGAAGACCCTTCACCTTTCCTCCCCACTTCCTAAACTGAAGAGTTACTGATCTTCTAAAAAATAATAGCGCAGTCAAAGTTCTCAATTCCTATCAAGAAGTTTTCTGGTATTCTGAAGTATTTGGCTGGACTCTTTCTTGTGTAATTACTTAAAAGGCAGATCTAGTCTAACCTGGTCACCAAGAGTGTCTCTGAGGTCAGCAGAGAGAAACAGATACCTCCAGAGGGAAACCCACCCTACAGATGCTTCTTTTAGGATGCAACAAATCACCCTTTCCTGGTGCCTTTCTCTTATTGGTCCCTTTAGAGGTGATGAATGAAGTTTGCTTGAGCGGCTATCTCGCTTCTAGATGACTGAAGTTTACTGGTGGTAAAGCAGAAAACATTGTGTAGACTTCATTGTGTTTTAAATGTCTAGAAGGCCTAGACTGCCTATTTTCTGCCAGCACAGATAGGCTAACTGCTGGGCCCTAATAAATGAAGAAGTTATGACAAAGCAATCCCACTCACCCATTTCATCCATACCTTTTACAAGAGCCTTACACAGATTTAAGTAGTGCTCTGCTTAAGGAAGCAAATGCTGACAGATGCTGAATACCTGCAACTTTAAACACAGAGATCTTTATACAGTTTATTCACGCAAATTCTAGTGTGCCAGGTGCTGAGGAGTGCTGAGTGGCTGCTCAGTGGGAGATGTGGTTGCTCAGCACCTCCAAAGAATTGGCATGGAAACTCCAGCCTGGACTTTGCTTATGGGAAAAACAAACCCAACCATCAGTCATGCAGGGTGTGCTTCCCTCCCCGCTTCATGAGCTGGCCTGGTGAAAATTCCTGGTGCTTACTGAAGGCATCATCTGATGTCATTCGACACCAAAGGGGAAAATATAAATCAAATATAAATCAAAGCATAAGTATTCAGCACTCTCTCAGCATTGGCCTAATGTGATTAATGTAATCTGAGGTAAACTCCTTAGTTATCCTTATTACTGAGAGATCTCCAAGACTAAGATAAAGCTTGGGCAGAAGCTTAACAGCAGTTGCCCAATAGCAATGGACAGACACAATGAAGTGTTGAATCCGAACCGTCTGCAAGGCATGTGGCAAGGGTTGTGCCACGCTCAGCAGAAAGCTTTTCTCTGGCAGCGGAGTAGGGCTGTGGTAACAGGGAGAGCGAGGTGATCTGGGATGAGATTGCAAGGACCTACGGAGGGGTCAGATGCCCAAATCCCATTGATACTGAGGGGACCTGGCTCTGCTTTCTACCTTTCAGAATCACCTCCTGGTTCAAAAACGTTGTTTTCTGTGAAAGTCTGCAGAAGGAGAGAGTCCAGCGGAGGGCTACAAAGATGATGAGGGGACTGGAGCATCTCTCCTATGAGGAAAGGCTGAGGGTGCTGGGCTTGTTTAGCCTGAAGAAGAGAAGGCTGAGAGGGGACCTTATAAATGCCTATAAATATCTGAAGGGTGAGTGTCAGGAGGAAGGGGCCAGACTCTTTTCAGTGGTGCCCAGCGACAGGACAAGGGGCAAAACTGAAGCACAGGAAGTTCTGTCTGAACATGGGGAAGAACTTCTTCACTCTGAGGGTGATGGAGCACTGGAACAGGCTGCCCAGAGAGGTTGTGGAGTCTCCTTCTCTGGAGATATTCAAGACCCACCTGGACAAAGTCCTGTGCAGCCTGCTGTAGGTGACCCTGCTTTGGCAAGGGGGTTGGACTAGATGATCCCCAGAGGTCCCTTCCAACCCCAAACATTCTGTGATTCCATAAATTTTTTGTCTCGGACAATCTCATCACACTGTGTAACTCTGAGTTGTGTGGGCTGCCGTTGGCAGGGGGAAGCAAACTTAATAATGTGGACAGAATTGCTCCTGGCACCTTTTGATGGTCTCTTGCCTCACATGAGGATAGCGTACCTCAGCCACTGTATGACTCAGAGCACAAATCCTGCAGTGTCACAGGTGTGAAAACACAAGTCTAACAGCTGAGGAATGGCCCTATTGTCAGTGCTGTGCTTGCTTCACTCCTGGCTGGGTGTGGTGGTAAATGATGGCTCTTGGAAAGGCACATCGAGGTGTTGCAGACGGGCAGCCTGCTGAGCCCAGCGAGGCACAGCGAGTAAGGGCTTCAGCCAGCCAAACCCAGTGGGAAAGTGCTGGAGCTCCAACATTGTTTTGCTGCCACAGGAAGATACCATCACAGCTGAATATGAAGGATTTAACACATTATGAAATACAGCTTTGGCAGTGATGCATACAAAGACTGTTTTGCTTGAAATACAGTACCAGCAGTGAGGGTTAACAAAGTAATGCAGTCACCTTGCCAGTCTAAGTCATTAGATTGTGCTTTTTTTCTTCTAACATGTTAGTTCCAAATCCTATAAAACAAGATACTTAAATTTAAGCCCATAAATAGTTCTTTGCTTCAAAGTTAACCTTAGTTTAAAGTATATTTCTGGGTAGTGGGTGGTTGGAATAGCAAGTGGAAGCACTAAAGGAAGCCCGACTTGCACAGGAAGAGAAATTACAAGGTGACAGTGTGGCTTTAAGTAAGAAAGAATAAAAATGCAGGAAAATTTTTTTAAACCTCTTGCCAGTCCTATTCCTTTGCAGAGTGAGGAGGAGCGAGGAGGGCTGTCTCACGCCTGCTTACACACTCTGCTGAGGGCTCGGTGCACAAAATTGCACAACCAATTTCAAAATGGCTTTTAGCGAGTCCAGGCACTCCAGCTGTCCTTCCAAAAATAAAAGGCAAAGTTTTCAACATCACAGAGGGCTAATAAAACACCTACGCCCCTACATCTACCAACATCAAGAGAGCACAGAATCCCTTACGACTCAGAAAGTCTAGCCATGTATTTACTGCTGACACCTGACTTTTGTAATCGGGTTGGAAGGTTTGGGTTTCCAGGACTGAGAGGCAGATCTTCTGTTATCAGGACTTAATTAGCTACCTGCCTTTTCAGCTGAAGATCTGGCCCCGTGGGCCCAGTTCTTTACAATACATTTGCGTAAGCCTGGGAGACGACCCTTCTCACCAGCATCACTGAAAATGGACTTTCGTATTCAAGGAGACAGCTGTTTCTCCCAGATTTTTCACCGTGCCTATGCTCTCATTAAAGTACACGATAAAGTTAGCAAGCAAAAGCTACTTTCTTCTGCAAGATGCTTGTCCACAAAAATCCTTTCTGAGCTCTGTATTTTGCAGTGAGTAGCAGTGAGTGCCTTGCTTTGAAAATATGAATCCGAGTCAAAGATTAGTCCACATTTGAAATATTAAAGTAGATTCTCAGACAGCATTTCATTGGAACAAGTAGGGCTATTCCAGTCTAGAGGAACTGAGGATCTGGATCTAAAAAAGGAGCTACAAACTCTCATTAGATATAAAGAAAGGAATAGGGAGCCACTTTTTACACACCTCCGTGCTGGCTTGTCTGTTGGTGTCACAATACTCAGATCGGTAGTAACTGGAATGAAGCCCAGTAACCAATTTATACTTAACACACCATTAGTTCTTACTTTAATGTTAAGCACTTACAAAAAAGGCTTAGGAAAATAATCCGTCCCGTGCTTCATTTCCTCACAAGCTTTCCTGCTTCGTTGTTTGTTTCTGGGTATGTCTGTTCATCACTGCTTTTGTAACTTTCCATTTTAGGACAGTATTATAAGTGGTTGAGACATGTTAAAATTCAGAGGACACTGCTCTGTCATTTTCCCTCTCTCAGGTATATCTTGGCATCAAATAGTTCTCCTGAGATCACGTTTCCAAAGTTCCCAAACTAAGGTGAAACCCTTCACAGAGAAGGCTGCCAATATTGGCTATTTTAATTTTGAGAATGTACAATAATGCATGTGCGTATCTAGGAACATGCAAGGAAAACACATCCAGTGTATTGCACGTTAAATTGTGATTTTAATGATGAAGACACAAAGCATCCCTTAACTACCAAATCACCGATTTTTGTATATTTTATCCTTAAGAGGATTTCTGATACTACCAGAAAGCTGGTCTTCATTCTCTGCCAAAGGGATCTGAAAATGTTAGAACTAGTAAAAATATTTCTGTGTATCATACTGGCCGGTTAAATATTCAGTTAATTTAAAAGATAATAATAATTCCTGTGATTAGCAGCTAAAGCATGTCATGTCCAGATTTCTTTTTTTACTGTAAGCAGAGGACACCTGTGCAAACAAAAGCAGAATTTGGCCTGGGAAATGAGCAGGAGCTTGTACCTCTTTATTATTTATTCCCTGATCTTGGGCTGAGTGAAACTGAAGTGAAATAAACATTAAAAGACTTTAAAGAAAAAAAAAAGCATCCAAGGCAGATTTCACGACAGAAGAAAAAGTACCATTTTGAGTGGCAGGGCACTGACAATAACTTTTGGCCTCGGTCCACATCAATCTGGAGGCCCAGCTACGCAAGCCAAGCTGGCTCAGGATCACTTCTAAACAGGCAGTTGCCACCTTCGGTGCAGTAATTTTCCAGAGGTCCGAACCAGGACTAAGCACTTTGTGCAGAGGCGACACGCTCACCGGCCAAATCCTTCCTCTGCCGTTGTCTGTGGCAAAAGTCCCTCCCACTCCTCTGGCACTAGAAGTCTGGCTGGCCTCCCCAAACCTTCATGCCCCCTGCCTTTTCACCTCTTTCCCACTTCATTCTGGTTTTCTGCATGTTGTGAAATCATACGGATTTTAACGCAATTCGTCTTTTCCATTTGTCAACCTCTCCTTCCTTTACAGACTGGTTCTGAACCGTCCCCTCAAGGACAAGTGGAGGAAACTCCTGTGAGCAACGAGAGGGGTGATGAGCCGGCTCGTCATGTCTTCTCCTTCTCCTGGTTGAACTCTCTGAACGAATGATGACTCACTCTGGCTGGCTTCTGGTGTGCTTCTCCTCGGAGGGACCGTGAGCGCAGGCAGCCTGGCTGCAACCAGCACAGAAACTGGCCTGAAAAGGGACATCCGAGCAGGTTTCGTCCCCAGGAACTCAGCTGATCTCCACGTGATACCCAGCCCTTGAGATGACAGCCCTGAGAGGGATGGGGGCATGGGGACAGATTGCTATACTGTATTGTAGTCAGAGTGTTTTCCAGTGATTTCTTGTTTCCAAGGGGAAAATGGCATCACTACAGCTGTAGGCTGCGCACTGCTAGTGTTTTGTTATTCACTTTTTGGCATGTCCCTGTGTAGGTGTAAACGCTTCAGCGATGTCGTTAGCTAAAATGCCGGTATGGTATTCACTGGTCGCATCCTTTGCCAGCACAGCGCGTTTCTCCTCAGTACCCTCCCGCGTCCCCGCTCCTCGGTGCTGGTGACTTCAACGACACCGTCGCGCCCTCGGCAGCCCCAAGCCAGGGCTGTGTCTGAGCGCCTCCCCGCAGCCACCCCTCATCCCCACGGCTCCGGTGCCTCACCGGCAGCGCAGCCCAAACGCGGGAGGGGAGAGGGGAGCTGCCACGTCTTCCTTCGCTCTTGCTCTTCCTGCCAAGCCGCGACAGACAACACTCCCGTGAACCGTTACTTGTCGGGAAGGTGCCCAGCGGTGGAGATGAGGAAGACGCACGCGTCGAAAGCACCGGCCACCCCCTGCGCCTGGACAGGGGACGCAGCTCTGGGCCTGTGGGGCAGACTCCAGAGGGCTGCCCACGTTGGTCCAGCCGCTGTCTGTGTCTGCGTCTTCTCAGTCGTCTGGGCTCGCAGGAAAAGGGGCATGTTCTGGCACGAAACCGGGAGGCGGCGAGGTGGCCACAGCTGTTCTTTCAGGGTTTAATTTGAAGGCCGCTGTAGAAAAGGTGAATGCTGAATGTCCGGTTCCACGTGCGTGGCAGATGTCGAGCTGCCTAATGAAATCAAACTCGTGTCTTCAAAGAATCACAGAATCACAGAACTCTTTGGGTTGGAAAGGACCTTTAGAGGCCATCTAGCCCAACCCCCTTGCAGTGAGCAGGGACATCTTCAACCAGACCAGGTTGCTCAGAAGCCCTACAAGTTGTGCGGAAGGTGACACTCTGCAAGCTTTGTCGCTGGGGACAGGGTGCTGGCACTCAGTAGTGTTTAAGAGAGAGCGGCAGGTTGCCAGCGTGCCATGGGGGACCAGGTGCCAAGCTCTGCACCAGGTTTAAGTGCGGATCCTACCGGAAGTCCCGAGTCAGGCCCTGAACACCCGCCGTTTCCGCAGGGGAGCGTGCCGGGTCGTGGGGCCCCAGCAGGACTGGCTCGCTGGCGGGGCTGAGTCTCACTGACCCTCGCTTGGGCCTGCTTCCCCTGGAAAACGCTCCTGCGAGGGAAGCTTTGGGGGGCTGCAGAGGCGAGGTCCGCACAAGCGAGTCCCGCTCCCCAACGCCACCGCATCGCCTCCGGCCATCGCATCGCCTCCCAGAGGCCGCTGGACCCTCTTGTCCCCGGGTATGTGGTTTGGGCTGAGGGATTTCCTGCTCTCCTGGGCGGATTTCCCCCAGTTTCTCCCGGGAAGATTCCCCGCGGTTTATGCAGGGCTGCCGGGAGCGGGGGGACCCAGGGCGGGGAGGCATCTGCCCTTTC
>Ga0065711_1026932_pt1 | contig 56878 bp, 26 predicted proteins | sample Hoacrofraction12_FD_59098 | JGI IMG/M metagenome (GOLD analysis project Ga0065711, IMG submission 59098) | Hoatzin crop microbial communities from Cojedes, Venezuela - Epithelial fraction 12 v2 (version 2) | ecosystem: Host-associated > Birds > Digestive system > Esophagus > Crop | place...
GGTCCCTTCCAACTGAACTATTCCATCCTATCCTATCCTATCCTATCCTATCCTATCCTATCCTATCCTATCCTATCCTATCCTATCCTATCCTATCCTATCCTACCCTTCAGAAGCTCGAGCTGCTTTAATCTCTGCCAAACTTGAAATTTAAAACATAAGTACATGTGCCTGTTTGTTGATGGGGAGGCAAGCATCGCACTGCAGCAGGACTGAAGCAGGAGCTTTTCCTCGGATGATGTCATTGGTATGATGCATTTTCTTCTGGGGGTAGAAGTTTGTCCTTATAAAGTCATTTCAAAGGCAAAGGGGACAAAATGGGCTGGTTAAAGGGTGTTGTTTGTACTTGGTGGCTTTTCTTTGTGCTGCTACTGGCACAGCTCCAGTTGCAACTTAGAGCTACATGAGCAAGACAACAGCAAATGACTTCATAACTACCTTGGGTCTCAGTTTCCTAGTATTAATCAGTTTGTGCCACAGCCTTAAAATTAAGTAAGTCTGTTTCATTACTGAATATAATTAAGGCATAAAAATATACATTCAGCATGAATCGTTGTGATGTGCTGCACTGTAAATAGCTACTTAAGCAGGATTTCAAATCAGCCTTGTTTACTCAATAGACTGTGAAAGCTTTGAGACAGTTGCTGCCCCCTAATATAGAGGGGAAGTTAATTAGACAATTCATGAAAGGTGTCTTAACGATAGGCAAGCTAAGGGTTGCTATGAAATGTAATTACCCATTATTTGCAGTAGACATTTCAGTGTTAAATATCTTGTCAGATTTTATCACAAAGCTACAAAACCCTGCAAAACATGCAATCGGAAATATAACACAGTGTCAATATTCTTACAGGTGCTTTTTCATTTTGGTAATGTATGACTGCCTTTAAGTATTATTGCTCAGCTTAGGGAATGTTAAGATAAGGCATGAAAAGGAAGCCTTTGTTAATTTAAACTTGTCCTCAAGATCTCACTTCATTGTTTTCCTGTTTCAAAAGGTATGATTTAATTTGAAAGCAGTGCAGAAGAAAATACCATCCTGGGCTGTGTATATGTGTACCATTTTCCTCCCTTAGCAGTAACCAGATCTGGGTGAGTGTCAGGGGACCTGGTGTGATAATACAGGTAAGGCAGTCTGGTTTAGGGTTGTGCCTCCCCAATAAGAGCTGAGTCCTGGTTTTGCTTTCTCTGTGCCATTCAACGAGGCCATGTCACACAGCATATTGAAAAGTGCCCTGTAATTAGCTGGCTACGGTAAATAGCACAGCGCAGCAGCAGTTTACTTCTGCTGAACTGACTTGAATACTGAGAATTGTTTATGGGCTAAGGCCATGTCCTCTACACATTCCCACAGAGCAGTCATGAACCCTGGTCCTGATCAAGGCTTCTAAATGCTCCTTGAAATATGAATCTAGGTTGTTACATCTCAGCAGTATTTGAACATCGCACATGAGTGCAGCTGTTTAACAGGGATGGTGTGCCAGGTTCACTCAGGGAATTTGGAGTTGCTGCATTTCGATGGAATAAAAATCTTCTCCTTCATTTTAGAACTGGGTTGACGCTGCCTGTAAGGGCAGATTCCAATTTTTGCACCACTCCCTCCTAACTGGACCACCTTCTATTGAGTCATGCACAGCTCCAGAATCTACTGATGTGAATCTATTCAGAGATGATTATTTATATACAGCCTTAATCCCTGAGAAGGTGTTCCCAAAAAGTGCAGTGGTCAGTGGTTCGACAGGTAGGGAAGCAATTTGTCCTATAAGAACTAATGTAATGCAGGGGGAAATGTATGACAGATTCTAGAAATACATTCAGATAAATATGTAGGGACAGAACAGGAGGGAAAGAAAGAATGAAGAAATTAATCACTGTACAATAGAAAGAACATGAAAATTGCCAATTTTGAGCTATTTCACAGTGTTTAAGAAATGGAATAAAGAGCAAATAGCCTAGGAAGTTTACAGACTACACAATTTCACATTCTTGACATATAGACAAGATTGATTTTAAGTGTCAGAGTTATAGCAGTTCTCTAGTTTATAAAAAATGCATGGACCACATTGTCAGATCTAGAAGTGTAGGCACTTAGGTTGAGACATCAAATATTTCACCTCCATAGCATTCTCTACCAAGTCTGTTAGCCTGTCTGTAGTTACAGCTCAATGTCAACAGACTGCTGTTATTATACAAGAAACGTCCACTCTCAGGTGCAAATAGGAGTCAATGAGAAGGATAAATTTAGCCTTTCAGTTATAAATAGCAATACCAATAATAATCAGTTACTACTGGATCATATACATTTAATTTGCAGAGGACTTAGTTTATACTATATTTCACTGGATACTTTAAAATGGAAACTCAGCAAAAAGAGAACCTCAATGGAGTATTACAGAAAGTGCTAAAAATTATTCTTGCATAACCTGTGTTTTTTGTCTAAACATTTTTGGTACACAAAATTGCTTTTTAAGATGCCATTCTACCAAAAAGTCTTTCTACTAGAGAACTCTTACAAGATGGAGGTAGTGGTAAAAATACTGAACGCAGTTGTGCATTGAAAGAGATGAAACCAGTGAAACCAGTGATGGTCCCAGACTGGAATATCTCTGGATTTCATCCAGAATAGAGCTGGTACGTCAGATTAAGAATTGCTTAAATTTGAAGAATTGTCAAATCTGTAAGGAGCTGCCCTCTGTTTAATAGGAAACTTAAACATTTAGGCTGATAATGTGAAATATTTAGGCTGGAATATGAAATACCTTGCTTTAAAGGATAATTTTTAGAGATAAAAGGATTTATCTTCATATTTGGTATTAACTCATAAACAGGGTGGTATTTTAACAAGGGATAACCTAATTTCTGGCAATTCCTATGAATTCTTGACCAATTATGTTGCAGGCATGCTTCTGTCAACTGTGAGGGATGACTCTGTAGGGTCTAAAGAGAGCAATAGCTGCCAGAGCTGTTCGCGAAAGCACTGAAGTATGGTCTTCGTTTTAAGCACATGACTGGTCCCAAACGCGTATGCTTCCAGTTAAGCCCGTGTATAGATGCTCTGCTGAATTATGATGCTGCTGAATTATGAAGAAGAAAAGGTGGTATCAATGGGCAGATGGTGAAGAAGAGACAGCTTCAAACTGATGTTCTGGTATAGCAGGTTGATGAGATTAGCTGTCACTGCTTTGAACACAAGCAAATGTCGCTACTATGAAGACAAAAATATTTTCTTTCTTGCAGTAATCTACATTGACTGGCCTGCTAATACGTCACTTTAGGAATGCCATAAGAAACTCTGTTTGAATAGGTGCAATCTGATGGAAAATGGAGAAAGCAAGCTGAGGTGGGAGGCAGCATATGGAATAGCAATACATTAATGCACTCTTGCATGCTCATCACCAGTGCCTTTTGACTCCTGCAAGTGTCAGGAGGTTGTTCTGAAACTGGGAGGATCCATGAGTGATGTTTATATGCCATATCATAATTTTAGTTGGGTTTTAGTGGGTGCTCGGGGTCTGCCTGTCAGTTGCTGGCCAGCCATCTGACACTTCTGGCCAGCTCTTACTGGCTAATGTGTTTTTATTCATACTCCACAGCTGACCATAAAGCTGACCTTTACAAATGTATGGTCTGTGATATTTATTTTATGAGAACATAGATACTTGAGCCAAACCAGACTGCACCTAATAAGCCCTATTCTCATTTCCTTTACAATATTATCTGTAAGTTGATTGATGGCAAGTATTCTTTTAGCATTACAAATAGACATGCTTTCAACTGAATGCTGGTATGATAATGTGATAAATATGAACATGAGCAATAAAATTGAGTTCTCATGCTGGATTTTTAAATGGCGAAGGATACGTGAGAAATAAGAGGTATGTACGGGCTACATAACATGCTCTTTGGATCAGAGCCAGAAGAATCTTGCACATTTACCGCAGACCTGGTGCTAGGATTCAGCAACATGTCTCCAGTGACTAACCTGTAAAGCCTTAAATCACTGTAAAATACATTGAGACCTAATCAACTGAAATCTCCCTGTACCGTCTTTAGGCCTATTCTCCAAACAGTATATCATTGCTTTAGGGCAGTTTTGGAATACATTTCCTCAGGGGGAAACACCATATTCTGCATCTCTAAAGCTGAGGTACATGAAAAAAGAGGACAAGGAAGGCTAGTTTCTGCAGCATTCATTGTACCCATCCAGATCGGTTTGAGTTCGTGGGCATGCATGTCATACAAACACGGGCAGCATGCCGCATTTATCCGTTCTGCCCACTGTCAGTGCTCGATGGAGCTGGCAGCAGACCACGGGTCTTTACAGGTTTCAGACCTTTGCTGTTCACAAACTGGCAGGTAGTGCCGTGAGGATGGTAGGAAATGTATGCCCATAAAATAAACAGAGCTGTGTCTGGGTTTGGTTGCTGAGTCGTCCAACCTAAGAGCTGCAATTTTAAACACAAAGCGTCACAGTCCTCATTTTGGGATGTACCTTTTTTTCCCTTCCTGTTGGGAAAATTTTAAAATAAGGTTGTGGTTTGTGTAATTTTTGTAAGAGGATAAAAATGCATGTTTGGCTATGGATTTGATACTGATTACAAATAATGGATGGAACAGTACACTGGAGACACCCGGCCTATCAGTCACAAGACCTCGAGAGGTAACTGCTGTCTGGGAAACAGTGTTAAGTCCCAGAAGTCAAAATTACACCTCAGGAAAATTCCTATGACTCAGACTGTTAAAGAGAAAAAGAATAAATCCTTATGTATTTAATTAACTCATTAATTACACATTTAGTTAAGGGAAGAGAGAAAGAAAAAGTACAAATGAAAACACAGTTAATATGCTTTTATTTGATATTTGCTAAGTATCCAGAAGAATTTCATGGGTGAGAAGATGGAAGGAGTTCAACAAAAATAACCTGCCAGAGGATTTAAGAGCAGCTTGCCTCTAAACCTCCTGAACTAACATATATTCTCATTTCAGGTTATTTCAGTGGAAATCTGAGAGGAGATTTGTGTCATGATAGGGTTATATTAATCCAGAGAAATATTTGTTCGCATGCTATTATTTCTGCTCTATTGGAAAATTAACAAAGTTTTAGTTAAAAGTTCTCACATTGTTTCCCTTTTTAAAAAAACCACAGGGGTAGCAATATTGCAGATGAACAGGTATTTCTGTACTGTGTACCTTATTACAGTAAAGCTGAGAGGGGAAATATGTATCAATGAAATATGAAAAAACCCTGCAAACCATTTAAGTGTTAAAACTCATCAATAGACACTACTACACCAACTGGGCTCAATCAGGTGACCTCAGTAAGTTACACCACAAAAACTGGTGACATATTTGGCATACAAACTACAAAGGAAACCTCCCGTTCCCTTCATAATCTCTTGAGTGCTCTCTGGAATGTGAAGAAGGGGCCACAAAGGAAACTCCTACCCGGCCCCAAGCCCCAAAGCTGAGCAGAGAGCCCACCATGCCACTGCTCTCTTAGCAGGGGGTTCAGCCTGGCTGGGGTATGATGGGACCGGCTGTGCCATGGGTGAGCGTGGGTCAACGGCTGGGTCAGGGCGGGAGCCAAGATCTAGTCTGTATCCAAGTAGGATATGGGCAGGTGACCCATAACTCAGTTGCAAGATGAACAAAATTAACAGCCCTTCCCAAGTTACAAAGCTGAGGAGGAGGAAGAGAACATGAAATCCTCAAGTCCAGGTATTAAGCAAGCAAAAAATTAGGAGCATGTGCAATTTCTGGAAGGAACATGTGGAGGTCGTTTAGTCCAATCTTCTCAAAGCAGGAACAACATTATTTGGTTTTGAACATATCCTTGGATGGGCCTTCCACGGCCTCTTTGGGCTTCAGTGCTTAATCACTCTTATGGTAAAATTTTTTTCCACACACCTAGTCAGACTTTTCCTTGCTGCAACTTGTCTGTTGCTGATAGCCGTTTTGCTGTGCACCTCCAAGAAGTGCCTGGGTCTGTCTTCTCTCTAATTAACCGTTAGTTAATGGAACGAACCAATTAGATTCTGTTGTCCTGGCTAAACAAAGCTCTGTCCCTCCTCAGTACTTCCCAACCGTTTCTGAGGTCCTCCACAGGACTTGCTCCAGCTCACCGGTGTCCCTCTGCTAATGGAGGTCCCAACCCAAACACAGTGCTCCAGCTGCAGCCCCAATTACCAAGAAGAGCTGAGCAAGGGCTTCCCATAACCTATTAGCTGTTTGCTTGCTAACACAGCTCAGCAGGCACCGTCCTCTCCTCCTCAGGGTTCAAGGCTGACCCGAGTTCATGACTGGCTGCCTGTAACTCAGAAGTGAACATCCCCATGTGGATGTGCACATCTCATTTCTGACGGGCTCTGAAGAAGGTGAGTGAACTTTGGGAAACTGTCCTCCCATAAAGGGGGTTATGAAAAAACAGCAAGGGGAGGGTGCTCTGCAATGAAGGTGACGCAATCTGTCAACAGTGCTAAAAAATTTAAATAAAAAAAAACTCACTGTGGAAGTAGTTTAACTTCATTTTGCATATGCGTTTTTCAACTGTTTTTTCTTAATGAAAAGAAACTTGTCTTTTTTTTTTGGTTAACCCATAAGCCTTCCTGATTTGCAGCTAAATGTAATCTATAATCTAAATTTCCTATGCCTTTTTGGCGAACTGTCATTCAGAACTTAAACAATTATGGACTAATTATAGCAATTATACAGATGTTTAATATTATCTTTTTCCCCATTTTTTTAGGTTTACTTACATTTAGGTAGACATTGGGCATATGAAAAAATGGAAATTTTGAAACTTTTAATTGATAAAATTGTCATTACTATGCCAGGTTCTTTTTTTTATTATTATTTTTTTACTTAGAGGTTACTTACTAATTATATATAAATAATAAATATAAGCTGAAGCAATTATTGTCCTGAGTACCACATCCTTGGAGATTTTGGAACTAGCAGGTCTCAGGATCACACCTCATTTTAATACAGGAAAAAAAAATTCTTTTTCAACTCCCAGTTGTGTTCTCTGTTTCAAATGAACTAGCTATTGACTAAAGTAGATTAAAATGAAGAACAAGTTCTAAATGTACTAGACAGTATCAGTGTATTAATTCACCAAAAATGCCTATTCTTAGTTCCAGACATTTAGCAGCAACTTCCCACAGACCAGTTATTTAATTCTTTAAAAATCTGTCAGCAATCACTCATGCTGTGAAGGCGATTTTAGTGTAAATGATGTTAACTGTAACCAATTAGAGTAAATGTATGAAGTATTAAAAACCATCATAAATTAAAATGAAGATTTTTTCTATATATGCACCTGTGTTATTGAAATTAAAGACACTAATCTCAAAAGATAAAACAAAGTTAAAACCCACATAACAATATGTCCTCTTTCTCTTCTCCACGAGGTGCAAAATGACTAGGGGGAATCTGCTGGAGGAACCTCACGTTAAACTAAGATGCCTCAGGTTACACGTCAGAAATCATCTGGGCTAAAGGAAAATTATTTGGACCATTAACTATGAATATTCTTTAAGAATTTTTATACATGGAAAAAATCCTGCGGACATTTATTCCACACTGCGATGCCTTGCTGAAGTTCATGTTATTCCATGGTTACTCTTTAAATTCACACGCTTCCTATTCTGCATTTACTTCCCTGTGAGCACTGCGTGTAGCCCGTCCCTAAAAGAGAAACTGCCCTTGCTCTGTCTGACAGGGGATTTCTGTAGGCACATCTAGCTTCAGCATCCCTGCAAGAAATCTTCAGGCTGTTACAAGTATCAGGGACAACTTTGGTCTCTTTGATTAAGAGCATAATTTATAGACACCAATGGTTAGGTCTGAAAATTGGTCCCAAAAGATTCAATTCATTCAACCGTAAGGGATGGCTGCTGGGCTCTGTGGAGCCAACATATCTTCTGCATTTAGAGGACCTCCATGGGAGTTCGTAGGTGGGAGAGCTGCTATTAAACACCACTGCTCTCACGAGCTCCTTGCTGGCTCAAGGCCTTCTCCCTCCGCCCTGCAATCAAACGGGATTCACCAATATGGGGTGGAAAGACACGTCTGCCGCAGTGGGCTGGGAGCAGGGCTGGGAGCAGTGTTTGCTGCTGCTTCAGGTGTGATATCTGGTCAGGACACTTAACCTTTTCTATTCACATGTGGAAAAGCAAAGCTATTCCAAACCCAGATTTTGGCACAAGAGGTAACAAATATAAGAAATAATTGCAAAGAAAATATTTTAGTGTTTTAAAACTAAACATTTTAGCGTCTAACAGTCTAAATGACTCCATTGATCTCCGTTAGTTTTTATAAAATGTCCAGTTTTTCAGATTTAATCTCTGTTTACAATGGCAGCGTTTGAACTCCTGAAAACTTTGCCCTTGGGTGAGACTGCGATATTGTGTATATCCCTTCAAAAGTGGCTGCGTTTAAGGAACATGTGTGAGGTGAGAGCTGTGGCAGAAGACCTGACCGAGAAAGCGCCAGCCAAAACATATTCCAGTCCAATCCGGGATTAACCACGATTTACTGTAACACTATGCTCTAATGAACGAGCCGGGGAAAGGCAGGGACAGAGCGTTGCTCTAAGCGAGCCAGCTCTCCCCAGCGCCCTCGGGTTTGCTGCACAGAGCTCTCCCTGCCCGGGCGAAGCACCTTGGGTGGCTGCAGAGGGGAGCGGAGCACAGCGGAGGCTTTATGGCCCCGTTCAAAACAGCTCGCTGGTATTTCAGCGCCAGGCCTACAGCCGGCTGCAGCGGGCTGAGAAAACATCTGAGGGAAAAGCGCAAGTGCCTGCCTGGGAGAAATCTCCCCACACTCCTCCAGGGAGGCGCGGGGGGATGGGGATGGAGGCGGGGGGACGGCAGGGCAGCCATGAGCCGTTGACAGGGCCCCCAGCATGTACCGGGCTAGAGGTGGTGGCAGGGGGAAGGCGTACGGCTCCCTTCAACATCTCCCCAGTAAATTTGTCTTCATAGTTTACTGCAGTTATGGCATTAATTCAGAACGGATCAAAGAGAATTTGGAGTCAGGCTCACTTTTTCCTAATTCAGCTCCCTCCCTGTATACGCACTGCAGAGCTGCAGGTGTAAGCACACTAGTCAGGGGTGCAGTAACTTCTGGTTTTATGAGCAAGCAATTGGGCCTTTGTATCAGAGTCAGGCCTTGTACTGAAATCATTTAGGCTATAAGAAAAAGTAGCGCTGGGTTATGAGTTATCACTGTCTGAATCCTTACAGTGACCTTAAACAGCAAGTGTTTCTGAGCAAGGGGCCCCTTCTATTAAAGGCAGTTCAATAAATAATAAAGCATGATGATTACCAAGTGTGTTATTTGGTTGCTCGTCACAGCAAACAAAATCATGTGTAACCATCAGACTAACAAATTTGCTTCAGTAGTTCTGAATTAGCCCAGTGAGTCCAAGCTTCAAAAAGATCTATCCCTTACTCATAATTACCATTGAATTATCTTGCATATTTAGCAATACACTGAACAAAAAAAAAGAAGTAGTCATCTAATGTTATATTTCAGCACGGGATTTTTACCGTAAGCCCTACACTGAGACAGCAAACTGAGGACCAGATCTCTGACACCTTCAGCTGGACTGTTGCTTAGAGCAATTTGTGTCTGGTTTTCTCTGCTCTGAAGATACTCACGTAAAATGTTTTTTTACCTGTCTTCCAAATGCCATATTCTTCAAATTCTTTTGACTCATATTGAAAAATAGGTATTTCCCTGTGGCACATAAGAAACTTTAGTTGTTTGTGGCCTACCTGTCCTGGTTGTTCACAGGCTGTCTGGTATCTTGCTTGTTGGCATAATTCTTTTACTCTCTCATATTTTGGTAGTTGATTAGACTGCTGAGTGTTTTTGTTGGGTTCCTCCTTCTTGCGTAGAAATTTGCTTTAAAAAAAATAAAGTTGAATATTTTAGAGACATTTTTCTAAACTCTGGAGATGACGAATTTAACTGGAAAAGCAAAGCTATTTGAAGATTTAATGTCTTCTCAGGGGAAAAAATTCCCCACATTTCTGTTACTGACCTTCAGTGTAGGTCATGCAGTAAAAAAAGGCTCAGGTGATTTGCTGGAAATTACCCCAAAAGAAATAAGGCCTGCTGAAATATGTCTAACTGATACAGTTCAGCACCATTCACACATAAATGTATGTTCTTTCACAAAGCAGAACACACTAAAGCAGTACTTGCCTGACTGAAAAGCCCAGCTGAAGAGACCACAGGGCTTCCATACTCATTCAGTATTAGCTTGACTATATATTATATATCACAATGTGTCTATTATATATAACAACGTGTCTTATGCACTGTTTTGCACTACGTCACACAAGATCGCCTTAATCTGTAAAGCCATTAAGTGCCACAAGGCAGCTGCTGTAAAATTTTCACCCAGAGAAAATTTTCATAGCAGTAAATGGCAAGGTGAGAGGGAGTAAAGAGGTATCAGTGAAAAGAGGAGCAGTTATACTCATTATAATCTCATTTACATATAAGGTGGGTTTTTTTAGCTAAAGCAAAACTGAAGAATGTTTCCAGTCTGCAGTGGAAAATACAAAATCAGTTGATAAAAGGATTCTGTGCAGATGGATTTGAAACAGAGATTTGGAAATAAAATGATTCAGATGATGACATAAGGGGTCACAAGTACAATGCTAGAGAAAGAGGAGGCTCAGGCTATAAGAGCTGCCAGAAAAGCATGCCTTCAAATTTCTTCAGAGGCAGGGGTTTGGAAGCACGGCAGCTTGCAAAGCCAGTGGTGGGAAACTAGGAAACAAGTCAGGCCTGTAAGCTTGCTTGCAAAATTTACTACTTCACTGACCATAAAATGAAAGAGAAGGGAGCAGAAAGGAGAGCGCGTACAAGAGAGTGTTCCTAGCAGACAGGTTCTCCCAAAACTCTCTCACCCCTAATAATTACCCTCTTTCCACCAGAAATGTGTCACGCCAAATTTTGGTCTTCTTGTTTGTTCGAAACCTGAAAGCAAAATAACAATATTTACTGCTGGCACCTATGTATAGAACTGCGAGTGTTAACAATTTATTTTTGAAAAAAACATTTCTTCACTTATATACACCTGCAATTTTATAGATGTGCTATTTAAGAGACTCTTCAAATGTGAAAGCTGTGGTGCTTGGCATGACACAGCTCATTTTCACCGAATATCTTTTTCCACTCAGTTGTTGATTTACTTAGGTGTTTACTTCTGAACTGGTTAAAAAAAACCACTGGGACCCACCTGTTTCCTGGTCTCTCCAAGTCCAGAATCTTTAGGACAGATTTGCCGTCCATATCTGGAGGTGTGTCAAGCCCTGCTATATCCAGAATTGTTGGAGCAAGATCGATATTCAGAACTATCTGAGGCACTCTGCAAATCAACAGAAAAGGTCATAGTTGTCATGAGTTCAATATGTAAGTCTTCACATTCTCTTGGAAACAGAACGGTAATTAATGTTTAACAGGGCTTTGAAGATGTAAAGCTCTACAGAAGTGCTAAGTTTAGAAATTCCCCTTTGAAGGCTACAACTCTGAGAATGACAGGTCAGTACTGCAGACTGTCATTGCAAAGAAAAAGCTAAGCACAATAAAACAAGGATGACGGTCACCACACTGTTCTCATCTTCTTGACAATGAAGGCATGACGCCATACTTTCTGCTAAACCATAAGTTAAGCAGCAAAAATGAGCACCTACCTTTTAAAAGCAAACCCCAAAGCCTGACCCTACAGGACTACACTTTATACAATTTTCTCGTCTGCGTTATAATTTGTTAATAATATGCAAAATGAAAGGCATGACTCTTTATAAGACTCATTGCTCTACAATAAGAAGGCATCCTTTATGAAAATAAGTGATAATTACATGCTCTTAGAAGCATTTTACATTAGGTTCAACAGCTGTTCTAGAGACATAAGTGAACATACACTGATCCCGGCTCTACACTTGGACCACGAATAAAGAAAGGAACTCGAATATCAAAGTCGTAGGGCATTGACTTCCCCTTGACCAGTCCGAACTGCCCGATATGGTAACCATGGTCAGCAGTGTAAATAATGTAGGTATTCTCCAGTTCTCCCATCTCTGCAAGCATTTGGTATAACTGTAACACAGCACAGGAAAAACTCTGAATTAAATGCAGAAAAACATATTTTATACATAACCATCACATATAACCATCATTTTACTCCCTTAAATTCTCAGAACCAAACATGACATTGATGAGGTTGTTGAAATAGACATTCTGGGGATGGATATTTTTACATCCTGTCTTTACTATGCTACTAAAAAAATCAGCTTACAAGTTCAATTTCACAATTGACAGGGGGAAATTAAACAGGTCCAGAAAATTAGAGTAACAAAATATGGTAATACTAGCGTAGTTGCATTAGTATATCCAGAAGTTGTTGAGTACTTCAACACAGCTTGGGAAAAAAATCTACTACAGCTTTAGGGCAAATGGTACTCAGATTTGATTTACTGTGTTAGTCTACAACTTTCTCATTCCTCACAGTTGTGGGCTTGGGAAAAGGCTGTAAATTTTTATTAAAGTTTAAATAAATCTCTCTGGGGGAAGATCTTTGGTCATGGTGCTTGATTTTGGAACAAAAAGTCATGCAAAGTACACCTAATAGTTCATGTATCACGTTACCTATAATTAGCTGTACACTGCATTGCCTAACTTCTGCAGACACTAGCAGACTGACACCTGAGTTGCTGTCATTTACCCATTCCCAGATTCCAGCTGAAGGACGAACTGCGAAGGGAGTGTGTGAAATGAATAGAAGTTGTCATGTGCGCACCTGTGTATCCATGTGTACACGCAGGTGACGTATCTTCTGTTAATACCAGGCTTTATATTAGGCCCAGTGACTTTTCCCTTTAAAAGAAATCATCAGTTTATTTAGCCAGCATTAAAAGAAGCAAGCGAGGAGCTTGGCACTACGTCACAGAGAACCAGAATTCATTTCTACTGGGGATACATGGAGTAATTCTTCGTAGCCCAAGGGCTTTCACCAGGCTGCGGTTGGTGAAGGTAAAGAAGGAATTGAATTAGTTTTGTTACCAATGAATAAGATTGAATTCACAGTAGTTTCTTGAACTCACTCTTTCCATAGAGTCATCAACTGACATCAGGGTCTGAAGTCTTTTGCGCTGCAAGACATTTGTAAACTCCATGTGGATAGGCAGCATGGGCCCCGTGTACTGCATGATCCAGTGCTTGTCCATGTTTGGCGCATAGTTGTAGCTGGGAGTGCTGGGAGGAAAGGAAAGGATCTGAAAAGTTGTGCAGCATCACAGGCATCAGAGGCAGGTGGGAACTCCTCCAACATAGGAACAGCCAAAAAACAGTTACATCACAAATTCTATGTGGTGTTTGGTATTTCTAAGGTCAGATATCAACAAACATCACTTCAGTGTCTTCCAAGCTTCATTGGCTCATACATCACTTCCTTAAAAGTTTTTAACAACTTTCTCAGCTCTCTTTTAAGCTCAGAGACTACTTCCAGATCCATGTTAATATTTGGGATATGGCAAAAAATCCATAATCATTAAAATGCTCATCTGAATGATGGATCCCATAAAGATAAGCAGAAAAATGAAGGAAGTCAGAGATCAAAGATGACTACTTCCCCTGAGTATTAATGTAAATTGCCCTGATGCTTCCAGTGGGGAAATTACCTTTATATTAGCACAAGTTAAGTGGAACTCATAAGAAAGATATTTCCCTGTGGGATAAAGATATTTAGTAGTCAGTACTAAGAAGAGCAACACCAGTGTTACCAGTTTTCAAGATGCCCAGAAGAGCGAAAGCACTGACTTTTTTCCCCTCCCCATCACCAAAGATGCGTGGAGGCATTGCCAGGACCCCACGTGGAATTCCCCTGGGGCTGACTGCCCGGGCGCAGGGTCAGCTCTGATGCAAGGCCATGTTGTGGCCTTAAAGAAGAGAGCTGAGACAGTGCTGCAGGCAGCGCCGCCGGCTCCAGTCCCACGTTCAGTCTCCATCACTTGCCCTTGGCCCTCACCTGAGCTGTGTTTCAGTGATGCCCAGTGATGTACACATGGAGATTATACCCATATCAAAATAACATTTATTTATACACTAAATATTGTTGAGGTGGTTGAGGTTTTTTTTATGTGCATACAAAGCACAGTGCATTACCAGAATAACATGAACTATGACAACAATATTAAACTAATACTGCTGTCGATACTAGTACTAAGAAGAAGTATGGCACAGAGTCCTACTGAAGCAAAGAAAGGTGCTTTAGGAGTTTGCACAAACATCAAAGGAAAGATTTAAGAGAGTTGTTCTATCCATAGCCAGTAAATTTTTTGAAGATACCGTATACAAAACAAGAATATGTTCACAGATATATCACCTCTGTAGAAAAGGTACTGCAAAAAATATGTCAAGTATATTTGCTGTACAGGTATGCATGGTATAAAAGCTCTCCATCAATCCAGTTTTTATGCCTAGCATACAAGACAATTAAAAGGTGAAGAGAAACCAAACAAAACCCAAGTCCCGTAATGGTTTCACCTACATATAACCACTTTCCTTCTCTAACACTTGCAGAATCTAAGCTTTGATAATCTGGGCTTTGTTTTGATTAAGTTCTTGGGGTTTATTTTTCCCCCATTTCTAATACACCGCAGTACACCATACATGTATTGTAGCATTACCTTTGAAAAATAGATGTAAATAGAAAATGAAAAAATGCTGTTGTGTGACTGGATTAATTTAATTCCTATGGTTCCCTTTGAAGTTTATAACAAAAATGCAATTCAATATTGATTTATGGTTTAGATACTGATAATTTTAATATGTACATTACCCAAAGGTACATTTTCCCACAGAAATATTTGTGTCTAGTTTTCCTCTTGTAGGAGGTAGCACTGAACAATATCAGAACATTGTATACTGATAGCTTGAAGTCACACATTTGACCAGTCCTTCATTTAGCCTTCATTTTTTCTTGACATGGTTGCACGTAATCATAGAATGGTGGAATCAGTTGATTTTACCGAAGCAGTTGTTTTTACTGTATCAGCTACAGTATATATAATCTATAACCATATTCTGATGATAAATATTGACTGAATGGACAATGTAATAGACTGATAGTCAACTGCAATAAATTAATGGAGTCCACATTTTAATTGGAGACTTTTTTGAGAATTTAGGTGGAATTTGAGAAGCACATATGTCTCTAGTGCTTGCAGCTAGTTTTGACTAACCTACTTAACCATTAGCATCAAGGGAAAACAGAAATGAGACAATGTTATCACAGGATTTGTGAACATTTCCTTGAGTACTTCCTTCCTAAGAAGGCTGGAAAGGTTAACAAAGACAAACATGAAGTGAAATTCCTTTTCTGCTGGCAATTCTTTTATTTCAGGTATAAAAGTAAAAATTATGACATTTCCCATGGTAGAAGTCTGATTTTTAAAAGGATTGTTTATACTATCACAAAATTAATGAAACTGAGCCCAGGAGCACAGCCCTCTTGGTTGATGGCTAGCCAGCAGCCCTAGCAGATGGACCAATGGGAGCCCTAGATGCTGAAGAAGCAAGTCTTGTGAGTTTTGGTCACCTATTAGGTGTCCGACACATTGGCAGAAAAGAAGGATACTTCCAGTGCAATTTTTCCTCTCTTTCTTTGGAAGCTTGTCAAACAAGATGTTTTCCCATGAAAGAGCTCGGTTTTGATTAATCAGCATTTTCCAGCAAACCCCTGCTTTTTTCCAGCGGACTCCCAAGTGCCCCTGGCACGGAGGGATGAGGTGGCTGTGAGCTGTGCTGAGCCAGCCGTGCTGTGACAGCCTGCCACTGTGCCAGCAAGGAGAGCCAGCTGCTGAAGCGGGCTTGGGTCTCACGTTCCCAGGCCATTGTCAGAAGCCTCCTCCGCATAATGGATAGTCTTTAAAAGCAACACTCAAGGGTTTAGCAGGGTGGTTAAAACCTTTCACAGACACTTTCCAAATGCATTTTGAATTTTCTGGGTGAGAAATGCAGCAGGCAGAAAATGAGCAGAATTTTCCTCCCAGACAATTCAAGGAACAGGACCTTCTGCGAAATATCCAATCCAGTGGCTGAAGAGAAAAGTGAAATGAGGGTCCGAAGTGGAGGTGAAAGAGTGCTAGGGAGACACAGAAAGGAATCCAAAATCCCCATGTGTTCCCTGCACACCCCGCTTTTGCAGAAAGCCACCAGAATCACACTGCTTGCAGGCACAAGACCTGACATTGCCCTCAGATCTGTCTACCTTTTTGGGGGGTCAAAAATCCCAAAACAAATGCAACCGAGGAGAATTCTGGGGTGAGTATTGCTGATTTATGAAAAGCTTTGGAAGTAGACAGACCTCTTCCCTGTCAGTGATAACTGTTTATCACAACATTTTTTTCTTGAAGCAGTAGGAACTATCAACTAAATGTTCAGCTGTTATAAGCCCCTGAAAGTCATCATGGCACAGTCTGTCACCGTGTCTATTTTTCCATTTTTGGGAACAGCTTTGCTCTTTATTGAAAAGCACTGCTGTAAAGTAGCACCAACATCTATATCTCCTTCATTCCTCTTAGCACTGGGAATATAAGATTGAAGAAATGTTCTGTGTCTTCTATTGCCTCTTCTCAGTTATGGACACTGTATTGTCTTGAGCACATTTGTTGTCCCGTGATCAGCAGACAGTGCCAGGTATCTCATTATTTTCAGGTTGTCCATGGCTTCTAAGCCTGGCAAGGAGCTACTGAAAGTCTTTGCCAGGCTGTCCCTGAACAGCTCAGATGCTGCTCCAGAGTGCAGTAAGCAGCAGTTTCTGGTTTCAAGGTCATTCTTGCTAGTTGGTCAGCAAATAGTAAAGCACTTAAACCTCTGAATGTGTGGCTGGAGACTGACTGAGAGTTCAGTTTACATGTTACAAAAATAGATAACATGAAAAAGTGCTCCCCTTCATGTAGCTCTGTTCTAAAATGACCAGCAACATGCTACATGAATGTTAAATCTGTAGAAAGGGTGAGGATTGAGAGAGCAAATGATTACTCTACTGAAAAGGTATAGTATTTGTCATTCTTGTAGCTATAGTAGCTTGGGCAAATCTAGATTGCTCAGTTGCTCACTTACATTTGACCAACACATACTACGCAGAACTTACTACACAGAGACTGCTTGGTACTCCATGACAGGCCTATTCTGGCACTGAGCAGGACACTGTAAGATGCCAGGTTCATAAAGTTTCAAATTGATACCCCCTGTTTAACTAACAAAAAAATCCCAAATATTTAACAGTAACAAACACTGAACCCAGTCAGGCCCTTTCCCATAAAGGTATTCTCAGAATGAGAAAAATAATTCATTCGGAGATTTCATAATCATTCACCTATGTGAATAAATTTACAGAGAAATCATCCCTTTTTATGTCCACTTTTGCAAAAAAATGAATAAGTAAACTAGTATTAGCCTTCTCTAGCCTTAGATTACAGTCTCCTCAGGAAGGGGATGACTTGTGTGGTTTGAATTCTGTTAGCACTTACTGTCTCTGCATCAATGTGCGTTGTTTTGTTCGCGCTACATCACGGAAACTGCATTCACTGTCTCTTTACCACCTGTTAAACCACAGCAGGAAAGCCCACAGTGGTGATGACAGTGTTCTGTTAGGTTGTGGAAGGAGTAAGCATCTATAAGCACTAGTGCACTTTTGTCTTTAAAGAAAGATTCACCATGAAGTCTATCATTTATTTATCTGTAAACATCGGTTTATATAGATACTTAAAGTAATGTTGAAAGGATTTATAGTAGCATTCAGCTTTGTGGCCTGAATCCAAAAGGCCTCAATATCCTTTTAGTTACATGAGCAATCAGTATTTCATACCACACTTTTTAATTACTCTTACTGACAACATATTTACTATATCTATATATTTAAATTTGAAGTTCAAAATAGAGAATGCATCTTATTTGGCTCCTAAGGCACACATTAACTTTAAGTCAGACAAGAAGTAAAAAACCCCAACATCCTACAAGAATGGATGTTTGTACTTGAGGACCTATTGAAATGGGGTCCTCATATAGCAAATCATTCAGAAATGAGTTATGCTGTCTTCTACTACTAACTGAACCTCCTTTTGTGTGATATTCAGTGAAACAAAAGGAATAAAGCCCTTCTGAAAATCATTATTACAAAAAGATACTTTACAGGTTAAGAAAAGAATGGGAGACTCGGCTAATGCTGTTTACACAGTTGTGGTATCTGTGTGGAAAAGAAATAAAGCAGAGTACAGCATGTTTTAAGAGCTCCCAGAATTCAGTGCAACTCTATATTAACATTTGTTTTCTAGAAGTTTGATCTAAATATATACATTTCCTTTTCAGAAGAGTTAACAAGGAAAGAAACAAGCATGTTTACAAACATTTGTTCAATTGCTCATACTAAAAATCTGTTTGTCTCTATTTACAGTCTCCTAATTCCCTCCTGTTTTTATCCAACAACAGAAAATTATGTTCACAAAAATGCTGCCTAAAAATGTTGAGTTTGAATATTGCATAGAGTTCTCATGGGTTTTTATCCCAAAATTGTTTGGCTAATCTTCTGTTTGGATTGGGAGTCCTCCATTTAGTGAAAATAATACAGTGCTTATATGCTCCAGGAACATTTGCTTTTCATAAAAAAAAAAGGCAACAACCTTTAAAAATAATACCTATGGTAAAACTAATTGTGAAAAATGAATAGTTTCTGTACAAAATTAACACCTATGTTATTCTTTGAAATGTGATCAGCAAACATTGCATAAGTGGTCATGTTTCTTCAGAAAGAGAGTAGATAAACAAAGGAAGCAAATCCTTTGTTTCCAGGGAATGTAGACTTCCAGGTTTAGACACTGTTCTTAGAGAGCAGGAAGCCTAGATTCTGGGCAAAATTAAAAGTTAAAAAAACATGACCAATGGCATGGTCAGTATTAATGTGAAGTGGAATTTCACCATTCTGTGTCTACTTTTGCTGCCTTTTAAAAGGGAAATCTTTTATACTCAGGGATATTTATCTGGGGATGTGAGGATGACAGTTTCACGCCTGAAGTGTAACGCAACTGCTAAGTTTTGAAATCAAGAAAAAAAAAGTTGTTACCCATTAAATATAACACCTTTATATTTTAGGAAAAATTATTTGTTGCTGCTGCAGAAGTTAATGGTGTGACTAGAATCTTATCACGTTTCTATATCACACCATTTCTTCTAGTCCTGTTTAAAGTCGCAATTGCAATGGTGTGCGTGGTGATTCTGCTCATTTATCTCTAAGTCAGGAGTCCAAGTGGGCCTCAGGCCAGCCGTGACAAGACACACTGACATGTCAAGATTTATTACTGATGCAAATGTGTGATCCTACTCTAATGGGTAAGTGCCCACATTACCAGAAATACCCCTGTGACTGGCAGATGTTTGTGACTCAGCCTCAGTGACTAGAAGGCACCCTGAATGCAGCCATCTCACACCCCACATTCGCAGTTAAGATGACTCTGGGGATTCGGAGGTGAGACAGCATTGCTCTTCATGCTTCACCACTGCAAACACACCACTACCACCAGAACTGATCATTCAGCACTTTTCACTCTATCTTTAAATGGGATTTTAAAGCTCTGCCTTTCGTATCACCTACCTTTTCTCACATCACGCTGAGAAGCTTTCTGATCTTTTCCCAGATACCATTTCTAGATGCCTCTCCTAAGAGATTTAGCCTGGCAGTAAGACTTCTTCCAGGTAACCATAAAATCTGGTTGTCAGTCCTCCTGCCAGCCCTAGGATCTTTAACTCAGAGCAGCCAGCAGTGTTTCAAATTTTCATTTTTTATGTTCTTCAGTAAACCTCCCTCCTGCAGATTTTTGCTTCTAATGTTTGTTTACTTCACAGGTTATAAACAGCTTAGATCTGATTCACTGTTCCCCTAAGACTGGTTCACACTGGAAGGTAAAGGGAAGTTAAAGTGCCAGAGGCCCTGAGCATAACTGAGAATTCAGGCTTTCATTAGAGCATCCTTTGAGTCAGAGCTTTCCTGCTCAGCTGTCTGATGGAACAAGATTCCCCTGTAACAGCTGCCAGCAACACCTAGAGAACTATCTCTTGTGTCATAACTTTGTATTTAACAGCGGCATTTCCAAAGGTCCCCAGCAGATGATGTTCATCACCACAGAAAAAATCTATATATTGCTTTCATCTTCTCCAGTCCTATTTTCTTCCACAGAAATAACTTCTGGGCATAGCTAGAGTACACGCATTAGTATGATTTATTTGCAGAAAACATAGCACTCATTATGGTGATAGCAGCCAGCAAAAACTTTCAGAAATATTTTTAGGTGTCAGGAATAGGACATGTTTTAAGGAAAGGAGAGGTGGGAGAGCAGGAGAGAGAATGAATGTTTAAAAACAATAGAGAGTGTCTGTTGCTTCTAGTATGATATAGTCCATGTTTCATGTTAAACTGGAGCTAATGAGAATTAACGGGGTTCATTTTAAATTAATGTTTAAGTAGTGTACAGGTCATTACCTTTCTTGTCCTTGTAAGACTTTTCAAGCCACTCTAGCAGGCTGTTTGTGCTGAAGACGACAGGATTGTAAGGTAAGCGTGGTGTGTAATCCTTTGTTTTCTTATCGTCTTTGATTGGACTCTCATTAATCTTATGGATATTTCTGTTGCATTCATTTAATTTTCTTTCTGTGTTATTAAGTGGGGAAATGAGACCAACAGACGCCCACACTTGAGGGCAGAACTCTCCCTGAACTGGAGTATTTCCTGCTGTAGCCGCTCCCCTCTTTGTACATGCAAGTGGAAAACTTCTTTTAAACAAACTTTGGGTTTGTGTTTTTGTAAAATTTGTAAAGGTAGTATTTCAATCAAATGACAGGCACTTTACCAGCAAAGAAACATCACGTACTTTAAGGATCTGCTTCAGCTACTGTCCTTTTAAGTAAAGTTTCCCCTCACATGTGGTTGACAGGCTATCTTAATCCTTGGTTTGTAGGTATAACCTTCCATCTCAGTTTGTGAAGCCGGCAAGCAGCTTTTGACCTGGTTTCCCTTCTTTGTTGGAGGTAGGCGTTACAGTAACATGATATAGCAACTACATTTTTAAAAACAAAATCCAAGGTCAGATGGCTGTCACCCAAGGTCAGAAAGAAAGAAATTCAAACGGTGCTTGACCACCAAGGAAGACAACCTAAGGGTTAAATGTTCAAATTACACACACCTCGGCAGGAGGGATTTTATTATTCTTGTGCTGTTTTCACAGGGAACACCAAATATTTCTGTGAGAAATGAACCTCTTATATCTTGTAGAGCATGTTGATAGTATTTTTGCTAGAGAAATCAGCTATTTGGAGGCTTCAGCCACCCAAATTGGCAGTTTACCTTCAATTTGTCTCATATCTTAGTCTGCAGATTGAACTCTAACACATCCAGTCAGCCAGTGCAATAAGGAACACAAAACAGCCCAGCAAGGATCTCTTGAGGTCAGCAGAGAAAAAGCTTTTTGCAGGAAGGTTGCCAAGAAATCAGCAACACCAGAAGACAAGAAGAAGCACAGCTGAGTCTCATATTCTGGGCTATTTCACAAGTAGCCTAGCAGAGCAAGGGTGTTTAGACTCCAGGAGTCCAGGCAAATAAAAATTAATTTACACAAGTACTTAGATGAAACTAAGCCTGCAAACAGAAAACTAGGATCTTCGCTTGTTTTTTGCAGGTAACATGCAACCTGTATGAGGTGGAGAAGCAGTTAAAATTTTGGAGACTAAATCCATTGGTTCTAGCAGCATAAGCCAGAAAACAAGTAGGCTGAAAACACCAAGCAGTAGAGAGTGTCAGGAGCACAATAAACCAATGCAAGTTCCTACAAGCACTCATTTATCGGAAGACAGCAAGCATGGAGCCTACAATGAGTTACTTTGGCCTGGGGAGAGGTAGGGTGAGACACAATGATTCAGTGCTTTTCTTCCAGACATGATCCCCACAGCTAAGCGGAAACAGTTTGAATCCTACCCTCCTGCATGATGGATAGTCCCCCAGCAAACAGGACGGCTTGCCCGAGGCCAGGCAATCTGTGCCACTGAAAAGGAAGCAATCTGTTGAATAGAGGGAGAACAAACAGATATCACTCTTGCTATGAAAAGGGGTGACTGAAAGAAGACATGGGAGAGGTCCATTAAATTTGGCGTGGTGACTATTCATTATTCCTCACAGGAAGGGAAGTAGGGGACACCAGTGGCACAAGCAAGCTCCAGGGTTAGAAGGAAAGAAAAGGTTGTCCTTCGCCCCCGATGCATGGGGTGACACTGTGGAACTTGTTGCAACTGGATTGCGGGGCTACCACCACTGTTCAGAAAGAGATCAGACCAATGCAAAGAGAATGGGGCACAGTGGCATGGATGCTTCACTTAAACTGGTGATTTTCAGAAGCTGGTAAAACCTGGAAAAGGCATTTCTCTTGGGTTTTTTCCCTAAGCATTCACTGCTGCTTTCTGCTGGAGTACACAACTCCAGCTAATGAGTTAGAACGATCTTTTATACAACCCAACATGACAGTCTCCATGTTTTTAAGTCCATCTTGTTTTACCTTTAGGACAAAATAATGTGATAACAGTTCTTCAGGATGATTACTTTAGAACCATCTACCTTTTCAAGTGAATATTGACAATTTAAAATATCAATCTCATCATTAGTGTATACAGGTAGAGATTACCCTGAATATCTAAACAGCTATGAAACATTTCTGACTGGTTTGCATTACTTGCAAAGCCTAGTCTCAGGAGTGTGGGATTGTTGAGAATGTAGGAAAAGAAAAATATAGTTAAGAATGTAAAGTCAGGGAAAGTGTCATATCTGAAAAATAGCAGCCAATAAGAGGATAAAAAAATAGAAACTAACAAATATTTAACCATGTGCCATGAACAGCAAATCTCTTTCTGACCCCAACTAATGATCAGTTTATGCGTGCAGTTTATGCAGCAGCTGCTGCTCCTTGCAGTTTTAAACTAGTTAATGTAACTACCAAACACATCCTTGCATGTCAGCCACTGCAGTGTCTGAAATGCAATTTGTAGACCACAGAGCTTTTCCACAGTATGATGAAGCTAATTTCTCCTCTTTTTCAGAGGCCAAATCAATGAACAATCTAGCTAAAATACTTTATTAATTTTTTTTCTGTGTGGAAGGAGGTGCAAAAAAGTTGTTCAAGCACAAATAGGAAGAGTGGCTGCATGCCCACAGTATATAGAAGGGCAATGGAAAGCTTCCTTATCACCTCACTATGAGAAAAAAGAATATTGAAGTTGTAAAGCAATTTGTTAAATCCAGGACTATCCTCATATTTTTACCTGGAGCTAGGCTCAGTTCTAGAAACAAAATGAAGAGTTCTTTTTTATTATTATAGTATTATCACCAGAAAAGATTAAGCATATTTTTTAAAAATGCAGTCTAATGGGCTGTTTTGGGAATCAGCCAGTATTTAGTTTATAAACAGATCCAGTGCACTCAAAAGCTACCAAAGTGTGTTTTTGCCTCTCAATGCACGCAGTTAGTTAGAGCCCAGGAAGCGCATATCTTAGAGGAAGACGAAGGAAGTAATATCTTTCCAACAGATCCTGACCTGTGTCTACATATTTTCAGGGTATTGTAAGAAGCTGCCCTTACAAAGTCAAATACCGACCTCTTAATCTCCCACAACTCCCCAGAAGGAAAAGAGCTTCTCTCTGTTTTAATAATGGTCAGAGCTGTCACTCTCCTCTCCGAAAGGAGCAAGCACGGCAAAAGAAACGAGCAAACATTCACCACTTGTTATGGGTTTCTTATATTTGAATTCTCTGTCCCTACAAATTCTCTGTAAACAAATACCTCACAAGAAGTGGCCACAAAGAGCAGTTCTGGCAGGGTGTGATTTTGACTTACATATGCTGCGAAGCGTTGGGGTAGAGCTCCGAGAACTGTGGTGCCGAATCCTCGGGGCCGTGGGGCGCAGCGTGGCTGATGACCATCATTATGGGCCTATGGGGATATATCCTCTTAGACAGTCTGAAGTAATTAATGCTCTCATTAGTGATTAGGTCTGTGAAGTAGTCCTGGAACATACGATTAACACAAAGCAAAAGTTACAAAGTGCATGATTAATTAGATCACATACTATCATGGCATTATGCTATTTTCAAGCCCTCATTAAAGCTCTCATCAGGAAGTAAAAGCATACCATCAAAGAGATGTATGATTCGAGGGAGCATTGGGGAGACCGAGTGGTAATTATTTTCTTAAGCAAGTGATGCCACATAAAATGAGACAGTGTTTTGCAAATCAGATACAACAGAAGGCACTAAGTAAACACGATTACCAGATTTTGTGATATAATGCTGTCACATTAAAAGTGACAGACTATACTGACCAAGATATGTTTCTTGAATTTCCCTGATAAAACACTTTCACAAGATAATGGCTCCTAACTGCAAGAAATCATTGACTCTTACATTGGTTTTTTGTTTACATAAACATGTGTTGCATGCTCTTTGTTCAGACTATGCTTTTGCGTATGTAAAAAGTGGAAGAAAGCTAAAACAGGCAACATATTGCAAACACCAAAGAAATAGCAAATGCGAATGCAGGGAGCAGTCGAATTCCTGCAGGCTCTGTTCGTTTAATTGTGCAACTTTAAGCAGTGCAGCTGCTGAGATTAAGGTTGTGACTTGCTAATAAACTGGCTTAACCCACAGCCAAGGTGGCAAATGGAAGCCTACAAGGGGAAGGGAGGAAATGGAACTAAGAAAAAAAAGATGAAAACTTAAATTAAACCACCTGCTACCTTGGAGCATTCACTGTTGGCCTGGAGGTCTAGTTGAGAAAGTGCTGAGACAATGTTTGTAATTTCAAGCACTTCCAGGCATGACTAATCATATGTTGTGGATTCGAGGCCCCGAACAGCTGCAAAAGCAGAGCCTGAGGGGCAAGGTCTGTGTCGCATGCCGGTCCTAGGACAAGCCAACCAGCTGTGACCTTCTTGCTCACCCGCTCCCTGTCCCCCCCTTGCCCCTTCCCTTCTCCCGCTGCACGCTCGGAGCACACACGGTAGCCCTGGCTGCTACTATCCCTGCAAGGATATGGAAAAGACAGCGAGTGACCTTCTGGTTTTCAAAACGGGGGATGAACATGGGGCATCAGGGTTGTGATAATTTCTGGGTTTGTGGCCTGTTCAGGTGAAACGCCTGTATGACTGCTCTCCCAAAGCACCCACTCCCCTCCTATTTGCCTATTTATTCTAGCTACATATGCAGGGTGTATAAGGATTGTATAGCTAACCAATTTCTTTATTTTCTTTTCTTTTACTCTATATAAACATACATAATCAGTATCATGTAATTTCTATGGGTGGGGAAATCAAAAACAGGCATCGCCAGCTTCCAATAAAATCTCATTACATGGATCAGAAACCACAGCTGCAACATCTGTATCATCTTCCATGAGCTATAGTCTGAGGAAACTCCGGATTGCTTTCTGCAGGCTGGAAAGTCTGCGACCTGCGCTCCTAAGCCTTTCCAAGAAACTTCACGGCAGTGGGCAGGTCACCTTAGCATGCTTTCCAAACTTTGTCAAGAGCACAAACAAGCTCTGAAGTTTTCCAACGGCCGTGTTCTCGTGCTTATCTATTCTCATAGTCATATCCTGAGCCTGACACCACAGGCGTGTAATGGAAAACAGCATTAACTAAGGTTTCTTATGTGGGTAATAAATTAAAACACTCAGCTAACTTTAAAGTTCAGTAGCGCAAGGGCCACAATGATTTTTGGGAAAGGCCTTTATTTACTATTTGCTTCTGCCACAGAACCGTCACTTTTAGCAGAGAGAGAGGGAAGGAGGGAGGGAGGGAGGCAGGAATCACCAGGCTGCACTGAAGAGCCCTTGGAAATTTTCTTCCGTTGTGCAATTCATATTCTCACATGGAAATTGATCTATAATGCCCTGGAGAGAAAATGACATCTCAATTTCTTGACTGTAGTTGATTAATTAATTAATTCTCTGGTTAATTAAGTATCTGAAAGTGATTTTTATATGGATTAATGATGCAGCATTTATGTGTCTGGAAAATACCTTTGCATAATCAAATCCGTGCTTCTCTTTGTTACCATTGCGAGAAATAGTGTAATTATAGAAGCGAGAATTCTTCACTAATCCAACCCACTCTCTCCACCCAGGAGGGATGTAGCTGCCATTGTATTCATTGAGGTATTTCCCAAAAAAAGCTGTGAAGGTAAAAAAAAAATACACACACACATGAAGCTTTGCAATCCAAGTCTTTTAGTCTGAGTCAAAAGGATGCATGAACGAAGATAAAATGTGTTAGGATGTCAGAGATACTTCATCAAAATGTTCCTTTTGTACCTTAGAGCATTTTGAGATTAAAATAAGTTATTTCCAGAGTTTTTTATGACAGCTCAAAGTCTTCATGACTTTAGGTTTTCTTCTTAATCTTTTGGAATCTAGTGCTCTCTTGAAATATTTTTGCTTTTCTTTCAGAATGACTATGTTTCTCTTGGTTTCCACTTGCAAATGGACTAAAAACTCAGTGCCCAGAGGAAACATCTGAGAAACACCTTGGGGTTTTAAGCAAGTCCTGTGATGTTTTGGAGCTCGACGTCTGCTGTTTGAAAGTTTGGGCTTAGCAAACTGGCTGGGTTTGCTGGTTAGATAAAAGTTCTGGGAAGTCCACATCTCCATCGCACTGGGCCACGGTTCGGTAGAGCAAGAGGGAATCCCCACCCTGCTTTGCTACCACAACTTCTCTCTACGGCAAAACTAATGAAGAGACAAAGACTTGGAGGTCAACTACCTCTGCCTGGCCTGCCAAACTACGTGTATTTTTTTTCATTAGCTCCAGGTGACAAGTCAGAACCCACTCAGACTGAAACTTTCAGCCTTTGCTATTGGGCCCAAGAGGGTTTGCGAGGTGCCCCTGCCAATTCCTCTGGAAGGAAGCAAAAAGGAAAACAACCTCACAATGCAGTGGGCTCACAGCTATCTGGGAGTTGTGAATCGCTTGTGCCAAAGACACACAGACACCAAAAGCTGCCCAGCTGGCTTTGGGAGGGTGAATTGACACTGGCATGGCACCCTGGCAAATGCAACCGTGTTGCTTCTAGGGAGAGATGGGTATGGAAGCTCTTTGTCTGCTTGTGTACTTTGGCCTGGATAAAAAGTCAATTTGGATGGCTCTGCCCTGCTTTTCCACTGCCTGAGAACTGTGGTGATGCAACACCTGACTGGGCCTGCAACTTGGGTTTTTGGGGAGTTATTAGCTCTGGCTTAGCCCCAGCAAGTTACTGGGGTGTCTGAGTAACTTCACTGTCTGCATTTTTAACTTTCTTGAGGTTTACAAAGCCCTGAAGGGTCACCTGTGCTAGCAGTTCTGCCTATGTCCCCAGAGGTCAGCACAAAGGAACACCAGGTGCCCACAAAATAAGACACCCCTGAAGAGGAGGGAATGATAGACACCTCTCCCTTTCCAGGGGCAGGGCTCCTCTGGCCAACAGCTGCCCACCTCTCCACAACCCTCATGGTACGCAGCCGCAGCCCACGCTGCTGATCCTGGCTCGGCCAGACAGCTCTGCCCACGGAGAGACGCTGCCCAGCGTCGCTTCCTCAGCTGGGCATCAGGACACACGTCAAACCCCCAAACTTGTTTCCTACTAAGAAATGAAGTAACTTTGGAAAACCTTGCATTCGACCTAGACACATTCAGTCTAACCAAAAAAGCAGATTTGTGGAAGGGCTTAAATAATTCAGATCTGATTGATGTGGGCATGGTAAACTTCCTGGGAAAACTGGTAGAAAAATCAAAATGTTCATAATTAAAACTTGCCTGAGGCAGCATAAATACGGTGCAATTGGATCAGATAACTGCCAAAAGTCACTAACCAGAGGTTACAGTCATATATAATGTTACTTTCCTATACCACATGGAATGCGACATAAAAACAAGTCCTACTGACACTAGACCAGGCTCCCAGCTCTTCCTCCCACAGCCATTCAGAAAGCAACACAGACTCTCTCCTTTTTTTTCCTGAGGCCAACCAGAAGTCAAGAAACTTGAGGTGAAGAGGGTGACTGTGGGGAGGGAATAGGTGCCCAGCACGGTTGCCTCATGGAATGGAAACCATACCTCTCCTCTAAGGCAGCCAAACTGCGTTAACTCTCAGGGAGCCAGACTACCAGGCAAAGGGTAAGCATAAAGGCTGAAATACTGTGGGAAGGGAAGCCAAGAGATGAAAGGAAGGGGAAGAGAAGTCACAGAGAGACAACAGTGGAGGAAAGTATGAGAGAGTGATGTGGCCGAGAAAGTATTACTGAGCAAAGCAAAATGAAGGACAGTCTGTGGTTACAGGGGAGATCTGAGGTCAGCCCTCCTGAATGCCATCCCAGATCCATCAACAGCTACTGCATGACCTTGGGGAACCTCCGTGTGCTGTGCTCATCTGCAAAGGACTCTTTGCCAACCTGCCTCCCACAAAGATCAGAGGCTTTCAAGCTGTGAAATGGAAGTTATGGCAATTTATCATGCAGGATGGTTTGATAGCCCCACCTATAATTAAGATTGACTAATACTGAGACTCAAACTCTGCTATTTACAGTCTTGCCAAACTTCAATCATTAGTGATGATAGTTTCCATGCTATCTGACTCAGGCTGCATTTTGCTCTATGGAACATTTTAGGCAAACAGTTCAGCAATTTCCAAGGAAAAGGCTAGGGAAAAATAAATGGGTTTGCCCATTTAAAAATAATCAGCAAACTTTTCTCTAAGAAGTTCTAGTGTCTGTAGGTTTTGATGTAGTGCCTTTGTAAATAACAAAAGTTGCTATGAAAATCTGTCTCAAAATGGTCAAGCTCTGAAAAGCTGTAGCACACATGATGAGGAAAGACTTACTACAGCTTCTCAGTTCAGTGTCACCATGGGCTGTTCCTCTGTCGACCTGAGAAAGTCCCCACAGTTTCAATTTTGGCACTAAAACAAAGAACAGTCAACTTCTTTCTGTCCTTCTCTCCTCTCTCTTTTAGTATTCAGGCATTACCTGAGAGAAAGCCACCAGCTTAAAATGCAGAGATTAAATGACCTGAGGCATAAGGAAAAGAAAAGATAAACTGAATTTAGAAAAGGAAAGAGGGGCTTGGAGCTGGTGGGGTCCAATTCATCTTGGAATTTCCTTGCTTTAGATTACTTAATTTTTCAGGTTTAATGTTTTGTTAGCTTGTCTTTGGCTCTCTGAACCCCATATTTTGGTGCATGTTATGAGACTTCAGATTGACAGCCTGAACCATTCACCTTTGTGTTGGCAATGATTTAGTATTTTATCATAAAAATGATCTCAGAGCTGTCAAGTTTTAAGCAGCTCCTTGAGTGACAGTTTGCAGAAGTAGATGTCTCCCCCTGTGGTAGAATAAAGCAGTTCCCACGGCAGATGTATGGCAAAGCCCCGAATACTAGTAGAACCAGCGGTAGCCGTGATAATGGATCACATTTGCCAAATTGCTTTAACCAAGAGTGGTTTGTTGGTCAGGAGGATATGAGTAATTAGACAAAGGAAGAGAAAAGCCAGGCTTTTACTGAAACACAAGAGTTCAGTTCCTTCACTGTGGGACTTTCTGAGTACCACTGAGTATAGGATAGGGCAAGTGAGTCAGACCTGGAGCCCAGCGCCAGCAGTTAGTGTCTGGCTCTTCATGCTCTGAAAGAAGACAAGTGCCAGAGTAAAAGGAAAGCACAGTAGTGTCCATGGGGCCAAATAACAATCAGCGAGTAACCATGACGGGTGTCCTAGTTGTTTTTTTGTTAACCAGAGGATTGTAAACGATTAAAGCACTATGGAACATGTCACGGAACTGACACTGTGATGGGCAAATGTCCTTGCTGATCTTCACATGCTTGGCTCGTAGAGCCAAGCCGCATCCTTAACTTACCTGTAGCCCGACACTTGCTGAACTGCTCAAGCCTGAGTACTGACTGGGAATGCTCAGCTTTAGAAGCTGCTTGCACTCAGCAGTTACAGTATTTAGGAAGCTGTTTCTGCTTGTAATCAATAAAATGGAGATTATGACTCAATGGGTAAAAGCCTCATTAAAAAGTAATACCATTGCAAGGGACATCTTTTCATTATAGCGTGTAATGGCCCCCACAGGGATAACAGGAAAGATAAATGCCCATTTTTGCATTTTAATAAGACAGTTTTTATCTGCACTCTGGCAGTTTTACTAACTGTTCCCAGGACACATTGTTATTTTTTAATCACATGTAGAGTAGCTTAGTGTATCAGAATAATAGTATTCTGTGTGAGTGTGTTCAATTAAGTTTATGCAAACAACAACACATGGCATGGTGAACGGTTGTACAGACATCTATGTGTCTCAAGAGTGGCTGCAGAATATGCATGTTTGGTATCTAATATGAATAGATGCCCTAACAGAGATTTTTGTTTTCCCTTTAGCAATTAGTTAATGAATGCTGAACTGAACCAAGAGATCCAGGGTGTTGCAACGGGGGCAAGACAGAGCAAATTTGACCCAGGGCATCTCTGGAGTGTGAAGCCAAGGTATTTATAGCGGAATGTGATTCAGATTCTCATAATTCCTAGCACTTTTCTCCCTGGTATTTTCTACAAGAATTTAGAACTAATGTTTACAGTATTACACAGTAGAATTAGTCCCCTAACTCCTGTCAGCATTAGTGGATTCGCATACAGGTGAACTGGGCTACGTCTACTGGCTAGACACCTCTGCACTTCCACAGATCAAAGGAGGTATATTATGTCCTACGCCCTTGTTATTTCTTGAGGCGTATGGGAATGTTTCCAATTTAAAACAAATCCAAACCTCTAAAAAGGCGTGCTGAAGTAAGGTTTAGTCACTGTGACCCAGACAAGAGCTTTAAGTAGACAGCCCACTTCCTTTGACAAAGTCAGGAAACCATTTACAGGAGTTGCGCAGCACTGTTTACATGACATTTCAGGGCTGACACACAGTCATTCTGTGCTTCTGGGGACAGAGCCCAGCAAAACTGCAGCTTCCAGATTATTCCAGTAAATTCTTCCTTGCTCTCTTCCCATTATGCAAGCAATAGATTCAAACCCAAGAAGTTTGATTTTTCCCTTCTGCTGAAAAAGTGCAGAGGATTAGTGTATCACGTCATTGAAGTGCAGAAAGCCAGGCCAGTATGCCAGCACTGACTAGGAAATGAAATAAGCACTGTCCCAAAAATGCAGTGAGGAAACTGAGGCACCAGGAGGTTAACCTTCGGCTAGACCGAAGTCACGCAGGATGCCTGTGGCATTGCCAAGAATATTATTCAGATTTTGCAGTTCCCAGTCTTGTAACTTAACCGCAGTAGAAAACCTCAGGTTTTCTACTTTTTCTCCAGCTTTGTGGGTCTTTCCCAGTTGCTGCCAGGTTTACCATTGTAACCAAAAAGAGCATTAAGGATTTTATAACTTAGCAGTTGCAAAAGGCATTAGCCTATAACTCGATATAGCAATCGTTAGGCTGTGTGATGTCTTTAACAAAGCCTGTATTATGGGCCAAGCTGGTAGCACTTTCCAGTATTGATGTTGTCTGACACTTCTCATTATAAGAGCCTGTTTTCAGTTGCTTATAACTTTCTTATACTTGGATTGAAATTTTCCACACTGGATGTCTGCCTAAGGCTGAATTTTTGAAACTTCTTAGCCCAAACAGTAGCCATCTTTGAGAACCACAGTAATGGAAAAGGAATTACGTTTAACATCTGAAAAAAATTATGTGAGCTTTCATTTGATAGCACTTCCATGCTCTGCACTGAGAGCACAAACTCTGCCAAAGACGTGACGAACTCTCTGTCAAGGAGGCATCTTGTATTAACCTGGGGAAACTCTGTCCAAAGTTTACTCAGCTTTGAAAAGAACCGTGCAGGTTGCATGTGCTAGAGATCTGGGCACCTCAAGATTTTATTCACTGTTCACCTGTGAGTGGTGTCAGCAGGTGGGAGAAAGTTGATTGAAATGCAAAGGGCAGGAGGTGACCAGAGAAGGACAAGCAGTTTGGGGAATGACAGGAGATCCAGCAAGGGAGGGAAAGCATTGGGGGTCTGGGGGCCCAGGACTGCCCATGTCCACCAAGAAACCTGGCAGTGAATGCAGAAAGTAGAAAGAAGCTGACTGACAAGGCCAGGGGGGTGGGAGAAGCAGATTAGCTGAGCAGGTTGGGAAAGGAGGTGGCTAATGGCACAGGGTGGGAACAGGACATGACTGAACGCCAGGAGGGGAGGGAAGGGGGGAATGACTTGAGGAAAGACAAGCAGGGGGACAAGGCTCAGAGCAGAGGGCAAGGTGAGGGCTTGCAGGCCCTGAAAACTGGGGTAGGAAACGGAAAGGTGGAGACTGCTCTGTCTAACGGGGTAGAATGAAGCGAGCCAGAAGTGCAGAAGAACGAATGCTTTTGGACAGTGGGAAGGACACAACAACACCTGCAAAGGACTCCTGAGTCTCACTGGTGCCTTCCTTTCAGCAGAACATCTGAAAACATGTAGCTGCCCCTCCCCAGCCCCTATATATGTGACAAAACTCCATTCTGCTCAGTTAACTGCGTAAGAAAGCAAGTAGAGTTTTGCAGCAGGGGTCTGAGACCCCATCCTCGCTGATGCAGATGTCAGCATCATGCCTCTTAATGCAATTTTTCTATCTTTTTAAACCGAGGAAATTTCACCCTCCAAAATGTGGTATGTTATAAAGACTCTCATTCAGCCACATGAACAAGAGATGAAATAGTTGCACAGAACAATGTTCTACCCAAATTTTCCTAAATGAAGCACTTCAGTGCATAACCTTGCTAAAAATCCTTTAGTGTACAGTTTTCTGTGCAATATTTAGTAGCACAGAATTCTGTTTTAAGCATAAGTAGGCAGACATTATGTGGTTTTTGATGAGGTCCTGGACAGAAACCAAAAAAACTTTCACTTCATGTGATACCATAGAACTAGAAAATCCTGCAGGTTATCCTTTTCATCCTTTCCCTTCTTCTACACGTCAGTTTTTGTGGACTATTTTAATAGACTCAGCATATTTCACTTTTATTTATACATTTCTTAGTTTGACTAAAGTGCAATTTTATTCTGAAAAGTGAGGCATATTTTTAATTACTTAAAATATTTACAACTTAAATTGTTTGACGCTCCCCAGCCTCTTTTATGCCAGTTGGGAAAGCACCTGGAAGCTTAGAGTTCTCTTTCTCTTTTTCTTTATTTTCACTTCAGAAATATTCTGAAAACCAGGACTCATTCCCCACTCACTCATTCCCACCCCTGTATCATATTCTGTCACCCTCTCTGTTTTGAAAGGGTGCGTGAGGCAGGATACAAATTAGGTCACTGAAAAGAGGCAGATTAAAAATAGCGTGTGCTGGCAGTGAGCTGTACCTTAACGCTGCGAACAGGAAACACACTGGCTTTGCCTCCATAGGAAACGTATTGTCTGCCCACACCTTCAGGAGACACAGCTTTTGCTTCCTTTAGAAAAGATTAACTTGTCCCTGTGTGTCCAAAGGGAACGGTGCACGGTTTAAATAGTCCTTAGCTTTCAGTCTCTTGTCATCTTGGCATTTTATTAGTTCTTTGGTCACTACACTAAGAAATGTACCCATAAGTGACAGATGTCAACTGACACGCATTAGAAGCTGACGTGCACTGCTGAACTTATTAACTAGATATCAAGCAAGTGACCATTTCTGCTCATCACTACACAGAAGTCTGTGACTAATGCCAAAACTTGCCAGATAGCCATATCTTGATGTCCAGTCACTTCTTGAGTTTTGAGTTTTACAAATGCAAGCATTTATAAATTTGTGCTTGAGTTGCTTAACTTGGCTAAGTTACCTTTTTTGTCCCGTGAAAAGCTGAGAATGCCATCAGGATACTTGCATGCATGAATCCTGAATGTTATTCTGATCAGTTAATGCTTCTGCGCAAGAAATATAATATTGGGTAATACATCTTCCTAAAGACAATTCTGAAAAATATGAGCAAATAATTGCCTAATTTGGTGATCTCTGTTCTTTCAGGTGGGATTCCTCAGGGGGAGAGCCTGCTCCTGAGTCTGGCACGTTGCTTGCGGTGAGGCTGTCAGCGGTCGCTGAGCCAGGACAGACTCCTGCTCTCTCCTGCATAGCTGTGGTGGCTGTGAAGGGCTAAGAAGAGCAAGGATTAGAAGGTAGTAACCCTACAGAGTAACACTAAGCAGAGAGGGCTCTGAGTGCATACACGTTACATCAGGGTGAGAATTTTAAACTTACATTTCTGTTGATATTTGGAAAGAGATGAAAATTCAGCTGTCAAAAGTGTAAAATCCTGCAGTATACAAAGTATGATACACTATTTAACAATAAAGTGATTGTTATATTTACATGTCACAGATATCAGCTGTGCTGCTGTCACAGCTCTGTCTTCTAAAATGCTAAGAGAGTGCTTGGCTACTGCTCAGATATTAAGGTGTAGCACAACCCTCCTTTCCTACTGGAGGAAGCCAAGGTTGAGGTGGTTCACTCCTGGAGTTTTCCTTCGTGTTTGTGTGGAGGTAAATGGCAGTGTGAATTTACAACACCGAAGGGCACACCTGAGAGACAAGGCTGTCTGCCGTGGTATTGCACATAGTCTCATGTGGACTGGGGCTCTCTCTACCAGTCCCTTATCAGGACTGCCACCAAACTGTGAGTGGCCTTGGGTCACTCACCTCTCTTTCTCTGCCTCAGTTTCCCATGGAGGAGGATACTGGTTTTCTCTTAAAACACATAGAAATGCACAGGATAAATACCCACCGCATCTGCAATATCAGCACAGAGTCAAGACTAGCCTATGTGGCACATGGCCACTTTCTCATTTGTCTCTTTTCCACCCCTGATTACTCTTGACTTCCAGTTATTCTTGAGTCATTACAATTTTACTAAAATCTCTAGCTGTGAAGTGTAGATTATTAGATGATTAGTGGACTTTTGATGACTTTTTAATGAGGCAACACTGTCCTTGAAAAACATATTATAAGCTCTGCTGTTAATTAAGCTGCAACTTCAAAAAATAAGTGTGGGTTAATTAGAAGGTAGGCTCATCTTACAAGGTTTAAATGGATAAATTATTTAAGGCCATATTATTATAGGGTCAAACAATGTACGTTGGTCAGAATTGGAGTTTCATACAAGTATATTCATTTGTTTCTATTTCCTTTCTGTCCTTCCTGTCCTTTGTTAAAACTCAACTACTCTCATAGTGTTAGGGCTAATGTTCTCTCTGCCTGCCTTTGGAAAGGTTTTTTTTTTCCCTTTTCCTTTTCTTTTGACCCCTTTTTTCTTTCCATTTAACAGGCCCAAGTCTGCCTTTAGTCGACATCTCCATGTGACTTCATAACACACAGCAGTGCAGAAGATATACCTGAAGCAGAGTGTTTACCCCCAGAAGGAGAGAAAGGGCTGGTGACAGAGCTGTCCAGTTTACGCATGAGGCACTTAGCTGTGCAAGTATTAGATTACAAATCAATAAGATACTAAATTTTTTAGGAACAGGAAAGTCAGGTCCCACATGAGGCAGCCATCGATGGAGCAGAAAGCCTTTCTGAGACATAAGCCATGAGACAAAGCTTACATTTTAGGGCAAATTCAGCACCTTTTCTAGAAGTGATTGTCAGTTCTCTCTCCCCTCTTTTTCTCCTCCAAAGCCTTGATGCTGACCCTTATTTAGGTTTAGCAGCATCGTACTCGGTGCTTCACTGAAACTAGCTTAGTAGAGACTGAAGTACTATTCAGTGCATGTGTCAGAGCCAACAACAGGTCCAAAGAAGTTAAATATTTGTCTCGTTTTGCTTTTTAAAAAGGGTGCAGAAGCTCTCAAGAACTACAGATACAAAGAGGCAGAAGAAGAAAGAGCGAGCTGTCTGCGTGGTGAAGAAAAGATGGCAAACAGGCAGACAAATCTCAGGCGTTGGATACAGCAGCATGAAGAGAATTAGGACAAGCAGACAGCTTGGAGACATTCGCCTGCTATATGTTTTGAAAGCGACCCGTTCTTGTGCCTAAGCTGCTGATAGAGACAAATTTCCTTGCTGCCCATTACATTGTAAGGAACGCAGCTGGCATTGAGATCTGTGCCTCACTGGTCCTGTAAAGGGGAGTCTTTGTAGTCGAGAGACGCTTCTGGACAAATTGCACCCTGATGACCTTGCTCAACTCCTGTACCTCGCGAAGTGGAAGTCAGACTGGAGCCTGACGTGTCTACAGATTAAATCTTAGGGGATAGGTGATGCAGAAATGAATCAGGTTTTACATCAAGCTGAAGCGCAGACGAGAGGAATAAGAAGAGTTCTTTGTAGACAGGAAAGGGATCTCCTGGCTACGGAAAACCACCAGGAATTTACAAGAGAACTATCAAATCTTATTGGCGCACAGCAGAACAATCCTTCTTAAAGGCATGTTTCTATTCCTTTTCAGAAAATGCAAATTAAATGTCTCCCCATGGCAAAGTCTAAATTATACCATTCACCTTGTTTCATCGCCATGACAGGCGCTTCACTCCTGTGAGGTCTTTGGCACCAGTCCCCAGCCTGGCCCTAACATCTTCGTCCGTAACTGTTAGCAGCTGTCCACAAGCAGGCCATAATACTGACCATAATCATGGCTGGAACTGCCAGTTCAGACCCACAATGCCACTAAAATGCACCTCTTTTGCTCTAGGTGTAACTGCCCAACAGCTAATTTCCCACCTGGGACATCCAAACGTGCAAATATGCTGCTCCATTACAAGCGAGTTTCTTTACATGGCCGTTAGCTGTGGGTCTGGCCCAGCAGGCAGTACTACGCTCCCTGTCCATAACACTAAACCTCTGCTCTGTAAACCTAGTTTGGGACAACAGCCAGCTCATTTTAGGCGGTGATATGAGACTCACTGCTGAATATCTGTCATCTTCACTTTAAACAAAGAACTACTGTTGATTTGTCTCTTACCTGTTCTATACCCAGTGTTATTGAGATACACGGCGAAGGTACGTGGCTCATGAGTAGCCTGCCATGAGGGAGAAGAGCAGTTTTCATTGTTGGTGTATATGTTGTGGTTGTGCACATACTTCCCAGTCAGCATGGAGGAACGCGATGGGCAGCACATAGGGGTGGTTACAAAAGCGTTGATAAAAGAGGCCCCTCCATTCTCCATAATCCTTCTGGTTTTATTCATCACTTGTAAGGACCCTGCAATGAGAGGTACTGATCATCATTGTGCTGCAAAAAATAGTTAGAATATATTGGCTGCTACTATATCATTTAAAGTAAAGTATCAGTGATTTGCTTGTCTTTGGACATCAGTCTGTACTACTCCGTAGCTTAGGTAATTTTAGGAGAATAAATCAAATTTTTATTACATCACCAAAAATATTTTTCAGGATTCTGGAAATGCATTTCTCTCAGGCTTCAAAACAAAATGAAAACACAGACTAATCTAGAAATGCAATGTTAGATCTTTAGAGCTGTATCAAATTTATAGATCAATAGTTCTTCAACACTGCTGTAGGAAAACAGTATGTTACATAGACTACATCGTTAGTCAATGTGCCAGTAAAATATGTAAAATTCTGAAATTACCAATAATCTGTTACAATTCTTTCCATTTTATCAAATAATCAGAGAGAGAGAAGGAGAGAGAAGAAGAAGGTAAGGGAGGGAGTGAAAGACAGGGGAGAAGAGAGGGACAATTCAGTAACAATTGTTCTAGAGGAAAGCTTCTCTGGACACAGGATCAGCATGTCTGGCTCTGATACTGAAGCACTATGCTCAAAATCAGCTTTTGGGGGATCAATCTGTGTGCAAAAAGTATTGGCAAAACTCAGCACCTTTCTCGAGAAATTATTGATCCTATTCAAAGAACAAAGATACTTTTCGTGTCCTTCAAAACATCTTCATGAACAAGGTGAGACAGGTAGGGCTTGCAGATTTCAGATTGCAGAAAGACTGAGCAGCTCCTGATAGGGTCTGTCAGCGGTCAAACTTTGCTCTTTCTGTTATCCAACAGAGCAGAGATTGAACAAAGAGGGTGAACCATGGATATGGCAGTATGTGTCCAGGAAACAAGTCTGTGAATTGCAATACTTGCATAATTTTGAAAGTAAAATGAAGTTTCTGGATTTCTACTTTCTTTTTTCCCTTTTTTTTGTAATTCATTTTGCACAGTTCACAGCAGTGGGATTAAATTTATATTAATTGATTCCACTGACACAATCAGAGTTTTTCTGGGTGGTTTTGTTTGGGTCACTTGAAAACCAAATTTTAAAAAATTATTTATTTTAAATATGAAAGACATGTCTGTCAAACCGCAAAACTGCCAAGGAGACTGAACTTTAGGTGTAAGCAGTAAAATCCTACAAATGATTTTTTACTAGTTAAAGTTAAGAATGCTCTGTTTTGTTTTGGGGCTAAGGAGTCAATTCAGACTATGAAATCTTCTGCATCAGAATTGTTTTGATTAAAAAAAGGTAGAGGCACTTAGCTCTTCAGCATTTCCAGTGCCAATGCCTGTGTTTTTAAGGATACATTTAATACCCTGCATATAAGTCACCGTCATTTTGGACTCTTTCGTCTTTCACAGTACCTCTTTTCTAAATGCAGAGCATCTGCATTCATGCTTTCCTGAACTCAATACAGACAAAACCCTGGTGTTTAGAGACGTGGAGAAGCAGGAGAGGAACTGAGAGGTCTCTGAACACAAAAGGTCTCCATTTGTATGAGTGGGACCATTTCACTGAGTTGTTGATTAAAAGTCAAATGAGAGATCATCCTTACTCTACGTGTCTTTATCTCAGACCCCAGGCTGGCTTTTTCTTTTTAGTTTTTGTTTTGTTTTGTTTTTGCCATAGCTCTCCCCATCTTTGAAATGTCACAGTTTATTACTGAGAGCTCAGCTGTAAAGTGCTTGTAGGTCCTCTGATGCAAAGTGCACTGTTCAGGTACACTAATGCATGTTAACAGCAGCAGAGCTGATGTGCAGTTTCAAGACTCTATGCATTATAAATGAGTAGTTGTTAGAGCGCTTCCTCGTTCCGCTGCTTGGTCAGCCCTTTGCTCTTGCAAACTGGCTGTTTATGAGTAAGTTTTTCCTCCAGGTATGCACTTACTGACACTGATAATAGATTTAGCCCCTCTGGAAATTCTGGAATAGGCACTTCAAAGCAGGTAAGACTTCCTCATTTGGAAAACAAAACATAAGTAGGAGATAAAACTTGCTGATATAAGCTATAACCCTTCGCTGTCTGTAGCTCTCCTCACAGCTTGTGCTCTTTACCATCTGGCCCACAGTCTTGAGGGTACACGTACTCAGGCACTGTCTGACAGCAGGACACTCGCACTCTACAGGACCAACTGGTGAGCACCTGAGGGGAACCAGATAACCAGGAACGGCCACTTTGGACACAGAAGTTAGCAAGTTTTGTCAGGCAAGAAATGCAGTGTCACTTCTCAGTGTATTGTCGTATATAAAAAAATATGTTTGGTAAACAAGGTTTCATAACAAGTCTTAAAGTTGCTATGGTTTTTCTTCCAGGTGTAACACAGGTGGATATCTCTACAAAAGGATGGCTAGAGCCACCTTGTCTTTATTTGTGTTGCACGCAATGCCCCAGCAAGGTGATGGACTTTCCCAGATCTCAGCACATATCCCCATTTTTTCAGTTTGTGTTGTTAAGTGCTCGGAAAGATCTAGTGAAGATGGAAAGCAAACCAGGCAAATTACGCCTAATATGATCCATTACATCCAGATGATGCTGTGATCTCTTCACCCACTGCAGTACTCAGTGGATGGTTTATATGGATTTCAATGAGCAGTGCATTAGGCTGTAAACAAGGGTACAGAAAAAAGTAATTGTCTCAAATGGATTTTTCCCTCTTTTTTTTTTTTTTTTAAGCCTTTTCCCACCTCTCTGACGTCTCAAACAGCTCTGGATTAGAAACACTGAAACTACCAATGTATTCATCAGTTTTGTCTCCTTTCTGATGTTATACAAGGTATTACTCACAGTGAGGAATATGAGAATGATTTCGGAGTCATGCTTCGATGTACTGATGCATGCAAATGACAGAGAAGCTGGGGGAAATATTTAAGAGTGACCAAAATGTTGGAAATACCTGTATTCATGCCTGAACAGACTACGGACCTGACCTCAGTGAGAGCTGAGGCCACTGCCCTGAAGAAAACAGCAGTGTGTTGTACCCAGGAGGGAAGTAGTTCTGGGTTCTGGGAGCTGGTGCTTTCCCTTGAGCAAGATGCCCATTTGCCTCAATGTCAGGCAGTTATACCTCTACCCTCAGGATCTTGGTGGGGGAAAGAAAGGGCACAGAGGCACAATTTAACCAGACATTTCCCAGCTTCTGCACCCAAGTATTTGCCGAGTTTCTTCAAGAGCTGTGGGCCAGACGGCTTTATACAGCTGAAACTGCCATCCACCAGCTGTTCCGTAATATCCTTCCTCTGTGCCACATTCCTCTCAACATAGATAGGAACTGACTGGAGCTGTGAAGCAATTTGTGGGCTTTATCTGATAAGTGGAATGAGATAGCAGCTCTGCTGAATTTCTCTGCATTCAGAATGCAGAACTCAGAGGGATGGTTCAGGTCCACAGGAAGGTGTGCGTACTCCTATGCTTTGAGCACTAACTAAATGCAAGCTCCCTGCCTTCTGCAGTTTTACTTCGGATAACTTCCCTATGTATGATTTGCACTCAAGCAGCTGTATATTTTGCTTCGGTGCTTATACATGCCCTGGAGACAAATCCCTCCTGACTGAAGTCTATAATGTACCTTATATGCTTTTATGTTCAAACATTCATTTAAAACAGCTTTTAGAAATGTTTGTGCTGGGAATACAATAGTGAATAATCCATATTGAGAGATTTTCAGCCTTGTGATTTTTGGATACCAATGCCTAAGCTTTATTCTGTTTGTGGCAGAAACTGTTACTTCCCACTGACCTTTGGGAAACTTAAGATTTTTCTCAGGAATCACTGAAGGGCGAGGGGATAATTCACATGTGGAAAACAGCCTGGCTATATTTTTCAAGTAAGTAGAATGATTTATTTGCAGAAGTGCGAATAACGCAGTACATTAAGTCTTGGGGCTGAATCCTATTTCCTGTGAAATGATCTATGAAAAGGGGAAACCTGTGCCTTCGTTCAAGGCAGTGTGAATGCATACCCAGCCAGGCTATTGCTCAACTGCTTCCTAATAGGAGCCAGAGCGCCCTGCAAACATCCAGAGCAGCTTTCGAAGAGAGGAGCTCCACGATATGAACAAAGTGGCTTGCCACACGCTTCCTCCTCTTTCACCACTTGCAAACCCTCTCGCAAGACTGAAGACAACAAGTCAGTAATGTTGTGCAGAGACGTGTGTCTGCTGACCTGCCTTCCCCGGTGCCCTGGAGAAAGTGGGCTCTTTTGGACCACAAAACAGAAGGCATGACTTGACCCTTTTAACGAAATTTTCGGAATGACTCTGTCAAGAAGGAATGAATTCCTGTTGCAACAGCTGTATTTTAGGCCAAAAATAAAGTCTGGAACAGCCATTCATTAGGCAGCATGGCTAAACAGAGCAGACGTTTGAAAGAGTGAGAAGTAAAAAATAGAAGATGTGCTCAGATTTAAGGGCCTGGCCTTGAAGCTCTGTTTCATGAAAGCACTCACTCTCAGTCATGAAATATAGTTTATCAATTATGTTCTCATAACCCTGAAAGACAGTAAATTATAATTGCATCATGACAAATACAAAAATGCCACCAACTAAAGAACTGCTTTTAGACCACTTCTTGTCTACAACTTTGTGGTCGAAAGTGTGTGATTTTAGATCAAATGAACTATTCTGTTGTAAGTTTTCTGGAATGAAGCATTTTGACTTTTCAATGTGCTATGGAATTTTGTTTAGATATTCACTATACTTTTTAAAAAACCACGTCTTTCATTAAAGAACACTCAGAATGCATGATTTAATTTCAAATTGATATGCCATTTTATCACTTTTTTGATCTTACCTTCCACCCCCAAAACTAAAATATTTGCTTGGGGGTAACCTAAAATGATCCTCTTTCTCTCCTTGATTTTTTGCTTTGGGCAGTGAACCAAAAAATCAGTTATATGCATTGCTACCATTAATATCTTTCTAACTTACTTAATGGAAAACATTCAAAGGCCTCCTGGAACATCATCCAAGTGTTTTAACTTTTTCCACCCTAAGAAAAATATGCGAAAATCACTCCTGGCTGGTATGTCCAGGTTATGCTCAGATATTTAGTGTACTTGTGAAAGCAAAGCTATCCTTTTTTTATACATACAGGATCATTTTAAAGCAGACGGATTTTTAAACATTTTAATAATTCATAGAAATATTAAGCTTATGCCCTGAAACCAGACCAGTTTGTCTGTGCGTATAACCATGTCAGATGACATACATGCATGTGACAAATATGTGGAGAATAGATACTCACCTATACAGCACAGAGGGAAAGTTTAATCTCAGAAGGCTCGAATTTTCAAATGCTACAGAAAGTCACAAAGTGAAAAACAGCTTTTGATGCAAATTTTTTACCTGTATGTCCTTACACGTGGTATTAAATCTTTTTGTGGTGGTGATTAAAGCCTTCCATGGTGAATTTTTGTAAGCATATGTTTCCTAAAGTCTGTAATTAAATGTGGTGAATGCTATTAAATAAAATTTGTTAACTCATTTTCCAAACATGTCCCACATTCTGATACTGTTATACGACCAGTACGTCCTTTGAATTTAAAGTACTTTCTGCTTGGGAGAAATTGCTGAAAGACAGGTGACGAAATGAAGTAGCAAATAATTATTATTTCTCACCTAGCTCCACATCTTGATCATCTGTGAGCACAAGGATGATGTTTGGTCTGATATTTTTTCGCTCCTGCTGCACACGTCCTCTGAATCTCGGGGACTTGATGGCGGAACAGTGACTTGTTAGCAGTTCAGTACTGAGCACTGCCAAGATGAGTGCAAACCAAGAAGACTTCATAGTAGTTCCAGTATTTCAATGAAAAGACTGATCCAGAAGTGCCTGAGCTCTAGTTTTCAAGACCTGTAGGGAGGAAAAGAAATTCTCTTCAAGCAATAAATAAACTTTCAGTCACACAGTGAAAGGATGACACTTAGGGAAGTCAAGCCTGACACATACCATTTAACATGATTATAAGCCATATTGTTGAATAAGAGCTATATTCTGTCATTTTCTAAGAATAAACTCGGTCATTCTGCAACTACGCTTTCTCAAATAATTTTCGCTTAAAGTCATGCTGCTGCCTGCATTTTGTATAGGCATGACTTCTGGTATACTCCTCACAGTGCTCCTTCTCTTACACCCCACGCTTCTTTTTATGCAACGTGTTCCTTACATTCAGTACCTGGGCACAGTCAAAAATTGCTGGGATGCAGACGTGTTCAGAACATCTGTAGGAGGAGCCCTGTAAGGAGAAAGCAGAATCCTTGTCAGTCAAAGACCTCAGCACTGTGGCTGTGCATCAAAGTCTCCAGAACTGTTCGTTACAGCTTCTTTCTCTGTCCTGAAAGAAAAGAGTAGAAAAAATTTGCATTCCCCCCGGCTCATCTACTTAATACCATACCTACACAGCGGTTAGAAGGCACCTTGGCTGCTAGAGATAAAGGACATATATATATAATGTCAACAAATGCAGGTGCTTTTCCAGCAGATTCTGAGAATAAGAGTTAATTCCAGCGTATGGCACCTGGCAAGCGGTAGAGCTATTTTAGGTTAACTCACCTGCACGAGCGACTAAACCCTTACAAAGCAGAGGGGAGAGCGTGGCTGTCATTTGCAATCTGCATTGGATCACTACATGAAAAGTCATCTTCCCACTGACAAGAAAGCTCATATTAAGTGACGGTCCAGATGATCTTACCCAGCATTGTGAAAGAGCATAACTGTCCCTCAATCAATCAACGACGAACCTGAGTGCCTCATCCATAATGCACAGTACCTCTGGCACAGCCTTGTCCTCAATACTCCGCTTCCAGACTCGGCTCAGTACATTATCAGAACCCCCTCTCCGTGCCTGTCAGTCAAACAGCTTTGCTTTTGTAAGACCTGATGCAAGCACAGAGGCTTGGCTTTGCTGCAGCAGGTTTAAACCTGCTACTGAAAATGACTGATTGGCCCGGAGAGGAATGGGTAGCTACTTACACTTTAAAATTTTGGTATTACTGATTGAAGCTCTGCAAAACCATCCTGTTTGACAGGAGAAGGGAGGGGACATCTGGGGGCAAAAAGGAAGGGGGTGGGAAAGAAACCATGGTGTCATGCCTCCTCCCTCCAGGGTATTGACCTGCCACCTACATTCCTTCTGTTTTTATTTTGGGACTATGGATAAAGAGCGGTGGTGTCCATTAATATGAAAACCCCGCAAAAGCACCCAAGCCCAAGAACATTCAAGAGTTCTGCGCAAGGGGAAGCCTGCATGGGAATTGGGGTGCACACTATATAATGAGGCTGGAGCATAATTCACGAGAAGATCTGTGCACCCGCACCTGAGACTTCATATTCAGCTGTGCGACATTAACTACAAACAGATTAACAAGCAGAAATCATTTAATGAGAGCAACACAGAAGACAAAGGGGGCCCCATCACTCACCTAAAAATGCGTTAATAGGAAAGTGCTCTAAATTTCAGGGGAAGAAGCCATAGGAGAGGGAAGGGATGGGACTTGGTCTTGGACTGCTAGAAAAAGGATCGTGTTCTTGTTTTCACATACACCTTTTATTTTAAGCTTCGCAAGCTAAACAGTTTCATGCTCCTCACTCTGGCAGGCTGTAATTACACCAGAAGAGTGTGAATGTCTTTAAAAGGAAAATCCAAGTGTCTGTTGCAGAGAAATTCTGTCTTTCATTGTCTCCACACCAACAAACAGTCCAGCCTCCAACTCACTTTAGAGCACTGTAAAGCCAACACAGGGGATTGGCATTTAACGTTGAACACCATTTTGGTGATTACATAACATTCAGGTAAGTAGACTGGAAGTCTGCAATTAGTCTGGACTGACTTTTAAAAATACTTCAATTTCCATGTATTTGTTCTAAGTCACATAAAAGCCGACAAAAGCCCCAAAGAACAGGGCTACCGGAGAAGTCAGCCTTCTGACAGACACCAGACACCACATGCTCTTTGTGCAAAAGTGGAAATACAATTTCTCTAAACGTCTGATCTTTAAATAGCAAAACTTTGACTCACCTCACGAAGCATGAAAGGCTAGGTGAAGTGAGACTCAATGTTTAGTTTCTTACCTCAGTCGTACTGTACAGCAAACTTTTTCAGACAATGTTGACCCAGAAAGCACAGTCATCCTGACTGCACTGAGCAAACATTGGTACCAACGTGTTTGAATAATCCCCCACAGTATGAAACTGCAAGTTCCTGACAATTACACCTCAGTGTTAATAAAATTTACACTAATTCAAATGAACAAGTATTCTTCATTTCACCCTCTTTGGGCTGTATTAGTTAGTTTTGAAAAATCCTTTTGCTTTAGCTAGTTAGGGCCACCTTAGGCGAGCCTTTTCTATGAAAAACAGCATGAAGGTTTCTTTTCCAATTCTATTTTTTTCCGCTTGATGGATAAAGGAAAATATCGGGACAGATCTACGCACATAAAATTAATCATCCAAGTTTCATTGAATGGTTCTTGCACAAGAGCACAGTAACGCCACCTTTTGCTGCTCGTAACTATTTCAGTTTTGCGTATGACAAATCTTTATCAAAAGGTGATCTTTGACAACTTGTCCTTTTACAGCCTGTTTCCCAGTCTTAGAAGGATACGAAGCGAAGAAAACTGTCAAAATACAGGCTTGACAGAGAAGACAAGGCTGCAATGTTTGTGTTGAATACTGGCTGCTAGTCTACAAGTGCCCCTATAGACACTGTAATTTGTCTTGAGAAATAGACAAAAATAGGCGAAATTCTAAAAGGGACCTTTACAAATTCATGTGGCGAAGTAAACTTCAATTTTTTTGTGTAGTGTTCAGAAATCAAGACGGTACTATAAAATGCTTTTCTCTAGCCAAGTAAACAAGTGCACATCATAACTTCTATACATGCTATTTGGAAATTTTAATTATATTTTTCCTATAGAACATACCTATGACAATTGAAATGTGGTCAGTAAACAAATGAAACCAGAGAAATCCAAACAAACTATTTTCCCTCATCTAGATGCAATTTTTTCTTTAATTCTTTTTTGGTTTTTTTTTTCCACAGGAGCACAGATTCATAGTTTATACTTACCTTTCATGGGATGAAACCTGAAAACTTGGATCTTTAGTTGTTTCTATGCTGCTAGTACTATACCAGGCAGTTCAAGGACTCGTTGGCATGGAGAATTAATTACCCATGAAACATTAATTACATTGGCAGGGCACTGCAAGGAAGGGCTACAGTGCCACTTCGTGTGATGTGGCATAAAAAAGATGAGGGCTTGATTTCTAGGTCTCTTAAGAGAACATCTTTCAGTGTCTAGGAAGAAAAGCAAAAGGCAAAATAGTATCTTTTGAAACCATTCATAGATTTTATATTCATTTTGGCCAAGAAGTGTTTAAGATTTTTCAGTGCATTGGCTGAAAGTGCTTAATTTGGAACACAACAAAAGATAGCCTGTTTACAAAAAAGAGCATTATCCCTTTGAAAATTCACTGTGTTTTCATGTCCACATTTTTTAGTATGTTCACTTAAAGTGCTATTTTGTGTTTGGCCAATGAAAATCTCTCCAGAACCATGCACTTTGTTTATGAAACAGGGCACTGAGTATTCACAAGTTTAATCCATTATAAGCTTTCAAGTTGTACAAACTTCTTCGTATTTAATACTCTACGAAGTGGTTTCCATGTATCTTTGCACAGGGAATCTGCCTTACACGAACAGATTTCTTTGTTGTTTATAAATATGAAATGAAATGCAGGGATAATGAGTAACGATACTGGACGTATGTCTGTCCCTCATACCATGGGCTATGCAATGCCCCACTTCAGTAATTCATGACCAAGTGGTAAGAAAGGGTAAAGAACTTTGTCTTCTCTGCACCACAGAGTTGGTGTTTTCTTATGAGCATGAACATCAAGGACATCACACTATCCATAGACATAGATTAAGGCCCGCTATTCAAGCAGCCTTTCCTTAGAAACAAAAATGGATTAACTCTGGCCAATAAAGGAAACAGCAGTAAAAATAATACTACTAGTAATAATGTGGACTGTGATTGTGGAGCTTAAGAACCAGAATTCCAGTTTCTGTTCCTCTGATATTAGCAATAAATTTGCCCAGTGAATTGAGAATATAAGGTACTATGGGGATCCTAAATCAAGAAACTCCTAATGCGGTAGCAATTTTGTGGTTAAGAGTTTTGTTCCTCATTACTATCCAGTATCCTACTGATTATTTCTTTGTACTCAGATTTTCCTGCCTCGTCAAAAGTTGACGTAGTTTTATGTAATTAAGATATAGTCCACAAATGAATATTTTTCTACTTAGGACATTTTTAGGATTTGCTGACAAGTGCTAGGAACTTGCACAAAAATATTTCAAAAGCACAGAAAAGAAGCACAAGGTCTTGCCATTGAGAGTGATAAGTTGCCCCATTTGCTTTATACAGAAGATCATCTTGGATAATTTCTTCTTACAAGTTTCTCTGATAAATAAATGGCTCAAGCCTCACAAACAAACAAAACCTCAGCTATCTATCACCACAAGAAACTGAGCTTTCCTTCCTCACACGGAGCAGAGGAGCATTATCTTCCGATGTATTTTACCTACAACCTCCTGACTTGACAGTTTTAGCTTTAATGAATATTTTTTACAGGAACATGACCCCAGTGTTCTCTCGTTCCTTAAAAATCAATGAAGTAGAAAGACAAAGGACAACAAGAAGAATTCTCTTCGTTCATAAAAAGCAGAGTAGGGATTCTGCTATTACCAGGGTTTGTAACTTCCAATATGGCCTTGGATGTTGGTCACGTTGGTGGGCACCTGGTCAACATCACCTCAAAAACCTGCCAGTCTGCCTGTAGTGCCAGAAAGCACTGTCATTGGTGCCATGTGAGCTGGAAGTGTCTTCACCCACCTGTGCCCCTACAAAGGTCAGATTCAGTGGTTTACACATACCATTTTCAGTTATTTCTTTTAAAGTGAAATGTGTCCACCTAGCAATGCTGCTGTACTCGAGAACATTTTGCATATGTGGAAACTCAAAGGTGAAAGTGAGTGAAAGGGGTTTTCTCAGTCACACATGTACGGCTTCTGTGAATCTTTGCTGTTTATGTTAAAGAGTGGATGGACCTCTTATATTCTCAACTGGTCTATGCTATGAATCATAACAGGTGTGCAGCTAGACACCCGACAAAATTAGTAACTTCAGGAGATTAATTGAGCGAAGATTGTGCAGACAGATTGAAATTACGTAACAAAAGGTCAGGGAGGCGAGATGTTCATCTGCACCAAAGTAACCTAGCCGTTCAGAAGTCTTAAATCTCTCCATAAATCATCTTGCCCTGAAGACTAAAGGGCTGTAACAGCCTACAACAAGAAGAACAGCTCTCAGTTTCACTAATACAGTGAAGCACTTAAGTGGAAAAAGCTGTTGACAGATGACTCTTTTAAGTTTAGTAATGTTAGTGCTCTTCTCACATCTTACACTTCCATCCTGTGTTTAAAAAGGCAAACACTGCAATCTCGGACTGCCAGGGATGAGCGCGTAAATCTATGGGTCAGTTTCCTCTGGATATGTAGAACCTGCAGCCATGGGAAACACATTTACAGTACAGCAGAAGTCAGGAAAAAGCAAGACCTACCATCTCTTCTTAAAGGTTAATCCTCTAATCTTAGTTGTAAAGTGTAGGATTTACAGTGAACAGAAAGAATGTAGTTCCTATCTGGGTCTAATCTAATCATTACCTACTGGATTTCCACCACACTTTACTAATCAATCAGTTATGTGCTCACCTTCCAAATGTAATCTGTGTATTACAATGATGTATCATCAGTGCCTCAGGCTCAATTAATTTAAAGTAACTATAATTTAAAGTAATTGCGGGCAGGGAGAATCATAACCTTATATTACATTTTTACCTTGTAATTTTGCAAACAGTTACAGACAGGAAAGGAAAAAGCCTGCAGTGACTTGAAAGTATTGGAAGTATAATGCACACTTGCTAACACACTTTTATAACTTTGTACAGGTTAATGAAAGTTCTTAGCAGATAAAAGTTTCCAACACTTCGTATGTCAGAGTAAAACAACAATCTGCAGTAACATTTTAAAAATACATAACTATAGAAGAAATTACCCATCTTTGAGAAAAGGAAAATACTTCTTTGATTTTAACGGTGTTAACATAGTTGAAGAAAACATTAAAGAAAATTATAAATAATAATTTTATATTAACTTCAATCTGTGAATTTTTTAAAAGAAAATTTCTGCATATTTTTAGTGAGAAGAGTGCCTACTGCTGAGTTACAAACTTCTAAAAATATACAATTACTTAAATTTATTTCTCCCCATCTGATTTACTTTGTTTTAGAACTTCGTATTTCAACACAGCCAAGAAGTGCACTTGTCATACAAAAGAGCCTGGTATAATTGAGCCAGATGACGTGCCCCACAAGTAAAATCAGCCATTCATGAAAGCTGGTCACCAGAGGCCATTTCAAACAATGCACATTTCAAAGTAATCTAAAGTAATCCCTTTTCTCTACTGATTTGGTTTCCAGGCAGTCTTAAGCACATGTGTGAAGCAAACAGGAGGCTTATTAAAACCTGATGTTATATTGGAAGTTATAATGCCATTGCCTTGTGATTGAATTCCATGTCTGTTAGTCTTCAAAGAGAGGGAAAAAAATCAATTAAATTTATATGCTTATTAAACATGAGTGTCATGATATGTGCAGTTTATTAGCACTTGCTAAATAATTAAGACCAAGAAAGATAATTAGATGTGCACTAGGCTCCAAACAGGCTTCTGATATCAGATTTTTTTTTGTCTTTAAAGAAAGTGGCTTTGAAGCTACCAGGTAATCTAATTGCTAAAAGACTCCAAATATTTTTGAAAGATTATAAAGTAACCTCTGTGTATGAAATAACCTCTGTGTATTCCATTTTAAAACCACATGTCTTTGCCATATCTCTGCTCACTTCAGCAGTGTGGGGCTTTATGAAAACATACCATACAATATAACACACTGACAGTTCAGTGATCCAGTAAGCGGTCTGGAGTTGGGAGATCATATCACAGAGCTGAACAACAGTGACACAGTTTGCACATTTCTTTAAGTTCCTGTTGAAGTCCACTGGCTTTAGAAACTGTGCAAGAGCATAGCTTTTCACATCTCCTTTAGACAGATAATGCTTTCAATTTAAAAAGCTTCCTCCCTTGATATGTTTGCTTCCTCTCAAAGATCTGCAACTCTCTTTGAAAGAGGGATTTTTTTGTTTTTTATTTGGTTAACAGTTTGTCTTTCTAAATAAATGGATATGATTAACTTGAATATGAATACAGCATCTTTAGCACAGAATATCTATGGATCTACGTAAATAGGAGAAGACAGAGAATGCCCCTTTCCTCACGACAATGTAGACACCTCTGTTATCACAGGGACATGTTGAGGTAGGATGTGCCGTCATGTGGGTTGGTGGTCTTGGGTGGAAGCTGAGCCAAATGCCCGGCTGCTCTGGCCACTCTCCTTGCTGACTGCACAGGGGAAGCAGCAGGAGCTCCTGGGGACCAGAGTAGTCTGTGTAAGGGCTGAAGCATGAGGGATTGGTGGTATGAATCTATATAAGTGTGTGTATGTAAACAGGCAGAGCACCTGTACTCCTAGGAAAGGATCTCAGGTGTACTTTTAGCTATAACACAGAAGGATCGACTACTCAGGAACACCACATGAATTTAGATAGGTGCCATCTCCTGGCTAACCAGGACAGTGAGGCAGTTCCTCTTAGTGCTTTTGAAAAACTTACTCTGCTATACTACAGTGCAGAAAGTGAACTTCTTCGTAGCATCAGTACTTTGTGTGCTTACATGCACAGTGATTGTGATTGTGTGCACGTAGATCCACTGTAGATTCCATATGGCATTTGTTGACTTTCTCTTTCACTTCCAGGTCTGGAGACCAAGCCTAAGATTTCTTTTTTTCGTAGTCCCGTCATATTCAAATGACTTTTACTCTCAGTAAGTTCAAGCTGGATTTAATAGGACTAGTAAGACAGAGTCAATGGATCAGCCCTAGTACCATTTTTTAAGCAATATCATCCTTACTAAGTTGCTGCTCTTTGTCAACCAGCTTTTCCAGTCCTGACACAGTATAAATTTTATCTTCACTGATATATATGTAAAAGCTCCTGGACAGAACAAGAAACGTGTTTTTAAATAAGTTCCTCCCTGACAAACCTGTACTGTAGCGAAACCAGCCTACTAATAATAGTAAACAGACAGGCAGACCAAACAAAACAATCTGCTACAAAAAAACAGATGCTTTATACCCTTTTCAGTCATGACCAGTCAGTGAGGAAGTTGTACTGACTTGAGGCACCACCGAGAAGCACATCACCCCTGCTATCAATCTTACTTTTAATCGTCTTTGTAATCAGGAGGCCCCTGGTGTTCCTCAAGTTGTGTTATTAGGGGGCACAAGTTACAGCCCCAGCCCAGGGACTCTGAGGACCTGTGTCTGCTGTCGCAGTACTCCTTCCAGTCCCCTTGTCTCCTGTCCCCTCACTGTCCCACTGTCCCCACTCAAGTACACACCTGCGTACGCCTGGGGCAGATTCAAGGGGTGACCTGCAGCTTGCTCACCGTGGGGAAACTCCAAAAGTCATCTCTACATGGCCATATCCTGCTGAGTGAAAAAAATTTTGCGTGGGAATGGCAGCAAATATGAGCAAGGAATATGAATGATGGATTTTGCTGCCAAACCAGGTCTCCAAGTCCTTACTTAGACTGTGATACATATGTTCTGCTGTGCAAAATAAATGTGTCTGCTGGATTCAATGGGACTGCTCAGCTCCTTAAAACAACCTCCTGCAGGCTCTATGTATCTCTAGTGTAAGGATGCTTTGTGATTTTTGCTGAATATTTCAAAAGAAGCTAACCATCAGTGGCTCAAGAGGAAAGATCAAAATATAAGGAACATCTGGGTACTGAATTTCATCTGAAAATAAGTATTCCTATCAAAAAAGCCTGAAATTAGAGTCGCACTTACCTGTTCAAGGACAGAATATACCATAGACAAGTTATCTGTCTGAGGAATACCAGTTCTCTCAGCCTGAATTCTGGAAATCTGTTCTCAAAGAGCTGTTTGAAAATAATCTTCAGTCTGAGATCTAAAAGACTCAAGAATGACTTGTGAAAATTATTCTGTGAATAACTTTATCTCAGAAAACATTTTGAAAGGGTAGCACATATAAATGCGCCTTCATTTTCCAAGTGAAAATGCCTGCGGAAAGACTTTCTTCATCTTTCAAGCACACGTACAGATACTTTCAATTTCACAGTTCTGGCTTCTGTAGACGAGAGAGCAGTTTTAAAGCACGGGAGATGAAGCTGAATACATTCAAGCACACATATTTTTATTTCCAATGCACTTCTTATTAAGCAAAGTTCCTATTTAGCAATGAAGAGACATAATTTTATATCATCTTTATAAATGATATCTATATCTTGTATCTTCATAGATAGTTAATTGTGAGCCTGCTCAAGAGTCAAGATTGTACTAAGGTGCCTGACACAGCACATATTGAATTATTTTCTGTAGCAGTGATGGAGCAGGCAGTCAACCTATTAGGTCCCAGCACCTTACAGTGCATTATGCACAGAGAGGAAAGACAGGAATGGAAATTGGTAATCTTTAGGTAGAAGCTTCTGAATAATGCAGAACGGACCAGGAATGGGAAAGGGTGTATCGGAAATGACTCCCAGGCAACAGGCTGGAGATAGAAAGGTTAAGGACAGAACCGTGGTGCTTTTCTTCACTTTGTGCAGGAAAGAATTTGGGAGGCATTCCAGTTTACAGTGATTATTGTGGGGAAACCATCAATGCTTGCTTTACTGGATGTTTTTTTTTTCTGAATGTAGATGAGATGTTCTTATATGAAAGGTGTCTCATAAACTGCATCAATGACTCAATTCAGGAATGCTTAGACCAACATATAGAGAATCCACTTTGTCCTTAGCAGGCTCAGCTGTGAGGTCAGACCAGGCTGCTGAGGGCTTTACCAAGTCAGGCCTTGAAAAGCCCCAAGGATGGACACTGCCCAGATGTTCTGGGGCCCTGTTCCACCACTCGACTCTCCAGAAGGTGAAATTTGTTTTTCCTTATATCCATTCTGAACCTCTTCTCTTTCAATTTATGTCATGTCCATTGTCTCTTGTCCTCCTGCCATGCATGACTGTGAAGAGTGGGGCTCCATCTTCTCAGTGACCTCCCTATAGGCACTGGGGGACTGGCATTAGACCCTCCAAAGCTGTCTCCGCTCCATGTTGAACAACACAGCTCCCACACCCTCTTCACACAGGGCAAGGGTTCCAACCCCCAGTCACCTTCATAGCCATCTGCTGAACTCACCCCAGTTTAGTGATGTCTTTTCAGTATTGGGGACCCAGAACTGGACATAGTATTTCAGATGCTGTCTAGCAAGTGCTGTCTCAAATACATTTTAATATTTGTTTAAAGATCTATTGCTATTAGGGAAAAGTGAGCTCATCGAAGTGAAACAAACATTTCACAGGGCCTTTCCTTGTAAAGTGAATGAATCAACGAAGTTTTTCAAGTAATTGGATTGACTGAACACATGATTTTTCTATTTCAGATTATTTCTGAAATTTTGGTGTTATTCTCAGGACCAGGAACAAATAGTGCCATAAAAAAGTTAGATTTGCTATAGTTACAGGCTGACCAAAGTCCTTTGAACTGGGGAGAAGTCTTCTAATTATTTCAGTGCTCACTGCTTCAGCAGAAATGAAAAATGATTTAGACATCATTTTGTGTTTTGTTGGGTTTTGGTTTTTTTTTTTGTTAATAGAACACAGTGATTAAAGCAGTCAGAATTTAGAAAAGAAGTGCAAATTTGTATGTGAGAAAAGAGAGACTTGAAATCCCCTCTGTCCCAGACCCCATGTAAATGTAAAGAGCACATCTGGAATGAAACAAATGATCTGACTGGTTTCTGATGAGCTGGGTGGTGTAAATGTTTCACACTAACCACACTGCACACTCATAGGAGCTAATTCATCTGCCATGAATACATTCCAGTGTATGTTGTCCTTTAAAATAAACAAGCAAAAATGAGTAATTTATCGGGAGTTAAACGAATATTTTTCCAGAGGGACCCCTTCTGTCCCTTATGGCTGATTTTATAGTCTAAATGCCGGCAGTTTAAATGCTACATCCTCTGTCTCACTATGTGAAACAGTTATTGCTTTAAAATATGGAATTTCAAATTTTTAGTGCTGTCAACAAGTTCCAATTGTTCCTGAAAATATCATTCAGGCTGCTTATTAGTTTCTTAGAAGACTGCAAAACTCCAAACACAGAGCTGCAGACAGTGAATAATGATAATTTTCCAAAGCCTCTATTTACAATAGCATTACGTTTGCAAAATGTCTTTTTTTCCAGATTCAATTTAAGAATTTTGATGGAAGGTTTATAACCACAAAAATGTAGCTTTATAGGAAAAGTCTCCTGAAAAAAAAGGCTAATCATAGGCAGCCCTGCATGTTTTAAATTTTACAAGTCCTTTTTATTTCTTAATACCTTAAAATCTATAAAAAACCAGATTATTCTTGAAGATATCATTATGACCTATTAACATCACAATGATTAATGTATTTCCCAGAGTTTTTCTATAGTAGGAATGAAGTTATGAATTTGCATTTGTTCCCACAGAATCTTCCTGATAGTAAGGGTTACTTGTGTAGGCAGCTCCGATCAGAAGCTCTTAGCAATAGATACTCTTTGAGACTGAGGTTGTTTAGACTAACACAGCCTCCAGATAACTTCCCTCCAAAATTAGAGGTGCTTTCCATGTCTTACAGTGATGAGCAATTACCTCTTGGACACAGGATTCTGAAAAGCTCTACAAGAAGGTTCGTGGCATAATCTCCCCCTGCTTTCTGCCCAGACATTTTCCTTTTTGGCAGAAGAATTCAACACTGAACATTAACACTGAAATACTTCCAGACTGAAAATGTTCCTATATTCGTGTGTAGTGTCCTGACGTGCATATCTAGAAACTGTAACTTGCACCTAAAGAAAAGCATGAACACTTTTTTGGAAAAAACACTTACTGTGACGGTGGTGTTAAACAGAGAGGCAGTGCGAAAGACTTCCAAGCTGCAGAAAGGAGGATACCCTGAGAATGCAACATTTTCCTATCTCTGTTCTTTTATTCAATTTTATAATAGGCTTTTGTCAAACTCCTACCTGTCCTTAGCATCCCCTTTAAAAGCAGAGTGATTTCAAGCAGACGATCTGCCCTAAATCTCCTCCGCAGACCTGCAGGATGGGGATCACAGCACCCGTACAGCACATAGCATAATCCACTACTCGGTCACCTGCTCAGGTTACCTCACCTTCTTGTTTTTCCACTTTATTGAAGCTCCTAGAAACTTACTTCTTCCCTAGCTGGCAAAGTGTGTTTAGATTATAGGCAGGTTAAAATTTGTACAAAAATACACTGAACATTTTGGGGTATGAAGAGAGACAAAGGGATCTGAGATGAAAAATGCATTATGCTACAGTATAATATGGCACCGGATTATGTTTCCATTATCGCCTACATTGAAAACTCTGCTGACCCCTGGTCAGAGGCATTTATCTTAACATCGCAAGTATTTGTAAGACTCTTCCACATTTCTTCACTTCTTTTCTCTCCCAAAACTAGGCTATTATTGCAATATTGAGTTACATATTCAGTTTTGCGTGGAATAGGGCTGGGAAAGAGAGACAGCAAAATGTCTGAACTTGGCATGTGGTTCTTACATTCACTGATATAGTTTTTACACATCTGCAAATGAAATCCTCCTGTTTCCAGCAACACCTATAACCACATTCTCAGGGCACAGCGTGGGCCCTGTGGGCCCTGGCCAGGAGAAGGACACTGCGGGGGGCACCAGGGCAGCCCCAGGCGCTGGGCACCTCCCTGGGACAGCGACTGGCCCAGGCCAGGCTGGGATGTGGGCCCGTGGGTGGGCCGGGCTCAGCAGGGTCCATGGCCTGACAGGGCTGGGGGGCACCCAGGGGGCTGACGTGGGGTCCTGGGCAGTGGGCAGGGAGGTGGATGCCCCAGGGGGTGGGCAGGGGCAGGCAGGGCCAGCAGTACCGCATGGCCATGACATGAACGAGCAACAGCAGCATCGGTTGTAAATGGTTGAAAAAGTATCATCTACCCAGCTGAGCAAGAATCAAAACCCATTATTTGTAACTGCAGAAAAGTTGCCCTAAAAATTGCAATGGACAAGCACATTTCACCAGGAAATTGTTACGGATAAATCCACAGGAGCGGCTATTCTGTGGGGAAGGGTGTAAACAACAAATGAACACACTAAATCACAGAATCACAAAATCACAGAATGGTAGGGGTTGGAAGGGACCTCTGTGGGTCATCTAGTCCAACCCCCCTGTCGAAGCAGGGTCACCTACAGTAGGCTGTAGAGGACCTTGTCCAGGCGGGTCTTGAATATCTCCAGAGAAGGAGACTCCACAACCTCCCTGGGCAGCCTGTTCCAGTGCTCCGTCACCCTCAGAGGGAAGA